>OBZS01000641.1_pt1 | contig 8707 bp, 8 predicted proteins | sample 1476981 | NCBI WGS metagenome assembly OBZS01 (sample SAMEA2580254, study PRJEB22360) | human gut metagenome | biome: human gut; feature: human-associated habitat; material: faeces | place: Denmark | collected 2008/2010 | reverse complement strand
TTTTCGTTTCAAAAAATAAATAAGCGGGCGCCCAAAAACAAAAGCCAGTGGCTGTTCAAACCGGCTACGGACGAAAACGGTAATGCCATTGAAATGTACAAGAATATCAGCATTCCGTTCAATCAACCGCCTAAGCTGGAAAAGGAATAATAAGGGGAGAAAATCATGAAATTACGCAAGTGGTTAGTTATGACGGCGGCAGTCCTGATGCTTTTCGTTGCCGTACCGAATTCACAAGCCGCACCGCGGTGGAGTCAGGTCGGTGAAAAGGTAACGCAGGCAATTGATAATGCCGTAAATATATATAATTCCGGCGACTCGAACGGTGCAAAAACGGCTGTTAGCAATGCGTATTACGGAATTTATGAAAAAGACGGCTTGGAACCTGCCATTCGTTCAAGTGTCGCCGCAAAGGATGCGGCTCTGACGGAGTACCAGTTCAGCAAGCTGAAAAAAGTCATGAGTGAGCCGAACAACGGCGAACAGGTCCGGGCTGAGGCGGATAAGCTGAATCAAATGGTTACGGACGATGTGAAAAAGCTTGAAGGGACAGGTGCATCTACCGGCGGTTGGGCGACTTTCGGCCCGGCCTTCCTCATTCTTTTGCGTGAAGGTATTGAAGCCATGCTTGTTCTCCTGGCTATTATCGCGTATTTGCGCAAGTCGGGAAACGGAAAGTATTTGAAGACGGTATACAATTATTCCTTGGCGGCTATTGTAGCCAGCTTTATTACAGCTTATATTTTCAGCACGATCATTTCGGAAGAAGCCGGTGTCGGTGCGAGCCGCGAGCTGATCGAAGGCGTCACGGCCCTTGTTGCGGTAGTCGTCCTCTTCTTCACGAGTGCCTGGCTCGGTGCAAAGTCCGATAAGAATGTCTGGAAAAAGTATATTGAAGGCATGATCGAAAGCTCCATGACGACAGGGCGTGCCAGAGCCTTGGGCATGGCTGCGTTCCTTGCCGTGTATCGTGAAGGTGCGGAAGTCATCCTTTTCTATCAGGCTTTATTTAACAATTCGTCCACCGATACGCATTTGATTTGGGGGGGATTCGGCGCAGGCTGCGTAGTCTTGGCCATACTTTTCCTGCTCATGCAAAAGGGGATTTTGTCCATTCCCCTACGCCCGTTCTTTATCTTTACCAGCGTGTTGATGTATTTATTGGCAATAAGCTTTGCCGGTGGCGGCATTTCCGAGCTCCAGGAGGCCGGTGTTATCGCGCAGACGGTTATTGAGTCGGTGCCTGTGCCGACGATCGACTATTTGGGAATTTATCCGACTGTAGAGACGCTCGGTGCCCAGGGGATCATGATCTTGTTGGCTATCGGTATGGTTTATTATAGAAGCAGAAAAAGTCGCAAAGGCGATGAAACTGCTAATAATTTATAAAGGAGAGTGTTATTATGATGGGATCTAAGTTCAAGAAGTTAAAGGTAGCTTTGGCCGTATGCGCTTTGGCAGGCTCCTGCGCGGTATTCGGCGGTCAGCCGACACAGGCTTTTGAGGAATATCCGATCGGTGAAGAACAGGAAGTAAAGGATCAGCACTTTAACGTTGCTCTCGTATATTTCCAGCCGGTGGAAATGGTGCCGACCGGGGTTATGCTCAGCCCGGACAAGGCGGATATCCACATGGAAACGGATATCCACGCGACGGAAGGTAACGATACGGGCTTCGGTGTCGGCGAATGGATTCCTTACCTGACTGTTCACTACAAATTCACCAAACAGGAAACGGGCGAAACGATGGAAGGCGTATTCATGCCCATGAACGCTGACGACGGCCCGCACTACGGTGCTAACTTGAAGATGCTCGGCGCAGGCACGTATGATTGCGAATTCACGATCGACAGCCCGTATCGTATGAATTACGGTTTGCATGTCGACAAAGAAACGGGCGTTACAGGTCGTTTCTGGAATGAACCGGTTGTTCTCCACTGGACATTCAACTACGTTCCCCGTAACTGGTAATTAATTGCAAGTCAGTTCAACCTAGAGGAAAAGTCCTGTCGCCAAGCCGTAACGGTATATACTTTTACGGCTATCGACGGGACTTTATTCCTATGTAAAGGAGTACAGCATGTTACAGGCATTTCTCTTGCAGTTTATTCCCGCCATGGTACAGGGCGTAACTTTGGCAGTCCCCTTGGGGATTTTGTTGGCCATTTTTTTACGTCTGGCTTTGCCGGAATATAAAAATACATTAAAACGGGCTCTTTACGTGGGTTTTTGGCTGTCTCTGTTCTTCGTGGCCGTCAAAGTCGGCACGCGCAATGCCATCACCCGCGAAGGGTTTGAAGCGTTGACCATCGTCATTGCTTTTGCGGCGGAGTTCGTTCTTTTGGCAATGCTTTTCTTTGCCAAAAATTTATCGGAAAAAGTCAATAAAGTCGTCACGATGAGTGCTTTTATCTTGGCGATTATGTTTATTCTCTTCCACGGTATGGAATTGTGGCTTATGCCGTATACGGCCTTTATCGGTGCGACGGGAAAGTATTTTACTGTTGATTTCTTCATTAAAATACTCGGTTTTGTTTGCGGACTTTTCTTTTCCGTCATCAGCTCCGTTATTACGTATAAAGCGGCGGCAGCCCTCAATTATAAGCGGCTTATTTTTGTGTTTACCATCCAAATTGTTGCGCTTTTTATTGAACAGGTCATTTACATTCTGCGCGTTGCCATGGCGCGGCAGTTTTTGCCGAGCGCATCGTTGATTAAGATCATGGCGCCCGTTATTAATCATCAGGAAATGTTGATATTTGTTATTTATGCGGCCCTTCTCTTCGTGCCGCTGACACTGTTTTCGCAGCCGAAGCCGGAACGGCCGGAAGGCTCGAACCCGGCGCAGTATCGCAAGATACTGTCCGTTGCCAAGGCGAAACGCCGTTGGGGCGTAGGGACGGTTATTTGCCTTGTCGCCATGGCCTGCTTTTCCTCTTTCGGTTGGTCTTATGCCAACCAAAAGGAAGAGATTGTGCCGGCCGTGCAGGTGAGTGCTACAAACGGCAAGATTTCCATCAGTTTGGACCAATTCGCGGACGGTCATTTGCACCGCTATTCGTACAGAGCGTCCGGCGGTGAAGGCGTGCGTTTTATCGTCATCCTCAAGGGAGGCTCCGCTTACGGTGTCGGTCTTGATGCTTGTGAAATTTGCGGCGCTACCGGTTATTACGAAAGAGACGGACAGGTTGTTTGCAAACTTTGCGATGTCGTCATGAACAAGGCGACTATCGGAACGAAGGGCGGCTGCAACCCGATTCCTATTAAATATACTATTGAAGGCGGACAGCTCATCGTAGACGCAAATGAGCTGGAAGCGCAGCGTAAGATATTCCGTTAAGGAGGGGTGACGGTATGTTTTGGCTCATGGTAAAAGGTGCCCTCATACGACAGCGCGGCCGATTCTTGCTGATCGCCCTTACGGTTGCTCTGGGGGTGTCCCTGGCGGCTGCCATGTTGAACGTTATGTTCGACGTGGGCAATAAGGTAAATCAGGAATTGAAAGCCTTCGGCGCCAACATTACGGTTGCGCCGAAAAACGCATCACTGCTCAATGACGTCTACGGCGTCAACAGTGAAAGCGGGCACAGGGAATATTTAAAAGAAGAAGATTTGGGAAAAATCAAGACGATTTTCTGGACCAATAATATAGTCGCCTTTGCGCCGACGTTGAACGGTACCGTAACGGTTAAGGACAGGTCCGTAAACCTTACGGGTACGTGGTTCAACTATCACATGTCCCTGCCGACGGGTGAAGAATTCGACACGGGTGTAGAAATGATGAAGTCCTGGTGGCAAATTGACGGCCAATGGCCGAAGGACGGGACGCAGCAGGTCCTGGTCGGTCAGAAACTGGCGGAAACGCTGCAAGTGAAGGTCGGCGATACCGTAGCCTATCAAAAGGTTGACGGTACGCAAGGCGCTTTTGTCGTAACCGGCATTGTTGCCGGAGGCGGCGCGGAAGACAACGAAATCCTGGCAAGTCTTCCCGTGGTGCAACAGGCTCTCGGCCTGCCCGGCAAGGTAAGTGAAATTGAAGTAAGCGCCATTACGACACCGGAAAACGACTTGGCCCGTAAGGCGGCAGCCAATCCGGAACGGTTGTCTCAGTCGGAACGCGAAATTTGGTACTGCACTGCTTATGTAAGCTCCATTGCCTTCCAAATTGAAGAAGTCGTACAAAACTCGTCGGCCCGTCCCGTACGTCAGATTGCCGAATCGGAAGGCAAGATTCTTGATAAGACGCAGCTTCTCATGCTGCTCATCACCATCTTGAGTCTTCTCAGCGCGGCGTTGGGCGTATCGAACCTGGTCAGTGCCAACGTTATGGAGCGGAGCCGGGAAATCGGTCTCATGAAGGCCCTGGGTGCTATGAATTATGAAGTTATAGTTATGATTTTGACGGAAACCTTGATTGCCGGGATTATGGGCGGAATTGTCGGTTACTTCGGCGGTCTCGGTTTGGCACAGATTATCGGCTATACCGTATTCGGTTCGGCAATTGCCAATAACCTTGTCGTTATCCCCATCGTCGGGGGACTCATGGTTCTCGTATTATTACTGGGCAGTCTGCCGGCTATACGGACCTTACTTTCGTTGCAGCCGGCAAGTGTTCTTCATGGCAGGTGATATGTATGATAAAAAAATATAAAATGTTTTTTACAATGGTTATACACGCCCTGCTGCGCAGACACACGCGTATGCTTGTCGCTCTGTTGGCAGTAGCCGTCGGCGCGACGATTATTTCCGGCATGATTACGGTATATCGTGAAGTGCCGCAGCAGATGGGGCGTGAATTCCGTGCTTACGGTGCAAATCTCCTCATCCTGCCGAACGGGGATGAAGCGACATACGACAAGGGTGAGCTCGATAAGGTGCGTACCTTGCTCTCAGGTAATGAAATTGTCGGCATTACGCCTTATCTCTACGATACGCTTGAAGTAAACAAACAGCCTGTCACGACGGCGGGGACGGACTTCAAGTCTCTCCGGGAGGTCAGCTCGTACTGGCAGGTACGCGGCGAATGGCCGAAAGAAGGCGCTCGTGAAGTATTGCTCGGCGCGGAGCTGGCGAAAAAAATCTCTCGGGATCCGGATAAGCTCATCGGACAGAACGTCAGCATCAGTGCCGGTGAAGGTAAGGCCGTCCGTCCTTTTAAGGTAACAGGTATTGCCAGCACGGGCAGTAAGGAAGAACAATTCGCCTTCATTAATTTGGATGAAATGCAGGACTTGACGCAAAAGCCGAATAAAATCAGCTTAGGCCAAATCAGTATCGTTGCCGACGGCACCAAGCTGGACAATATTAAGACCATGCTGCAAAAAGAAGATCCGGCTGTTCAGCCGCAGCTCGTACAGCAAATTGCCCGTTCCGAATGGAATGTGCTCAGTAAGCTTCAGGTTCTCATGCTCCTCGTTACGGTTGTCGTCCTCTTGCTGACCATGATTTGCGTTACGACGACGATGATGGCCGTCGTTACGGAACGACGTAAAGAAATCGGTTTGAAGAAGGCTATCGGTGCGAGCAACAAGAATATTGTTCTTGAGTTCTTCGGCGAAGGGTGCGTTCTCGGTGCCTTCGGCGGCATTTTGGGCAGTGCCTTCGGTTATGTTTTTGCCCAGAGTGTCAGTATGAATGTATTCAGCCGCACTATTTCATTCTCGCCGTCCGTTGTGATTATATCCATTGTCTTGTCCATCGTGGTTACGGGCGCGGCCAGCCTCGTGCCCGTACGTATTGCAACAAGCGTTGATCCGGCAATCGTATTGCGCGGCGAATAAGGAGGATTTTCATGAGCTTATTGGAATTAAAAGACGTATCAATGGCCTATAACGGTAAAGTTATGGCTTTGCAGCATATTAATATGTCCGTCGAAAAAGGTGAATGGGTTGCCATCATGTCCGGCTCCGGCAAGACGACGCTGATGAACATTATCGGTTGTATGGACCATGCCACGAGCGGTTCCGTAGTTCTCGACGGAATTGATTTGCGCAATATTTCCGACACGGATTTGACGGAAATGCGGCGCAGCAAAATCGGCATGGTCTTCCAGCAGTTCCACTTGATTCCTTACTTGACAGCCGTGGAGAATGTCATGGTAGCGCAGTACTATCACAGTATGCCCGATAAAAAAGAAGCGATGGAAATGATGGAACGCGTCGGGCTCAAGGACAGAGCGGACCACTTGCCGAGTCAGCTTTCCGGCGGCGAACAGCAGCGTGTCTGCATTGCCAGAGCGCTCATCAACTATCCGGTTGTTCTCTTGGCCGATGAACCGACAGGGAATTTGGACGAAGCGAACCAGAACCTGGTTATGAAGATTTTCCGCGAGCTTCATGATGAAGGTCATACGATTATTACAGTAACGCACTCGCCTGAAGTCGGTGCCGAAGCTCAGCGGTGCGTTATTATCGAACACGGACACATAGTTGAGAAGGAGTAAAGTGAAGAAATATGAAAATACGCAAATACGCCATACTTCTTTTTGCCGCTTTTGCGGCAGTACAGTTGTTGTCCGGCTGCGGCAGCGACGACAATAAGGATGAAGCGCCGCAGGAACAGCCCGCTCAGGCAATGACTGTCGACATGAGCAAGGTAAAAGACGGTACGTATACGGCAGAAAGCTCTATGGACAAGGTACACGGCAAGGCTGTCATTACCTTGACCATTGCGGATCACAAGATTACGGCCGTCGACTATAAGGGCATCGACAAGGACGGCACGACCGTCAAGACTTCCGACTACGGCAAAGACAAGGATCCGACGAATGCCAAAAAAGCGCAAGTCGCTTACCGGGCGCAGGGCCAATATGTGGACGAACTGCTGAAGAAACAGGATCTCAGCAAGGTCGACGCTATTTCCGGCGCGACGATCAACTACAATCAGTTTATAGAAGCAGTAAATAAGGATTGGGAACAGGCGAAAAAATAGGGCGTCTGCCGTAATAGAGAAAGCCGCAGCGACATTTGCTGCGGCTTTCTTATGTGATCTTGCGGATGAGCGGTTAAAAACTCGGTAAGATGGCTCCTTTATACTTGTCTTCAATAAATTTCTTTACTTCCGGAGATTGGAGAGCCTTAACGAGTTTTTGAATGTCCGGCCGCGATTCGTCACCTTCACGGATGGCGAGAATATTGGCGTACGGCGAGTCTTTCGCTTCCAGGAAGAGGGCATCTTTTAAGGGATTGAGTCCTGCTTCTAAAGCGAAATTCGTATTGATGACGGCAATATCCGTGTCATCTAAGGAACGGGGAACCTGTGCGGCTTCCAATTCGACGAATTGCAGGTTTTTGTCATTCTTGACGATGTCCTGAACTGTGCTTGATACGTTGCCGCCGTCTTTCAAGGAGATGAGGCCGGCGCTTTGCAGGATAAGAAGTGCTCTGCCGCCGTTGGACGGATCATTCGGAATGGCCACTTTCGCGCCGTTCGCAAGGGAATTCAGATCTTTGACTTTGTGCGAGTACACGCCCATGGGCTCAACATGAATTTTTGCGGCTGAAATCAGTTTTGTCCCGTGTTCGGCATTAAATTTATCCAGGAAAGGGATATGTTGGTGGAAAGTCGCGTCCACTTCCTTGTCGGCCAAGGCCAGGTTCGGCTTGACATAGTCCGTAAATTCGATAATCTTCAGATCTATGCCTTCTTTGGCCAGGAGAGGTTTAATTTCATTGAGTATTTCGCCGTGCGGGACAGGCGTTGCCGCTACGGTGATGACCGTATTTTTCGTCGCTTCCGTGCCGCCTGCAGGCGTGGATGTGCCGCAGCCGGCAAGCAGCGCCGTCACGGAAATAAGCGCCGCGCCGGCAAGTAAGGTGAGTTTTTTAAATGAATGCATGAGTAAATCCTCCTTTGCGAAAATGATAATCCAGGCAAAATATCCATTAAAAAATCCCTTTCCGAGAGAAAAGGGATTAAACGGGTTTATCTCTCGGAAATCTCCGCAGGAATTAGCACCGTGTTAACGGTTGCCGGGTTTCATAGGGCCAGTCCCTCCGCCACTCTGGATAAATGCATGTGAAATTATCTTGTCGTTAATTATAGACATGGGAGCGGGGATTGTCAATATAGAAAAGTTTTCTTCCGAGCAAAAGGAACCGGACTTGAAAGCCCCCTTTTTCTTTAGTATAGTAGGGAAGCAGTATTATTTATGTGTCTTTTTACGATACCGAAAGGAGCAGGCGTATGACTGACAATGGTCGCTTTGAACGGCGCATTGACGGTAAACTGTTTTTATCCATATTGGCAACGGGTCTCATGTCTTTTACAGGTATTGTCATTGAGACGGCCATGAATGTTACTTTTCCGACGCTCATGAGGGAATTTTCTCTTAATATATCTGCCGTTCAGTGGGTTACGACAGGGTATCTCCTCATGCTTGCCGTCATCATCCCCTTGTCGGCTTTTTTGAAGGCCCGCTTTGTCATGAAACGCCTCTTTTTCACGGCAAGCGTCCTCTTTGTCGGCGGTACACTTCTCGGCGCGTTTGCAGGTACCTTTACAGTGCTTCTTGTCGGCAGGCTTTTGCAGGGCATCGGCACAGGCATCGCCTTGCCGCTTATGTTCAATATCATTTTGGAGCAGGCGCCCCTTAACCGCATGGGCATGATGATGGGCGTGGCCTCGCTCATTTGCGCCCTATCGCCTGCCGTAGGGCCGTCCTTCGGCGGCTGGGTAGTGGAAACCTTCGGCTCGCGGGCGACGGGCAA
>OBZS01000632.1_pt1 | contig 8922 bp, 10 predicted proteins | sample 1476981 | NCBI WGS metagenome assembly OBZS01 (sample SAMEA2580254, study PRJEB22360) | human gut metagenome | biome: human gut; feature: human-associated habitat; material: faeces | place: Denmark | collected 2008/2010 | reverse complement strand
CACAAGAACCCCGCCCGTCCGCCACAAAGCGGAACTCCGGCGTTTTGCGGATATGCATGCGCTTTGCCACCTCGCTGCGCACATGACCGGCCGCGCGGTTCAGCGCGGCCACGGCCTGCTGCGGCGCATCGGGCTGCGTGCCCAGCACGCTGACGAACACCTTTGCGAAGGATAAATCGGGCGCCAGCTCGATGCGCATCACCGTCAGAAGGCCCGTTTTCAGCCGCGGGTCCTTCATTTGGCCGATGATGGCAATGAGCTCACGCTTCATGTCTTCGGAAAGGCGCGCAATGTTTTTCGATTGTGGCATACCTGCCTCCTTTCCCGCGCTCAGTCGCGGTACTCCTCCATGGTGAAGGCCTCGAAGATGTCGCCCTCTTTGATGTCAGAGAACTTGTCAAGGCCAATGCCGCACTCGTAGCCCTGGGCCACTTCTTTCACATCGTCCTTAAAGCGGCGCAAAGAGTCGATCTCGTCCTCGGTGATGACGATGCCGTCACGCACCAGGCGAATTTTCGCCGCGCGGCTCACCTTGCCCTCCAGCACATAGCAGCCGGCAATGGTGCCCGCAGAGGAAATTTTGAACACGTTGCGCACTTCGGCGCGGCCCAGTTCCACCTCGCGGTATTTCGGGGCCAGCATGCCCTTCATGGCGTCCGTCACATCGTTGATGGCGTCGTAGATCACGCGGTACATGCGCATTTCCACTTCCGCCTGGGCGGCCTCTTCTTTGGCGATGGGGTCCGGCCTTACGTTAAAGCCAATGATAATGGCGTTGCCCGCATTGGCAAGCATCACGTCCGATTTGTTGATGGCGCCCACGCCCGCATGAATGACGCGCACGCGCACCTCGTCGTTGGATATCTTCTCCAGGCTTTGCTTCACAGCCTCGGCCGAGCCCTGTACGTCCGCCTTCACAATGATGGCAAGCTCTTTGCGCTCGCCCTCGGCAATTTGGCTGAACAGGTTGTCAAGCGTCACCTTTTTATAGCTGGCAAACTGCTTTTCCTTGGCCTCGGCAGCGCGCTGGCCTGCCAGCTCGCGGGCCAGTTTCTCGTCTTCCACCGCGTCAAAAATATCGCCCGCCGCAGGCACCTCGGTGAGGCCGGTGATCTCCACCGGGGTAGAGGGGCCCGCCTCTTTCAGCGTGCGGCCCTGGTCGTCGCGCATCACGCGCACGCGGCCCACGGCCGTGCCCGCAATGACAATGTCGCCCTGATGCAGTGTGCCCTTCTGCACCAGGATGGTGGCCACAGGGCCCATGCCCTTGTCCAGCCGGGCCTCAATCACCACGCCCTTTGCGCGGCGGTTGGGGTTCGCCTTCAGCTCTTTCACCTCGGCCACAAGGTTGATGTTCTCCAGCAGGTCTTCAATGCCCTGGCCCGTCAGCGCAGACACGGGCACGCAGATGGTGTCGCCGCCCCATTCCTCCGGCACCAGCTCATACTGGGTCAGCTGTTCCATCACATGCGTGGGGTTGGCCGTGGGTTTATCCATTTTATTGATGGCCACGATGACGGTGACGCCCGCAGCTTTTGCATGGTTGATGGATTCCACCGTTTGCGGCATGATGCCATCGTCCGCCGCCACCACCAGCACGGCAATATCCGTCATTTCGGCGCCGCGCGCACGCATGGCCGTAAAGGCCTCGTGGCCCGGCGTATCCAGGAAGGTGATAACCTTTCCGTTCTTTTCCACCTGGTAAGCGCCGATGTGCTGGGTGATGCCGCCCGCCTCGCCCGCGGTGACGCGCGTTTTGCGAATGGCGTCCAGAATGGAGGTTTTGCCATGGTCCACATGGCCCATTACCACCACAACGGGCGGGCGCTCCACAAGGTCTTCGGCCTTGTCGTCATCCACTTCAAACAGGCGCTCTTCAATGGTGACGTGCACCTCGTGCTCCACCTTGGCGCCCAGCTCTTCCGCCACCAGGCTGGCGGTGTCGAAATCGATCACTTCGCTGATAGAGGCCATTACGCCAAGGCCCATCAGCTTTTTGATGACCTGCGCCACGTTCACCTTCAGGCGCGTGGCAAGTTCGCCCACCGTAATCTCATCCGGAATTGAGACCTTCAGCTGGGCCTTGCGGGCCTTTTCCAGCTGGATGCGCTGCAGGCGCTCGGCCTCTGTCTCGCGCTTTTTGCCCTGCGGGCCGCGGCCGCCAAAGCGGTTTTTGCCGCCCGAGAACTTCTGCTTGTTGCCGGCAGGCATGGGCTTGCGGCGGTTCTCCACGTTCTTGGTGGCGGCAAGCGAGGTGTATTTTTCGTTGAATTTGTCGAGGTTTACATCTACGCTGCGCGTGTCCACCGTGACGGTGACCATCTCTTTTTTGGGCGCCTCGGCGTGGGCGGGCTTTTCGGCCGGCTTTTCTTTGTGCTTCACCGGCATCTCCACAATGGTGCCGTCCGCCTTTTTCAGCGGGCCCGCATTGGCAGAGACCGTCAGCTTTTCTTTCGGGCGCTGTTTTTTCTCTTCCTTTTTCTTCGCAGCGGCGGCCATGGCAAAATATGCGTTGAAATTTTCCTCCTGCGCATTGTTTGTCATTTGCTCCAAAACGAGGTTCAGCTCGTTTTCCGCCAGGGGCGTTGTGTGCTTCTTGGCCTCGCCCTTTTCCAGGGCGCTCAGCATTTCAATAATATCCTTGCTGGCTGCGCCAAGGTCTTTGGCGAGGTCGCCAAGCTTATATTTAATCTCGATCGACATGGGCACTCCTCCTTAGTGGTGGCTGGGCGCTGTGCCGGCGGCCGAGGCGCACAGCTTTGCAAGCTCTGCGTTTTGTACGGCCAGCACCGCGGTGTTTTTTTTCGTAACGGCGGCAAGCTGCGCCTGGGTGCAGGGAAGCGTAAGCACCTGGCACAGCCCCTCGCAGAAGCGCCTCACCCGGGCCTGCGTGCCCTCTGAGGCGTCCTGCGCGCACAGCACCAGCGCCGCCTTGCCTTGATATACGCTCTCTTTTACCGCGTCAAAGCCTGTGACAAGGGCACCGGCCTTGCGGCACAGCGAAAGCGCGAACACTGCTTTATGTTGCTGCATCTGCTTCCTCCGCGCGGGCAATTTCGCCCTGCATGGCGTCGTATACTTCGGGGGGAATGGCCACCTCCAGCGCGCGCTCGATGCGCTTTGCCTTGCGCGCCTTGGCCAGGCACGCCGCCTTTGGGCACACATAGGCCCCGCGGCCCGGCTTTTTGCCCACAAGGTCCAGCGAGACGGTGCCGTCCGGCGCGCGCACCACGCGCACCAGCTCTTTCTTCGGCTTCGATTCCCCGCAGCCGGCGCACTTGCGCAGCGGCACTTTCCGCTCTTTCACGGGCGGTTCCCCCTTTCTGTCATTCCTGCGTTTTCTTCACAGGTGGCTCTTCGCCGTAATAGCCGCTCTCGGGCCGGATGTCGATGCTGTAGCCCGTGAGGCGCGCGGTGAGGCGCGCGTTCTGCCCGCGGTTGCCAATGGCCAGGCTGAGCTGGTGGTCCGGCACGGTCACCCTGGCGGCGCGGTTCTCGCCTTCCAGCAGTTCCACATCCACCACCTTGGCGGGGCTGAGCGCCTCGCTGATAAAGGCGGCCGGGTCTTCACTCCAGCGGACGATGTCAATTTTCTCGCCGCCCAGCTCATCCACAATCTTCGCCACACGCGCACCGCGCGGGCCAATGCAGGCGCCCACCGGGTCTACGTTTTCATCCTTGGACCACACCGCCATCTTCGTGCGGGCGCCGGCCTCACGGCTGATGGCCTTAATCTCCACCGTGCCGTCATAAATTTCCGGCACTTCCATCTCGAACATGCGCTTCACAAGGCCGGGGTGGGTGCGGCTAATCATCATGCGCGGGCCGCGCTCTGTCTCGCGCACATCCACCACATACACCTGCAGGTGCTGGCCCTCATAGTATTCCTCGCCGGGCACCTGTTCGTTGCGCGGCAGCGTGGCCACGCCGCCCTTCGAAAGCTCCAGCGTCACAATGCCGCGCGCCATATCCAGGTTTGTCACCGTGGCCGAGACAATCTCGTGCGTGTTGCCCTGCATCTCGGCGTACATCTGGCTGCGCTCGGCCTCTTTCAGGCCCTGGCGAATGACGTGCTTTGCCGTCTGCGCGGCAATGCGGCCGAAATCCTTCGTTTTCAGGGGAATGACAAAATCTGTGCCCAGCTTTGAAGTTTTCTTCTTGGCCTGTGCGTCCTCCAGGCTGATCTCGGTGTTCGGGTTTTCCACCTCTTCCACGATATGCTTCAGAAGGTTTACGTTGAACTTGCCCGTCTCGGGGTCGATCTCCACCGCAACGTTGTCATCTTCCACGTCGTAATCTTTTTTTACGGCAATGACAATGGCGTTTTTGATTTTTTCCAGCAGGTATTCTGCCGAAAGGCCGCGCTCGGCCTCCAACATGGCAAGCGCTTCAAAAAATTCCGCATTCATTTTTCCAGATCATCTTCCTTCTTATTCTAAACTTTTATGGATTTCACAGCGTCTGCCGGGCTCGCCCGCCGCACGGCGGGCAGCGGCTCAGAACAAGTCTTCATCGTCGCACAGGCGAAAAGCGCTTACAAGCTTTGTGTCCAGCACGGCCTCGGTGCCATCCTCTAAGGCAAGGCGCACAGCCGTGCCCTCCTTGCCCAGCAGCACGCCGGCCACCTCGCGGCGGCCTGCCTCGTCTGCCCGAATCAGGTGTGCACGCACCTTTTCGCCGCGCTTTGCCGCAAAGTGTTCATCCCGCGTCAGGCGCCGGCCAAGGCCAGGGCTGCCCACCTCAAGGTAATAGCTTTGGCTGATGGGGTCTGCCTCATCCAGCACCGGGTTGATGGCCCTCGTGGCGGCCTCGCACAGTTCCATATCCAGCGGGCGGCCGTTGCCGTCCAGGTAAATGCGCAAAAACCAATCTGGCCCCTCTTTCTCAAAGCGCACGTCCCATAGGCGAAGGTCCATAGCCTCCACTACGGGTTTTACCAGCGCCTCCACCGCCTGCGCGGTGCCGCCCGCGCCCTTCCTGTTTGCCATGCAAAAACTCCTTAACAAACGGGAAAGAGCGGACCGCAAGGCCCACTCTTTCCATAACACAGTATCGTACATATCACACTATAGCACACAATTTTGGGAATTGCAAGCGCTTTTGGCAGCTTTTCCGTCTCCTGTGCACAGGCCCGGCGTTTACACCACCTGAAACAGGTAGAACTTCAGGTAATCTGTCTCGGGCACGTTCCACAAAATGGGGTGATCCGGCGCCTGCTGGCGCGCGGCAATCTGCCGCAGCTGCACCCCGGCGTCCGCTGCCGCGGCGGCCAGCATTTTGCAGAATTCTTCCTGCGTGGCAAAGTGGCTGCAGCTGCAGGTGGCCAGGTAGCCCCCGCGCGGCAAAAGGCGCATGGCGCGGGTGTTGATTTCTTTATAGCCGCGCAGGGCATTGCGCAGCGTTTTGCGTGCTTTTGTAAAGGCGGGCGGGTCCAAAATAATAAAATCGTAGCTGCCTTTGGAAAGCGTGGGCAGCAGCTCGAACACGTCGGCGGCCACGCACTGCATCACGCCGGAAAGGCCGTTCTCTTCGGCGTTGCGGCGCGCCATGGCGCAGGCCGCCTCGCTCACGTCCACCGCCGTCACCTTCACGGCGCCGCCTTTTGCCGCGTTCAGTGCAAACGAGCCCGTGTGGGTAAAGCAATCCAGCACCGTGCGCCCCCTGGCAAGGGCGGCCACCACGCGGCGGTTGTATTTCTGGTCCAGAAAAAAGCCTGTTTTCTGGCCGTTCTCCACATCCACCGTGTAGTGGATGCCGTTTTCGCAAATATGCGCCAGCGGCGTCCCGGGCAGCGGCAGGCCCAGGGCCGAAAGGTCATACCATCCCTTGTACTGGGCAAGGCCCTCTTTTTCGCGCAGGGCCACGTCGTTGCGCTCGTACAGCCCGCGGATATCCTGCCCGTCGGCGCGCAGCATCTGCACCAGCGCCGGGAACAGCGTGTGTTTCAGCCGCTCCATGCCCACGCTCAGCACCTGGGCCGACAAAAGCGTGCCGTACCGGTCCACCGTCAGGCCGGGAAACTGGTCTGCCTCGCCGAAAATGATGCGGCAGTTTGACACATCCGGCCCCATCACCGCCTTGCGGTATTCCCACGCATAGCGCAGGCGGCGGCGCCAGAAGCTTTCGTCGAACACGTCGTTTGCGTTGCGCGAAAGCACGCGCACGCGTATTTTGCTTTGCAGGCTGACAAGCCCTGTGCCAAGCCAGCTTCCCTTCTGGCTGAACACATCGGCCAATGCGCCGTTTTCACACGGTTGGGCGTCCAGCACCTCTTCGGCATACACCCACGGGTGCCCGGCGGCCAGGCTTCGGGCCGCCTTGGGTGTCACGGTGAACACGGGAAATTCACGCGCCTGTTTCATCATAAAACTTCCTTTTCTGTACAGACTTTCTGTATTATAATGGATGCAGGCGGCATGTTACAAGGGGCGCGGGCCAAAAAGCGCTTTTTGCCGCCCCAACAGGAGGGTTCGCAGATGGAGATCGAACGCAAATGGCTGATTGAGGGGTTCCCGGCCGGGCTGCCCCTTGTGGCGCAGGCCGCCATGCGCCAAGGCTACATTGCCACGGCGCCGGCCGTGCGCATCCGCGAGAGCACAAACGAAGCCGGCACACAATATATCCTCTGCTTCAAAGGCAAGGGCACCCTTGCCCGCGAGGAAATCGAAACGCCCATTGACAAGGCGCTGTTTCAAAGGCTGGAGGCCTTCATTGGCAAGCCGCTGGTGACAAAGACCTTTCGCGCATACGCCCTGCCCGGCGGCGAAACGCTGGAGGTAAGCCTTGTGGACGAGGGCCTTCCCACCCAGTTTTTCTATGCAGAGGTAGAATTTCCCACCGTGGAGGCAGCCCGCGCCTTCACCCCGCCGCAGGGTATTGGCCTTGGCCGGGAAATGACGGAGGATGAGGGTTTTTCCATGAGCCGTTATTGGCGCAAAACGCGCCTGGGGGAATAGGGCGTGCACACCGGGCGGCTGTTTGAAATTTTATATTACCTGCAGGCGCATGGCAGCGCCACAGCGCGCCAGCTGGCACAGCGCTTTGAAGTGAGCGAGCGCACCATCCGCCGCGATATTGACGCCCTCAGCGCGGCGGGCGTGCCGGTGTACACCCGCCCGGGGCGCGCGGGCGGCGTTGCGCTGCTGGAGGGCTACCGGCTGGACACCGCCCTGCTCAGCGAGACCGAGCAGACAGAAGTTCTGGCCGGGCTGCGCGGCATGGCAGGGCTTGGCGGCGGAAGGGCCGCCCCCCCGCCGGGGCAAAAGGCCCATCCCGGCGACTGGCTGGAGGTGGATTTTCTGCCCTGGGGCCTGGAGGCCGCGCAAAAGCCCTTATTCCAAACGCTAAAGGCCGCCATTCTCGGCCGCAGGCGCCTGGCCTTTACCTATTTTGGCGCAAGCGGCGAAAAAACGCAGCGCGTGGCCGAGCCTGCCAAACTGTGCTATAAAAGCAGCGCGTGGTATCTGCAGGCCTTTTGCCTTGCGCGCGGCGAGTGGCGCACGTTTAAATTGTGCCGTATGCTGGGCGCCCGCATGCGGCCTCCAGGCTGGCGCGGGGCCCCGCCGCCGCGCCCGCCGCCGCTTGACAGCGAGGAAGAGCCGCCATGTATGCTGCAGATGGAGCTGATGTTTCTGCCCTGCGCGGCACACCGCGTGTACGACCTGTTCTGCCCGCAGGATGTCACCCCGCTGCCGGACGGGCGCTTTTTCGTCTCCGCGCGCTGGCCGCGTGGCGGGTTTCTGGTGTCCATGCTGCTGAGCTTTGGGCCATCCGTGGCTGTGCTTGGCCCGCCTGAGCTGCAAAAGGCTGTGGCGGACGAGGCATTGCACATTCTGCAATTATACCGGCAGGGCACACCGGCAGAAAAGCCATAAGCAGGCCGGGCTGAAAATTTTCCGGCCATACAAAAAAAGCGGACACACCGTGTCCGCTTTTTTCTTTTATACTGGCAACACCGGCGAAGGGGCCATTGCCGCCCTTCTGCCGGAAGCTGTGCACAACGGCATTGCGGCGGGGCTGCGCCCCCTGCCGCACCCATTCCCATTATAGAGAAAGGAGAAAAGAATGGAACACACAAAATTTTGCCAAAGCTGCGGCATGCCGCTTCGCACCCCCGAGGTGCACGGCACCTGTGCCGCAGGCGAAAAAAGCGAGGATTACTGTATCTATTGCTACCAGAACGGCGCCTTTACCTGGAACTGCACCATGGACGAAATGATAGAGTTCTGCCTGCGCCTTGCACTGCAGCACACCCCTTCGCTGGACAAAGCCGCCGCCCGCGCGCAGATGCAGCAGTGGTTTCCCACGCTGAAGCGCTGGCAGGCGCAGCAGGGCATGTGAAAGGGGGTGGGCGCCGTGGAAGAACTGCATGCGTTTCGCCTCACCCCGCAAAACCTGCCTGCACTGGCCGCCTTTATGGCACAGGCGTGCCCTCAGTGGTGGGATGAAGCGGGCGCCGCAGGCCAGCTTTCGGGCACGGGGCTCACCATTGGCACCGTGGGCTGGCTTCTTGGCAAAGATGAAACCCATCTCTCTGGCTGGCTGTTATGCCGCGAGCTGTTTTTATATCACTGCCTGGAAGTGGAATGCTGCGGCTTTTTCCAGCAGGGCCGCTTTTTTCTGGAACATCGCCTGGGCGCGCTGTTTTGCGAGGCAGAGCGCTATGCGCGCCAAAAAGGCTGCACCGCCCTGCGCACCGCCATGGGCTCGGAGGGGTTTTCCCTTCACGGGCGGCCTCTGGGGAATATTGGGCAGGAACTTCAGGCACTTTCCGCCCCCGGCAGGCAGGACTTTCACTGGCTGCTTTCCCGGGGGCTTCGCCCGGTGGGCATCCAGCCGCACGCATTGGGCCGCAATTTCCACTGCGTGCTTCTCACCAAAGAGCTTTGACGCCTCACTGCACAAAGCGGCGCGCGGCATCCG
>OBZS01000630.1_pt1 | contig 8939 bp, 7 predicted proteins | sample 1476981 | NCBI WGS metagenome assembly OBZS01 (sample SAMEA2580254, study PRJEB22360) | human gut metagenome | biome: human gut; feature: human-associated habitat; material: faeces | place: Denmark | collected 2008/2010 | reverse complement strand
CAGACCTACGGCACGGGTGGTGTTCTGGCCGTAATTTCCGTCCACTGTCAGCAGAGGACGGCCGCTTATGCCGTTCAGATAGCTCTGCACAAAGCGGACGTAATCGCCGGTGGAGCCTACGCGCAGCGGTACGCCGGGATACTGAGTGGTAACGTGCGTGGGGTTGCCCGCCTGCATGGCGTTATGCACGGAGACGATCTTGTTCCAGGTATCCTTGCCCAGAATGCCGTCGGCGGAAAGGCTGAACTGGCGCTGGAAGCGGCGCACGGCGTTGGTCATATTGTTTCCGTACGCGCCGTCCACGGTCTGCGTGTTGATGCCGGTGTAGATGCGTGCAACTTCGTTCAGACGGCCCTGCATGTGGCGCACATCCTGGCTGCGGTCGCCCGGGCGCAGGGGAATGCCGGGATAGGTGTCGGCGCTGCCGCCGATGGTGGCATTGTAATCGCTGACGATGGCGTTCCAGGTATCGTGGCCGATGACGCCATCCATCGAAAGACGGTTGATCACCTGATACTGCATCACGGTGCTGGCGGTGGCGGAGCCGTACCGTCCGTCCACGACCAGACGGTTGAGGGTGGGGTACTTGGCGTCGCGCAGGCCGTTCAAATAGGTCTGCATCCGCGCGACTTCGCTGCCGGAGCTGCCGGGCCGCAAAGCGGTGCCGGGATAGACGGGATCGACTACGGCGAGGACTGCATTATTATTTTCAAGCATAAAAATTGCCTCCTTCTGCCCCATGGTATGCGCGCGGCGTGCGCCGCGTGCGGGGGCGGAAAGGAGGCTGTTTTGCGTTACAGAGCTTTTTTGCGGTGCGTTTCCACAGCTTTCAGCAGAAAATACAGCAAAGCGGTGTCCAAAGGCAGCTTAACGGCATTTTTGATAAGCCGCATGCCGGAAATCACGAAAGCGTTGCCGTACATGATATTCAGCCACAGCGGCGTGAGCACCAGGTTGATGACGAGCACCGCGGACAGGCAGGCGCAGAACGTGCGCCACAGGGACACGGGTTTTTTGTACAGCCAGCAGCCGTATAAAAAGCCCAGCAGGAACTCGTTGAGCGTGAAGCCGGGAAAAAAGCCGCCGTTGGGCCGCAAAAAGTAGCCCGCCACGTCGGTGACGATGCCCATTAGCCCGGCCAGCCACGGGCCGTACAGGAACGCGCACGTTCCTGCGGCCAGAAAGGAAAAGCCGATCTCCAGAAACTGGCTGACCGCGATGGTAAACTGGTTGAGCACCAGGCTCAGCGCCGCCAGCATGGCGGCCCCGGCCAGACTGGCGGTGCGCCGCACCTCGCGGGCGGCGTCGGACAGGCGGCGGGGAAAGCCGCGCAGGGAATCGAATGTGGATTGAAAAGCAGACATGAAAAAACCTCCTTTATTTTGGCGTTGCCGCATAAAGGAGGCAAAAGGCCCGCGCACAGCCGCACGGCGGCGCGCTTGCGCGCGGCTCCGGGCGGCCCTGGCAGGCCCGTGTTGCATTCGTCATGCAGCAGCGGGATGCGAAGCCTGCACCGCAAGCGGTGCTTTTCGTCCGTTCCGCAACTCCCCGTCGGAACGGCACTGCGGCCCTTTTTGGAGGCCAACGCGCAGGCTTCTACTCTGCGATAGGGTTATTATAGGACGGCGGAAGGAAAATTGCAAGTATCCGCGCGTTTTTTCTTTCAAAGCGCTGCGCCCCATGATACAATACAGGCAGAATGAAAAATATTTTGGGCGGCGGGCCGCTTGCGGCCGCGCTGTCTGCGGAAAGCGGGGCAGTCGCATGGAAAAGATATCGCGCAAAAACTGGGCGCTCATCTGGGTGCTGGGAATGGCGGGGCAGATCTGCTGGAACATCGAAAACTCCTGGTTCAATACCTTTGTATACCGGAAGATCGCGCCGGACCCGTCCATCGTGGCGTGGATGGTGGGCGTTTCCGCCGTGGTGTCCACCTTCTGCACGTTCCTCATCGGCACTGCAAGCGACAGGCTGGGCAGGCGCCGCCCGTTCATCGCGTTCGGGTACATCCTGTGGGGCGTGTTCACCATCGGCTTCGGCGTCACGGAGTTCCTGCCGAAAGATCCGCTGTGGCTCGCGGCCACCTGCGTGGTGCTGGCGGACGCGGTGATGAGCTTTTTCGGAAGCATGGGCAATGACGGCGCGTTCAACCCCTGGACGACCGATATCTCCAGCGCGGGCAACCGCGGCAAGGTGGGCGGCGCGCTGGCCGTGATGCCGGTGTTCGCCACCATTTTCGGGGCCATTGTGTCGGGCATTATCATTGACGCGCTGGACTTCTTCGCGTTTTTCACCATCATGGGCGGCATGGTCATTGCTGTGGGCGTGCTGTGCCTGTTCACGCTGCGGGATGCGCCGGGCCTCGCCCCCAACCGGGACCCACGGGGCTTTTGGCACCAGTTCGCCGCTGTGTTCGATTATAAGATCGTGGGCCGCAACCGGGAGCTGTTCTGGGTGTTTCTGGTGATGATGGTGTATTTCATCGGCTTCAACGTATATTTCCCGTACATCACGGTTTACTTTACCGACAACCTGGGTATGGACTACACGCTCACGGGTGTGGTGCAGGGCGCAGGCCTCCTGGCCGCGTCGGTGCTCACCATTCCCGCCGCCCGCTTCATCGACCGCGGCAAGTGCGGGCCGGTCATCGCGGCGGCCGTGGGCTGTAACCTGCTGGGCCTTCTGGGCGTCAGCTTTTCCACGGCGTTCGTTCCGCTGCTTATCGGTGTGTTCGGCGCCGGCGCGGGGTATATCCTGGTGCTGCAGGCGCTGACAGCGTGGATTAAAAACCTGTATCCGGAGGACCAGCGCGGCCAGTTCGAGGGTGTGAAGCAGCTGTTCTTTGTGTGCGTGCCCATGATCGTCGGCCCGGCCATTGCCACCCCTGTTATCAATGCTTTCGGCGTTGAAAAAATTGTCAACGGCGTGGCGGGCATGGTGCCCGGCAACAGCCTGTTTCTGATTTCGGGGCTGGTGACGCTGCTGGCGCTTTTGCCGCTGTTCCCCGCCGCGCGCATGGAAAAAGCGCGCGCCGGAGCCGCGGCGCAGCCGTAAAATGCAGACGGCGCGGCCCAGGTTCTTTTGGAGGGCGCGGGCGTTTTGCATATTCTCTTTCCCGCCGCTCTATGATAAGATACAATTGTAATGCAAGGCGCGGCCCGTGCGCCGCGAAAAAGGAGTTGTTTGGATGAAATTTGAACAGATGCAGTACGCTCGCCCGGACTTTGACGCGGCGCGGGAAACCTTTGCGTCGCTGCGCGCGCGCATCGCCGCCGCGCCGGACGCGCAGGCGCAGCTGGAGGCGTTCCGGGAATTTGAGACGCTGAGCCGCCATATCTCCACCATGTCCACCCTGGCTGAGATCCGCCACACCGTGGATACGCGGGATGCGTTTTACGAAGCCGAGCGGGAATTTTTTGACGCAAACAGCCCGGCGCTGGGCGAAGCCCAGCTGGACGTGTACCGCGCGCTGCTGGCCTCGCCGTTCCGCACACAGCTGGAGCAGACGCTGGGCAGGCTCACTTTTGAAAAAATGGAGGTGGACGTCAAGTCCTCCGACCCGGCCATTCTGGAGCTGATGGCGGAGGAAAACGCCCTCACCACGGCTTATGAAAAGTTGTACGCCTCGGCGCTGATCGAATTTGACGGCAGAAAAAATACCGTCAGCCAGATGAGCCTTTACAAGCAAAACCCGGACCGAGCCGTGCGCAAAGCCGCCTACGAAGCCGAGGGAGCATGGTTTGATGCGCACCGGGCCGAGCTGGACGAATTGTACGATAAGCTGGTGAAAAACCGTACGGCCCAGGCACGAAAGCTGGGTTATGAGAATTTCATCCCCCTGGGCGCCATCCGCATGCGGCGCATCGGCTACACGCTGGAGGACATGGCCGCCTACCGTGCGCAGATCAAAAAAGATTTCGTGCCCGTGGTGGCGGAACTGAAGAAGCTGCAGTATGCCCGCACCGGCGTGGCGGACCCGAAATTCTACGACGACGCGTTCTGCTTTGCGGACGGAAACCCCGCGCCCCACGGCACGCCGGAGGAAATACTGGCCGCGGGCCGCGAAATGTACCATGCCCTCAGCCCCGAGACGGCGGAATTTATTGACGAAATGTTCGACGGAGGCCTGTTCGACGTGCTCTCCAAGGAGGGCAAGGCCCCGGGCGGCTACTGCACCTACCTGGCGGATTACAAAGCGCCTTTCATTTTCTCCAACTTCAACGGCACGTCCGACGACGTGGACGTACTGACGCATGAAGCGGGCCATGCCTTTGCCGCGTGGGTGGCCGCGCGGAAAGACCTTCCCATGATCCTGGAGGAGCCCGGCATGGAGAGCTGCGAGATCCACTCCATGTCCATGGAGTTCCTTACGGCGGAGCATCACGAAAAATTCTTTGGCACGGACACGCCCCGGTATGAACTGGCCCACGCCGAGGACGCGATGTACTTTTTGCCATACGGGACCATGGTGGACGAATTCCAGCACATCATGTACGCCGAGCCGGATCTGACGCCCGGGGAGCGCAACGCAGTATGGGCAAAGCTGGAAAGCGAATACCGCCCCTGGCTGGACTTCGCGGGCCTGCCCTTCTACGGACGCGGCGCGGGCTGGCAGCGCCAGCTGCACATCTACGAGGTGCCGTTCTACTATATCGACTACTGCCTGGCCCAAACGGTGGCGCTGCAGTTCTTCACCGCGTTTCTGCACGACAAAAAGGACGCCTGGCGGCGGTACCTGGCTCTGGTGGGCGAGGCCGGCGGCAAGACGTATCCGGGTCTCGTGGCGGTGGCCGGGCTGGACAGCCCGTTTGCTCCCGGAACGCTGGCGAAGCTGGGCAAAGAAGTGGGCGCGTGGATCGCGGCGCAGGACGCCGCGCTGAACGCCCGGTAAAGGACCCGGCTCCGGAATGGACCGGACAGAAAAGGCCCGGGAAGGGCAGGGCGGAACAGGAGGCCTGAAGATATGATACAGGAAAAGGGAAAACGAAGGGCCCGGCGCGCGCCGGCGCTGCTGGCGGCGTATCTTGCGCTTGCGCTTTTGGCGGGCTGTACCGGCGGCGCGGGCAGCTCCGCGGCGGAACAGAACAGTGCGTCCTCCTCCGGTGCGGCGGAAAGCGCGCTTTCCGCCCCCGCTGCGCCGCAGGAGACCGTTTTCTCCGGTGCGTCCTCCTCCTGCCTGCCGTCCGAACCGCCGGAGGATGCGCCGGAAACGCTGGGGCCGGGGCATTTTACCAGCGTACAGGATCGCGCGGAGGGGGAGCAGGATCCCTATTTGGAGCTATACGCCGACGGCACGTTTATGTTCATGTGCAATGTGTATCAGGGGATGACGACGTATCTGGGAACGTGGAGCTATGAGAGCGGCGTTCTGACGCTGACGCGCCCCAGCGCGGAGGAGACCTATGTTTTCTTCGCGCAGGACGCCGACACGCTGCTGATGCACAGCGGAGACCTGGTGATGACGCAGCCCGGCGCAGTGCTCACACGGCTGGCGCAGTAGCATAGAAAGCGGGCGCGGTGCAAAACCGCGCGCAAAAAGCATAAACAACAAAAAACACGCCCTGAAGCGAAGCGGAATGCTGCCTCAGAACGTGTTTTTTCTTTTTTGGTATTTTCCCTGCGCCGATTGTTTATGATAATTTTATTCTGCGCCGCACCCGTTTGTGCCTGTATGCCGCGATCTACTTCCAGCCGAGGTCGCGCAGAATATCCTGCCGCGCGGCAAGGCCCATACGCGCCAGATGCTCGATGCGGTCGTCCGTCATCTGCGCGGCAAGGCCCGAGATGCTGAACGCCGCCTCCGCACGGCCGTTCATGCCCGGCACCGCCAGCGCCACACAGCGGATGCCCAGCTCGTTTTCCTCGTCGTCGATGGCATAGCCCGCCATGCGCACGCGCTTGAGCTGCTCGATGAATGCGTCGAAATCCGTGATGGTATGCGCTGTCAGCGCCCGGATGCTGCTTTTGCGCCACACGCGTTCGGCCTCGCCGTAGCTCTGGGTGGCCAAAATGGCCTTGCCCACGCCTGTGCAGTACATGGGGATGCGAAGCCCCACATGGCTGGACATGCGCATGCCGCCCAGCCCGGCGCCGGCCTCCGCCTTATAGATGTATACGATGTCCACGCCGTCCTGGATAACCAGATGCACCGCCTCGCCCGTATGGCGGGAAAGCTTGTCCAGATGCGGCTTTGCAACGGACATGATATCCATATCGTTGACGATGCCGCTGGACAGCTCGAACATCTTCATCGTCAGCCGATAGTGCGTGGAGAAACTGTCCTGCACCGCGTAGCCCAGCGATACAAGGCTGGAGAGCAGCCGGTGCGCCGTGCTTTTGGGCAGGCCGCTCTCGGCGCTGATGGTCTGCAGGGACGCGCCCTTGGGGTGTGCGCACAGGACTTCGATCAGTGCGAAGATGCGTGCCACGCTCTGCACGCCGCCGTTGCTGTTTTCCACAAGAGCACCCCCTTTTCTTTGTTGCGTTCCACAATGCGAAACGGTTTTCCGTCTGTATTGTAACTTGTTTTGCGCCAAAGCGCAAGCCCCCGGCCCCGCTTGGATGCAAGAAATATCCGCTTTTGGGCAAAAAACGCAAGAATCGCATTGACAATAAAACCTGTTCGTTTATAATGAAGCCAGAAAGAAAGTGGAACGGCGTTCCACAATATGGAACACACCCCCACCGGGAATAAAAGGAGAAGATTGCTATGAACGACGTGATTCAGAAAATCTACGACATCGGCATCGTGCCCGTCATCGCCATCGACGACGCAGACAAGGCTGTGCCACTGGCAAAGGCCCTGGTCAAAGGCGGCCTGCCCGCGGCCGAGGTCACGTTCCGCACCGCAGCGGCCGAGGAGGCCATCAAGCGCATCGTGGCCGAAGTACCTGAAATGCTGGTGGGCGCGGGCACCGTGCTGACGAAGGAGCAGGCGGACCGAGCCATCGCCGCCGGCGTCAAGTTCATCGTCAGCCCGGGCTTTAACCCCGAGATCACCAAATATGTCATCGACAAGGGCATGCTGATGATGCCCGGCACCGCTACTCCGGGCGAGATGGAGCAGGCCATGAGCATGGGCCTGGACGTTGTGAAATTCTTCCCGGCCGAACAGAACGGCGGCGTCGCCAAGCTGAAAGCTGTGGCCGGCCCTTACACAAACCTGCGCTGGATGCCCACGGGCGGCGTCAACGCCAAAAACCTGCTGGACTACCTGTCCTTTAACAAGATCATTGCCTGCGGCGGCACCTGGATGGTGAAGAAGGACCTCATCGAGGCCGAAAACTGGGACGAGATCGAGCGTCTGACGCGCGAGGCCGTCAACACCATGCTGGGCTTCGAGGTCAAGCACATCGGCATCAACACCGAGAACGCCGAGGAAGCCATGAAGGCCGCCAAGCTGTTCGAGCTGATGTTCGGCTTCGACGTTTCCGAGGGCAACAGCAGCATCTTCTGCGGCAGCCGGGCCATTGAGATCATGAAAAGCAGTATCTGGGAAAGAACGGCCACATCGCCATCGGCACCAACACGCTGCCCCGCGCCATCGCCTATTTCAAGAGCCGCGGCTTCGAGTTCAACGAGGAGACCGCCAGCCCCAAGGCCATTTACTTCAAAGACGAGATCGCCGGTTTCGCCGTCCACCTCGTGCAGAAGTAATTTTTTACAGCTTTGCACAGCAAGGCTGTAAAAAGCGGCCTGAGCTGCGGCATTTGCGGTTCAATGTTTTTATAATTGCAGATAAGATATATAAAAGACAGGAGAGTATTTTTTCATGGCAAAGAAAGTTGTTACCTTCGGCGAGCTGATGATCCGCCTGCAGCCCTATAACTACGAGCGCTTCGTCCAGGCCGACCACCTGGAATTCACTTTCGGCGGCGGCGAGGCCAACGTGGCCGTCAGCCTGGCCAACTATGGCCTGGACGCCGCTTACGTCACCAAGCTGCCCGCCCACGCCATCGGCCAGGCGGCGGTGAACAGCCTGCGCCGCTACGGTGTGGACACCAGCAAGATCACCCGCGGCGGCGACCGTGTGGGCATCTACTTCAACGAGAAGGGCGCTTCCCAGCGTCCCAGCGTGTGCATTTATGACCGCGCCCATTCCGCCATTTCCGAGGCGACTACGGCTGATTTCGACTGGGATGCCATTTTTGAGGGCGTGGAGTGGTTCCACTTCACCGGCATCACCCCGGCGCTGGGCGCCAATGTGGTGGAGATCTGCAAGGAGGCCTGCAAGGCCGCGAAAGCTCATGGCGTGAAGATCAGCTGCGACCTGAACTACCGCGGCAAGCTGTGGACGCGCGACGAAGCCCGCGCCGCCATGACGGAGCTGTGCCAGTATGTAGACGTGTGCATCTCCAACGAGGAGGATGCCAAAGACGTATTCGGCATCGAGGCCGAGAACACCGACATCACCGGCGGCGAGCTGAACAAGGAAGGCTATAAGAGCGTGGCCAAACAGCTGGCGGACAAATTCAATTTCGAGATGGTCGCCATCACGCTGCGCGAGAGCAAATCTGCCTTTGACAACGACTGGAGCGCCATGCTTTACAACGTGGCCAAGGATGAGTACTGCTTCTCCAAGCTGTATCATCTGCACATCATCGACCGTATCGGCGGCGGCGACAGCTTCGGCGGCGGCCTGATCTACGCCCTGCTGTCCGGCAAGGACACCCAGGCCGCGGTGGAGTTTGCGGTGGCGGCTTCCGCCCTGAAGCACTCCATCGAGGGCGACTACAACTTCGTCACTGTGCCCGAAGTGGAAAAGCTGGCGGGCGGCGACGGTTCCGGACGTGTACAACGGTAATTAGCGCTTACCGTTATACAATAGATACGCCGGTATTTCCGGTGTTCAAAGAGTCTTCAAGCACTCAAACACTCATTACCTCCCAAAAGCAAAAGGGCCGCCCTGCCGGGCGGCCCTTTTGCACGGGAGAGGCAGG
>OBZS01000629.1_pt1 | contig 8948 bp, 14 predicted proteins | sample 1476981 | NCBI WGS metagenome assembly OBZS01 (sample SAMEA2580254, study PRJEB22360) | human gut metagenome | biome: human gut; feature: human-associated habitat; material: faeces | place: Denmark | collected 2008/2010 | reverse complement strand
CTACATGTATATCATAAGCGCGGTAACCAAGGATATGTCCCCGTATATCGGCTCGTACCGTAAAGGGGATATTTATAAGCTGCACCAGGACGGTACGACGTATCCGGCGGAAAAGGTAGCTGTCTGCATCAGCTCGACCATCGCCGGTACGGCGGTCGACGTAGAGCCGGCGCAGCACGGGTTCCCGGAGGATTTTTGCCGGCAGCTCGTGGCTTTTTACGGGCCGAGCTCGGTCGGCACGATGGAAGTGCAACGGGATACGAACCTTGTTACATCGTACCCAGGCGGCTTTTATGGCTCTACCATCACGAACTACCTAATTGTCAATGTCGACGGTGTCACGCCGAACACTGTCGATGAATTTGTGTAGAAAGGAGACTCCTAATTATCCATGACGATATCTACAGAGATCATATCCTTGACAGCGCAGACGATCATTCCGATGCTACTGTCCGCGGGACTGGCTTTTTACGTTTCCGAAAAGAACCGCCGCCGCGGACTGGACAGAGGCGTTCAAGCACTGCTGCGCTGCCGAATGCTCATAGAATATGAGCGGTACAAAAAAGAGGGTATCACGTATTCGGAAAAAAAGAACTTTATCAACATGTATGAAAGCTATCATGCACTCGGTAAGAACGGAGTAATGACAACAATTTATCACACCGTGCTTGATATGAGGATAAAAAAAGAATATGAAGAGTAGGTTTATTCGATTCGGGGAATGGGCGCAGGCAAACTGGCTTGCGCTCATCGCTATTTTAGCCGTGGTACTCTTTATACTGCTCGTAGTGATTGTGTTGTCTTGGCTATACGGATTTTGGAGCAATGGATTGTACGGCACACGATTTGAAATCAACAGCTGCTGGCAGGGTGTGTCAGCTGTCGGCGCGGGGATTGTAACTGTTGTCGGGCTGGCAAAAGCAGCATGGACGAAATACGGGTTAGACAGCAAATATAACTCCCCTGAAGGACAAAAACCGAATATTACTAATTCTTTAATAAAGATAGGAGAGGATAAAAATGACAGAAGGAATTGACGTCAGTTATTGTCAAGAAGGCTTTGACTTTGAAGCGGCCAAAGCCGTAGGTAAGGATTTTTGTATTGTCCGTATCGGGCGCAGCCGCTGGGACGGACAGCAGGAGCTGGACGACTTATTTATCCATAACATCAATGCCGCAAAGGCGGCGGGCATGGATATCGGCGTGTACTTTTACAGTTTAGCCACGACGACATGGGCAGCGCAGCAAGAAGCGATGTGGCTGATTGACCAGCTGGAAATTTACTTGCACGGCGTCGAGTTAAAAGCCGGTATCTGGCTGGACGTCGAAGAAGATATCCAAAAAGACCTCGGCGCGTCTGCACTAACAGACGTTATCATGGCATGGGTAAATGAAATGAACGCCTCGGGGCGGTACGTCGGCATTTACGGCAGCTATGACACGCTAGTCAATTATGTAAATCTGGAGAGTATCCCTGATTACGTTCCGTACTTTGTCGCAACCTACGGGCCAATGAATTACTTTAAGCAAGAGTATCCGGATAAGAATTGCGCTATCTGGCAATACTCCGACGCCGGGAACATCGGCGGCTGCTCTGTGGATTTGAATGTTATGTATTAACAGGTAGTCAAGCAAACGCCGTTTCGTTAAACAGAAAAGGAGGCCCTATGACAATATGTAACGACACGCTGCATTGCGGGTCTGATTTTATACGGCAGTATGTAATTGAGGGCGAACACGACTTCACGGGCGCAACAGCCGTCATGAAGATACGCACAAAGAATGACGTAGCACTCGTATCCGCCGCGTGCAGTGTCGCGAAAAACGTAGTCACGGCAAAGATACCGGGCAATGTAAGCCTTGCGATATCGCGGCGGTATCAGTCCGCGCGGTACGACGTGTTCGTGCAAAAGCCGGGCGAGTACAGTTATAAGATAATTATGGGCGATATGCAAATCGTTCAAGAAGAATCTTTGCACTAAAAACGGAGGTATGAAAAATGGATGAACTGAACGAATTGAAAGTAAAAGTACAATTTGATAACCCGGTGCAAGTACAAGCAGTGCAAGTGCCGGGAATGCCGGGCCCGGCAGGTCCCCAGGGCAACCCCGGTGCACAAGGTGCGCCCGGTAAAGACGGCAAGAGCGCATATCTGATTGCGAAAGAGCATGGGTTTACCGGCACCGAACAGGAATGGCTGGAAAGCTTAAAGGGAAAGACGTCTTATCCGGAACTTGTCGCGCTAATGGCCGAAAAGAAGTTGGCCACAAAATCAGATAAACTCTCTGACATTTTAACCGCTATTATCAACGAAATAATCCCTCCGGGGAAAGTCTGCTTACACCCGTTTGTGGCGCTTGCACAAAAAGTATCAATCGGGGATACGGTAGTCCACTTAACAGCAACTCCGCTGTTCAAATGCGCAGTTGTTAAAGAAGATCCGAGTGAACTGATATTTTACACCGCCAACGAAAACTGGGCTGTCGATATCCCGCTTCCGACGCCATTCGATGGCGCTGCGTTTATGATAGGGGTGTATCGGGAAGGCGAGCCATACCCCACCGCGCGCCTGAATATTTCCGAATCGGGTGAGGAGAAATATTTAGAATAATCAAGAAAATACCGTTTTGTTAAACAAAAAAAGGACTGAACATATGAAACTACCAACACTACAAATCATAAATTCGCTGAAACCTATCCTCCTCTCCGCCGTGGTGGCGCTTTGCCTGCTGGGCATGTACTTTGCCGTACAGCACAGTAAAACGCCGTCAGACAACCCTGTGCGCATGCAGTTTTCCGATACGACGGACAAAAACGCTGTCAAACAGAAACTGCACGTCGATGACCGAACTGCGCGGGACATCGTGACCCGTATCGAGCGGATACATGACGGGGCGACACAACCGAACGTATCGTATTACGTAACCGCTCCGAACCTGCAAACAGCCGCCGACAGAACAGCGGAACAGATTAAAGCCGGTGATACGAATTTACCGAAAGAGGCGACGACCAAAAGTGACCGTACCGTTGTCACGGCAGACGAGCAGAAACATAAGGTTGACGTGTACAAAATAAACCTTAGAAACAACCACAAAATAAAAGCCGGCGGTACCTACATAGACGGGAAACCGTATCTATCTATCGGGTACCAAGCGGGACGGATCGAAGGTGTCGCGCATATCGGCAGCGGCGGCATGCAGGGCGGCACGATACTTTACACAATTAAAGAATGGTAATGTAAAAGGCTCTCCGAATAATCGGGGAGCCTTATTTTTGTGCTTGCCAATATACTCATTGAGTGGTAAAATATATAAGAGGTGATTTACATGGCTGATACGATTAAATCTGCTCGGCGTGAAGCCGGGCTTACGCAGCAGGAAATGTCTGATTTGCTGAAAATACCAAAAAGGACAATCGAAAACTGGGAGAGCGGCTCGCGTAAACCGTCGGAGTGGGCCGAGCGTCTAATCATAGAAAAATTAAAGAGCCTTGTAAAATAGGCTCTTTTTTATAAAAACTTTTATTTTTTTACTTGACATACCACCCAATGAGTGGTAATATATAATCAAGGAAGGAAAAGAAAAAGCCTTCCCGAGGAGGTGAAACATATAGATAAGCAAGACTGGGAGTGGCTCCTGGGACTAATAGTTTCAATACTGTTAGCCGCATGGAGCAAAGAAAAGCCCCGATATCACCGAAAGCCTGGTAAGCGAAAACGGAGATAACGGGGAGAGGGCAGGGGGCGAAAGCCTCCTCGCCTGCTCCCATTATATCACACAAGAAGGAGGATAGAAATGAAAAAGCTAGGCTTTGTGTTTTTGCTCGGCGCAACGATATCAATCATCGCATTACCGTGGACGGTAACAACGTTTCAAGCGCTTATATCTGGTGCGGTTATCGGCTTCGGGATAAATTGTTTTAAAAAATAATGGGAGATGACTAAAATGACTAAATATGGAATAAAAATAAACGAAGAAAAGAGAACTAAGGTTGAAGACTTGATAGGATTAGCTAACTCACGCGCACAAGTTAGAATCGGCAATTTCGATGATTTATTGAGCGCGCTTCAAGAAATCACAAAAAAATTCAGCATTAGTAAAAAAGCTTTAGAAGGGTGCAAATTTCGTATAAATTCTAACCCTCAGGAATTTCCCAATGCATATTTGAAAAAAGGTGCTCCCCAAAGCACGTACTACTACGTGCAAATGCACGCAGGGAACTGGTACTTGTACAACGCATGCAGGGAGCGCTGCGGAGCCGATAGAGTCACGGCAATGATAATTACGGAAGACGCAAAATCGGCCCTTGTTAACAAGTACTATAAATTCTAAACACAGGAGTAAAGGCTTGATATATAAATCTTTTGTATCAGGCCTTTACGGCTATTCATCCGAGGTGTTGCTATGAATATAAAAAGGAGACTTTTCGGGCCTACCGTTGTAGATTTGGCGCAGGAGTGGAGAGAAAGCACAGCACATGGTGATATCGCAAGGTATCACTTAATCAGCGATATCGATAGATATGTGACGCCGTTTTTTCGGGCTAAATATATCCGGAGAATAACTCTGGAAGACGCAGAAAACTATGTGTTGTTCTTGCGAGATTTAAAAAACGTGAGAACTGGAGCAGCACTTAGCGACGCTACTGTAAAATCTGCGCTAAAAAATACACGGGCAATATTTAACTATGCTGTAAAAAACGGGGTAATTAAGAAAAATCCATTTAAAGAAATCAGCGTCAAAATATCAGAAAAAGAAGTCCGATATTACACTAAAGATCAGGCCAAAAAGCTGCTTAGCGCAGCGTATCCAGACGATACGTATAAGCTTGCAGTTCTTCTGGGCTTGTGCGCCGGTTTGCGGCGCGGAGAGGTTGTTGCGCTTCAATGGAGCGACGTAGACATAAAAAAGCGAATACTGCACGTTAGGCACTCCATGAATCGTATCCAAGGTAAAAACTATATAAAGTTGCCGAAATCAGGCAAGCAAAGGAGCGTACCTATCAATGATATATTACGTAAAGCGCTTCTAGTCGCGCGAAAGACTAGCCAATCTGATATAGTAATTCCGATTTCTCCGGGGAGACTTACTTTATGGTTTCCAGAGTACGCAGAAAGCATAGGATTACCGAGACTCACATTTCATGACCTGCGGAGAACTTTTGGGACTCTTTTATTGCAGTCCGGCACTGATGTAAAAACAGTAGCAGCACTGCTGGGGCATAGCAGTTATCAGATTACGCTAAAGTATTATGCGGGCGTAAACGCTGAACAGATAGACGCCGTAAATAAAATGTATCGGTGACAGAACTCAACATGTAACAATAAAAAGCCCCGTAGTTTAGGGGCTTTTTATTGTGTTTGTACTAACGGATAATAGCCCGACGGCTCGCAATTTAATGAAAAATTAATGCTTGACACGGTGCAGGTGGGCTGGTACTATTTATATATCGTTGATTAAGCAGGAGCGGTCCGCTTCTCACCTTACATGGCGCTTGAGTTACTAAGGTTACCGGCCAGGCAGATATGAGCGGACAGCTATGTTGTTCGCTCTTTTTTTGCGGAGGTGAAAGATTATTAGTAAGGAATTGCGCGTGAACGAACAGATCAGAGCGAAAGAAGTGCGTCTGGTCAGCGACACGAATGAACAGCTCGGTGTCATGTCTTTGCGTTCGGCTCGTCAAATTGCGGAAGAACGGCATTTGGATTTGGTCGAAATTGCCGCTGCCGCGACGCCTGTCGTATGTCGCCTCATGAATTACGGCAAGTACCGGTATGAGCAGCAGAAACGGGAAAAGGAAGCAAAGAAGAAGCAAAAGGTTCTTACCTTAAAAGAAGTAAAGCTGCGCCCCAATATTGAAGATCATGATTTTTATGTGAAAATGAAGGCGGCACAGCGTTTTCTTGACGAAGGCAATAAGGTAAAGGTCACGATTATGTTCAGAGGCCGTGAAATGAGTCATCCCGAATTGGGTGAAAAGCTGCTCGTTCGTTTTGCCGATGAACTCAAAGCTGTCGCACACGTTGAAAAGACACCCAAGATAGAAGGCAGAAACATGACCATGGTCATCGCTGTCAACAAAGCGAAGTAAGAGGAGGATATTATAATGGAGAAATTGAAAACCCGCAGCGCTGCGGCAAAACGGTTCAGTGTAACAGGCACCGGTAAATTCAGAAGAGCAAAGGCGTATAAGAGCCATATTTTGGAAAAGAAATCGCCCAAACGGAAACGCAATCTGCGTAAAGCCGCTTTCGTAGCCAAGAGCTACAGCGACGCGGTTCGCAAGATGTGCCCGTTTATTTAATACATATACGATTACAGTTACAGTAAACCCGGGAGGAATATATAATGGCTAGAGTTAAAGTCGGCGTTACGGCACACGCCCGTCACAAGAAAATCATCAAATTGGCAAAAGGCTATCGCGGTACGCGCAGCCGTCTCTTTAAAAAAGCAAATGAAAGCGTAATGAAGGCACTTTCGTATGCACTTCGCGACCGCCGCGCCAAGAAGCGGGAATTCCGTAAATTGTGGATTGCCCGTATCAACGCGGCATCGCGCGCAAACGGCATGAGCTACAGCCGTTTCATCTGCGGCTTAACCAAAGCAGGCGTTATGGTCAACCGCAAAATGTTGGCCGATCTCGCCGTACACGACGCGGCTGCATTCGCCAAGCTCGTCGAAATGGCAAAGGCACAGTAAACGGCGCATACGGAACGCACCTGTAAAGGGTGCGTTTTTTCGTCAACGCGCAGGAAAGGGAGTTAACAGGAATGAGTGAAAAGAAAATCCCCTTCACGGAGGCGGAAATTCGTGAAATTATCAAGACATATCCTACGCCTTTTCATATTTATGATGAACGGGCGATTGTTGATAATGCACGTAAATTCCTTGCCGCCTTTGCGTGGGCGCCCGGTTTTAAAGAGTATTTTGCCGTCAAGGCGACACCCAATCCGCATATCTTAAAATTGCTGCAAGCCGAAGGCATCGGTGCCGACTGCAGCTCCATGGCGGAGCTCCTCTTGTGTGAAAAGATCGGCATTTCCGGTGAAGAGATTGTTTTTTCGGCCAACGACACACCGTATGAAGAGTTTGCCAAGGCCATGGAAATGGGCGCTCTCATCAATTTGGACGATATTACGATGATCGATTATATGGAGCGGCGGGGTCCCTTGCCGGCCGCTGTATGCATGCGTTATAATCCGGGGCCGCTGCTGAAAGAGGGGAACGCTCTCATCGGTATGCCTGAAGAAGCGAAATACGGCATGACGCGCGGCCAGATTTTTGCGGCCATAGACATGCTGCGCCGAAAGGGAGTGGCCCGTTTCGGACTGCACACGATGGTCGTGTCGAACGAATTGGCCGAAGCGAACCTCCTTCATACGGCCGGGATGATGTTCGACCTTGCCGTGGAAGTACAGGATAAACTCGGCGTAAACATTGAGTTTATCGACTTCGGCGGCGGCATCGGCATTCCCTATCGCCCCGAAGATAAAGACGTCGATTGTGCCGTCCTCAGCGCCGGTATTCGGCGGAGTTTTGAAGAAATTATGGTGCCGCACGGCCTCGGCGAGGTTCGCCTTGCCTTTGAATGCGGCCGTTTTGTTACGGGGCCGTACGGTTACCTCGTCATGACGGCCATTCATCACAAGGATATTTGGAAACACTATATCGGTACGGACGCGTCCATGGCGGATCTCATGCGGCCCGGCATGTACGGCGCCTATCATCATTTGACGGTTATGGGTAAAGAAACGGCGCCTGCCGATCATGTGTATGACGTGACCGGTTCCCTTTGTGAAAACTGTGATAAATTTGCCGTTGACAGAAAGTTACCGCAAATTGATGAAGGCGATATCCTCGTCGTTCACGATACGGGCGCTCACGGTCATGCCATGGGCTTTAATTACAACGGCAAGCTCCGTTCGGCGGAGCTCCTGCTCCGCAAGGACGGGGCGGTCACGCAAATCCGTCGCGCCGAAACTATGGATGACTTGTTTGCAACCTTGGATTTTACGTCCTTCAGAAAGTAACGGGGGAACGTATTGCAGCTTTACGAAGGAGAGACGTATGATCAGTTTTTTTGATGCAGTCACGGCCTTTCAACTTATGATGATTCTTTCCCTGGCAGCCGGTCTTGCGTACGGGCGGAGAAGGGGGCGGCTTCCCGTCAGGGCGGCAGTACTGCACAACGCCATGTACCTCGTGTGGGCGCTTGTGGTTACGGCCTTTTTTGCGGTGAGCCTTGCCGTTTGGGCCGTGTCCTTTTTCGTCCTCTTTTTCCTTTCTCACGCCCTCTGCGGCAGACGGCGGCAAGGCGCGTGGATCAACACGGAACGGGTTGTGCACGTTCGGCCGAGGGCCTTTTTGTTTCTCCCGGCGGCGGCACTCCTCTTCGGCGGCATGCAGGTACTGGCCTATTATTTCCCCCTGTGCGTATACGCTCTGTCCTATGAAATCGGTACGGCTGCGGCAGGCGGTCTGTTTTTGGGACTTCTCTTTTCCTATACGGACAGGGAATTGCAGGTATAAAGCTTGTTTGACAGCTCCGTTCTTTGTTGATACAATAAAATTGTATTTTTGTTATTTTACCGGTAGGGAGATGCGGCATGATATCAATGATGAAGGACATCTGTATACGTTCTTTTTCTTGCCGTGCCTGCAATATGCCGTAATGTAAAAATCCCGGAAGGTGACGTATGTCGCTTTCGGGATTTCTTTGTTTCGGGGAGGAGCATTTTTATGAAGGTCGGGGTAATAATGGGCAGTGATTCCGATCTGCCCGTTATGCAGAAAGCCTTGGATGTGTTTGCCGAGTTCGGCGTGGAATGCGAGGTCATTCTCGCGTCGGCTCACCGCACACCGGATGCGGTCAAAGAGTTTGCCGAAGGAGCGGAAGCGAGGGGCATCGACTGTATCATCGCCGGCGCCGGTATGGCGGCTCATCTGGCA
>OBZS01000625.1_pt1 | contig 9020 bp, 9 predicted proteins | sample 1476981 | NCBI WGS metagenome assembly OBZS01 (sample SAMEA2580254, study PRJEB22360) | human gut metagenome | biome: human gut; feature: human-associated habitat; material: faeces | place: Denmark | collected 2008/2010 | reverse complement strand
CGCCTGTTGCGGGTTCCCGCTTTCTGCCTATTTGCTGGAATTGCCGCGGCTTTCTTTTTGCGCCTCGACGTGGAGGCGCAAATCGGCATAACAGTCTGCGCCGCCGCATAGAATTTTTGTATCGAATTTCAGTGCGGGGCAGGCGCCGCAAAAAGCGCGAGTCTTTTGGTATTCTTCGAAAATTAGCTGTCTGTCCTGCCAATGCACAAACGATAAAGAACCAGCGTCAAAGCCGGGGATTTTACATATTTCTTTGGGAATCACAATGCGTCCTGGAGAATCCGCTTTACGAATAAATCCAACATTTTTCATTTGCACACCTGCTGTATTTTCATTATGCGTCATATTGACGCGCATGACGATGCGTCGATATGAAACAATTTATAACGGAAAGGGTGGTGATGCCAATGGAATATCCGAATGTTTGCGCGTTGTGTGAGGAGGGGGGATTTAAGCCGGCAGGAACTTGCGGGCTATCTGCAAATTTCGCGCGGCAGCTATACAAACTATGAAATTGGAGCACGCGGCATCCCGGCTGAAGTTTTTATCAAGCTGGCGGACTATTATAACGTTAGCGTTGATTATTTGATGGGAAGAACAAAAAATCCAAAAAAGGAATAAGTAAAACCGGACAGGGGTAAAACCTGTCCGGTTTAGGCTATCGAAAAAGTAGAAACGCAAAAGATATCGCCAGGAAAAGCTTGAAAAAGGGGTGGTGAACTCCTTTTTTCATTTAAAATAACCCCGCGACACCCCACAGGGCTAGTGCCGAGGCGTGTAGAGCGAAGCGCCCGCCGAAGGCCGCTGTGCGCGGCGACCAGGGCCTTGGCACTGGTCGTAAGCAGCTTGTCGAAAAAGCTGTGCTTTTCCGACAAGCTGAACCGGACAGGAGTAAAATCTGTCCGGTTTTTGCTTTATTCCAGCGTCACCACGCGCTTTTGCGTGTAGGATTCCAGGGCTGCCGTGAGCACGCGATGGCTCAGATGCGCCTCGGCCGGGGTGAAGCAGCCGAAGGAGCAGGGAAGGCCGCGCAGCTCGCTGACGAACGCCGCGAACATTTGCAGCAGGGAATCGGAAAAGCCGAATTCAAAAATAGAGCCGGTGATAACGGGATACAGCGTTTTCTGGCCGATGACCAGCCGCGCCCATGCCTGTTCACGGCCAACGGCCTGTGTATAATGGATGGCGTTGGGATCGTCGGTGGTGAACCGGGCCGACAGGTTGAGACCGTAAATTTCATACTCCACGGTGTTGGTGCAGCCGGGGGCCATACGCTTCATTTCAAGCTGCATGGGGAACGTATCCCCCGCTGTGTTTTGCGCTTCGCACATCAGGACGGCGTTGTCCCAGGTTTCACAGGGAACGGGCATGCCGTTTTCGTCCGGCCGTGTTTTGGCGATATTGGCAAGCTGCGCGCTGACGGTGCGGGGCGAAAAACCAAGCCGGAAGGGCAGGTGCTGCGTGTGGATGCCCAGATCTCCCATACAGCCGTATTCTCCGTTGGCTGCACGCATGCGCTTCCAGTTGATGGGTTTTGCCAGATCCATGTCGGAGGAATGCTTGATGGCGAAGCGTGCCTCGATGATCTGCCCGAATGCGCCCTCGCGGTACCATTTTACCATCTGCTGTACGGCGGGATAGAATGGAAATTCGCTGGCGCACCGCACAAATACCTCGGGGCGACCGGCCATGGCGGCCTCCACCTCCTCACAGGCCGCAAGGTCCATGCCGAAAGGTTTTTCCCCGATGAGGTGTTTCCCTGCGCGGATGACGTCGCCGTACACCTGTGCGTGCAGGTGGTGGGGCACCGCGCAGTATACGGCCTCCACCTCGGGATTGGCCAGCAGCTCGTGATAATCGCTGTAAAAGTACTTTGTGTCCGGCACCTGGCGGAACCAGTCGAGATTTTTTGGCGAGAGGTCGCACGCAGCAACAATGACGGGGCGGGGCAGCTCGCATGCCAGATGCAGCCAGCGCATGGAGACGCTGGCGAATTCGCGACCCATCAGGCCGCAGCCGATCACACCGAAGCGCACGGGTTCCATATTCATAGGGCCGCTCCCTTCTGCGCGGCTGTCTCGGCCAGCGCGCTGTCAAACAGGGCGACGAGCCTTCCGGCCATCGTCTCTGTGGTAATGAGCGGCAGCTTTGTAAGAGCTACCGGCGGACAATTGGGCTTATAGGTCTGTGCACTGATGTCCACGCAGCGGTCCCGGTTCATGCGGGTACAGAAATCCACCGCATCGTCCACGCTGTCGAAGCACAGCGCCGTCATGTGGGCGTCACCTTCCACGCCTGTGCATACCTGCGGGTATTTTTGCGCCAGTGCGCGTACCTGTTCGTGGTAATACCGGCCCGCGGCTTCGATGTGCGCGCCGTTGGCCCCGATGAATTCCATTGTCACAAGATAAGCCAGGCTGGCCAGTTCTTCCTGTCCGTTGGTCACAAGCGCACCGAACTGGCTCAGGCTGTCGAAAGCGGCGCTCGTCAGGATCTTGCTGGCGGGGTAAACGCCCCCGGGGAAGCCCTTGCCTACGGAGACAAAGTCCGGCGTAAGGCCGTATTTGCGGAACAGGAACAGTCCGTCATACCATGCACAGGACTGGATCTCGTCGCACAGTACGGGCGTGTCGGTGGCGCGGCACACTTTGTACGCTGCCTGCAGATATTCCTCGGAAAGGCGGATGCCGCCGTAATTCATGAGGACGATCTCGTGACAGAAGCCCGCCGTTTTGTATTTGCCCTCGTTCCAGCGGCGCATGGTCTCGGCAAAGGCACCGGAGTCGTTGATGGGGACGGACACCACCTTGTACAGCTCGTTTTTCTGCGCGGCTGTGTAGAAGTCCGGCCACAGGCCGCGCAGCGTCTGCGCCAGCACCGTAGTGCCGTGATAGTTTCCGGTCACGCCGCCGGCATTGTCTGCCATGACAACGAACACGGGTACGCGGCCTGCATACTGTGCGGGCGCGCCGTCGATGGTGTAAAAGCGGGAGAGCATCATTTTGAGCGCGGCCTCCACGGCCAGGGAGCCGGTCTCCAGATTGATGACGGTATTCAGCACGCCCGGCTCCTTTTGGGACAGAATGCGGTCCAGCGCCGGGTCTGTGGGCTGGAGGCCGTTGGCGGCGGCGATGAGGCGGCGCTCCAGCGTGCGGGTGATAAAGCCGCGGGTGTTGTTGTGCGTAGCATTGGGGATTCCGAGACGCTTGGCGTTTTCAATAAGCGAGTAGCCTGGAAAGTCGTGTCCCAGGGGAATCTGGTAATGCTCGCTTTTGCCCGCGAAATACAGGCGGCCGTCCTCGCCGATGCGGAATGCGCCCAGCCCGCCCAGCGGAGCTGCAAAGCTGTGCTGGGCGGCGCGGTATGAATGGGTGGGCGCGCCGTCCTCAGTGTCTGCAAAAGCGGGCGCAAGGGAGTGGCCGATGTCGCCCATCAGCTCCTCCTGGCGGCGGGCAAAAGCCTCGGGATAAAAATCGACCTTCTCATCGGCCACGGCGCGCAGAGCTTCGGGGCTTTCGCCTGTGAGTGTATTTCGCGCCCCCGGGGGGGCCGCGGCGGGGGGGGCCGACGGCCGCGGTGTATTCCGCGCCAAGCAAGTCGGTAAGGGAACGCCGGATGTTCTGGATCATATCAATTCTCCTTTTCTGCCATTGCGGCGTATTGTTTATACTTCGACGAACTCAATGCCCAGCAGGCGGCACAGCAGACGGACGCGCGCAGCATAGTCGCCGGGGACGATGACCTCATGGTGAGTGCCGCCCTGCTCCAGCCATGCCTTGATGCAGGCGCGTACGTCGGATGCGGGCCGGAAGAACATATACGGCATGTCGATCTTGCGCAGGCTGCATTCGTCCAGTATCTCGCCCGGGGCATATACGAGGCGGAAGCGTTCGCCGCCCACATGCACCAGGCTCATCACGCCTGCGGGGCCGGGTTCCGGCGTGAAGATGGGTGTGGGCGGGTTGGAAAGGCCGCCTTCATTGAATACCCGGTCCATCAGGAAAGGCTTTTTGTCCCTGCGGCACATGGCCCAGTTGCCCTCGCCCGCGTGGCACAGCAGGATGGCCTCCCGCGCAAAATCCATCATATACATCTCGCTGAAACCGGCCTGCCCGCACAGGCGCAACATAGCCGCCATGAGCATGGCGGCAGTGGCGTCGCCCTCGGCTGCGTAGCCGTAGCCGTCGGCCATCAGACTGGAGGCGGCCAGGAAGGGAAGATGCTCGAACCGTCCGTCTGCTCCGAATTCCTCGAAGTGAACGGTATACCCCGCATATCCGTTTTCCTCCAGATAACGCTTGAGGCCCAGATACATGCGCACGGACTCCGCATGGCGTTCGGGCGGCAGCTTGGGGTCGATCTCAAAAACAGTGTGCTCGTACGCCACGCGCGCGGAGATATCCTCCGGCGTGACCCCGGCGCAGGCACGCTGCACGGCGCCGATGGAATCGTATACGAATTCCGGCCCCAGCTTGCGGTAAACGGCCATATCATCGGTGATAACGTCGCCCATGCCGGCCAGCTTTCCGATGATTCCGATCTTCATCCGCCGCAGCGCGCATGCCGTGTGCGCCGCCGCGCCGAAATCCGCTACAAAGGCTGCAAGCTCGCCGTTTTTGCGGCTGCCCGCGAAGAATGCGCAGGGGATGCCGGCCCGCATCAGGCAGTTGGCGTTGTCCTGTGAGCCGTGGATACCCTGATTCACTGTGAACTCCCATTCCTCGAAATCGTCGCCCACGGTCTCATCCGGCTGCACCAGTGCCAGCGCCAACGGAAGCGTATTGCGCTGCATGGCGTGTACCAGGTACTGCCCCTGAGAATAGCTGAGCATCAGGATGAGGATGCCGTCCAGTCCCTCGGCGTTGTATTGTGCGGTGAGGGCTTCTATGGCCTCCCGGCTGGCGGCGATTCGCGGAAAGACAAAATCGGCTGTACCGGAGAGTGAGGCGATGACCTCTTCGACATATTTGTGCTGGCTGGCCATGATGCCCGGAAACAAAGGCTCGTAGCCCTCCAGCATCAGCGCCAGGATACCCAGACGCGGCTTGTGTTGTAACTCCATATCCTTTTCCTCCTTTTTTGACAATGGGAAGGTTTTTCGTGCGGCAAACGCCGTGAATCTGTGGACGATGCCGGGCTCGCGGCGGCGTACGGTACGTCGTATTCGCGGGCCGTCCGGGCGCGCGTCGCTTTCGGCAAGGTGCCAAAAGCGGCGCGCGGTGCGGTTTGTTCACGGGCAGCCCCTTTAAAACGCGTTGTACAGCGGTTTGACGGCGGAATAAAGCTTTTTGTACAGGCTGTATGCCGTGTCATAAGCGGGCGCGCGGGCGTTGTCTGGAAGATAGACGGCGCTTTCGCCGCGGCAAGGGAAAACGCCGGGGGCGATGAGTCCGCTGCCCCACCCGGCCAAAAGGGCGGCACCCATGGCGGTGGCCTCGCTGCACGCGGGCACGCGGAACGTGCGGCCGCAGGCATCGGCTTTGATCTGCTGCCACACAGCGCTGCGTGCGCCGCCGCCCAGCGAGTACACGGTGTCGGCGGGACAACCCAGAGCGTTCAGCATGCCGAAAAAGTCCCGCAGCAGAAACGCGACGGATTCCATCACGCTGCGGGCGAAATGGGCCCGCGTGGTGGAAAGCCGCGCGCCGAAGAATACGGCGCGGGCTTCGGGACAGGCGTCGGGATCCACGCTGCCGGATAAAAACGGCAGGAACGCCAGCCCGTCGCACCCGCAGGGGACGCTTTGCACCAGCGCGTCCAGCGCTGCATATCCCGCTGCTCCTGCGGGAAGGTCGCGGCAGAATTCGTCCCGGAACCAGCGCAACGCCATGCCCGCCGTGTTGCCGATGGGCAGGTACAGGTACTTGCCCGGCAATGCGTGGCGGTAGACGGTTACGTGGTGCCCGCTGCGAAACATGGGAGCGTCTGTGCAGGCGGCCATTACCAGCGCGGTACCCGTGGTTTCGGTGACGGTGCCCGGGCGCGTGCAGCCTGCGGCAAGCGCGGCGGCGGTCTGGTCCATTGCGCCCGCAACGACGGGGATGTTCGGTGGCAGGCCCAGTTCGGCGGCAGGGCCGGGCAGCAGAGAGCCTGCGGGCGCGCCGCATTCCAGCAGTTCGGGCAGCAGTTCCGCAGACGCGCCGGCGGCGGCAAGGCCGCTGTGCCACAACCCGTCGCTGTGCAGGTCGAACCAGCCGGTGGAGGTCTGCAGGGATTTTTCACTTACGAACCGGCCGGTCAGCCAATGGAGCAGATAGTCCTCCAGCAGCAGAAGCTTATGCGCACGGGCAAAGGTATCCGGTTCGTGTTTGCGCAGCCAAAGCAGCTTTGCCAGCGGAAGCGCGCCGGTGACCTCCGGCAGGCCGGTGGTTTTGTAAAATGTCTCGTTGTCCAGCACACTGCGCAGAGCCTGGGCCTCATTTTCCGCGCCCTGCAGACCCCACACCAGAAAGGGGCGAAGCGGCTCGCCCGAACGGTCCGCGAGCGTGAGCGTTTCGCCTTGTGTGGTGATGCTTACGGCTGCGGGAATACAGCCGGGCGCCTGGGACAGCGCGTCGGCAAGCCCGGCCCGCGCGGCGGCTTTGTACTGCGCCGCGTCGGCCTCCACGCGTTCGCCCTGTGTGCGCAGGGCATATTCCTGCACGCTGCACGCCAGAAGTTCCAGCGAGGGGGAGAAAAGGCAAGCTTTCACGGCGGTGGTGCCCACGTCCAGCACCGCGATACAGCGGCTGACGGCTTCGTGTGCCTGTATCTGTGTGCCGCCCATCTCTTACGCCTTTCCGTCGCTGCCGAATACGCGCATATGATGCATCGTTTCGTGCTTGACGGCCTCGGTGATGAACGGCATCAGTTCAAATGCACCAACAGATTCCGTGAAATGGGTGTGAGCGGCACGGGCGGCTGTCAGGTTATTGTGAGTGAAAATGTTGATTTTGGAGATGCCTCCCGCAACACAGGCGCGGAAATCGTCGTCCGAAAGCCCGCTGCCCCCATGCAGCACCAGCGGCGTTGAGCATGCTCCCGCAATACTGGCGAGGCAGTCCAGATTAAGCACGGGCTTTTCCGCGTATACGCCGTGGGCCGTACCAATGGCAACAGCCAGCGCGTCGCAGCCGCTTTCGGCAGCAAAGCGCAGCGCGTCCTGCGGCTGGGTATAAATGGTTTTGGCGACGGCTTCTTCGGCGGAGCCGTTGGAACCGACATGACCGATCTCTGCTTCCAGTGAGCAGCCCGCGGCGTGCGCCTTGGTGGTCATTTCACGGGTGCGGCGCACATTTTCTTCAAAGGGCAGCATGCTGCAGTCGTACATAACGGAGGAAAAGCCCAGGCGGATGGCTTCTTCCACCAGCTCCGGCGTGAAGCCGTGGTCAAAGTGCAGCGCAACGGGCACACCGGCGCGGCGGGCCATGCCCAGCATCATGTCGGCATATTCCGCAAGCGAAGCGCCGGGCAAAAGGCTTTCGGCGGGCCCGATGATGACGGGGGAGTGCAATTCCTCCGCTGCCGCAAGGATGCCTTTCGTCATTTCCAGTGTGACGCAGTTGAACAGCCCAACGGCATAGTGCTTTTCACGGGTGTCCGCGAGAATGGTTTTCAAATCGACTAACATAGCAGTCGTCCTCCTTTTTTAACAATGGGAAACTTGGCCGGATGCCGGCCGCCTCGAATCTCCCTGCGCGGCAGGCGTGCCGGCCCGGGCGGGATGCCGGTGAAAAAGCTTTCCTGTGCGGAGCTTTTGCAGGTGAAAGGGGATGGATATTTGCGCGGTCCGCGTCAATACTCGATGGAAAGGAAGCGCCCCTCTGCGTCCGCCTGCCGGGCGGCGAGGCAGCTTGCGGCGCTCACAAGCCCGGCTGAAAGGTCGGAGCGTGCTTCTCCGCCGTCCAGCACGCGCAGAAAATCCAGTGCCAGCATCTCATCTCCGCCGAAATGCATGCCTGCGGGAAAGTTGAATTTGTGGGTGACTGTCTGGGGGGATAAGTAACGGTCCACACGGATCTCGGCGGTGTAAAAATCAAATTCCGCGCTGCCCTCGGTACCGATAAGCCGTGCGCCGCGCCGCCCGGCGCTCTTTTTTACAACAAAATTCTGGTTGTAGCTGATCAGCATGCCGCTTTCCGTTGTGAAAATGACGCTGGCGCCGTCCTCGTTGCCGGTGTCTGAGGCAAAGCAGCAGGCGTCGCCCTGGACATCTTCCTTCAAAATGTTTTTTACCACGTAGCTGCTTTCGGGGCAGGTGCGGTAATCCGGGCAATCCGGACAGTGCAGGCCCGCCGGACGGTCCCCTTTGAAATGCAGCTTGGCGGTCTTAGCGCACACGGAAACGGGGCGCTCGCCTGTGAGGAAGTGGATGTAGTCGATATCATGGGTGGCCTTTTGCAGGAACAGGCCGCCGGTCTCGGCCGGGTCGCGGTACCAGCTGTGATAATAAACGCTGCCGTAGGGTACATTGTTGACGGCCTGCACCATCGTAAGCCTGCCCAGCACGCCGCTGTCCACAATGCGCTTCATCTCCAATGTGATGGAGGAAAGGCGCAGCGGGAATGAAACGACCACTTGCTTCTCCTTGCCTGCGGCCGCGCGGCGCAGTTGCTCATACTGGGGGCGTGTGATGCACACGGGCTTTTCCAAAAACAGGGGCAATCCCATATCCAGCACCCGGCAGGCGTAGGGGGTGTGCAGCGAGCAGCGTGTGCCGATGAACACCCCGTCCAGCGCTTCCCCGGCAAGCAGCTCGTCCGCGTCTGCATACCAGCGGGTATAGGCGAAATAAGGGTCGCCTGCCAGACCGGGGGCGATCTCGGCATGGCGCGGGTCTGCTACGGCGGTTACGGTGATGTCTGCCTCCAGCGAACGGAAGGATTTCATCATTGTTTCCGAGCGCAGACCATATCCGATGAACCCGATGCGTTTCATAATTCCATTCCTCCATTTTTTGTGCGGGGCCGCTTTTCTTTATATTACAGGTTGATTGTAAAATGAAGTTGGACACCTAAGAAAAAATCCATAGTGATTTTCCC
>OBZS01000623.1_pt1 | contig 9084 bp, 6 predicted proteins | sample 1476981 | NCBI WGS metagenome assembly OBZS01 (sample SAMEA2580254, study PRJEB22360) | human gut metagenome | biome: human gut; feature: human-associated habitat; material: faeces | place: Denmark | collected 2008/2010 | reverse complement strand
CCAAACTGAAAAGCGGCGTGTGGCTGCACACCCGCCGTGTCCCCCGCCGCAATGGCGTCCGCCAGCGGGTCCATCGTCAAGAGAAACGGGTAATTCCACGGGCTCATAATCAGCGTGTTGCCATAGGGCGAGGGTTTCACATAGCTGGCGGCGGCAAACTGCGCCATGGGGGTGCGCACCCTGCGCCGCGCCGCAAAGCGCCGCGTGTGGCGCGCCATATAACTGAGCTCTGTAAGCACCAACCCCGTCTCGCACATAAAGCTTTCATATTCGCTTTTGCCAAGGTCCTGCCGAAGGGCGCGGGCAATTTCTGCTTCATGGCTCTGCACGGCCGCATGCAGCTTTTTCAGCGCCTCAATACGAAAGCTCACCGGCAGGGTGGCGCCGCTTGCAAAAAAGCGGCGCTGCCGTTCCAGAATTTCTTCAATGTGCATGGTTATTCCCTCCTACCCGATACGGTTTTGTAAAATTGCTGCAATTCGCCCGCATCCATCAACTTGGGCACGGGGTATAACGGGTTTGCCTCACGCGCGGCATACCTGGCCATCTGGGGGATATCCTCTTCCCGAATTCCGGCAAGCGTTTTCGGAAGCCCCATGCGTTCATTCAGCGCACGAATGGCCCGGATAAATTTTTTTGCGCCCGCCTCATGCGTGTCTCCGGCCAGTGCCACGCCGGCCGCCACGCCCATTTCATGCAGTTTTTTGTGTGCTGGCGCGCCATATGCCTCTAGGACAATTGGCATCAGCACAGCGTTGGCAAGGCCGTGCGGAATATTATACTGCCCGCCAAGCGAATGTGCCACCGCATGGATATACCCCACATACGATTTGGAAAAGGCAATGCCCGCTTCATAAGCTGCTGCAAGCATATCGGCGCGGGCCGCGCGGTTTTGCCCGTCTTGAAACGCGGCTTCCAGGCTGGCGAATATGCGCTGAGTTGCCCGCAGCGCCAGCGCACGGGTCTCTTTGCTGGTAGAGCGGCCAATGTATGCCTCTACCGCGTGCGTCAAAGCGTCCATGCCCGTTGTGGCAGTCAGATGCGGCGGCAGGGTGAACGTCACCGCCGGGTCCAACACGGCGTAAGCCGGAATGAGGGCAAAGCTGTTCATCGTATATTTATGCCTTTTTTCTCTGTCGGTAATCACAGCGGTAATGGTTACTTCGCTGCCTGTGCCAGCTGTTGTGGGGATGGCAATGAGCGGCGGCAGCTTTCGCAGCACGCGCAAAAGCCCTTTCATCTGGTTGACCGAACGGTGCGGGTAGGCAATGCGCGCACCCACCGCTTTGGCGCAATCCATGGGGGAACCCCCGCCAAATGCAATCAGGCAGCCGCATTGTTCCTTTTCATAAAGCGCGCGCGCCTGTTCCACATTTTCTACCGTTGGGTTGGCGCATGTGCCATCATACACCGCGCAGCGAATGCCGTTTTCCGCCAGGCGGGCCTCCAGGCCCGCTGTGATACCCGTGGTGCGAAGGCCCTGGTCGGTGACAAGCAGAGCCGAACCAACGCCCAGCCTGCGCAGCAGGGCGGGAATTTCATCGAGGTTTGCAAGGCGCTGCGGCTGCCTGTAAGGCAGAACCGGCAGCGCCAAATGGAAGCAGAATTGATAAACACGGCAAAATGCCCGATACAACACATTCATAAACGGGGCAGCCCCTCCCTGCTGAGCGCGCGCAGGTTTTCCGAAATCTGTTCCAGCACTTCATAAAATACGGCGCGCTTTTCATCTGTAATTTCCTTTCCCGCCATTTCCACCGCCAGGCTCGCCCTACGGCATACATATTCCGCGGCCGCTTTGCCCGCATGCGTCAGCCGCCATACGCCGCCGTACAGGGTTTGCCCTGCGCTTTCTTTTACCACAAGCCCTTTTTCCCGCATCATGGCCATCATGCGGGACACATCCGCCTTATCTCTGCCGCACAACTCGCCCAGCTGCGGGGCGGTGACGCCGCCGGGGTGGTGGTACATGGCAAGCAGATACAGGCAATGCGGGCCGCGCAGGCCATATTTTTCCATCTCTTCCGCGGCCAGTTTATGCCAGCAGCGCGATATTTCTGAAATGGCAAAAGAAAACCGCTCAAACCGGTCTACCATCTGTGCGCACCTCCCTGTTTTTCGGCCGCCTGCCGCGGCCGGCCACAGGCTATTATGCGCTTTGAATGTTGATTTGTCAACATCTTGCCTGCATTTGTCGCCTGCCGGTGCAACCTGCGGCGGGCTCATTTTGCCTTGGAAGAATTGCCTGGCTGTGTGCTGTTTAAAGTTTAAGGTTCCCTTTGCCGGGGTTTTGCTTGCTTTTTATCCGGCTCTTCGCTCGCATCGAACCAATCAGAAATGACACAACCGCGAGAAAGATGTTTGCCGCGCTATTTCTTCAAAAAAATCCGAGTATCCATATGGATACTCGGATTGGTCGGAGTGGCGGGATTCGACCCCACGGCATCCACATCCCAAATGTGGCGCGCTACCAACTGCGCTACACCCCGATATTCCTTTCTTCTGTTTTTTACTGCCGCGCGTGGCGCTGTTGCCCTCTTTATTATAGGGGCTGTGCCGCCGGTTTTCCGGCACGGCGCGGCGGCTGTGCGCGCCGGGCACACGAAACCTTGCGCGTATTGTTTATTATAGGCAAAAAACAGCCGCGCGTCAAGCAAAATGCTTGACGCAACGGCCGTGCCGCCGTACAATAGAACATATCTCGAAAGGAAAAGGTGGCAGGCATGGAACGCAACGAAAAGAAAATGGAAAAAGTGATAGCCCTGTGCAAAAACAGAGGCTTTATTTATGCGGGCAGTGAAATTTACGGCGGCCTGGCGAACTCGTGGGATTACGGCCCCCTTGGCGTAGAGTTTAAAAACAACGTAAAGTGCGCCTGGTGGAAGAAGTTTGTGCAGGAGAGCCCGTACAACGTGGGGCTGGACGCCGCCATTCTGATGAACCCGCAAACCTGGGTGACCACCGGCCATGTGGCCGGCTTTTCGGACCCCCTGCTGGACTGCAAAAGCTGCAAGGCCCGCCACAGGGCAGACAAGCTGATTGGCGACGTGCACCCTGAAGTGAATGTGGATGCCATGAACTTTGACGAGATGGACGCCTTTATTGCCCAGCATGACGATGTGGTGTGCCCCGTGTGCGGCAAGCACGATTTTACCCCCATCCGCAAATTCAACCTGATGTTCAAAACGGCCATTGGCGTAACGGAAGATTCGTCCAGCACCTGTTATCTGCGCCCCGAAACCGCGCAGGGCATTTTTGTAAACTTTGCCAATGTGCAGCGCACCACGCGCCGCAAGCTTCCCTTTGGCGTTTGCCAGGTGGGCAAGGCGTTCCGCAACGAAATCACGCCGGGCAACTTCACGTTCCGCACGCGCGAGTTTGAGCAGATGGAGTGCGAGTTCTTCTGCAAGCCCGGAACAGACCTTGAGTGGTTTGCCTATTGGAAAGACTATTGCAAAAACTGGCTGCTCAGCCTTGGCATTCAGGAAAAGAACCTGCGCCTGCGCGACCACGAGCCCGCAGAGCTGGCGTTTTATTCCAACGCCACCACAGACATTGAATATGCCTTCCCGTTCACCGATTGGGGCGAATTGTGGGGCATTGCAGACCGCACCAACTACGACCTTGGCCGCCATCAGGAGGCCAGCGGCAAAAGTCTGGAATACTTTGACCCGGAGACAAACGAGCACTATATCCCCTATGTCATCGAGCCCTCGCTGGGCGCAGACCGTGTGGCTCTTGCCTTCCTGTGTGAAGCGTACGACGAAGAAGTGGTGGACGCTGAGAAGAACGACACGCGCGTTGTAATGCACCTGCACCCGGCACTGGCCCCCTATAAGGCCGCCGTGCTTCCGCTTTCGAAAAAGCTGGGCGGAAAGGCGCGCGAAATTTATGCAGAGCTTGCCAAACACTTCATGGTAGATTACGACGAGGCCGGCTCGATTGGCAAGCGCTACCGCCGCCAGGACGAAGTGGGCACCCCGCTTTGCATTACGGTAGATTTCCAAACCGTGGGCGACGACGCCACCCCTGCCGATAACTGCGTCACCGTGCGGGACCGCGACACCATGGAACAGGTGCGCATCCCCATCGAACAACTTCGCAGCTATATCGAGGAAAAAATTGCCTTTTAACCCCCCGCCGAACAAAAAGCGGCCCGCGCTGTGTTTCACAGCGCGGGCCGTTTGCTTTATGGATGCGTTCAGGCTTCTATCTCCTGTGGGAAACGCACGCCCCATTGCCTGCGCAGGCTGTCGGCCAGGGCCATCACATGGCAGCTGGCCTCGTGCGGCATCTCCGGGCATTCGCACAGGCCCTGCTCGATGGCGCGTTTACAGGCCAGCACCTCATATTCATAGCCCGATATCTGCTGCGGCACAGGCACGCTGCGCACCAGGCGGTGTTCTTCGTCATACACTTCCAGCTTTTCCGGGTTATTGATGTTCTGCACAAACAAATACCCCTTTGTGCCATAGAGGAAGCCGCTGCGGTCTGTGGGCCCCATCATGGTGGCATGCAGGCAGGCCTGCCTGCCGTCCGGCCAGCGCATGGTGATATTTTCTACCGCGTCCACGCCGGTGTCCAGCAGGCGGGCTTCGCCCGTGATGTCCACCGCGTCATCCCCAAAGGCCATGAGGGCAAAGTTGATGGGGTATACGCCAAGGTCCAGCAGCGTGCCACCGGCCAGTTGCGGGCTGCGCATGCGCTCCACTTCCCAGATGGGGTAGCCAAGGTTTGCCTGCAGGCTGTGCACACGGCCCAGCTCACCCGAGGCGATGATAGAGGCAATCAGCTCACGCGAGGGCATATAACGCGTCCAGATGGCCTCTGCCAGCAACAGGCCCTTTTCCCTTGCCATGGCCGTCACGTGCCTTGCCTGTGCCTCGTTTACGGTAAAGGCCTTTTCACACAGCACATGCTTGCCGGCTGCAAGGCACAGCGCTGTATGCCGCGCATGGTGAGAGTGCGGCGTGGCCACATACACAAGTTGCACGTCCGCATCTGCCAGCATGGCCTCGTAGCTGCCATAGGCGCGCGGCACATGGTGCGCCGCAGCAAACGCCTGCGCCCTGGGCAGCTCGCGCGAGGCCACCGCCAGCACCTGCACATCTGCGCCCTGCATGGCGGCCACGGTGTTGGCCATTTTTGCGGCAATTTTTCCAGCGCCCAGAATCCCGATATTCAGTTTCATACGTTCTTCCCCTTTCCATCAGCGCCCAGCACAGCGTGCCGGCCGCGCCGGGCCATTTCCAGCTCTCGCAGCGTGGGGGAAAGCCAGTTTGCGCGCCCGGTAAAGGCAAAGCCCCAGCTTTCATACCAGGCGATGGCCCGGCGGTTGTTGTCCAGCACCCACAGCATATATGCGCCCTGCGCCAGTGCAAAACGCAGAAGCTGGGTGCCAAACCCGTGCCCCTGTGCCTGCGGCAGCACATACAAATGCTCCAGCATTGGCCCATGCACCGAGACGATGCCCACGGGTTCCGGCATATGCAGCAGAAAAAACTGTTTTCCTTTTTGTAATTCTTCTTCAAGGTATTGCATTTGGTATAAATCTGTGTGTTGAGACAGAAATTCCTGCGTGCAGAACGCCTCATGCGAGGCACGCCAGCCGTGGGCGTACACTTCCGCGGCCTCGCGCAGGTTTTCGCCTGTGACGGGCACTATCATACACATGTTCCTCCCGCTTGCCTTGCAGAAAGAACCGGCCGCCCCATTGGGCAACCGGCGGAAAGCCCCCGCTTTCCTTTTTTGTATCATACCACGGATGCACAGAAAGAAACAAGGGCATCCCCTTTGGAAAGGGATGCCCTTGCTATTTTTCACAAACCCGCTGCGCGCCTGCGCAGGCGCAGTTTCAGGCCAGCACAAGCTCGCCGTCTTTTTCATCCACGGTCAGCACCGTGCCGGGCGCCGGGTCATTGGCAATGATGGCGCGCGCCACCAGCGTCTCCACCTTGGCCTGAATATAGCGCTTCAGCGGGCGGGCGCCGTAGACGGGGTCGTACCCGCCGTCGATAATGTGCTGCTTTGCCGCATCCGTCACGCGCAGGGTAAGCTGCTTATCGGCAAGGCGCGCTTTCAGGCGGGCCAGCAGCAGCTCTACCACGCCGCCAATCTCTTCCTTGGAAAGCGGCTTGTAGTACACAATCTCATCCAGACGGTTCAAAAATTCCGGCCGGAACGATGTTTTCAGCAAAGCGTCCACCTGGGCTTTGGCAGCCTCGGTGATTGCGCCGTTTTCAATGCCCTCCAGAATATACTGGCTGCCCAGATTGGAGGTGAGAATGATGATGGTATTTTTGAAATCTACCGTGCGGCCCTGGCTGTCGGTGATCCGGCCGTCGTCCAGCACCTGCAGCAGCACGTTGAACACATCCGGGTGGGCCTTTTCCACCTCATCGAACAGCACCACGCTGTAGGGCTTGCGGCGCACAGCTTCGGTCAGTTGGCCGCCCTCATCATACCCCACATAGCCCGGGGGCGCCCCAATCAGGCGCGACACGGAGTATTTTTCCATATATTCCGACATATCGATGCGCACCATATTGCGCTCATCATCGAACAGGCATTCTGCCAGCGCCTTGGCAAGCTCGGTTTTGCCCACGCCCGTGGGGCCAAGGAACAAAAAGCTGCCAATGGGGCGGTTTTCGTCCGCAATGCCCGCGCGGCTGCGCAGGATGGCCTCGCTCACCTTTTCCACAGCCTCATTCTGGCCAATGACGCGCTTATGCAGCACATCCGGCAGGTGCAGCAGTTTTTCGCGCTCGCCCTCCATCAATTTGGCAACGGGGATGCCCGTCCACCGGGCCACAATCTTGGCAATTTCCTCTTCTGTCACCTTGTCGTGCAGCAGCGAATCCTGCGCGCCCTCCGCCTCGGCGGCCTGCTCGGCCGCGGCCAGCTGCTTTTGCAGCTCCGGCAGGCGGCCGTATTTCAGCTCGGCCGCTTTGTTCAGGTCGTATTCCTGCTCGGCGCGGGCAATCTCTGCGTTCACCTGCTCTATCTCTTCGCGCAGCTTCTGCACCTTGCCAATGCCGGCCTTTTCGTTTTCCCAGCGCGCGCTCATGGCCTGGAACTGGTCGCGCATATCGCTCAGTTCCTTTTCCAGCTGGGAAAGGCGCTCTTTCGAAAGCTGGTCTGTCTCTTTTTTCAGCGCCGCCTGTTCAATTTCCAGCTGCATAATTTTGCGGCGCAGCGTATCCAGCTCTTCCGGGGCGGAATCCAGCTCGGTGCGGATCATGGCGCATGCCTCGTCCACCAGGTCGATGGCCTTGTCGGGCAAAAACCGGTCTGTGATATAGCGGTGCGAGAGCACGGCCGCCGCAATCAGCGCGCCGTCGTGAATCTTCACGCCGTGGAACACCTCATACCGCTCCTTCAGGCCGCGCAGAATGGAGATGGTGTCCTCCACCGTGGGCTCATCCACCATCACCGGCTGGAAGCGGCGCTCAAGGGCGGGGTCTTTTTCAATGTACTGGCGGTACTCGTTCAAGGTGGTGGCGCCAATGCAGTGCAGCTCACCGCGCGCCAGCATCGGCTTCAGCAGGTTGCCCGCATCCATAGCGCCGTCCGTTTTGCCCGCGCCCACAATGGTGTGCAGCTCGTCGATAAAGAGGATGATCTCGCCTTCGCTTTTTTTCACTTCCTGCAGCACGCTCTTCAGCCGCTCTTCAAATTCGCCGCGGTATTTGGCGCCTGCCACCAGCGCGCCCATATCAAGGCTGAACACCTTGCGGTTTTTCAGGTTTTCGGGCACATCGCCGCGCACAATGCGCTGTGCCAGCCCCTCGGCAATGGCTGTTTTGCCCACGCCCGGCTCGCCAATCAGCACAGGGTTGTTCTTCGTTTTCCGGCTGAGAATGCGCATTACATTGCGAATTTCGACGTCGCGGCCAATCACCGGGTCCAGCTTTTGCTGGCGGGCAAGGCTCACAAGTTCCTGCCCATATTTGTTCAGCACGTCATAGGTGCTTTCGGGGTTATCGCTTGTCACGCGCTGGTTCCCGCGCACGGCCGCCAGCGCCTGCAGAAACCGCTGTTTGTCCACCCCGAACTGACGCAGCACTTCCTTTACGGCGGCGTTGGGCTGGTCCATCATGCCAAGCACCAGGTGCTCCACCGAGACATACTCGTCCTTCATGGCGGCGGCCTGCTTTTCGGCGGCCGTCAGGGCTCTGTCCAGCTCGGGCGTCAAATACACCTTATCGGGATCACGGCCGGTGCCGGTCACATGGGGCAGTTCGCTCACCTTTTTGGCAAATGCCGCGGCAAGGTTGCCCGGCTCTACGCCCATTTTCTGAAACAGCTGGCCAATCAGGCCGTTCTCTTGCCCCAAAAGGGCACAGAACAAATGTTCCGGCGTAAGGGCCTGGTTTTCATATTCCACGGCAAGGCTCTGGGCGGCCTGCACGGCCTCCAGAGATTTTTGAGTCATTTTTTGTGCGTTCATATTCTGTCACGCTCCTTTACAGCTGCGCTGTCAGCGCATCCAGGTTTTGTGTGTACACCCGCTGCACGGCGGCCACCGTGCGCTCTGCTTCATCCAGGTGTTCAAAAAATTCCTTTAAGCACGCATCGAACAGGCGCACATAGGCGGCAATGGCTTCGCCCGCCTGCTCTTCCGTGCAGTTCTGCGGGCAAAGCAGCCTGCGCGTATAACGCCCGCCCGCCACGCTGCTTTCACGGCGCGGGCCGGGCAGGTATGCATCCTCCAGCTTATCCCACAGGCGGTAGAACTGCCCCAAATACAAAAGCAGCGTGGGGTTTTGCGTGCGCAGGGCCGCGCGCATCTCGCCCAGCGCGGCGCCCGCAGTATACAGCTCCACCACATAGCGCACGCTGGGGTTGTATTTATATTGCAGGGCGCTGCGCATGGCCACCACCGCATCTCCCGTTGCCATCATGGGCTGCAGCGCACTTTGGGTGCCCAGCACGGCGTTCACCGCGTCAAAAATGGTGCGAATGCGGTTTTCCGGCGTATCCATCTGCACATATTCGGCCAGGATTCGGTTCACCATATTGGAACGGCTGGTGCCCTCCTGATAGGCAAGGCGGTCTACCGCGGCCACAATGTCATCCATCAGC
>OBZS01000622.1_pt1 | contig 9107 bp, 9 predicted proteins | sample 1476981 | NCBI WGS metagenome assembly OBZS01 (sample SAMEA2580254, study PRJEB22360) | human gut metagenome | biome: human gut; feature: human-associated habitat; material: faeces | place: Denmark | collected 2008/2010 | reverse complement strand
CCGAGGGAGCCGCTGCCTGGCGTGTCTCTGCGGAGAAAGGAGGCGATGAGGCATGATCGCGCTGATGAAACGAATCTTGTCCGTATCCGGCCCCTATCAGGGGCGGATCAAGCTGGCCTTTGTCTTTGCGTTCCTGAAGGCCATGCTGTCCAAGGCCCCCATTGGTCTGTCCTTTCTGGCCCTGAGCGCTTTTCTCCAGGGAACCATGACGGCACGGCTGTGCCTGTGGCTGGCGGTGGGCACGGTGGGCTGCGTTCTGCTGGAGTGCCTGTGCCAGAACATCGCCGACCGGCTCCAGGCCGCGGCGGGCTATATGGTATTCGCCAATCTGCGCATGGAGTTGGGACGGCATTTGCGTCGCCTGCCCATGGGCTATTTCACAGAGGGCAACATCGGCAAAATCAGTTCCGTTCTGTCCACCGACATGGTGTTCATTGAGGAGAACTGTATGCACGACATTGCCAACATGATGAGCTATACCTTTGCCCAGGCTATTCTGGTGCTGTGGCTGGCCTTCCTGAATCCCTGGCTGGGACTGGCCGCCTTGGTGGTGGTGCTGATTATCTGGCAGCTGGGCCGCGCATCTCTGGGGAGCACCCTGGCCCACTCCGACATCCGACAGGAGCAGAGCGAGGCGCTCACACGGGTGGTGCTGGACTATGTGGAGGGCATCGGCATCGCAAAGACCTTCAACCTGCTGGGAGAGCGTTCCGCGGAGCTCACCGAGAATTTCGCCCGGAGCCGCAAGGTCAGCATCGAGTTCGAGGAGAGTCAGGCCCCCTGGATGCGGATCCTTTATCTGGTGTGCGGTCTGGGCTCGGTGCTGATAATTCCCCTGTCTCTCTGGCTCTATGGCCGGGGGCAGCTCTCCATCACCTTCCTGCTGGGTGTCCTGCTCTTCGTCTTTGACCTCTTCGGCCCCATTAAGGCACTCTACAGCCAAGCCACACGCCTGACGGTGATGAACGCATGCATGGACCGGATCGAGGCGGTACTGGCCCAGCCGGAACTGCCTGACCGGGGCCGGGAGGCCTTACCCAAAGCCGGCAGTGCCCCAGAGGTAGAGTTCCGAAATGTCACCTTCGCCTACGGGGAGAAAGAGGTGCTGCATGATGTCTCCTTCACGCTGGAGAAAAACCGGATGCTGGCCCTGGTGGGGCCCTCTGGCGGCGGTAAGAGTACGGTAGCCAACCTGCTTTCCCGGTTCTGGGATGTCAAACAGGGACAGATCCTGGTGCGGGGCAGTGACATCCGCGATATTCCTCTTTCTGATCTGATGAATCAGATCTCTATGGTGTTCCAGCGGGTCTACTTATTCCAGGATACCGTCTATAACAACATCGCCATGGGACGGACAGACGCCACACGGGAGGAGGTCTATGAGGCGGCCAGAAAAGCCCGATGCTATGACTTCATCATGGAACTGCCCGACGGCTTTGACACTGTCATCGGCGAAGGTGGATCCAGCCTATCTGGCGGAGAGAGGCAGCGAATCTCCATTGCTCGCTGCATTCTGAAGGATGCTCCCATCGTCATTCTGGATGAGGCCACTGCCAGCGTGGACGCCGACAATGAGAGCTACATCCAGGAGGCCATCACCCAGCTGTGCCGGGGTAAGACCCTGCTGGTCATTGCCCACCGGCTCAATACCATTCGCCACGCCGATGAGATCCTGGTCATCGACCAGGGGCGCATCGTTCAGGCCGGCGACCACGACAAACTTATGGCGGAGGAGGGCATTTACCGCCGCTTCATCACCGCCCGCTCCAATCCCACCGGTTGGTGCCGGTAAACACAGTGAGGCGAACGAAACGGAAAGAATGGCCGGGAGATGTATCCCGGTCATTCTTCGTTCTCGCTTCTTCCCTTGATTTATCCCAGAGAACATGCAAAACCAATATGGCGGCATCTTGCAATTTCGTGCGACAAAGAGTATGACGCAGTTAGCAATAGCTAACCATCATTGAGGTGACCATATTTCATGGATGACAACAAGCAGTTTTGGGAGCGGTTTTCACGGCATTACTCCGGTTTCATGCGCCGCTCTCAGACAACCTATCAGCAGATATGCAAAGCAATGCGCCCTTATCTGAAACGGGACATGGATGTGCTGGAGTTGGCCTGCGGAACAGGCCAGCTGTCCGTGCCGCTTTCTCCATGTGTCCGGAGCTGGGAGGCAACCGACTTTTCAGCTGAAATGATCCGTCAGGCCAAAAAGCAGGTGCATTCGTCTCGGCTCCATTTCTCCGTCCGGGACGCCACCAAGCTGCCCTACGGCCCGGAGAGCTTCGATGCGGTCGTGATCTCCAACGCCCTCCATATCATGCCTCACCCCGAAAAAGCTCTGGTGGAAGCCTGGCGGGTTCTGAAGCCAGGGGGATGGCTGTTCGCCCCCACCTTTGTCTGGGGCAAAAGCCGCAGCGCCAGACTCCGGCTCTGGTTCATGGGGCTGTCCGGCTTTCGGGTATACCATGTCTGGACTGCCGGGGAGCTGATGGCATACCTGTCCGAGTGCGGCTATTCCATCGTTCGCCATCAGCTTCTCGGAAGTTCGTTGGCGCCGCTGTGCTGTCTGATATTCTGGAAATGGCGTCCCTGGACATTCTGAACGCCCTTGGCGTGGGCGACCGGGTAGTGGGTACTGCCTCCACCAGGCTGGAGTATCTCCAGGACTACATCAATGACGAGATCGCCAACCTGGGCACCATCAAGGAGGCCGCCCTGGAAGCGGTTATGGCCTGCGAACCGGATGTTATTTTCATCAGTGGACGCCTGTCCTCCAGCTATGACGCACTCAGCGAGATCGCGCCCGTGGTCTTTCTGGCTACCGATACCGAGTTGGGCATCGTCGAGAGCGTCCGGCGGAATGCCGCCACCATCGCCTCCATGTTTGGCCTTGAGGATCAAGTAGATGAACTGATGGCCGGCTTTGACGCCCGCATTCAGGCCCTTCAGGCCGTCTCCGAGGGCCAGGCCGCCATCGTTGGCATGTGTACCAGCGGCAGCTTCAATGTGCCGGGCAACGACGGCCGCTGCTCCATCATCGGTGTGGAAGCGGGCTTTGAGAACATCGGCGTGGACGCCAACATCGACACCTCCACCCACGGCAACGAGGCCTCCTTTGAGTTCCTTGAGGAAAAGGCGCCCGATTATATCTTCGTCATGGATCGCGATGCCGCTATCGGCACCGACAGCGCGCAGCTGGCGCAGGATATTATGGAAAATGAGCTGGTGATGGGCACCGAGGCCTACAAGAACGGCCATCTCGTCTATCTGGCTCACCCCGCCGTGTGGTACACCGCCGAGGGCGGCATCAGTGCGCTGGATCTCATGCTGCAGGATCTGGAGAACGATCTGCTGGGATAAGCCGCCGTTCAGAGAACTCACGGTTCTCCCCTCAAACCATTCGCACCTATGCGATAAATCCACTTCGTCCAAAAACAGAGGAGTACTTACTATGGAACAGGAATACAGAATGCCTCTCATCGGCGATAAGGCCCCGTCCTTTGAAGCCGTCACCACGCAGGACCCCGTCAAGTTCCCGGAGGATTACGCCGGCAAATGGGTGATCCTCTTCTCCCATCCCGCAGATTTCACCCCGGTCTGCACCACGGAGTTTATGACCTTTGGCTCCATGATCGATGAGTTCAAGGCCCTCAACACTGAGCTGCTGGGTCTTTCGGTGGACTCGATCTATTCCCACATCGCCTGGCTGCGAAAAATCCAGGAGCTGGAGTGGAACGGCAAAAAGCACATCAATGTGACCTTCCCGCTCATCGAGGATATCCGCATGGAAGTGGCCAACAAGTACGGGATGATCCAGCCTGGACAGTCCAACACACAGGCAGTGCGGGCGGTGTTTGTCATTGACCCCAACGGCGTGGTGCGGACCATCCTGTACTATCCGCTGTCCACGGGCCGCAACTTCGACGGGCCGCAACTTCGATGATATCAAGCGCATCATTCTGGCACTCCAGAAGGCAGATGCCGACGCCTGCGCCACCCCGGCCGACTGGCGACCCGGCGATGATGTCATCGTACCCACCGCCGGCATCTGCGGCGTAGCCAAGGAGCGGATGGACAACCAGAGCGAGGATCAGTATTGCCTGGACTGGTTCCTGTGCTTCCGCAAAGAGCCGAAATAATATTAAGTTTATTCTCCAACAGAAACCCGGTCGAGATTTCATGCACGAGATCTCGACCGGGTTTTATAATATTTTCAGTTATACTTTTCAAAGCGATAGCCATATCCATATACAGTTTGAATCGCATTGATATTTAGTTTTTTTCGTATCTTGCATATCCTGCTGGTGACGCTTTCCGGGCCAGCAGCAAAAACATCCGGCATAGCATACTGATAAAGCTGCTCTCGGGTAAAAGTCCAACCGGGATGTGAAGCCAGATGATACAGAATGTTGAACTCCATCGTAGTCATTTCTACGACGCGACCATTTACATAGACTCTGCGTTGGTTTGGGTCTATACACAGATTGTCATAGTGCAGCACTGCCATCCCGGTCAACAGTCTCACCTCCCCCATTATTTCTTTTCTGTCAAAGTCTTTTTTAAGCGTTGAAAACTACTCTCGCTGATGACATGCTCGATCCGGCAGGCGTCCCGCTCTGCAGTAATGGGATCTACCCCAGCATTTATCAGCATTTCTGTAAAGAAGCGGTGCTTTTCGTAGATTTGTTCCGCCACTTCCCTGCCCACATCGGTCAGATGCAGAAAATAGTCGCTGTCCATCGTCAGGAAGCCCCCGTCCCGCAGGGTTGCCACCGCATGGCACACGCTGGGCTTGGACACCCCCGTGTGCCGAGCCACATCCACGGAGCGCACCATGCCCATCTTCTTGTGGAGAAGAAGTATGGCCTCCAAGTAATCCTCACCGGAAGCGTACAGTTTTTTATCCGGAGGCATTGCACACACCAACTCCTTGCTCGCGGGTGAAGAAAGCCCGCAAGAGCCCTACAGCATCCCCGTCCATCGGCCGATGCCACAGCACCTTGCTCTCCTGAATGAACAACAGGTAGGTGCAGCACTTATAAATGAGCTCCGGGTCATGCGTAATCAGAAACAGGCTCTTTCCCATCTTTTTCAGATGGTTTAAGTTGTCCGATACCTCCAGCATATGACGGTAATCCAATCCGCTGGTAGGTTCGTCAAATATCAGGACCTTTTTGTCCGATGCTATTGCACTGCCAATCGCCACCCTCTGCTTTTCTCCTCCGGACAGGGACATGGGGTGCAGTTTTGCTTTGCCCAACAGGTCAAGGCTGTTCAGTATCTCCTTGGCGCGGGCTGTGTCTGCTTTCTCGTCCTCGCCATCCATACTAAGCATCAATTCGTCCAGTACATCTTCTGTGAATAGCTGGTGATTTACATCCTGCATGACCATATAGGAGATATGCCTGCGCTGCTTCGCGTCATAGGAGGCCCCATCCATTTCAAGCACACCTTTCGCTTTTTTATCCAGACCGCACAGGCATCGGGCGAAGGTAGATTTTCCCGCGCCGTTGTTTCCGATGATGCCGATGATCTCCCCTTGGGGCAGGGTCAGGTCTGGAATATCCACATTGAGGGGGCCGTGCTTTTCATAGGAGAACTGGAACCCCTTGATATGTAATTGCGGAGCGGCCAGCTTGGGAGCGGCCTCCGGGGACAGGTGGAATGGATCCAGTGCCCGCAGCCCCATTCCCTGCAATTCATCGGGCGGTAGTTTTTGAAACTCCGCCCCGGTAAATTCCCCTACAATACTTCCGTGTTTCATATAGAAGATTCGATCTGCATAGGGAACGAGATAATAAAGCCGGTGTTCCGCGACAATCACGGTCTTTTTCTCAGACTGCCAGTGCCGGATCACACCAATCAAATCTTCGATGGTGGCAATATCCAGATTGGAGGACGGTTCGTCCAATACGAAAATGTCCGGGCGGATTGCGTCAGCAGATGCACAGGCAATTTTTTGCTTTTCCCCGCCGGACAGGGCAAACAAGCTCCGGTTCAGCAGTTTTTCCAGCTTGAGGCTGTGGGCGGTTTCCTCCAGACGCTTCCGCATCTCCGGGACCGGCAGGGCCATGTTTTCACACCCAAAAACAATCTCGCTGGTGGTATCTACATTGTAGAATTGTGTCCTTGGGTTTTGGAATACAGATCCCACCCGCTGCCCAATTTGATAAAGAGGATAGTCTTTTAACTCTTTCCCGTCTAAAAGGACTTGCCCGGTCAGTTTCCCTCCGTAGTAATGAGGGATCAGACCGTTGATCAGCCGAGTCAGCGTTGTCTTGCCACATCCGGACTCTCCGCAGAACAGAATAGTTTCGCCATCCTGTATTGTTAGATTTATATGGCTCAGGTTGTTCTCGGTTTCCCCGTTCTCATAGGTAAAGGAAACATCTTTTAATTCGATCACAGTATCACCTCCTTACCACGGACTGAAAAAGTATGTGGAGAGCAGTGCGGCTCCGGCAATCAGCACCGCCAGCAGATCCCAGCCAGTAAAACCGACCTTTGTGATATTGGTGCGCCGGACCGGGTTATCCAGGCCGCGGGTCAGGGCCGCCGCGGAGAGTTCATCCCCAATTTTGACCACCGAGATCATCAGGGGAATAAAACGGTATTCAATCAGGGCAGCGGGGTTTTGCCAGAATTTCTTTGTCCCGAACTGGACCTCCCGCATCCGCATGGCGTCCTTGATGGCGGCCGACTCCTCCTGCATGGTAGGGATAAAGCGAAACAGGACGGAGAGCGGAATGGTGATCTGCCGCCCAATGTGCATCCGGCCCAGTGCGGTAATGCACTCGCTGGCCGTGGTGGATTTGATGATGTAGGCCCCCATCATAAAGGCCGGAAACAGTCGCAGGACCAGTCCCACCAACAGGACTACCAGCATATTGACGATCATGGGAAACTGGACGGAGTTCTGGATGGCCTGCACAAACAGCCCCGCTGCGAACAGACAGAAGAACACTGTTGCTGTCTTATACTGTCGGTTAGTCAAGAACAGGACAAAGGGAATCATCGCCACCGCGATCATAAAGGCGGTGTGGCTGTATAGAAATTCTGCGGTAGCGACAATGGCCATCAGCAACAGCTTGGTTCGTGGGTCCAAGCAAAAGCCTGTTCTATTTTCAACAACCGCTTGAAGCTGCTCCATTACACAATTCCAGCTCTCTCAAAGTGTTTTTTCAGCATTTTATGGCCCAGCAGTGCGCCCAGAATACCACCCACAAACAGCAGTGCAAGGCCTACATACAGCATCCAGGAAGGCATCAGGGATTGCAAGGTGTTTGCGTACTGATCACCCATGGAGGTGTGGATGTTTTCCCAATACGCTTCGCCGGCAAACCAGAGGTTGGCGGGGCAGCCCATGATACCGAGACAAAAGCAGGCATAGCTTAGAACAGTGACCTTGAATTTCTGATAGCCTCCGATTTTAAGTACCACATCGCTTAGAATGCCGCCGAGCACCCAGCCGAGAAGGCCGATCCAACCGTAGCCGATCAGATAGAAGAAGATGCCGCCGATGATACCTGTGATAGTCAGCATACCAAACTTCTGAATCTTGGTATAGTAAAGCATCATAGGAATGCCGCAGACGATGGGCCAAATTATGAACAGGAACGGGTAGACCACAGGCAGTGCGGTAAGCAGACCGACAACAAAGAAAATAACGAGGGTCATGGCTGTGTAAATGCCGACATTGATGAGATCTTTACCTGTGAGTTTCTTTGTGTTTTCCATTTTTGAATATTTCCTTTCTGAAAAAAATAAGTGTTGAAATACCTTGTGCGAATGAGACGCTGCGGTTTCACCTCCACATCATTCGGTTAGTATATGCTAACTATTGTGCAAAAATTTTGGGGATCAGATCCCCAAAACTGTCTGCCATCCGGAGTTGAAAAAAGAGGCAAGCGTGTGAACATATCTCAGTGCGGCCTCCTTTGGGAAGTTGTGCATGACCACTTCAGCCAGGGATGCAAAATACGCATGGAGCAGAATATGCCACTCCTCTTCCGCCAATTCGTGGACCTGGATGCCCCGAGATTTCAGTTCCGCAAAGAACTTCAGTGTGACCCGGGTTTCCAGACAGACAACATCCTCCAAAAAGGAGGAATACCGCGTGCCCTCCGCCCGCATGAGAAGCAGACGGAACACATCAAAGTGTTCATAGATGTATTCAATAATGACCGACAGCGTTTCCTTCGACAGTTTCCAGAGGGATTTTAAGTCGTCCGTCTTTGCCAGTTCTATGTGCTCATTTACCGACGCCTCATAGATGGCCTTGACCTCCTGGACAACAGGCTCCACCAGCGCGCCGAACAGAGCTTCCTTATCGTCAAAGTGGTTATAAAAAGCTCCGTTAGTCACATGGGCGTCCTTGCAGATCTCCCGGATGCTGGCCCGCTCAAAGCCATATTCCAAGAAGTGCTTTTGGGCGCAGAGCAAAAGATTTTCATGGGTCTGCTGAAAGTCTCTTGACATTCGCCATCCCTCCGTCCTATACTAAAATTACACTGTAATATTACGATGTAATTTAGATTCTAGCACAGGGTACTTGAAATTGCAATACCCTCCTTGTATTTTTTGTGCCTGAAGGGAGGCTGGTTATGAAGTCGAAAGAACCGGGAACGATTCGGCAGCTATTTGCTTTCGTGGGAGAGAGCAACGGTAAAATGCGCCTCTCCATCTTCCTGGCTGTCTTGGGAGAACTGTTTGGCATGGGGCCATTTCTAATGGTGGCTGTCCTCGCGGACGCCTTGTACCAGGGGACTGCAACGCCCACGCTGGTATTGTTTCTCTGTGGAGACGCCGCAGTTTGCCAGATCATAAAAATGCTGCTTACCTGGCGGTCCTCCCTGATGTCCCACAAAACTTCTTTTACCATACTAAAAAATATCCGGGAGGCTATTACCGACCGGATGGCGAAGGTCCCCATGGGCATCATGCTGGAAACACCCACAGGGGCTTTCAAGAATCTGATCGTGGACAATGTGGCAAAGTTGGAGGATTCCATGGCCCATTTCATGCCGGAACTGCCCTCCAACATCGCTGCGCCCCTATGCAGTATTCTTCTGATCTTCCTGCTGGACTGGCGGATGGGGCTG
>OBZS01000619.1_pt1 | contig 9200 bp, 13 predicted proteins | sample 1476981 | NCBI WGS metagenome assembly OBZS01 (sample SAMEA2580254, study PRJEB22360) | human gut metagenome | biome: human gut; feature: human-associated habitat; material: faeces | place: Denmark | collected 2008/2010 | reverse complement strand
TAGAAGTTGACGGTAATTTAGATAAATAAAGGGAATATGGACAACAGAATTTTTTGATGAAATAGAAATAAGGAGAAACCAATAGAATTTTAAGTAATAAAAATTTATATAGTATGAGTAAAAATAGACTGTTTAATTATTTTAAGAAAACACTTAAAAATATATTGAGGAAAAAGAAACATACTTCCGACTTTAAATAAGAGCTTTTCTCATCTCGACAGGATAAGCGCCTGACCGTATAATAAGGAGTAAGAAAAATGAGGAGACATGGACATGAGTTTTTTGAACGGCTTATTCGGCAGAACTTCGCTGGAGCCGATGGATACACGCATATATGATGATGCCGCGGCACTTTTTAACAGTGCTGCCGCACAAAACGAGACCGCAGACGGGGAAGAAAAGGCAAAAATTTCGTCCGGATCCGCGTGTGACGCACTTCCCGGCGCGACAGGGCCTTTCGGCTCCAAGTACAACCCTGTTCCCGTAAACGGACTCTTCGGAGCTTGGGCTTATATGTCGCGGCTTCGTTCACTGCGGACGGGAAATGCCGTCTTTTTCCACCTTGCCGTGCGTCATGACGGCGAAGCGCTTTTTGAAGTAATCAGCCGCAGCGGCAACGAGGTGTTTGATCTTTGGTTCAGCCTGTACCATCCGCGGCAGTCCCGGGATGTGCCGGACGGCTATATATTGGAAAAAGAGGCCGTTTTTCCGCGCGGGATTACGACGACGGCGGCGGATTTTCCGGCGGCGCTGTACGGGAAAATAAAAAAAGAAACGAAGCGGCGGCTCCATGTGGAGGTGGCCGATAAGAACAGTAAGTATATAGATGTTGAGCGGGCGCAGGAAAATTTGCGCTCTTTGCGCTCGGAAAGGGATGAACTATGAAACACGCTTTTGCGTCCGTGCGGATGGACGAAACCCATCCGCATTGGCAGTTTGCATCGGCGCGCAAAGGGAAATTATATACGCGGGACGGTGATTTTCGCACGGAATTCGGCAGAGATTACACGCGCATTATCCACTCTCTCGCCTACAGCCGGCTGAAGCATAAGACCCAAGTTTTTTTTACGACGAAAAATGATCATATATCGACACGTATTGACCATGTCAACCAGGTGAATTCCGTGAGCAGTACTATCGGCGTGTATCTCGGCCTGAATTGTGAGCTCATCAGCGCCATTGCTCTTGGCCATGACCTGGGGCATTCCCCCTTCGGCCATCTCGGCGAGCGGGTGCTGCAGGAAATCAGCGAAAAAGAATTGGGGCGACGCTTTTGGCATGAACAACAGGGGCTGCGCGTAGTAGACGACATCGAGACGCTCCTCGATCCGGCCGGGAAAACACAAAACCTCATGCTGACCTATGCCGTCCGTGACGGCATAATCAGTCACTGCGGTGAAGTACGGTCAACCGTGCTGAGGCCGCGCGGGGAAGCTTTGGAACTGGAGGAAATACCCGGTCCCGGCCGATACGACCCCTATACGTGGGAAGGGTGTGTCGTCAAGGTGGCCGACAAAATCGCCTATTTGGGCAGGGACATTGAAGACGCCGTGCGGCTGCGCATTTTAAAAGAAAACGGCAAGCCCCTGCGTGAACTTCTGCGCGAGCTGAACAGTCACTTTCGGGCGGACATGCAGTCCGTTACGAATACGTCCATCATGTACCCGCTCATTACGGATATTTGCCGTGAAAGCACGCCGGAAAAGGGTATTGTCCTGTCTGAAGGGCATATCAGGCTGATGGATACTGTCATGCGTTTTAACTATGAATATATTTATAAGAGCAAGCGCCTGGAAATCTATCACAACTACGCGCGCCTTATTCTTGAATCCATTTACAAGCTGCTCCGGGAATGCTATGCCGGCGGCAACACGATGGACAATATCAGGCGCCTTGCCGAAGACTACCCGACCTTGGGCCGGCACTTTGAAAAGCGGATGAAAAAGTACTCCGACATAGGCCGTGCGGAAGGGGATACGCGTGAATACGGCAATACCGTTATTTACCGAATCGACACAAGTGAGGACGATTATAAGACGGCCTGCATCGATTACATTGCCGGCATGACCGATACATACGCGGAAAAGATTTTTGATGAACTGACTACGTTTTAGCACTTTCCGCGAAATAGCTGCTCAAGTTTGCAATGTCCGGGAAATTGTGTATAATATAAAAAGAGACAGCAAGCGTTTCGTGACGCCAGGCTCGTCTCCAAGTTAATGAATTTGAAAGAACGGCCCGGCGTTATGTTATGTCGGGCGCTTTTTCATGGGCCAATTATTTGGCAGCCATGATTATGGTGGCCACTAAGATTGACGAGCCTGACACGCTTACTATCTCCTTATTAAGGGTAGCATAAAAATGGCCCGATGGCTAATACCCATTAGTACAAACATTAAGCGCGAAAAATAAGAGTCGGGTTATTATCGGCATCAAGATCTATCCGGTCTAATACTTGATGCCAGAATTGCCGTCGTTGTTTACGTCCGAGCCTTATATACAAGGGGCGTATGCCGGCACGCAAATCTTCCGCATAGGCGGTTTTCGTTTCGGGGTGAACGATCTGTTCGGGCAGCTGCTTTTTCAACGTATCATAATCCCGTTTGTATTCATCAAGCGTAATCAAATCATTCAAGAATAATTCTTTTAATTTTTCCAGTTTTCGCTTCACCGTATCCGGGTTGCCGGGTACGGTGCTTTTTTGTTTTTTGGATACAGTAACGCAATGACTTTTATATAACTCGTCAAACTCTTCAAGTAGCCTTTCCTCAAGATTCTCTTCCTTGATACGTTTCCGGTTAGCGCAACGGCCTGCCAGTGCTGCCGTCGTTCCATTATGGCATTTATAGTATCGGTACGCTTTTTTACCGGTACGCCCGAAGCAGGTTAGCCCAGCAAGGCTCGTGCCGCAATCATGGCAGCGCAGCAGCCCGGAGAACAGGTATATCCGCCCCGTCGGGTTACGTCGCAGTGTCCGGTTATGCATGATTATATCCTGCGCCTGTCGAAAAACGGATAACGGCACTAGCGGCGGGCAAAACTCATCGTCGTCACCACATTTGCCAGTGTACCGTTCGTTGCGCAACATCGCGCGCGTACTGCGTTGATCGTAATGAAAACCATAGGCGTTTAGCCAACGCGCCGTTTCCGATATGTTCTGCTGCGCAACGAAATATTCAAACATGCGGGGTATTAGGTCAGCATGCTCACTGGGGACTAGGTGCTTATTTTCAATCTTATACCCCAGCGGCACGGAGCCGGAACAGACTTCATGTCGGGCGCGCTTCTGCGCAAAAATAAAGTTGATGCGGTCGCTCGTCATATCCGATTCGTTCTGTGCGACGGAGAGTTTCACGTTTAGCATTAGCCTGCCGTTCGTTGTCGTTGTGTTGTACTGCTCTTGCGTGGTTTCCCAGTCGACGCGATGTTCGTCCAGCACGTCCTGCGCTTTATAGTAATCCCGGACGGAACGGAACCAGCGGTCAAGCTTAATAAAGAGAATGCGATCGATACGATCCGATTTTACATCTTCCAATAACCGCTTAAAGGCTTTCCGGGAGAACGGGGCTTTACGCGCTGACGCCCCGTCGTCCGTGTACACACCGACAACGGCGTATTGGTGCTTTTCTGCGTACTGCTGCAAATCCTCAAGCTGTGCGTCCAAGGATAAGCCCTGCCGGGCCTGCTCTTCCGTACTGACCCGGATATATAGGGCGACTCGTTTTTGTGTTGACATAATAATTATCTCCGTGTATAGATAGGCCCCGCACCGGTGATGCGGGGCTTTTTTAATCAGGGCAGTAGGCTTTTACATTTCGGGCAGTAGTTCGCGCCTTTCGGCGCCCTGTAGTGGCATATCGGGCATTCGTCTGTCTCGGAATCCATCTTTGCGACCTCTTCGGGTGACGGCTGGGGAATGTCTCGTTGACAGTGCGGGCACACGAGCGCTCCCGGTTTTACATATTCTTTGCAAAAAGGGCACTCCGTGTAACCTTGAGCTCTCTTTTCTTCGGCTATAGTTTTTTCGTCTTTGGAAATGATTAGTGAGTGGATAAGTGCGATAATAAAGAGTAGTACGCCATAAATGTACCATAAGATAAAATTTCTGCCTTTCAAACTCGCAATGAACGCAGGAATTAATCCGAGTACCAGCACTACAATTAAAAGTTCCATACAATCGCTTCCTTTCAATATATGATAATTTTATTTATACCGTTCGACAGTAAAACTCCATGCTCCCGTTTACGCTATCATTGTTTGCCGCGTGAACGAGTTTTTCAATGATATTTGCGTGTGCGTCGCGTGTGAAGTCATCTTCTCGGATATGGGACAGCTCATGAAGAACAGCGGCTTTCTGTTGTTCCTGATTAAATAAGGTATTAATTAGGATTGTATAACTGCCGTCGTCATTTTTCGTTACCAGCGTTTTTACGCGCGCCGGTAACGTTCTGTATATTAGGGTAATATTCATTTCTTGTATTATTTTCCCTCACGGGCTTTTAGGCCCTCTATAATCTTTAAAACGGTATCAATATCTTCTTTCGTTAAATTCTTACTAGCGTCAAAGAGGATACGGTACTCCGGGTTCGTGCGTAACTCTTCGGCCAGTTCTGCTATTTCCGGATCGGTGTAGTAGCCGTCTTCTGTGAGCCCGGATGCGTCAGATATTCGCGGTATATCCAACAGCTCATTTAAGTCAAGGTTAAAGAATCTGGCATACGCCGACAGATAAGAGTTTGTCGGTTCAGATAAGTTGTTTTCCCACCGCGAAATCATACTTTTCGTTGGCCTTAATCCGTATAGCTTACTAAATTCAGAAATAAGATTATCCATCGATAAGTCCTTATCCAGCCTGTATTTCTTTAACCGTTCTCCAAGCGTCATAGTATCACCACCTATAAATAAATTATAACTATAATGTTCTAAAAAAGCAACTTTTTTTTTAAAATCAGAATAAAAGTTGTTGACATCGGAACACATTCAGTGTATAGTTAAGTTGTTCCTAAAAAGGAACGGAGAGGAGGAGAACCGATGAGCGGATATACCAAATTAAAAGGGTATTTAGTGGAGCACGGTATACGTCAGCAAGAAATTGCGGAACTGCTGCAAATCGACCGGTCTACACTAAATACTAAATTGAATCGCAACGGCGCAGACTTTACGTTGTCCGAGGTTAAAGCTCTGTGCCGCAAATATCAATTAGACGCAAATGTATTTTTTTTAATCTAATCGTTCCTAATTAGGAACAAAAATATGAAAGAAAAGGAGGAGGCAAACACCCACATGCAACACAACTTTATCACGTATTTACAGTCCATGCTGACAGACGATCAGATCGACGTGCTGGCCCGCAATTTGGGGAAAAACCCTATCTGCTTTTACGGTACCGGGCTCGGCAAATCAACGCTCGTCGAAATGCTTCACAAAGCGTGGTTCAAGAACACGTACGCTCCGGAGGATTGCCGCTTAGATGCAAGCTGTACGAGTGTGATTAACCGTGAAGGCGCTATCGCGTTGTGCATGAAAAATGAATCGTTCTGCACACCGCTGCCGAACGATTCATTTTCCAGGGAAGAAATTATTACTAGTCTCGAGGCGTTTTTAAAACGTGAACATTGAAATGCCAGTTGGATTCCGGATGAACGGTATTGCCAATTAATTCAGACCGGAAGCCGCAAAGCTCCATCGCTTCTGCAAAGCATTGCGACGTAACATGCTCTTCGGACTGTGCCTGTCGTATAAATTGCTGTTTAAGCCCGTAAGCGGATATCTTGCGGTTTATACTTTTTCGAACGGTAAACCGCGATTTAATGTACTGCCGCAAAGAGTCCTGTATAGCAGGCGACAAGTCTTGAAAATGATACACATTAGCCAACACAATCACCCCCTCTCTGAGGGAAATATAGCACAAACGAAAGGAGGCTCACCGTGGAAGTCAAGTTTGTAAATTTCAGACCGGAACGACCGCTCGAAGTCTTGTACAACTTGTTGTACGGGGAAGACGGCAGCACGTTCACGGTGGAAGTAAAGGAGGTGAAAGATAATGACAACGTTGGTGACCTTAATGGTAACGGCAACCTGCATCGCTGTAACGGCGGTAACAGTTTTGTTACTGGTGCAGGAATTCAAGAAAGGACGGTAAAACAATGAGAAAAGACGTTCTACAAGCCCCCGCGGCTTGGGTTAACAGCCGCCATGTGCAAGTCCAGCGTGAGAGGGAGTTAGACCGACGTATCGCGTACGCCCACGCTACCGATTACGGTGAGCCAGTGGACATCGATTTCCCGGAAGTAGTTATCGGGGCAATAGCTGCATATCTCACGTTGGCAGCGATGATTATTGCGTTAACGTAGAAAGGAGGAACGGTCATGGACGTCGCAACATGGAACGAGTTAGAACGACAAGGATACGACCCAAACACAGTGTGCGAAACCTGCTCTGCAAACATGGGCATAACAAACAGCAGCTCATATACGCAGGGCCCTTGCGGGCAACAGCATTGCTGGCTGACTTTGAATAATGAAGACACGTAAAAAATGACCGCTCTCTGCAGTAACAGAGAAGCGGCCAAAAGTAAAACAGTTCCATAATTATTATAACACGAAAAGGAGAATTGAAAATGGTAAAAATCAGTTTTGAGGGTACGGTATCAGAAATTATGGAAGAAATGAAAGAGTTAGTCGGCAGCTCGCAGCAGCCCTGCGCCCCCGTAGCGGAGCAACCTACGGCACCGGAGCCGAAGACAGACAAGAAGCCGGCGGCAAAGAAGCCTGCACCGAAGCCCGTAAAGGTGGAAACGCTTTCCGAAGACGACATCGCTGAGTTGCGTACTCTCGCGGCGAAATACGTACACTCGCACGACGACGGGAAAACCGAACTCAAGGCGTGGTTAGAGGAAAACCTCGGTGAAGGTAAGAAGGTTTCCGACATCACCCCGGATAAAGCGGAAGAATTCAAAGCCTTCGTCGAGGCGGAGTAATGCCGGCGCACGCGATACTGTCCGCGTCATCCGCCGCCCGTTGGCTGCAATGCCCTCCGTCAGCCCGGCTGAACGCCGCCGTACCGGATACGGTATCGGAATACGCGGCGGAGGGGACACGGGCACACGCGGCGGCAGAAGCCTGCCTTAACGCTTACCTCAAGGGGTGTAAGGCCAAGCCAAAATACGACGACGGTGAAATGGAAGAGGCGGTTGCCCGCTACGTCGACGTGTGCTTAGAAAAAATAACCGCTGCCCGTAAAGCAACGAAAGATGCCGTCATACGAGTAGAGCAGCGGCTCGATTTTTCTGCGTACGTGAAAGACGGATTCGGCACGGGGGATATGGTCATTATCTCCGACGACGTGCTGGAGATCGTCGACCTCAAGTACGGTAAAGGCGTACCCGTATCGGCCGTACACAATCCCCAAATGCGGTTATATGCCCTCGGCGCCGTGGAGGAATACGCGCTGCTATACGGATTTTCTAACGTCCGTATGACAATCGTACAGCCGCGCTTGGACAGTATTTCGTCCGACGTGGTAGCTGTATCTGACCTTATTACATGGGGTAAAGGGATAAAGAAGACAGCAGATCTGGCGTTCGAGGGGAAAGGGGAGTTTGCGGCCGGCGATCACTGCCGTTTTTGCAAAGTGCGGGTACGGTGCAGCGCCTTAGCCGACTATGAACTCGCCGAGGTAAACAAATACCTTCCCGACGAAGCATGGGAGCTGCCCCCTGACAGCCTGACCGCTGTCCTGCGTAAAGCCGGAGATATCAAAAACTGGCTAAAGGATGTTGAGGAGTACGCCTTGGCAGAGGCCTTGGGTGGCCGGAAATGGCCTGACATGAAATTAGTAGAGGGCCGCAGCCGCCGGACGATTGCCGACCCAGAAGCGGCGGCGGATGTCCTGCAGCAAGAAGGCTACGCACCTGAAGAGGTGTATAAGCCGAAAGAGCTACAGACGCTCACACACCTCGATAAGCTAGTCGGCAAAAAGCGATTAGCCGAACTGCTGCATGACTATATCGTAAAGCCGCAGGGAAAACCGACGCTTGTCGGCATCGAGGATCCGCGGCCAGTGTTTCAACGCGAAGTCGAATTTGACGATGACATGATTTAAAAAAAAAAAGGAGAATACAACATATGAAATTATCAACAGGTAAGGTACGTATCAGTTACGCGAATATTTGGGAACCGAAGAGCTTTAACGAGCAAGACCCGCGATACTCCGTATCACTGTTAATCCCGAAAAGCGATAAAAAGACGCTGGATAAATTAAAAAGCGCGTTTAAGGACATGCAGCTCGACCCCGAGAACGCCCAGAAGTGGGGCGGCAAAGTGAAAGGGATCCGCATCCCGCTCCGGGACGGCGACGAAGAACGGGAAGATGACTCCGCATACAAAGGCTGCTATTTCGTTAACGCGTCAGCCACACCGAACCACCCGCCCCGTATTGTCGATAAAGACAAACAGGAAATCCTCGATCAGAGCGAAGTGTACAGCGGTTGCTATTGCCAAGCCGTCATTAATCTATACGCGTACAACCGGTCGGGGAATCGCGGTATCGGCGTAGGGCTCTTGGGCCTGCGAAAATTAGCAGACGGAGAGCCGCTGTCGGGTGGCGTCGCTACGGACAACGATTTCGACGATGACAGCGGCTCGGATAAAGACGACGATCTGTACTAATCATGCGCACCCTGTCAATCGACATCGAGACGTACTCCGACGTAGATATCCGGTCACGCGGTATACATAAATACGTGTCAAGCCCGGCATTCGAGGTACTGTTGTTCGGGTACGCGTTCGACGACGAGCCTGTTAACGTTCTGGATCTCACCGAACAGGAACTACCCGAGGCTATTATACGCGCGTTACATGATGCGGGCGTACGGAAGACGGCGTTCAACGCCGCGTTCGAGATTACGTGCCTGCGGGAAATACCAGAACTGTTCGATATGCCTGCCGAACAATGGGAGTGCTCCAGTGTCTTGGCTCGCTATAACGGGCTGCCGGGCAGCTTAGAGGGAGCGTCCAAAGCGTTAAAGCTTAGCGCAGACGCGCAGAAAGACACGCGAGGCAAGAACCTTATCCGCTATTTCTCAATGCCCTGCGCCCCGACGAAAGCAAACGGCGGCCGCACGCGCAACATGCCAAGTGACAACCCGGAGAAGTGGCAGGGGGAGAGAGAGAATAAAAAGGAAGAAGTATCGATTTCTT
>OBZS01000617.1_pt1 | contig 9206 bp, 5 predicted proteins | sample 1476981 | NCBI WGS metagenome assembly OBZS01 (sample SAMEA2580254, study PRJEB22360) | human gut metagenome | biome: human gut; feature: human-associated habitat; material: faeces | place: Denmark | collected 2008/2010 | reverse complement strand
GGCTTTTATGCATTTTAAAATCACCCTTTTGCGGGGGGGAGCCGATATACGGGGACATATCCTTGGTTACCGCGCTTATGATATACATGTAGGGCAGCCTTGAGTCGAACAGCAGGTCCGGCGCGTACTGCGGGTTTTTCTTTTTCTTTTTTTCCTCCGGAGTACGTGGGTCCCGCTTCGGTGAGTGATACTTTTCTTTCCAAAATCGGTGATAGCCGAACACCTGCAGTCCGATTTTGCAATCATTAATGCCCGGATACGTATCCCGTTTGCGCTTATACAACGGGATCGGGTACTCCATCGTATCGCGCGGAGTTTCCCCGAATCTCGTGGCCCCGGCACCCTCGTCAGCGTATATGGGAATTGTCGGCCGCCAAGTACGTCCGCGCCCGATAGGATTGGTCCGCTCCAGCAACATATTGCCCATATATCCGGTCACGGGGTGATACAGAAAGTCATACACGTACACATCGACTTTGGTACCTATTTCCGCCACGGTTATAGCAGACGCGTCGTTTTTGTGGATCTGTATCAGGTAGTAATATCCCGGCTGGGCGCCCGTCGGATTACCGAGATTCTGTACTCGGAAAGACGCTTCATAGTTATACCCTGCCGGCAAAGATACAGCGATTACCGGTGGCAAGATGAATTGCCAAGGTGACAGTGCTACGGTGGCCTGCACGGTAGTGGCGTCGGACTGCACGACACTCAGATACGCACAATGTGCGGGTACGTGCCCCTTCGTGAACTTTGGCAGGCCCGCGATTTGTACCCCCGGCATGCGCTTAACCTGGCACACCTGAAGGGATTGGCAAACAAAATTATCAAAATCGCTATTAATAACCATCTTGTGATTGGCATTGCTGATCTCTATATATTTACTCATACTATCTCACCCCAATCGTCAGATAGCCCCAGAAAGGAGCTTGCATATAGTAGTTCATCGCCGAGTAGGAGCTCTCGTCAAAACCCATATAGTATTTATCCCCCGCGTGTCCCGAACCGCCCCCAGCAAGCGGGTACGCCCCCTGCACATCAAACCAGTAGTATATCGTCTTCTTATCATAGCCGGGCTGAAACTTTAGCTGGTTACCGGCCGCAAAACAAAAAATTTCCTCGTTATTTTCCAGCACATTACCCAGATACAGCTCGCCTTTCTGGTTCTGATTAAATGGCGTGACCTCCGGATTGTACAGTACGCGCAGCCGGTCTGTTGTTTCCCAGCGGTACTGCTCCCATGCTTGCGCTACATCCGCATCGGTTATATCGGACAGTTCTTTGTGCGTGCCGTAGCGCTCGAGTACCTGCTGCACTGCCAGCTTTTCATTTTGCGCGTACTGCTCTGTTTCGTGGAAATTCTCGTGGGAGTATCGCCCGTTCAGCGATATCGGCTCCAACCCGAACTGCACCCATACGCGATCGATGATTCGGCATATAGAGTAGTCCGGACCGAACATCAAATGCCCCTTGTCGTTGTAAATCTCAATTCCACAGTTACTCATCACCACGGTCCCCCGATCCGCACACGCAGCATATCGTCGTCGTCGTACGTTTCGACAACATTATCCTTAATTTCAGTTCGTGCCCCGGAGGTTGCCGTCCGAAGCACCCCGATACGGGCACTTATCGCGTCCAGAGAGTCCACCTGCAGCTTATCCGCGGATACGCTCTTTGCCTGCAACATGTTCTTTGTGATGATGTTATCCTCGAAGAGCGCTTGCCCCGTGACGTGTAGCAGTTTACCGTCGATGCGAACGCCCGAAGTGGATAAGTTAATACGGGTAATCAGCCCGTCACCGTCCAACCCGTTCAGCGCTTCCGTGATGCGAAGGTCAATGCTGTTACTGAACTGCGTCAGCTGCGACTGTACGTTGTTGCCCATGTCCGTGATAGACTGCTGCAACCCCGTCGCTGTCTCGGTGAGTTTGGACTGTACACCCGATACGTCTGTCTTAACGATGCCGACTTCTTTCTCCAGCTTCGCGATGTTTTTATCGATTTCGTCGAGTCCGAGGGCTTCTTTATCAAGCAGCGAACTGTCGATAGTCGCCTTTACCGTGACCGTAGTCGCCCCGGACTCCGGCCCCGGGCCGAACACATCGACAAAGGCTACCGTCACGTCGTATATATCGGGGTCGCACGGGTACGTGAGTGCGCTGCTTGTGAGCCGCATCGATGTAGAGCCGTTCGCGCCCGTGATACGGACAATCATGGCCGCAATGTCGCTTGGCCACGACTCCGATGTGATGGACAGCATGCTTAACCCCACCTTGACTTTCGGCGGCTTAGGCGCTTTCGGCGCGTCTTTTTTGTACGTCAGCTGTGCCGCCGCGCTGTAATCGCCGTGCGTGTTTTTGGCAAAGAGATACAACGTGCCTTGGCGTTCTGTGAGCGTCAATGTCGTCTGTAGGTCTGTAGTCTGCACGAGAAGCCCCGACGCTTCGCCCGGTGCGTTGTTCGTACGCACCTCGTAATACGCGACGTCCGTATTCGTAACCGCCGCCCAGCGTACCGTGATGCGATCGGTAAAAGTGATACTGAAATCCCCCGGAGATAACGGCGTTGTCGACTGCTCCGCTACGATAATGTAGAGATGTTCCACCGCATCAGGCAGTATGTATTCGCCGAGTTCGTTCGCCGTTGTTACGGCCACACGTATCGTTTCACCCGGCAATAACTGCGGGATGACAATCTGTCCTGCGGCTTCCCCGGCAAGTACCCACGCGCTCCACGGCGTCTGCGTTGCGCCGATGACGTTTTCTGTCGATGCGTACGACGTCTTATAGTACACCCGCCCGCTGAGCCCTTCCGGCAGCCAGTTAATGATAACATCATAAATCGCTTGCCCGTTTAACTGCCGATACCGCGTATACCCGGTAAGCCCCGTTGCCGGTGTTGCGGGCAGGATATTCCCGGACAGCCCGATATGCGCTGTAGCGTAGCTGGACTCAAAGCCGTCCAGCACTGCCCGGACGCGCACGTAGTACGTGTATGACGGGTCGGCGTCCGTGATGTCAGCACTGAAATTGTGCGTTGTCAGCCCGTCTACCCAATTGTAATTGTCCGTCGAGTACGTGACACGGAAGCTATCATACCGCGCCCCTGCTGGCATATCCCATTCCGCGTGAACCGTGCAGTTCTTGCTGCCGCCCTTGATACGCAAATTTGACTCTGTAAGCTTGAGATTAATCGGCGCTTTAAGCAGCGTTGCCTTGCCTTTGCTGTAATCGATTATCGGGTACCGACTGTAATCCGTCTCATATACGGCCGGGTCGTACTCTGTGGCCGTGATAGTCATCTTGAGGTCTTTATCCTGCTCAAGCTTGACGACACGGAACGGCTTTACGACTCTGTCGCGGATCCCGACAGCGTAGCAGTCATACTGCGCGACCTCTTCGCTTGCACCGAACGCCTGCGATACGGTGATAGTATCGGTTGTGGTATCTTGGGTTACCGGCACAAGGTCTCTTGTAACCAACACGTCGTCAGCAGAGCGCTGCACAATGATACTGTAGACGTCTTCCGCCGTGAGCGTGACCTCTTTATCAAGTGTAATCTTGTTACCGTCAACGGATACGATGCGGCCGCTCTCCAGGCCGATACGTGGCACGGTGTGCGACACGCCGATGAGATCGCCGTACTCACATACAAGGGCGTTTACATCGGCCGACAGTTGTATTGTCTGTAGCTGTCGTTCGTTCGTGGCAAGATAATACAGCGCTTCCCGGTGTGCTTGAGACCGTCGGGACACGCCGAAGAGCGTTACTGTAGCCGTGTTGTCCTGTAGCGTTCGGTTCTCGGCGTACTTTGCCGACCGGACAAAGAATTCCGTGTTCTTGAAATCCCGCTGTGCGTCGTTATACGTAATCTGTACGCTGCGGGCCCGTTCGTCACGAGATGAGAAATTACCGGTGAACGTGGACATGGTCGTTCGCCCTTCGCCGAAAATCTGCTTTATCGTACCGGGCATATCCACGACGATACCGAGGTTTACACCGTGGCGTACCAGTGTTGCGTGTCCGACGTTAGCCGCGCGGTTCGCCGCTTCGAAACGTTTCTGCTTCGTATCGAAAAACGCGTCCAGCTGGAACCGCTTTTCTGTGCCACCGCTGCCGTCGTCGACCATCTCGTCGGCATACGCTGCCGCCCGCTGCCACTCATCGAAATACTTCAAAAAGCGATCAACCGGGCAACCGTCAACGACGTACTCGAATTGCCCGGTATTTACATTTTTGAGCTTGCGGCAGTGATGGAGAATATCGTACGCCGCCCATATTGGATTCTGCGCGGACTTCTCTTCATACTGCCTTGTGCGCGGATTAAAGACGAGTACGTGCATACGCTTCTGCCGCCAATTAAGCGCCGGAATACCGTTATTGAGCTGGTTTGTCGCTTTGATGCGGAGCGCGATAAGCACTTTATTCGGCCTTACAAATCGGCCGGTATATACGTACGTGGAAAGCAGCGACCAGCGCATTTGCGCGTATTTACGAGACGTAATCGGCATGTATGTTGCAGCTACCCGTACGTCATATCTCCCTGTTGGCAGGTTTTCAAATTTATAGCTGCGGCGCACCGCGGAATTTACTTTCTCCGTGACTTCGCAGGACTGCGTTACCCAGGAATCCCCACTGCCAGTTTTTCGAACTCCGATAATAAACTTGACAGTAAGGTTTTCAAAATTTCCATCGTCTTTGACGCCATAAATGCCGCCTGGCCAAGTAACCGTGACTTCAATCGCATTGCACTGATCAGAATCCGTGCTGCGGATTACTGCGGAGCCTTCTTTGCAGTCCATGTCGATCGCTTGGTCGGCTACGGTATGCGGGAAGAACGAAATCGACTCTTGATCGTTCGTACCGAGGCGCTTTTCAATTTGCACACCTTCGAAATTCTCTATCGGCGTATAGCCGATACGGATATCGTCAATAGAGTCAACAGGGCCATACCCGCCGCTGTACAGCACATTCAGATACTGCACGTCTTTCTCCCCGGAGTAGCTGTGCTTTTTCTTAAACAGCTTAGCAAACGGGCCACCCGGTTGAGTCTGTGGCTGGTCGGGCACGTATGTTTCGGATTCAGTTTCGACGTGATACATCAAGAGCTGCCCCGCGGGCATTGTCTCACCATACGTCTCCCCAATGAGCCCGCCCTCGCGCGTTTGTACCTGCGGCAGATCCCAACCATACGTTGGCGACGTCTCCTGTTCAGCAGCGTGTGCCTGGTTGACGTGACATAAGCTGTTAATGATTTTGCCGCCGAGGATCATAAAGGCACCGGCCGCTAGTGCTTGCCCAAATTTAGATGTGATGCCGAGCCAACCTCCGACAAACGGCGCGGCAACCATCAGCCCGATCTGCAGTATCCAGCCGAGCGCGCCTTTCATACCGCCTTCAAGTTCCTCCGTCAGTATAACTTGGTCGCCGTCTTGCGGTATGTAGCTGTACGGGATAGCAATAGGGATACCGTTCACGAATACTTGCAGGTCTTTAATATCGACAATATCAATAAGCCGTTGACCCTCATACTCGTGCCGAGTGTGCTCACGCTCACCTGTTAATATGTTTTTTATGATAATAATATCAAACATGCGGATATGCTCCCTCTTTCGGTTTGAAATATCCGATAACCCGCGGTCCCCAGCGAGACACGCGGTCAATTTGCACGGCCGTCTGCACGGCGTGCATAAACTCACCATAGCCGACGTATATGCCGCAGTGACTCGGCAAAGGATTCCCGATAAGCCGCAGCAGTACGACGCATCCGACTTCCGGAGTCTCAAGCTCCAACCACTTATGTTTGTTGCTGTCAATCTCGGCCATGATAGCATCAACACGCTTTATATCGATTAAGTGCTTCGGCAATTTAATACCCGCCCGACGGTAGTATTCTCGTACAAGCCCCCAGCAGTCAAGCCCCGTTTCACAGTCACGGCCACCGTTTACGTACGGGACGCCGATTAAATCGTCGATATTAACCATAGTTACCTGTCATCCCCTGTTCTCCCCCGAACCGTTCTTTGATGCGGCACTCTTTAAGCGTGTTATTGCAAGGTTTCTCGCTACCGGCATAGCCGCAGCGCACTGATTTAAACACAAACGGGCAGAAGTCCGTCATGTATGTGTCAAGTGGGAATTTGTTATATAATTCCGGACTGCTGCCGAGGCTAAACGTCACCCATACTTCATCATATGACGTGCTGAGGTTAGTAAAATCGAGCTGGTCAAGCGGTTCTGCGTTATCCAGTAAATTCGTATGCACAACATACAGCGTAACAGCTGCGTCTGTAAGCCCGCCGTATTGCTGCAAGTACGACTGAATAACCCCGCCGCAGTTAGATACGGTGAGTTTTACTGTCGGCAGCGTCGTCCCGTCCGTCGTGACGTTGGTCACGTTAAACGGAAAGCGCGTCCACGTCCGCCCTGCCCATGTTACGTCTTCTGTATTGCGGGCGAGGTATATGTCCTCTGGCAAGTCCGCATGATGCAGTTTCAAAAGCAGTAAAAACGGCGCGTCGGACGCCAGCTTATTCTTTTCCAAGATTGCCGCGGTTTCCCATATCTTCACACGTTACACCTCCTCGAATGTCAGTGACAAATAATACCCTTCCGGGTGCGAGTAATGGCACTCCCAGTCCGACGTAAAGCGTACAGTGCAGACGTCGCCGCTGTCGTAGTCAGTAAATTGGAACTTGTCCGATTTCCGTACTTTACGCCAGAAATCACGCAGAATGTTTTTCTGTGCTTCCGCAAGGCATGTCCACGAATACAGGAACACCCGCGGCGATCGTGTGTTGCGGGGCCGCGTAATACGATACCCCGCATCGGTCTTCGACTCTATTGTGCTGTCCGTCATTTTCTCGACGTACGTATCGCTCGCGTTCGTTGCGACCGATACAACGGGATGCGGTATTTTATCCGCAGGAAATATATTCATACCCTCTATCCTTTCGACACGTTACGAATGGCCCGTGCCATGCCGCCCTCGTCTGTCTCGGCGGCATCGACCACAACATTAATGATGTATTTCTTCATCTGGCTGTCATAAGTACTTGACTGCACTTTAACGCTGGCCCCGTTATTGTTATTAATAATGTTGATAACCGGCGCGGCAGCATTGCTGCCGTTTTGGTTTTGGTTCTGTACGATGCCTTTCGCTACGCGAGAATATACCTCGTCGGTCAACGGGAACACTGCTTCATCATTTCCCGCTTCCCCGATAAGCCCCATAGTCGGAGCCGTAACCATACCGCCCGCCGCGAACAGATGCGTTGATATACCAAGGCTCGGTGTGTAAGGCTTAAAGCTAGACGCATTGAGCAGATTCGATGAGTAGTTAAATCCCGATGAGCTGTTACCGCCACCGAGCAGCCCGCCGAATAGCATCATTGCGATTTTATGCGCTGTCACTTGCGCGATCATCTGCGTGATGGTCTTCTGGAACACCTTGCCAAGACTACGCAATGAATCTTTCGCGCTCTCCGAGCCGTTTGCCATCGACTCGAATACACTTTGAATCCCGGAGGCTATCTGCGTTGAGCCGGATGCTACCATTTCGACCGTTGACATATTGGCTTTCTGGAATATCTCGTAATACGACTGTGCCGCCTGTCCGCGGGCGTTCCAATTCTGCACGTCTTGATACGCTTGTGACTGTAGTAGTTCCGTAAGCTTGCTCATCTCGCCGCGCTTGATGGCCCATTGTACGGACTTCTCAAAGGCTTCTCGCTCAGCGTCTTCCCGTTGCTGCACCGCATCAAGATACGCCGCCGTATACCAGTCGTTCGCATCTTTCAGCGCTTCGTAATCGGATTTTGTAGCCTGGATTTCCTTGAGTTTCTCTTTACGCTGCTTCTCAAGGCTTTGTACCGTAGCTTCAAACTCCGCTTGCGCTACGGATACATAGTCGCCTTTTAAATCGGCGTTGAGCTTAGCCATCTCCGTATTAAACTTCATCCGCCGGGCCGTGAGCTCTTCCATCGCTTTCGCGGCTTCTTCGATTTTCCACTGCTTCAATAAATCTTCAGCACGGCTCGTGTCGATATCTTTCGACGTGTTCTTTATTTTGCGAATTTGGTCTTCGTACCGCTGCGCCTGTTGATTCATGCTGGCGATACTCTTTTCAAACGCCGTGCCGGTATCGCCCAGCAAGGCCCTGTCCAAATCCGATTCAAGAGTCTTTAAATCTTTACGTGCATTCGCGATATCCTTTGCCCGCTGTTCTGCTTGCTTCCGGACGTCCTGCACCGACAATGCCTTACCTGATTCCGTCGTGCCCGCAAACTCGGTGAGCGAGATAACCCCGACGATGTTACCGGCAAATGCCGACCGGTAGTCCTGATCATAGTGCTGTGATACACGTCCACTACCTGCCGCCGCATAATATCCGGAGGCGTTTGCATCAAGCATAATCACGTGGTCGCCGTTATTCGTGATAACCGCGTCCCCGGCATGCGCTTCATACCCGCCCCCGTATGCATCCGTAGCATGGAACGCACTGCCCGCGTTACTTGCCCAATCAGGAGCCCAACCGCCCAACTCGAACGCATTGGCCACGCCCGCATCCGCCCATGCATTTTCAATGTACGTGGTGCAGACAACTTGATTATCTCCGGTACCGTAATCCAGTCCGGACAGGCGGCCTGCATTATATATTGCGCCGGCGCGAATGTCGTAGGTCTGTTCGTTCTCAACCCGCGTACCGCCGCCTACACCAGATGCTGTATCCGGCGTAAAGTCGTATGACGGGATTTGCGCGTTGCTCACCGCGGCTTCTGCTGCTTGCCGCTGCGCTTCCGCGTCCGCAAAGTCTTTACCGCCGCCGGCGTTATACCAGTTCGCGTACTCCCGGGCGTACGCTTCCGAGCCTTCCTGTACGGCTTCTTCCGACGCGCCGCCATTAGCCCGTGAGCCTTGCCCGGTTATATCAGCGCTGATATCCGCATTGCCGAGGTCGCCGTCACGTTGGCGCCAAATGCGGCCGTCATGCGCCGTGTATGTGTAGCCGTCGTCGCCTGTCCATGTATTCTTTTGCGCCGCTTCATACTTTGCATTAAAGTACTTATACGCACAGTACGCGGCGTATAGCGCGGCGGCGGCAACGCCCATCCAGCCGCCGGCGAGGCTGAACAACGCCCCGGTAACTTTCCCGATTGCGCCGGGCAGCTGCCCGATGGCAGTTACGCTTTTTTGCGATGCCAGCACGCC
>OBZS01000605.1_pt1 | contig 9434 bp, 8 predicted proteins | sample 1476981 | NCBI WGS metagenome assembly OBZS01 (sample SAMEA2580254, study PRJEB22360) | human gut metagenome | biome: human gut; feature: human-associated habitat; material: faeces | place: Denmark | collected 2008/2010 | reverse complement strand
ACGCGGAGTAGGGGACGGGAAAAAGCCCCCGCGGAGCCGCTGGCCGTTTTTACAACAGGGCCCGCGTCCTCGATACGCATGCCCTCACGCCCGGGTACAAGGTCCACAAGCAGCTCCCCCAAAGCCAGGATCGGCTTGCGCGCTCCTATATTTCCGCTGTTTCCGCCCTTTTCCATTCCTACTGCACCGCTTTCTTTTGCCTGTGTAAAATATTAGTAATAATATTTCAATATAAATAATATTTTGCACTTTCAGTATATCCGACCTGCAGCCCGATGTCAAGAGATATCAAGCCCTCAAAGCGCCAAAAGATTTTCCCTGCTTTTGGTCACTATGTTTGACTTGAAGAATTTTTCTGCTATAATATTAGTAAGATATTATTAAAAAGGAGCGTCTGGACCATGAAAAAGGCCACCTCGCAGGATGTTGCGGAACTTGCGGGCGTTTCGCAGGCGACCGTGTCTCTTATTTTAAACAACAGCGATAAGATCACCTTCAGCAACGAGACCAAGGAGCGCGTGCTCGCAGCAGCTCAAAAGCTGAACTACCGCCTGCCTCAGCGCAAAAAACAGCGCGAAAAAAAGGCCAGCAACATGCTTCTCGTTCTGACGCCCACGCTCACCAACCAGTACTATGCCGAGCTGATCCAGGCCATCGAGGACTATGCCGACACGCTGGATTACCGCGTCATCGTCTGCAACACCTTCCGCAAGCCGGATCTGGAAAAGTTCTATCTCGACACTTTTGTCGGCGCGCATGTGGACGGTATCATCTATACTTTTCTGCCCAGCTTCCCGCGCCTGGTGGAGCAGATCTCCTCGTCCACACCCACGGTCATCATCGGGGAAAAGCTGGACGACCTGTCCATCTGCTCCATCGAGCTGAGCAACGTGAACGCAGGCGCCATGCTGGCCGAGCATTTGTATCAGCTGGGCCACCGCAAGCTGGTGTTCATCTCCACGCCGTTCAACCAACTGACACTGGCGCGTGAGCAGCGCCTGGAGGGAATCCGCAAGCAGTTGGAGCTGCACGGTGTGACGGATGGACTGGAGGTGCTGGTGGCCGACCGCCAGGCCGAGGCAGACAGCCAGGATGACGGCCTGCCCTACGAATATTCGGTTGGGCGGCAGCTCACGGCGGAGCTGATCCGGCGTGAGAGCATGGCCACAGCCCTCATCGGCGTGAATGATATGACGGCGCTCGGCATTCTGAGCGAGCTTGCAGCCCAAGGTCTGCGCGTACCGCGTGATTTTTCGGTGTGTGGCTTCGACAACATTTTTTCTTCCAGCATCACCACGCCGGGTCTCACCACCATTGACCATCATCTTCGCACCCGCTGCCAGGCGGCGGTGGATATGGTCATCACACAGAGCACGCCTTCGCGCATCCCCACTCCCTTCGTGAATAAAATCGAATACACGCCGCAGCTCATCGTACGCAGTTCCACCGGGCAAAGCCCGACGCACCGCAGCAGCGAAAAAATCTGAATTTGCCGCAGGGCGCGGCGCCCTTCTATACATTCAAAAAAAACACCGGTCGCAAAGACCGGTGTTTTTTATCATGCAGCCAAAACGCACGTCCGCTTTTCAAACAATTCACCCAATAATAATTATTTATTTTCAATAATGTGTTGACAAACAATATTATACACAATATAATATTGTCAACGGAATAAATCATCCGGAATGCCGGGCGGCCGGCGCCGTGCAACCCCGGCCGCCCACGCAACAGAAACGGAGTGAAAGACGATATGGCTTTTAACACAGGAGCAGCCCTGATGGATGCCCTGGTGCTGAGCGTCGTGGCCAGTGAAAGCACATACGGCTACAAGATCACGCAGGATGTGCGCAGTGTGATGGAGGTATCCGAGAGCACCCTCTACCCGGTGCTGCGGCGTCTGCAGAAGAGCGAGTGCCTGGAGACCTACGACCGTGAATTCGCAGGCCGTAACCGCCGCTATTACAGCATCACGGAAAAGGGGTGCGAGCAGTTGGAAACGTACCGCCGTGAGTGGACGGAGTATAAAGCGAAGATCGACAACGTATTGTTCGGAGGAATCAGTAATGAATAGAGCGGAGTTTATGGCGGCCCTGGAAGCCCAGCTGCGCGATATCACCACAGAGGAGCGCGACGAAGCGCTGAAATTCTACAACGAATATCTGGATGAAGCAGGCCCGGAGAACGAGGCCGCTGTGCTGGCCGAGCTGGGCAGCCCCCAAAAGGTGGCCTGCATCATTCGCGCAAACTGCGGCTTCGGCGTACCCGCCGTGCGTGATGCAGCGGAAAAAAGCACCGCTCCGGAAAAGCCGGAACAGGCGCCCGTTCCGGAGCTTACACTGGACGGCCCGGACTGGCAGGCGTCCCAGGCCCCGGCGCAGGAAACAGAACGCTCTTGGGCCGAAGGCCAGCGCGCGGACGAGGAAGCTCCGGACGGTTTTCCGAATGCGCAGGCGGCGGACGGCGCGCAGCACGGCCCTGCCTATGCATACAGCTATCCCCAAGACGGCGCGCACCGCGAAAACGGCGGACGCTCCGCCTCCAACCGCACGCTCTGGGTCATCCTGCTCATTCTCACCTGTCCCATCTGGATCGGCCTCATCGGCGGCCTGTTCGGCGGCGTAGTGGGCATCGTCGGCGGGCTGTGCGGCATTGCGTTCGCGGGCTTTGCCACAATGATCGCGGGCGTGGCGGCTTTCGGCGGCGGCGTTGGGCTGCTGTTCACATCCGTTCCCAGTGGTATCCTGACGATGGGTCTCAGCCTGCTGTGCATCTCCATCGGCGCGCTGCTGGGCGCGGGTACGGTATGGGTCGTGGCCAAGGCCGGTCCGGCGCTCTTCCGTGCCGTCGGTTCGCTGTGCCGCACCCTGTTTGGGAAAGTGAGGTAAGACGGCAATGACAAAATTCATAAAAACACTGCTGAGCATTGCGGGCGGCTGCCTTGTATTGGGCATCATACTCTCTATCGTGGGCCTGTGCCTGGGCGGACGGCTTACCAGTATCCGCGTCGGCTGGGACAACGGCCCCCGTGTCTATTACACCGACGCTTTTACCGACGGTGAATTCGGCATGTTCCGGGCAGACGCCTCCGGCGCTCCCTCCGCCCCTGGTGCGCCCTCCCCCTCCAGCTCCGGCTCCGTCCCCACCGGCAGCGTGCGGGAACTGGAAATCGATATCTCCACGGCAGAGGTCGTCATTCAGCCGGGTGACGCGTATGACCTGCAGGTCTCCGGCAGCCCGCGTTATGAGTCCAGGGTCTCAGGCGGGGTGTGGACGATTAAGACGACCGGCGACTGGCAGCTGCGCAACTGGGAAAACGTAAAATTTTTCATCACGGTTCCCCGGGACACCGTGTTTGACGAGGTGGAGCTTTCCATCGGCGCGGGCACGCTGAAGGCGGACGGCTTGGCCTGCCGCACAGCCGACCTTGAGGTGGGCGCGGGCGAGATGACCGTAAAAAATCTCACCTGCACACAGGAGAGCAGCCTGGATGTCGGCATGGGTAAGCTGACCATCGACGGCGGCAGCCTGGACGGCAAAAACGAGGTATCCTGCGGCATGGGCGTCGCCGAGGTGGCCGTCTCCCGGCCGGCGGACTACGGCTACGCGCTGGAGAGCGGCATGGGTTCCGTGACCATCGACGACTATTCTCATTCCGGCATGGGCGTCGAGCTGGAAGTAAACCGCAGCGCGGCCACATTTTATGACATCGAATGCGGCATGGGCGAAGTAACGATCACATTCAACTGACAACAGGAGGAAATGACTGATGGACCAGAAACGTTTGTATAAAGCCCGCGGCCACCGTATGGTATGCGGCGTGTGCGGCGGCATCGCGGAATATTTCGGCGTAGACCCAACCATCGTACGGCTGGCGTTCGTGCTGCTGTGCTTCGGCTGGGGCTCGGGCCTGCTGGCCTATATCGTAGCCGCGCTCATTATGCCAGAGCCGCCCTACGACCCCAACGATGTACGTCCATAACAGCTGAAATGCAGCGGCCCGCGCCGGGGTGTACCGGTGCGGGCCGCTTTGCTTTACGCTTTGGACGAACGGCCTTACTCCGCCGCCAGACGGGCAAGGTCCTCTTTCGTCAGTCTCCATGTTGTCCATTCATCCATCGGCTTTGCGCCAAGGCTCTTATAGAACTCCTGGCTGGGGGTGTTCCAGTTCAGGCAGCACCACTCCATGCGGCCGCAGTTTTCCGCCGCGGCGATCTTGAACAGCTCGCGGATGAGCCGCTTGCCGTAACCGGCCTTACGGTATTCGGGATACAGGAAAAGATCCTCCAGATAGAGGCCTTTTGTACCGATAAACGTGGAATAGTTGTAAAAGTACAGCGCGTATCCAATGACCTTGCCGTCCAGCTCTGCCAGCAGGCAGCGGGTGACGTGTTCGTCGAACATCGCATGCCGGATGGTCTCTTCGGTAGCAACGACTTCGTCGCTCATCTTTTCGTATTCCGCAATGCCGCGGATCAGCTCCAGGATGGTGCCGCAGTCCTCGGGCCGGGCGGGGCGGATGCTAAATTGTGCCATAGGTTTTTGTCCTCCTGTTTCGTTGGGGTGGTAAAACATATATGCGCAAAAAAGAAGCCGGCTGCCGCCGGCTTCTTCGCACAGGCTTTGCTGATAAACGCGGTTTAAACGGATTCCCGAATCTTGGACGGGCTGTATGTCTTGACGGCGGAGGCATCCTCCGTCACGGCATAGGCCGCAGTCTCCTCCTCCACTTTGTCCGAGAACGCGGCCGAAGTGATCTCGCTGAGGATGGTCGTTTTGTAATTCGCGGTGAAATCGTCATTGTCTTCGTAGTTGGCGATTTTCTGATAGATCATCGGAACACTGTAACCGTCGTACACGCCGGCGGCGCCCACCTCAGCGGCGACGACCCCCTGCACGAATTCCTCGGAATAGCTGGTGGATTCCGCGGTGAGGAAGCTTTTGGACATATACGACGACGCGGTGTCCTCGGCATACTCGCGGCCGCAGATCTCAAACGCCTTTTCCAGCGTTTCGGGGCCAAGCTCATCCATGGAACCGCCCGCGTTCAGGTCGTCGGCAAGCTGGGCCGCCAGTGCGTTCAGCTCTTCCAGCTTTTCGTCAGGCAGCGCGGCGGAATCCGCATCCGTAGTTGGCAGCACCAGCGTCTGGATGCGGGAATAGGTCTCGTCCATGTACTTTTTGGCCTCGGCGTCGGTGATCTTGTCCGATTCGCCGTCCTGATACTCAGCCAGCAGCTTTTCATACTTCGCTTCGCATTCATAGAAGCGGCGGTAGTTTTCCCGCCCAATGCCGTTGGCCGCCAGCAGGGCTTCGTTGTTGGCCCAGATGGTATCGAGCTGGCTGTCGATGGACGCCTGCTCCTCCTCGGTGAAGGTAAGGCCCGCTTCCGCAAAGGCTTTTTCCACCCAGACATAACGTTTTGCGGAGGCCACCGTCTCGTTGTGGATCCATTCCTCAGCTTTCAAGCCCTCGATCTCGCTTTTCAGTACCTTGGCGCTTTTATCCTCCAGCTTGCTTTTTGCGCTGGAATACGCCTGATACTGGTACATCAGGTACAGGCCCGCGGGGATATCCTCGCCCTCCACCGTCATCACGACGGCGGGCGTGGTGAACTTACAGGCAGCCATGGAAAGGGCCAACGCCGCGCACAGCAGCAGGCCGGTGAATTTTTTCAGCTTCAATGTGTTTCCCTCCGCGCGGGCGCCGCTTCGGCCGCGGCCTTCACCCGCAATGATACAACAAATTATACCGCGTTGCGCGGCTGTTGGCAAGTGCCGGGCAAAACTTTCGGCCCCGGAGCGCGTTACTGCGGCCGCTCCAGCTCCGCCATTTTGTCGAACACGGCATTCATCACGTCCAGCGGCTTTTCGCCGGGCAGGATGCGCACCGAAAGGTACGGCTTGCCGGAAGCGTTCACCAGCAGGCGGCGGCCCATATCCTTGAGCAGGGGCTTGAGCGTGGCGAGGTCCAGCTTATCGGAATACAGAATGAGCGTATCCCGGTTTTGTGTGATCTCGTAGATGCCAAGCTTTGCAGCCACCACCCGCACCAGGCTGATGTCGATAAGCCCCTGCACGCTTTTGGGCACAGGACCGTAACGGTCCGCCAGCTCGTCCAGCACGTCGTCCGCGCCGGGGCGGTCGTCGATGGCGGCAATGCGCTTGTACGCCTCAATGCGTCCGGCGGCGTCCGGGATGTATTTTTCAGGGATGTAGGCGTCCACGGTGATGTCAATGAGGCAATCGCTCTTATCCGCCTGAACAGCCTCTCCCCTTTCGGCGGCGATGGCCTGGTTCAGCAGCTTGACATACATCTCATAGCCCACAGCCTCCATGTGGCCGTGCTGGCTCTGCCCCAACAGGTTGCCCGCGCCGCGGATCTGCAGATCGCGCATGGCGATGCGGAAGCCGGAGCCGAAGCTTGTGAACTCCCGGATGGCGGAAAGACGCTTGGCCGCAATGTCCGTGAGCACTTTATCCCGCCGGAACGCGAAATAGGCGTAGGCCTTTCGGCCCGAGCGGCCCACGCGGCCGCGGATCTGGTACAGCTGGGCAAGACCCATGCGGTCCGCGTCCTCTATGATGAGCGTGTTGCAGTTGCGCACGTCCACACCTGTCTCGATGAGCGTGGTGCACACCAGGACATCGATCTCGCCGTCCAGCAGCTTCTGCCATACCCCCGAAAGCGTGGCCTCGTCCATACGGCCGTGGGCCGTGGCGATGCGCGCGCCGGGCAAAAGCTCCGCCAGCTTTGCCGCACACTGGTCGATGGTATCGATGCGGTTGTGGATATAATACGCCTGGCCGCCGCGGTCCAGCTCGCGCCGCAGGGCCTCGGCCACCACGCCCGCGTCGTATTCCATCACATAGGTCTCGATGGGGCGGCGCTCAAAGGGCGGCTCTTCGATGGTGCTCATGTCCCGCAGGCCGCTCATCGCCATGTTCAGCGTGCGCGGGATGGGCGTAGCCGAAAGCGTCAGCATGTCCACGCCGATGAAATTTTCCTTCAGCTTTTCCTTGTGCTTGACGCCGAAGCGCTGCTCCTCGTCAATGATGACAAGGCCCAGATCGTGAAATTTCACATCCTTCTGCAGCATACGGTGGGTGCCCACCACCACATCCACAGTACCCGCGGCAAGGCCCTTAATGGTCTCTTTCTGCTGGCGGGCGCTGGCAAAGCGGGAGAGCAGCCCCGCTTTGACGGGGAACGCCTCCATGCGGGAGAGAATGGTGGTGTAGTGCTGCCACGCCAGGATCGTGGTAGGCACCAGCACGGCCACCTGCTTGCCGCCCATGATGCACTTGAACGCGGCGCGCAGCGCCACCTCCGTTTTGCCCACGCCCACGTCGCCGCACAGCAGGCGGTCCATCGGGTGGGGCTTTTCCATGTCTTTTTTTATTTCGGCCGCGCTGGTGAGCTGGTCGGCCGTTTCGTCGTATTCAAAACGCGTTTCAAAATCCCGCTGCCACTCGTTGTCCTCGGGGAACGCATAGCCCTGGGCCTGCTGGCGCCGGGCATACAAAGCGATCAGCTCTTTTGCCATCTCCTGCGTGGCCTTGCGCACGCGGCTTTTGGTTTTGTTCCACGCGTCGCCGCCCAGCTTCGAGAGCTTGACGCGCTCGCCGTCGCCGGGAGCTGTATAGCGGCTGATAAGGTCCAGTTGGGTAACGGGCACATACAGCGTGTCCGCTTTGTCGTAGTTGATTTTGATGTAATCCTTCACCACGCCCTGCAGGTCCAGCCTCTGGATGCCCGCATATACCCCAATGCCGTGGTTCTGGTGCACCACATAATCGCCGGGCGTGATGTCCGACAGGCTGGAAAGGCCCTTGTTCTTTGCCCTGGCCTTCTGCGGCGCGGCCGCGTTGTGGCGGCGGCTGGTGAACACGGCGAACTTGGCGAAGGGGTAATCCGCGCCCGCGTTCAGGTGGCCTTCAAACACACCCACGCTGCCCGGCGCAAGGGACGGCGGTTCCTTATGATACGCCTGGGCGGAAAAGCCCGCGGCGGCAAGGTCCCGCGCAAGCGCGGCGGCCGCGCGCTGCGTGCCCGCCAGCACTGCCACGGCATACTTTTGTGCCGTGAGCGGACGCAGGTCGTCGGCCAGCGCGCTCACCTCGCCGCCCCAGGGCGGCAGGCTGTGGGTCTGGGCGTTGACGGTATCCGCCAGTTTCAGGTCCGGGATGGTGCGGGCAAAATTTTCACACACCACGGCATGCTGCTTCTCCGTCTCGTGCAGCAGATACGCGGTGTCCTCGTAGAAACGGTCCAGCCCGGGGGCCAGCACACCCTCTTCCAACAGGCCCTTGAACGCCTCTCCGAAGCGGAATTCCACGCCTTTGGCGGCCTCGCGCACGGCGCTTGGCTCGTTGAGGAACACGATGGGCGCGTCGAAATATTCAAAGATCGTCGCCGGCTTTTCGTACCGCAGCGCCAGATATTTGTCCATGGCGGCGGGCATCGTACCCGCGTCCAGCGCCTTGAGGTCGCCGTCCATGGCGTCGGCCAAAGCTTCCGCATAGGCGGGCTTTGCCTTGGAAAGCGCCGTGCGCAGCAGCCTTGCGGCGGCCTCGGTGTCTCCGAACAGCACTTCCCGGGCCGGGGAAAGATAAATTTTTTTCACCGCCCCTTCCCGCCGCTGGGAAACAAGGTCAAAGCTGTGGATGCTGTCCACCTCGTCGCCCCAAAACTCCAGGCGGTGGGGCTTCTGCATGTCGGGCGCGTAAATATCCACAATACCGCCGCGCACCGAAAACTGGCCCGGGCCGTCCACCTGGAAGCGGCGCAGATACCCCGCGCCGAACAGCCGCTCGATGAGCACGTCCATGGAGATAGCCATTCCCTGCTTCACCGTGAGAGTGTTGCCGCAGAATTCCTGTTTGGGCGTTGTATATTGCAGCACGGCCTCCACGGGCGCGCACGCAACGCTCGTGCGGCCGCCCACCAGGTTGCCCAGCACGGCAAGGCGCCGGTACTCGTATTCATGGCTCTGGCCTTCCACGGGGCGCAGCACATAATCCCGCGCGGGGAATACCTCGGCCCGTCGGCCGAACACGGCGGCGTCCTCCGCAAAGCGCGTGGCGTCGGCCTCGCCCGCGCACACCACCAGCGCGGAACGGCCCGTATCCTCGCACAGTGCGGCCAGCATCTGGGCGCGGGCCGTGGGCGGCATAACGAACAGGGCCACCACAGCGGGCTTCGCGCCCGCCATGCCCGCCAGCAGCCGTTTGTATTCAGGTGTTTGTTTCAGGGGAGCAGTCAGCATGAAAAAACCTCTCTGCGCCAAAGGCGGCTATATCGTCAAATAAAGAAAAAAACATACGCACAGCGCCGCCACGCCCACGCACAAAACGAGTGCCAGCGCCAACGGCCCCTCGCGGTAGGCCCGCGTCTCAGCGGCAGGCGTACGGCGCAGATGCACCACGGCCGCCAGA
>OBZS01000578.1_pt1 | contig 9837 bp, 10 predicted proteins | sample 1476981 | NCBI WGS metagenome assembly OBZS01 (sample SAMEA2580254, study PRJEB22360) | human gut metagenome | biome: human gut; feature: human-associated habitat; material: faeces | place: Denmark | collected 2008/2010 | reverse complement strand
GCGCAACGCGTTGCGCTGAGTCCTGAGGCTGTTGCAATGAAAATGAGAATCAAGGAACCCGTAAGTGCGAGGATCAATTGCAAAAAACTTCTTGCACAACTAAGAATCTTCCCCTATAGTATCTCATCGTCACGGGGGCGTAGCTCAGCTGGGAGAGCGCTTGACTGGCAGTCAAGAGGTCAGGGGTTCGATCCCCCTCGTCTCCACCATCGTGAATGCAAAGGCCTTCGGAATTCCGAAGGCCTTTTTTCATGCCAAAACACTACGCGCCACAAACCCCACCTATGCCAACAAAAAGTTGCACAATTTATTTCCCATGTCTGTACATAGTTTGTTAGACTAACGCAATTACCAGTGCAGCTCGCCGTTCCATTAGTGCTTAAGGAACGCCCCTAATCACCGCCAATACCTCAATAACCTGCATCAATGTGAACAACATTCCAAAACAACACCCTTGAACACGCTAAATGAACGATATGTTGTCCACCACAAGCCAAATCAGTTTCGTTACCAGCTTGTGCTAGGATACTTAGCGTTACATGAGTTCAACTGTGCTCGCGGCTCCAGCAAGTCGCAAAGCGCAGGGTCGATAAGCATCCGGCCGTAACGGCGGTGCCAGAAACACCACGAGCTCCAATAAAGAAGTCATGCGGCTCTTTAAATTTGTGTTGATTTATTTATGAGATGCAAATTCTAGTAGTTCGTATGCCAATACGTAGCAGTCTTCAGCTGTTTGCGTGTGGTCCAGTTTTGTACCCGCTTGACTGGCTCGCACGCAGCCAGCTGGGGATGCGGTTATTTTGCGATACACGTCCGCGTCTCTAGCAACTGCATTTGTACATACCGTTCACGGTGGGGCAGAGCCACGTGCTTGTCTGACTGGGCTCAGGGTTTGAATATGGAGCGCCTTCGCGCACAAGCGCCCTGGCGAAGCCATACCCAAACCCCGTGAGCCACACGTAAGACAGCAAGGGGGTGGTGCTCGTGTGGTATGTGATCCAAGTCATTAACGGTCGCGAAGACGTAATGCGTGAGCGCATTGAGCGCATGGTGCCGACTGGTGCCATGCATGAGCTCTTTTATCCCCAATATCAAACCGAGATCAAGGTACACGGCGAATGGGTCAAGACGACCAAGCCGCTCTTTCCCGGTTATCTCATCTGCGATACGGCAGACCCTCAAACTGTGCAACAGTATCTGCTACGCATGGACGACTTTGCCCGGGTGCTTTCCCAGGACGGTCAGTTTGTGCCGCTGGCAAAAGAAGAGGTCCAGCTTATTGGCGGCTTTACGCATAGGGGAGACCGCGTAGTGCCCATGAGCGAGGCCCTAAAAGACGGTGACCAGGTCGTAGTTACGGCAGGTCCGCTGCTGGGCCACGAAGGCCTTATCAAAACAATTAACAGACGCAAGAGCACTGCTTATTTGGAGCTCGACCTGTGCGGCCGACGCGTAACCACCCGCGTTGGCCTCGCGGTGCTTTCCAACGGGCAGCGTGTGATGCGCAACCTTAAAAAGGCGATCGCCTAGCTGCGTGCGGTCGCTACGCAGAACAGGGAGTATCCCCGGCCCGGGGACGAAGTGTTGGAAGAGAACGTGTCAGATAAACCTCAATATGCAAAGGATGCGCCCGCGGGGGCAGCGCTCATCGCTCAGGCCATGGACCGGCGTGAAGGCGCCGGTCGCTACAAGGCCATGCAATCCATCATAGACTGGGATCGCTCGCGCCTGGCCTACCGTGCCGTCAAGCGCTCGTTCGACATCGTGTTCAGCAGTGTCGCGCTCGTCCTCATCGCGATCCCCGGACTGGCGCTCGCCGCGGCCATCCGCTTGGAGAGCGAGGGCAACCCGTTCTACAGCCAGATCCGCGTGGGCCAGACCCACCGCGACGGCAGCCTGTCCACCTTCCGCATGTGGAAGTTCCGCTCCATGTACAGGGACGCCGACGAGCGACTCGCCGAGCTCAGGGGGCAGAACGAGATCGCCGGTGCCATGTTCAAGATGAAAGACGACCCCCGCGTCACAAAGATCGGCAGGTTCATCCGCAAGCACTCCATCGACGAGTTCCCGCAGTTCCTCAACGTGTTCCTGGGCCAGATGTCCGTCGTGGGTCCGCGTCCGCCGCTGCCGAATGAGGTGGCCGAGTACACCGAGTTCGACCTGCAGCGCCTGGCCGTGAAGCCTGGCATTACCGGATGGTGGCAGGTTACTGATCGAAACTCAACTGGTTTCGACGGTATGGTCCAGCGAGATCTTGAGTACATTGCGAGGCGTGGCATTCTCACCGACTTAAGGATTATCGCCCTCACCGTTATTGAAGTAATCACGGGAAAGGGTGCGTTTTAGTGCTTAAGTCCTATCATCATTATCCCGAATTGAACCGTGTGCCCGTGATCGATGTCCCGATCACGGGCACCAATATGTCTGAATGCGTCGATTTCATTACTCATAATATCGACAATCTGCATGGCGAGTATATCTGCGTCTCTAACGCCCATACGTCGGTCATGGCTCATGACGATCCCAGCTACTGGTCCTGTCAGGCTGAGTCCGTTATGTCCGTTCCCGATGGGAAGCCCCTATCGGTTGTCGGCCGAAAGGCGATCGCGTCGATGGGGCGCGTGACCGGTCCGGATCTGATGCGCGAGATTTTCAGTATTTCCGCTCAGCACGGATGGAGCCATTACTTCTACGGCAACGAACAGAAAAATCTTGAGGCGCTCAAGGATTCTCTTCAAGAAGAGTATCCGGGCCTGGAAATCGCCGGCATGGAGCCTTCCGTCTTCCGCCCGCTCTCCGATGGCGAGAAACGAGACCTTTCACGACGCATTGCCGATTCTGGCGCCGACTTTGCATGGATTGCACTTGGCGCTCCGCGCCAGGAAGTCCTCATGCATGAGCTTAAAGGCGGCCCCCAGCCACTGATGATCGGCGTAGGGGGTGCCTTCAACGTCCTCGCCGGCGTGGTGCCGGAGGCACCGATTTGGATGCAGAACCTAAGTCTTGAGTGGCTATACCGCCTGATGCAGGAGCCGAAGCGATTATTCAAACGATATCTCGTTACTAATACCAAATTTCTCTTTTACCAGTTCACGGGCGCTAAACGCAAGGAAGGCAAGTAGATGAAACCCACCACCGCATTCAAAGACAAGACCCTCATGATCACGGGCGGCACCGGCTCGTTCGGCAACACCCTGCTCAAGCACTTCATGGACACCGACCTGGCCGAGATCCGCATCTTCTCCCGCGATGAGAAGAAGCAGGACGACATGCGTCACCGCCTGCAGGAGAAGTCCCCCGAGCTCGCCTCCAAGGTGCGCTTCTTCATCGGCGACGTCCGCAACGCCCAGAGCGTGCGCGACGCCATGCACGGCGTGGACTACATCTTCCACGCCGCCGCCTTGAAGCAGGTTCCCTCCTGCGAGTTCTTCCCCATGGAGGCCGTGCGCACCAACGTCATCGGTACGGACAACGTTCTGCACGCCGCCATCGACGAGGGCGTGGACCGCGTCGTGTGCCTGTCCACCGACAAGGCGGCCTACCCCATCAACGCCATGGGCAAGTCCAAGGCCATGATGGAGTCCATCATCTACGCCAACGCCCGCAACGGCGCCGGCCGCACCACCATCTGCTGCACCCGCTACGGCAACGTCATGTGCTCGCGCGGCAGCGTCATCCCGCTGTTCATCGACCGCATCCGCAAGGGCGAGCCTCTGACGGTCACCGACCCCAACATGACCCGCTTCCTCATGAACCTGGACGAGGCCGTCGACCTGGTGCAGTTCGCCTTCGAGCACGCCAACCCCGGCGACCTGTTCATCCAGAAGGCCCCGGCCTCCACGATCGGCGACCTCGCCGAGGCCGTGCAGGAGGTCTTCGGCCGCGTGGGCACCCAGGTGATCGGCACCCGCCACGGCGAGAAGCTGTTCGAGACCCTCATGACCCGCGAGGAGCGCCTGAGGGCCGAGGACATGGGCGGCTACTACCGCGTGGCCTGCGACTCGCGCGACCTGAACTACGACAAGTTTGTCGTGGACGGCGAAGTGGAGACCCAGGCCGACGAGTCCTACACCTCCCACAACACCGAGAGGCTCGACGTGGAGGGCACCATCGCCAAGATCAAGACCGCCGAGTACGTGCAGCTGGCCCTGGAGGGCCGCGAGCACGAGGCGGTGCAGTAGGGTGCGCGTCCTCGTCACCGGCGCCAGGGGTTTCGTCGGGAAAAACCTCTGCTGTGCACTGGAGAACATAAGGGACGGCAAGGACCGCCGCGAGAAATACGCGAGACTGCTTCCCCTCGAGGTCATGGAGTACGACATCGATTCCACGCCCGAGGAGCTGGACGGCTACTGCTCCCGCGCGGACTTCGTTTTCAACCTGGCTGGCGTCAACCGCCCCAAGGACCAGGCGGAGTTCATGGAGGGCAACTTCGGTTTCGCCTCCACGTTGCTGGATACCCTCGAGCGCCACGGGAACACGTGCCCCGTCATGCTCTCCAGCTCCGCGCAGGCTAGCCTGTCGGGCCGCTTCGAGGGCTCGGTCTACGGCGAGTCGAAGCTCGCGGGGGAGGGCCTTTTCCGCGAGTATTCCGAGCGCACGGGGGCGCCGGTGCTCATCTACCGCTTCCCGAACCTCTACGGCAAGTGGTGCCGTCCGCGGTACAACTCCGCCGTGGCGACCTTCTGCGACGCCATCGCGAACGGCCGCCCCTACACTGTCAACGACCCCTCCGTGGAGCTGGAGCTCCTCTACATTGACGACCTAGTCGGGGAGATGCTGGGCGCTTTGCTGGGTCAGGAGCACCGCTGCGGATACGACGGGCTGGAGCGCGTCGACGGTGACGATTTCTGCTACGTCCCCGGGACCGACGTGAAGACCCTTGGCGAGATCGTCTACCTGCTCGACTGCTTCCGCGACAGCCGCGAGACGCTTACCGTCCCCGACCTTACGGAGGGTTCCTTCTCCAAGAAGCTCTGGAGCACGTTCCTTTCCTACTACGAGCCGGGACACTTCGCCTATAGCCTCAAGCCCAATGTCGACGACCGCGGCTTTTTCACCGAGTTCCTGCGCACGCCGGAGCGCGGCCAGGTCTCGATCAACGTCTCGAGGCCCGGCATCACCAAGGGCAACCACTGGCACATGAGCAAGTGGGAGAGGTTCCTGGTGGTCTCCGGCACAGCCTCCATCAAGCTGAGGAAGGTGGGGGAGGACGCTGAGGGCGAGCCGTTCCCCGTCGACGAGTACGTCGTCTCGGGATCCGACATGCGCCCTGTGGAGATGATTCCCGGCTACACGCACTCAATCACCAACCTGTCCGACACCGAGGACCTCGTGACGGTCATGTGGGCCAACGAGCCCTTCGACCCCGAGAACCCCGACACCTACTACGAGGAGGTCTAGCCGCATGGGCAAGGACTATTCCGATATCGCATTCGAGGACGACGGCCGCCTGAAGCTGCTGATCATCGTGGGCACCCGTCCCGAGGTCATCCGTCTGTCCGAGGTCATCAAGAAGTGCCGCCGCCACTTCGACTGCCTGCTGGCGCACACCGGGCAGAACTACGATTACATGCTTAACGGCATCTTCTTCCGAGACCTGGAGCTCGCCGACCCCGACGTCTACCTGGACGCCGTGGGCGCAGACCTGGGCGAGACCGTGGGCAACATCATCGCCGCGAGCTATAGGCTGATGGTCGAGGTCCAGCCCGACGCCCTGCTGATCCTGGGCGACACCAACAGCTGCCTGTCCGCCATCGCGGCCAAGCGCCTGCACATCCCCATCTTCCACATGGAGGCCGGCAACCGCTGCAAGGACGAGTGCCTGCCCGAGGAGACCAACCGCCGCATCGTCGACGTGATCTCCGACGTCAACCTGGCATACTCCGAGCACGCCCGCCTCTACCTCAAGGACACCGGCTGCGCACCCGAGCGCACCTACGTCACGGGATCTCCCATGGCCGAGGTCCTGCGCGCCAACCTGGGCAAGATCGAGGCGTCGGACGTCCTTACCGAGCTCGGCCTGGAGCCGAAGAAGTACATGCTGCTCTCGGCGCACCGCGAGGAGAACATCGACACCGAGGCCAACTTCACGAGCCTGTTCACCGCCATCAACGCGCTCGCGGAGAAGTACGACATGCCTATCCTGTACTCCTGCCACCCGCGCTCCCGCAAGCGCCTGGAGGCCACCGGGTTCAAGCTGGACCCGCGCGTGCGCATGCACGAGCCCATGGGCTTTCACGACTACAACTGCCTGCAGATGAACGCCTTCGCGGTGGTGTCCGACTCCGGCACGCTGCCCGAGGAGTCCAGCTTCTTCGCGTCTATCGGCCGCCCGTTCCCGGCGGTGTGCATCCGCACCTCCACCGAGCGCCCCGAGGCCCTGGACAAGGCCTGCTTCACGCTCGCCGGCATCAGCGAACGCGGCCTGCTCCAGGCCGTCCACACCGCCGTCGAGCTCGACGCCGAGGGCTCGCTTCCCGAGGCCCCCGTGCCCGACTACGCCGACGAGACCGTGTCAACCAAGGTGGTCAAGATCATCCAGAGCTACACCGGCGTCGTGGACAAGATGGTGTGGAGGAAGGCTTAGCCATGGGTCTCGTCTACAAGATTCTCGACGGTGTTTCACGTGCCTATAACAAGCTTCTTCTAATGCCCTCGTTGCGCCGCTCCTTTGCTGCATGCGGCGAGAATGTGACTCTCGGCCGTCGCAGCGAGATCGCCGGAGCGGGCAATATCTACATGGGCCATGACGTGTACCTAGGCCCTGGAACAACGCTGCTAACGACCCGAGCGAAAATTCGCATCGGCGATTATGTCATGAGTGGGCCCAACCTTACCGTTATCACCGGCGATCACCGCACCGACATCCTCGACCGCCCCATGATGGAACTAACCGATGAGGACAAGCTCTCCGATAACGACCAAGATGTCGTTATCGGTAATGACGTGTGGATGGGTAGCGGCGTAACGATTCTAAAAGGTGTCCACGTCTCCGATCACTGCGTAATTGCCGCTGGCGCCGTGGTGACCAAAGATGTGGAGCCTGAGTATTCAATCTGGGGGGGTTCCCGCTCGCTGCCTAGGTTCGCGGCTTAAAGGATAACGATGGTTTCATCTAAAAATAGTGTACACGCGAAAGTTCTAATGGTCGGCCCCGACCTTTCTTTGCACGGCGGAATTGTTTCCGTTGTGCAGGGCTATCTCGATGGAGGCCTTCCTGAAGCATGTGATGCCTTCGAGTACTTGGGGACGGGTGTTGGTTCCTCAAAGCTCGGTAAGTCTCTAGCATTTACCCGGGCGTTGATTCGCTATGCGATGATCATGCCATCCTATGACATTATTCATTTGCACATTAGCGCCCGTGGGTCCTACAAACGTAAGTCAATTATGGCTCGTATGGCCCATAAAGCCGGCAAGTATGTAATACTGCACGACCACGATGGTGAGTTTAAGAAGGCCTTTGAAGAGGGAGGAGATTCCTACCGTCGTGACGTAAGAAAGACTTTTGGTCTCGCCGACCGAGTTGTGGTTCTGTCGGAAGAGTGGCGCGACTACTTTGCGGAAAACGTTTGCGACCTCGATAAGATTGAAGTTGTCCACAATGGTGTTAAAGTACCGGCGCAGCCGTGCTCACCTTGTTCGCGTCAAGATGTCCTATTTTTAGGACGTCTTGACGCGAACAAGAGCCCTGACGTGCTCTTGCGCGCGTCAAGAAAAATCCTGCCACGTTTCCCGGAGACTAAAATTGTCTTTGGTGGCGACGGTGAAATCGAGAAGAACAAAGCGCTCGCCGAGGAGCTTGGCATTGCCGACCGTTGCGAGTTTCACGGCTGGGTCATCGGCGACAAGCGTGAGGCCCTCTTTGAGCGTGCCGCGTTGTTCTGCCTTCCCTCCAAGAACGAGGGGCTGCCCATGAGCGTACTTGAAGCCATGGCGCCCGGCATCCCGGCTGTTGCCACCGCCGTAGGAGGGGTACCGCAGGTCATCGAGGACGGTGTTAGCGGATTCCTCATTGACGTGGATGACGAGGTGGCGCTTTCTGAGAGTTTGGCCTCGCTACTTGCGGAACCTAAGTTGCGAGAAGAGCTTGGGCGCAATGGCAGGGATCAGGTCGTTCGTAAATTTGGGCTCAACAGGACCCTAGCCCAGGTTGAAGGCATCTACGGAGCGCTTATGCTCGGTAAGGGGACATTTTGTGAGTAACAGCAAACCTTGGCTATCGATCGTGGTGCCCGCATACAACGCAGAGCTCTTTCTCGAGGAATGTGTCTCGAGTTTCGGGCTCGACGAAAACCCCGATGTCGAGGCTATCGTTGTCGATGACGGCTCAACCGATGATACACCAGGGATCTGCGACCGCCTTGCGTCCAGATCTGCGAATGTGAAGGTGATCCACCGTGACAACGGCGGATCACCTTCAGCGCGCAACGTAGGTTGCTTGCGCGCTGAAGGTAATTGGATCTGGTTCGTCGATTCCGATGACGTCATCGCACCCTACGCACTTGATGTTTTGAGGAAGTGTACCCTTGCGACGGAATGCGACGCCGTTCAGATCCAGTTCCTGAGGTTTCAGGACGGCGAGAAGCCGGCTTGGCCGGCTCCAATGTTGTCCGAAAGCCCTGTTGCCCTCTCATCCGAGGAATATCTGCGCGAGATATACCGCGGCCGCGGACAGCACTATATGTGCTCATTCCTGCTGCGATCGGATGCGCTGCTCGAGAGGAATGACAACGCCGCGGCCGATCGCAGCAGGAATGAACTCGCGGGATGGCCTTTCCGCGAGGATTTCTCCCTTTATGAGGACGTTGTCTCGATGGAAGAAATACTCAGGCGCATCGACGGCGTCGAGGTCCTCAGGGGACAATACTACGGTTATAGGCAGTCTGCCGGCTCGATGACGCAGAAGCCGAGCAACAAGGCGGCGGACAGCGGCCTTCGCGCGGTTCTCGACCTCTCTGCGCATGACGACGCCGGTGACCCCAGGGGCAAGCTGTCCCTTGAGATTAGTCTCCTATTTAATGCCTATAAGCTCATCGAATGGCGTGGGACCGAATCCGAGTCTCTGCGTATACGGTACAAGTCCGAGATCACGTCCCGTGTGAGGGAGGTCGGCGTTTCCCACCTGGGGCTCGACCGCTTCGGGAGGTTTGTACTTATGAGGACGGGGCTACTCGACTACATTTTCAAGAGGAGGTATTGCCGATGAGCGGATTTAACGCATCCGGGCGAGACGACGCATTATCGAGGCGCAGCGTCGGGCTAGACAGCCTTTCGTCCTCCCCCGTCCTACCGATGATTGCGGCGCTGTTCTTCGTCCTCACCTTTCTCATCAAGGCTCTCGTAGATGACGCCTTCACCAGGGGCGATATTTCCGCGGGTATTGCTTACACCAAGTATGTCACCGCGGCTATCGCCTGCTTGGCGGCGCTGGCATATGCTCTTAAGAACGGCGAGCGAGTGTTCATCAAAGAGTTCAACGCCCTTGCTTTCATCTTCATTATTTTCACGGTGGTGTCCACTTTTCTGCAGGTTAAGACTGGACACTTTTCCACCGGGGTTCTCCTTGAGCTCTTCAAGTTCGCCATCCCCATCATTCTTGCATACACCATGCTTAACGCTTTGACGCCTCATGCGCTTTACCGATGCATGGTGGCCGTCCTGCTCGTTTCCATTCTCGGCTACCTGTTGTCGCTATCCCATGAGGGGGTGGGCGTTTCCGAGATCCTCGAAGCTAGCTTCATGGATTCAAACAGTGCCTCAGAATCTTCGACCTTTTCTGGGATTGGTTGATTTCCGATCTCAGCCGAACACATTGAGCAAATAGGCCATTCCCGCAGT
>OBZS01000575.1_pt1 | contig 9911 bp, 8 predicted proteins | sample 1476981 | NCBI WGS metagenome assembly OBZS01 (sample SAMEA2580254, study PRJEB22360) | human gut metagenome | biome: human gut; feature: human-associated habitat; material: faeces | place: Denmark | collected 2008/2010 | reverse complement strand
TGCTGTGCAACGCCGCACCCCCTGAGGTTTCCGGGCGAAGAAGGGGCCCGGTTTTATGGACAAAAAGCTCACCGCTGTGTAGAGGCGCGCTTGACCAGAAAGACGGGCAGCTGATAATAGTTTTTTGGCAAAGGCTTTTTACAAATCATCTCTAAAAGCAGCGTGGTGGCAAGCTCTGCCATTTTTGAAACGTCCTGATGCACGCTGGTGATGCCGGGCCCGCAGGCGGCCGCAAGCTGGCTGTCGTCAAAGCCGGTGAGCAGCACATCCTTCGGGACATGCAGGTTGTGCTCCCGCAGGGCGATAATTGCACCTGCCGCAATGGTGTCGGTGGTGCACATAATGCCGTCAAAGGGCACCTTCCGGGCAAGAAGCTGCGCAATGGCGGCGCGCGCGTTTTCTATGGATACCTCCGGCAGGTTGACAGAGACGTCCTCCTGCTCGTGCAGGCCGTATTCCGCCAAAGCGCGCTGAAAGCCCGTGTAACGGGCCAGCTGGTTTGCGTCGTTGCCCAGGCATTTTAAAATGACAATGCGCCTGCACCCGGCGTCCAGCAGCTCTTTTGTGGCAAGGTAGCCGCCCTGTTCGTTGTCCGATTCAATAATCACGCCGCTGTTTTTCTGGCTGCGGGAAGGGCGGTCTACATAAATGACGGGCAGTGTGTCCAGCTCGGAATAATTGCGCGTGCCGGAAATCAGCACAATGGCGCTGACGTTCTGGGCGGAAAGCGATTGGATGTGCTTGCGCTCCAGCTTTTCCGATTCGTTGGTGTTGCAGATAAGGCACGAATACCCCCGCTGGAACAGGTTGATTTCCAGCTTCAGCACAAGGCTGGAAAAGTGGGGGTTGGTGATGTCCGGAACAATAATGCCCACCACGCAGGTGCGGCTGGTGCGCAGGCCCTTGGCGCTCATGTTGGGCACATATTCGTTTTCGCGGATGATGCGCCGCACGCGCGCCTCTGTCTCTTTGGAAAAGCGGCCGTTCTGGTTGATCACGCGTGAGACAGTGGCCGTGGAAACGCCGGCCAGGCGGGCAATGTCCTTGATGCTTTTTCCCTTCTCCAAACAAAACCCTCCTTGCGCAAGCGCCCCCCGCGCGGCTTACACGGCGGGCTGCGCCTCCGGGATGCTTTCGCCGCCGTGCTGCAGAATAATGCGCTTGCGGAATGTGGCGGGCGTCATGTTTTTCAGCTTCACAAAATTGCGGCTGAACGTTTTCACCGTGTTATAGCCCACCTCTATGGCAATGTCTGTGATGCTCATTTTGGTGGAAAGCATCAGCTCGCACGCCTTGTTCACGCGAAGATAGTTTAAAAAGTCTTCAAAATTGCGCTCGGCCTGGAACAGCAGAATGCGGTTCAGCTCCACCACTGTCACGCCGAACTTGTCGGCCACGGCCTGAATTTTCAGGTCCTCCTGGAAATTGTGATAGATATAGTTGAACACCTCAAAGCTCACGCTTTTTTCGCGCTCTTTAAACAGGTTGTTGGTGCCCGCGTAAATTTTGCGGTACTCCTTGGGCGTGACGCCCGTGCGGGCCGAAAACACCTTCAGCACATGCGAGGCATCCACAAAGCCCGTCATCTCGGCCAGCTCGTTCAGCGTCATGTCGGTGTACATCAAAAGGTCCATCATCTTCACAATGCGCATCTCGTTCACAAGGTCGCTGAAGGTGAGGCCCGTCACGTCCATCACATATTTGCTGATGGACGATTCGCTCATGTAAAACAGGCTGGAAAGCTCGCTTAACGTCTGCTTCTGGTTCAAATGCGAATAGATGTATTTGAAAATGGCGCCGCGCTCGTCCAGCTCGATGGAATCGCCCTTTTCGTTGCGGCAATCCCGTTTGCGCGCAAAGCGGGTGAAGTGGATAAGCAGCTCCATCAGTTTATTCGTCACATACACGTTGGAAAGCTCGCGCTCTTCGGGCACGTCCAGAATGGATTCAATGCCCGTCTCGTTTTTGATCTCGTTCAGCACGCGCAGAATGACGGCGGCCTCCTCTTCCGTGCACTGCACAATGGGCGTGCTTTGCACGCTGGAGAGGATGTTGAAAAAGTTGTTGCCCGTGTTGTAGCCAAACTTGATGGTGTTGTTGATAAAATCGGAATTGTAGATGATTTTGAAAAACTCCAGCGGTGCATCCACCGCCGTAACCTCGGTGATTTCCCACGGCAGAATGGCCACGAAGGTGTGGGGGCGTATTTCATAGCTTTTGCTGTCCACCGTCATGCTGCCGTGCCCTTTTGTGAAGAACAGGTAGCGCGCCGCCTGGTGGATCAGGGGCTTCGTGGGCGTGTCGATGTATTCAATGTCAAAACTGCACAGCTTTCGCTTGTCATAGCTGGAGCAGAACTGGTCCTGTATCTCGGTGATTTGATTGCCCATGTCAAAGGGCCTCCTTTGCGCATCAATGTGCCTTGTGTGCACAGAAAGAAAGGGGGGCGCGGCGCGCACGCCCCCGTCTTTCTGCATGCCCGGCGGGGCAGTGCCCCACGGGGATGGCTGTGCCCCGCCCGCACCGGCGGCCGGGGCACAACTGGCGCGGGCGGGGCCGCGCTGTGTTACATTTTTTCGGGCGCGCTTACGCCAATCAGGTCAAGCGCATTGGCCAGCGTAATCTTGGTGGCCTGCAGCAGGGCAAGGCGCTGGTTGGTCAGCTCGGCATTTTCGTTGCCCAAAATTTTGTGCGCGCCGTAGAAGCTGTGGAAATACTGCGCCAGCTTCTGCACATAGTTGCAAATTTTGTTGGGCGCATAGGTGGCGGCAGCGTCGGCCACCGTGTCGGTGAAAGCGGCAATATGCTTCAGCAGGGCAGTTTCCTTTTCGCTGCCCAGCAGGTCGTACGTCTCGCGCGGCTGCACCTCGGGTGCCTGGCGCAGCACCGAGCAGATGCGCGCGTGGGCGTACTGGGCATAGAACACGGGGTTGTCGCTGGTTTGCGAGCGGGCCAGGCCCAAATCGAAATCCATGTGCGTGTCCACCGCGCGCTCTACAAAGAAATAGCGCGTGGCGTCGTTGCCAATGTCCTCACGCAGCTCGCGAATGGTGACGGCGTTGCCCGTGCGCTTGGACATCTTCACTTCCTGGCCGTTCTCCACCAGGCGCACCATCTGAATCAGCACAATGTCCAGGCTTTTCGGGTCGTGCCCCAAAGCGGCAATGGCGGCCTTCATGCGGGGAATATAGCCGTGGTGGTCTGCGCCCCACAGGTTGATCAGCTTGGTGTAGCCGCGCTCGTATTTGAACATGTGGTTGGCAATGTCCGGCGTCAGGTAGGTGTAGGCGCCGTCCTTCTTTTTCAGCACGCGGTCTTTGTCGTCGCCAAACTGCGAGGTGCGCAGCCAAACCGCGCCGTCCTCTTCATACATCAGGCCCTTTTTCTCAAACACGGGCAGCACTTCGTCCACACGGCCCTCGTCCACAATCCACTGTTCGCTCACCCAGCTGTCGAAATCGCAGCCGAATTCGTGCAGGTCCTGCTCAATTTTGGCAAGCTGAATGTGGTAGCCCTCCATTTTGAAGAACGGAATGGCCTGCTCTTCGGGGGCGTTCAGCCATTTGTCGCCCACCTTGTCCTTAATCTCCTGCGCAATGTCGATGATGTCCGGCGAGTGATAGCCGTCCTCGGGCACGGGGTAATCCGTCTTGCCGAACAGCTCGCAATAGCGGGCATATACGCTTTGGCCGAACACCCACATCTGGTGGCCGGCGTCGTTGATGTAGTATTCGCGCAGCACGTCATAGCCGCTGGCCTTCATCAGGCGGCACATGCAGTCGCCCCACACGGCGCCGCGCGCATGGCCCAGGTGCAAGTTGCCCGTGGGGTTGGCGGAAACATACTCCACCAGCACGCTTTCGCGCTTGCCGGAATAGTTCTGCCCGTATTTGGCGCCCTTTTCCAGCACGGTGTTGATAATGCTGGAAATGGCCGTTTTCTTCATGCGGAAGTTGATGAAGCCCGGGCCCGCGATTTCAATTGTTTCCACGTTATCAAGGCTTTGCTCCAGCTTTTCCACAATGGCCTTCGCAATCTCCTGCGGGGCCTTGTGCACAAGTTTCGGAAGCCTCATGGCGATGTTGGTGGAATAGTCACCGTTCGCGGTGTCTTTGGGGATTTCCACCATCACCAGGCCGGCCTCCGGCTCCATGCCGTAGACGTCGTTCACAGCCTTGGCGATCGCGCTTGTCAGGCTCTGTTCAATGTTGTTCATGTGGCTTCTCCTCACTTTTGTGTTTTTCGCCTGCCCCTCAAAGCAGGCGGCGCCGCATTTTCTGCCATTGCGACACGTTTTATATATTATACCCATTATAATAAGAAAACACAAGTGCCAGTGTGCACAGATATGCCGGTGTGCGCCCGGGGCATAGAAAGGGGAAAAAGGGGAACCATACATTTTGGCACACCTGGCAAACATCTGACGCACGCTTTGTACACTTTGAACAAAACGCCCTAAAATCTGTGTACTTGGTATAGGGAAAATAGGGAATTTTTACAATAAAAATGGCGTCAAAAATCCCTTTTATCAAAACAGATGCGTTATAATGAAACCAGAAACTCAGAAATTGTGGAAGGGCGCGGCGCCATGAGTGCACGCGTGGCACGTTCGCCAGGCCACATTGCGAGTCGTTCAGCCTGCGGCTTTTGACAGGGGCTGCAGGCGGTTGGTGAACAGGGGGCGGGCCCGCCCCCGCAAACTTTCTCCGCAGAGGATGTGCGGAGAAAACATTTTGACAGGAGGACAAGACAATGGTTGGTATCCATGTAACGAGCGAGATTAAGCCGCTCAAAAAAGTACTTCTTCACAGGCCGGGCAAAGAGCTGTTGAACCTCACGCCCGATACGCTGGGGCGTCTTCTGTTCGACGATATCCCCTTCCTGAAAGTGGCCCAGGCCGAGCATGACCGCTTTGCCGAGATTCTGCGTGAGAACGGCGTGGAAGTGGTGTACCTGGAAGACCTGATGGCGGAAGTGCTGGACGCAGACCCCGCCGTGCGCAAGGAATTCCTGGAGCAGTTCATCCGCGAGGCCGGCATCCGCACCAAACACTGGCAGAAAATTGTGTACGATCATCTGGATAAAATCAAAGACAACAAGGAACTTGTGCTGAAGACGATGGAAGGCGTGAACCTGAATGAGTTCGACGTGGATGCCGAGAACTCTCTGGTAGACCTTGTCAGCGAGCCCAGCAAGCTGATCATCGACCCGATGCCCAACCTCTACTTCACGCGCGACCCGTTCGCCTCCATCGGCAACGGCGTCAGCCTGAACCGCATGTATTCCGTCACCCGCAACCGCGAGACCATCTATGCGGAATACATCTTCAACCACCACCCCGATTTCAAGGGCCATGTGACGAAGTTCTTCGACCGTTACAACCCCTTCCACATTGAGGGCGGCGACATTCTGAACCTGAACGACAAGGTGCTGGCCATTGGCATTTCCCAGCGCACCGAGCCGGACGCCATCGACATGATTGCCCGCAACATCTTCGCCAGCGAAGAGTCCACCATCGAGACCATTCTGGCCTTCAACATCCCCAACAGCCGCGCGTTCATGCATCTGGACACCGTGTTCACCCAGATCGATGTGGATAAGTTCACGGTGCACCCGGGCATCCTTGGGCCCCTTCAGGTGTTCGAAATCACCCCGGGCAAGGACGGCGAGCTGAAGGTGCATGAGATTGACGACACGCTGGAGAACATCCTGGCCAAATACCTGGGCCTGCCCAAAGTGACGCTGATTCAGTGCGCGGGCGGCGACACCATTGCCGCCGAGCGCGAGCAGTGGAACGACGGCTCGAACACGCTGTGCATCGCCCCGGGCGTGATTGTGGTGTACGAGCGCAACGACGTCACCAACGAAGTGCTGCGCAAGGCCGGCCTGAAGGTGTTGGAGATGCCCTCTGCCGAGCTGAGCCGTGGCCGCGGCGGCCCCCGTTGCATGAGCATGCCGCTCATCCGCGAAGACTAAGCACGGCTTCGCAAAACACACCGTTCTGTCCTGTCTGGCGGGGGCGCCGAGCCCCCGCCGCATCTGGGCATTGATAACAAAGAAAAAGAAAGGAAAATGTGATTATGGCTGTTAGTTTGAGTGGGAGAAGCTTTCTGAAACTGCTGGATTTCACCCCGGCGGAAATTCGTTATATGCTGGAGCTGTCGAAGGAGTTCAAGCGCCTGAAGCTCACCAACACCCCGCACCGTTACCTGCAGGGCAAGAACATCGTTCTGCTGTTTGAAAAAACCTCTACCCGCACGCGCTGCGCGTTCGAGGTGGCCGGCATGGACCTGGGCATGGGCGTTACCTTCCTGGATCCGGGCTCCAGCCAGATGGGCAAAAAAGAGAGCATTGAAGACACCGCCAAGGTGCTGGGCCGCATGTATGACGGCATCGAGTACCGCGGCTTCGACCAGGAGCTTGTCGAGCAGCTGAGCCGCGATTCCGGCGTGCCCGTGTGGAACGGCCTGACGGACGCTTTCCACCCCACGCAGATGCTGGCTGACATGCTGACGGTGGAAGAGAACTTCGGCAACTGCAAGGGCCTGAAGTTTGTGTTTATGGGCGATGCCCGCAACAACGTGGCCAACAGCCTGATGGTGGTTTGCGCCAAGCTGGGCGTGAACTTTGTGGCCTGCGGCCCGAAGGAGCAGATGCCCGCGGCCGACCTGGTGGAAACCTGCAAGGCCATTGCCGCCGAGAACGGCAGCACCATCACCCTCACCGACGATGTGAAGGAAGGCACCAAGGGCGCCCACGTCATCTACACCGACATCTGGGTTTCCATGGGTGAGCCCGACAGCGTGTGGGCCGAGCGCATCAAGCTGCTGAAACCCTACCAGGTGAACAAGGAAGTGATGGCCAACGCCGACCCGAACGCCATCTTCATGCACTGCCTGCCCTCCTTCCACGACCTCAACACCTCCATCGGCCGCGACATCAACGAGAAGTTCGGCATTCCCGAGATGGAAGTTACCAACGAGGTGTTCACGTCCAAGCAGTCCAAGGTGTTCGACGAGGCCGAGAACCGTATGCACACCATCAAGGCTGTGATGTACGCCACGCTGAAATAAGGTTTTTTAAGGAGCTGTTCGCTAGGCTATGAGCAAAAAGAAGTTAGTCATCGCCCTCGGGGGTAACGCCTTAGGCAATACCCCCGAGGAACAGCTGGAGCTTGTGAAAGAGACTGCCAGCACTATTGTAGACCTTGTGGAAGAGGGCTACGACGTCGTGGTGGGCCACGGCAACGGCCCGCAGGTGGGCATGATCAACCTGGCAATGGAGTTTTCCGCCAACAACGGCGGCAAAACGCCGGCCATGCCGTTCCCCGAGTGCGGCGCCATGAGCCAGGGCTACATCGGCTATCACCTGCAGCAGGCCATCCAGCGCGAGCTTGCGCGGCGCGGCATTGACAAAGAGTGCGCCAGCGTTGTGACGCAGATGGTGGTGTCGAAGGACGACCCCGCCTTCCAGAAGCCCACAAAGCCCGTTGGCTCGTTCTATTCGAAAGAGGACGCCGATAAAATTGTGGCCGAAAAGGGCTACACCTTTGTGGAAGACGCCGGCCGCGGCTGGCGCCGTGTGGTGCCCAGCCCCCTGCCCACGCGCATTGTGGAGCTGAAAGTGGTAGAACAGCTGGTGGCAGCCGGCGATGTGGTTATCACGGTGGGCGGCGGCGGCATTCCCGTTGTGGAGACGGCCGACGGCCTGTGCGGCGTGGCGGCTGTCATTGATAAGGACCGCTCTTCTTCGAAGCTGGCCCTGGACATTGATGCCGACATGCTGGTGATTCTCACCGCGGTGGACCGCGTGTGCATCAACTTCAACAAGCCCAATCAGAAAGAGCTTGCCGAGATGAACGTGGAAGAGGCCAAGCAGTACATTGCTGAAGGCCACTTTGCGCCCGGCAGCATGCTGCCGAAGGTAGAGGCCTGCCTCGACTTCGTGCAGAACAATAAATCCGGCGGCACTGCGCTGATTACATCCCTGAAGCGTGCCAAAGAGGCGCTGAGCGGCGCCACGGGCACCGTCATTCGCAAATAAGGCGCAGAAATATTTTTATGATCTTCTTTATGAGGAGGAGAGAAACATGGCTGATACCAAGAAAAAAGCGAAAAAGATGCTATCGTCCTTTACCATCCTGTTTATTATTCTGTTGGTAGTGGCGCTGGCATCTGTTATCGTCTCGATGGTTGCCCCGGAAAGCGGCGTTGTGGCCGCCAACCTGAGCAGCTTTACCATGGCGCCGGTGCGCGGCTTTGCCGACGCGCTGGATGTGTGCGTGTTCGTTATGGTGCTGGGCGGCTTTTTGGCCATCATGACCAAGACGGGCGCGCTGGACACCGGCATTCAGGTGCTGGTGCGCAGCCTGCACGGCAAAGAGCTGTGGCTTATTCCCGTGCTGATGACCATTTTCTCCATCGGCGGCACTACATACGGCATGTGTGAAGAGACGGTGCCGTTCTATATGCTGCTGGCGGCCACCATGTTCGCGGCCGGGTTCGACCCGCTGGTGGGCGCGGCCATCGTGCTGCTGGGCGCCGGCGTGGGCTGCCTGGGCTCTACGGTAAACCCGTTTGCTGTGGGCGCGTGCATCGACTCGCTCACCAGCATCGGCATCGAAGTGAACCAGGCCATCATTATCCCCTTGGGCATTGTGCTGTGGCTGGCCTCCCTGGTGGTTGCCATCCTGTTCGTTATGAGCTATGCCCGCAAGGTAAAGGCCAACAAGGGCTCCACCATTCTGTCTCTGCAGGAAATGGAAGAGGCCAAGGCCGCTTACGGCGAGAAAGAAATTGCAGCCGATGCGAAGCTCTCCGGCACGCAGAAGGCCTGCCTGATCATCTTCGCTGCTGCGTTCGTGGTCATGGTTATCGGCTTCATCCCCTGGGGCAGCTTTGGCGTTACTGTGTTTGAGGGCTGGTCTGCTTTCTTCACGGGCCTGCCGCTCGGCGAGTGGTACTTCCAGGAGGCCACCACATGGTTCCTGTTCCTTGCCATCCTCATCGGCATCGTGGGCAAGCTGAGCGAGAGTGAAATCGTGAATACGTTCCTCTCTGGCGCCGGCGATATGATGAGCGTTGTCATGGTGATTGCTGTGGCCCGTGGCGTGTCTGTGCTGATGGGCGACACCGGCCTGCCAAAGCTGCGGCCTGCGCGACTACATTCTGGCTTCCGCGGCAAACGCGCTGCAGGGCATGCCTGCCATTGTGTTTGCCCCGCTGAGCTACCTGCTTTACATCGTGCTTAGCTTCCTCATTCCGTCTTCCTCCGGCATGGCTTCCGCCTCTATGCCCATCATGGGCCCGCTTGCCCAGCAGCTGGGCTTCAGCCCTGAAGTGATGGTGCAGATCTGCTGCGGCGGCAACGGCCTTGTGAACCTGTTCACGCCGACCAGCGGCGCCATCATGGGCGGCCTTGCGCTGGCCCGTGTGCAATACAGCACCTGGCTGAAATTTGCCTGGAAGGCAATCCTCGTCATTGGCGTCATCAGCATCGTGATTCTCACGGGCGCCATGATGATTCTCTAATAGCTCCCTCTCAGACAGGCCCGGTTTCCGGGCCGGCAGCTGACAGGGCCTGGGAAACCGGGCCCTGTTTTTTTGTTTGAATCTTTTGACAATCGCAAAATTGCCGCTCTTTTCTCCCTTCGCTTGGCAAAAGATTCAAACAAAAAAACAGGGCCCGGTTTTTTGGAGCGAAATCTTTTTACTCTTTCCAACAGGGCAGGGAAGCTTATATCGCTCACGCGCATCAAAAACAGAGGCGCCTGCCTGAACAGGCCGGCGCCTCTGCACAGTTTGGCGCAGAAACAGGGGACGGCGCACCCGGCTGTGCCGCCCCTGTGGCAGGGCCCGGCAAAGGCGCGCCACAGCGCACAGGCGGATAGCGGGGTGGGCGGCCACGCGCCG
>OBZS01000572.1_pt1 | contig 9986 bp, 5 predicted proteins | sample 1476981 | NCBI WGS metagenome assembly OBZS01 (sample SAMEA2580254, study PRJEB22360) | human gut metagenome | biome: human gut; feature: human-associated habitat; material: faeces | place: Denmark | collected 2008/2010 | reverse complement strand
GGCGGCGCCAAGGGTCTTCGACCTGCGCCCCGCCGCCATCATCGACGAACTCGACCTGAAGCGCCCGATCTACTTGAAGACCGCCGCTTACGGCCACTTCGGCCGCACAGACGTTGAGTTCCCGTGGGAAAAGACCGACAAGGTCGAGGAGCTCAAGGCCGCGATTGCTGCGGAGTGATATCGACTAGTCCAAGAAGGGGTGTTTCCGCTGATGCCAGCGGAAACACCCCTTCTTGTATATGAGTCTAGTGCTCGTTCTTCGTCTCGCTTTGTCCATCCGTATTGTCGGTATCATCGATGTCGAATCCGCCCATGAGTACGAAACGCTTCAACATATTGGTGGCGCGCATACGCACCTTGAACACCGGCAATGCCTTGTGATCATGCTGCTCAAAGAAGGCTTTTGCCCGTTGCACGTCAAGCGAGGAACGCAGTGCATCGAAACGTCCGAACTCGTTGATGTTCGCCTCGTCTATACGTTTGGCAAGGAATTCCTCGACCACCGATCTGTTGACACCCAATCGATCGACCAGTTTGTCGACTTGCTCATTCTTCTCGCGTGCAGCATAGCGCGTGATGTAATCACGTAGCGTCATACCGGCTTCGACCTCCACGTCGCCACGCTCCACGTCATGCAGGAACAGTTCAGCGAGTCGTTGTTCATCCCGCGAGAGCGCGGCAAAGGACCGGTGCAGCTGCGCAGACATCTCTGCCAACTCCGGGCTATTCTCCTTGAGCGCCTTCAGCCATTTATCGAAGTTGGCATTCATGTAATCGGTATCGATGAGTCCGGTATCAATTTCGGTGAGGTAACCATCCAGTTCATATGGCGCTTCAGGATTATCGTTCACATCATCATCTGGGTCACTACCGCGATCGCTATTGCCATCGAACAGTTCTTTATAGCGTTGCGCAAGAATGAGGTACGTACGTTCGTCAATTTGAGGACGCACCACTTCAGACTCGCCATGCTCATCATTGTCCTCATTCGTATCGTCAGTATCCGTGCTATCGACCTTGTATTCCGTGGTGCTCCAGTCAAAGCCCTGCACTTTCGCCGCTTCAAGGTACCGATTCAGTTCCACGAACTCCTTGGCAAACTTACGTCTAGCCTCTACCGACTCCGGCAGCTGCATAAGGTCCGATTCTCCGCTGTCTGAGAATACGTCGAGAATCTCACGGTACCGAGTATCCATGGATTTCACATTCGCTGGCAATTTCTGTACGAACAGGTCGAGCGGTCGATCACCCGAATACAGTTTCACAGCTGCCTCGATGAAACCATGCATGGTGTACGGCTTACGGTAATAGCGGATGACGCCAAACGGCTTATCTGGGCCAAACAGACGATTCGTACGACTGAACGCCTGAATGATGCTTTCGTAGTCGATAATCTTATCGAGATACAGCGTATTCACCCATTTCGAGTCGAACCCAGTGAGCATCTGGTCTACGACAATGAGCAAATCAAGCTGCTGGCTGCGGTTCGTTGCTATACCACCATACGGACTCTTGTGCGACAGTCGCGAAGAAATATCCTTCTTCATCGCCGGCCATGTAGGAATGACGAATTCTTTGCCGAACGCCTCGTTGTAATCGGTGATGATTTCGGTCAGCGCATCCTCTTTGTCTGTCGCTCCTTCGTTGTTGTCGATATTGGGATCGAACAACGCCGTCACATGCAACTTGGGTGCCTGCTGCTTGAACAAGTGATAATAGTTGACAGCTTCAGGAATGGAACTGGCAGCGAGCATCGCATGGAATTTGCCCGCATGGCTGAGCACCGGGAACTGTTCAAGAATGTCCGAGACCACCATACTCGGGTGCGGAGAGTCGATACCATATTGGTCTCGTCCCAGGAAATCCTCGATGCCACTGATGCGGTTCCCGGCACCATCAACCATCGGACCCATGGGGACCTCAGACTTATCCATGTAATGCTGGAATACTTTGGCCTTGACCGAGTCGGCGAGCGCATCTTCCGCACTCTCCGCCTTCGCCTTGTCGAGAGCCACGGCACGTCTGACTTCAGAATCCTTGTACGTGGTCACCATGTACGGGTCGAACCCGAGCACATTATGGTCGCGAATGCCGTCGGCAATGCTGTATCGGTGCAAACAGCGGCCGAATACCATGGCAGTGGTGGAATTCTTCTTTTGGTTCTCATCCAGAATGGGTGTGCCGGTGAAGCCGAAGAACAGCGCATTCGGGAAGGAACGACGGATGTCCTGCAACATGTCGCCGAATGTGGAACGATGGCATTCGTCCACAATAAAAACGATACGTCGTGCAGCCAGCTGATCCAGCCACGCCTGGGTGACGCCCCGCTCCCCTGCTTTCACGTTGCTCATCTTCTGGATTGAGGTGACGATCAGGGTGTCGTTGACATTGGTGCTGTTGAGTTTGTCCCGCAAAACGCCGGTGTTCTCAGTACCTTGTACTTCCGTCTCACTGTCAGCAAAACTGCGGTATTCCTTCAGTGATTGGGTGCCTAGCTCGATGCGGTCCATAAGGAACACGACTTTATCGGCGTCATGCGAATCAGCTATGAGTTGTGCCGATTTGAAGCTGGTCATGGTTTTTCCGGAACCGGTAGTGTGCCATACATAGCCGCCTGGTCGTCCCGGAGTAGTTGGCCGCTGTTCCCAATCGCATTTGCGCACCACGTCAGAGATGGCGTTCGCAGCGATGTACTGGTAGCTGCGCAGCACCTTGAGGCATCCGTCTGCCGAGTCGGCGATGGTGTAGAAGCCGATGAGCTGATGCGCCATGGGAATGGACAACAGCCCCGCAGTGCCGGAAGTACCGCCGATGAACAGCTTCCATTCGTCTTTGCCGGGGTTTTGCCCGCCGCAGATAGGCTCGTTGTTGTAGTCAGCCCAATGGAAGTAATAGCTTGGATTGAATTTGTCTACGCCCGGATTGGCGAAGTAGACGGCGTCATCGGGGTTCATGGCTACAAAAATCTGTACGAGTCGGAACAGGCCGGTGAATACGCCTTCGTGTGTGTACTTTTCAATCTGATTGGTTGCTTGGCTGACCGGTATGCCACTTTTCTTAAGCTCGATATGAATCAATGGCATGCCATTGATGAGAAGCACGAGGTCGCCGCGCCGCGAGTTCAACATCTTGTTCTTGGCGGGATAGACCGGTTGCTGAGCAATCTGATAGGTGCTTTTGCCGCCTGCGATTTCCTTGCGGTCATAGATGTAGAGGCTGATTTCCTTGCCGAAATGCGCCACATCTTCTTTGTTGTCACGCGTGATGGACACGGTACGCCCATTGACGAACGAATTGAGCGCAAGCGGGGTTCGTAGGGTCTCAATCTGCTCGATTATCTGTGCCATTTCCCCGTCTGTCAGCGGGTATTTGCCAAGCCTGTCTATGTCGTTGTTGTTGCGGTACAGGATGCCTTTCCAATTGTCGAGCAGATCCTGTTCGGTTGGATAGCGCAAGACGCCATCCTTCCATCCATGCTGCTTAAGCACGGTAATGACGTTGTCCTCGAACACCGATTCGCTATCGAATATCACGATTCTTCTCTCCCTCGGACTTCCCAGTGTCCTGCTTTTCGCGAGCCGACGCGCTTGAGTAATCCACGCCCAATGAGTATTTCAGCATCTCTTCGCACAGTCGCTGATGAAACTCCCGCAGCACGAGCCATATCCTCGTATGTTGTACTGGGATTCCTTTCCACGAAACGAAGAACAGTTCGCTGTCTCTCGGTTATCTGCTCACTTGGACCGTTTAACTGCTCATTATTGTCAGTTATCTGCTCACTTGGACCGTTTAACTGCTCATTATTGTCAATTATCTGCTCATTGTGAGCGGACTTGGCATCCGATTCCAGCATAAGCGTGAGTATCGTACGATCAGCCTCGCCGAATTTTTCCTCAATCCGTGGTTCGGGAAGTCCTGCATTCGCCCATGTGGCAAACACATCAGGAACACCAGTACCGGCTCGCTCCCCCACATCGATGAGGCTGAACATCTTCATAATCAGTCCGTTGCGCGGATCAGATACTCCGCCAAGGCGCATTTGCTCAACGCCCGTTCGGATATCACCAGGATTCTCGAAAACCAATTTATCGGGTGTGCGTCTGACCACCACTCCACGCACGCCATAATAATCGGCGTTGAACAAGCAGTTGGCCAGCGCCTCGCGAACCGCCTTATGCATGGGAGTGTCGTCAACACGAAAGATACCGTTAAGTTTGAAGGGGGTCTTCAGAGACTCGGCAAGCTTACGATTCACACGGAAAAAGAAATCAAAGAGGTTGCCCGACCACATGCCATCGCCGGAATGAACACGATCGGTCCAACGAATCGCCGGGTCTAGGGTCTCCTGATAGTCAAGAAAGTAATGGGGACATTCGCGCACGATGTCATAGTCGTTGCCGAACATGAGCAAACCGCCGAATGTGGGATGGAGCTTACCATCTTCACGGCTCACCATTGCCGCACCAACCGCACGCAGGAAACGCTCGTCATCAAGATCAGTCCAGGAACTGCCCTGACGTGCCGCACGGAAACGGGTGCGATACGCCCGCACCGTATCCGCATTGAAATCGGCAACAGTGAGATCGTCCAGCACCTTGGAATCCATCGTCTCGGTTCCCTGATCTCGGAGCATTGCCGAAATCTCCTGCCGCGTGCAACGATAGTCACCTTCACCGCGCCGGCGGTAGGTTCCCTCAAAGAGATTGTCGTTGATATGCACGGGACGTTCGTCGCGTGGAGCACGTGGAACATGAATAGCCACCACCATGCCATCATCCGCTTCAAGCACTTCGACTTCCGATTCGATGGGCAGCACGGCGCTTACCTTGGATCGATTGCTGACCGTATTCCAAAAATCCTGACGAAGGTGCTCCACCTCGGCTGGCGTAAGCCCGACTGTTTCGAAGGTACCGTCTTCACGTTCCTTGACGCCGAGCAGAATGACGCCGCCATAGGTGTTGGCGAAGGCGGAATAGGTCTCCCACATACTGCGCGGGAGACCACCTTTCGCGGCTTTCGCCTCAATCCGATTATTCTCGCGATATGAGGCGAGCTTTACGATATCGAACGTTTCCATTGCGGCTCCTCCCCTCACACAAACATCTTGTCAAGCAAAGATTTCTTGATATCCTGCAGCAATTCCAACTTACGCTGATGAAGGGTGATGAGGCTGTCAATCTCATTCAACGCCGCACCTATGGCAGATTGCTCCGACAAGCCAGGAAATCTTACTTGTGTATCTTGCAGTGCGGCCTTTGAAACGGAGATCACCTTGATTCCCTGCATTAAGGGAAGAAGCTGTCTATGGTATGCATCGGAATTTAGGTAGTGCCCCAGGTAGCCCGTCCCAAAGGGGAACCGAGGCCGCGCCGGTATCGTATGTAGCCCCGAGATAGTTGGCTCTTTGGGTAGTTTCCGCAGCTCAACACACTTGCCAGCCGTTTCGTCCTCTGCCGTGTCAGCGAAAATGACATCACCTTCGCGAAGTATCGACCCAGCATATTTGGGAAGCACGGTATCGTCGGTAATGAACGGCAAATCACTTCGTTCGCCATCGAGGCAATCACCGAACTTAATAAGAATATCTCCGTAATGAACATTGCGAGCAGTGCCATTCTCGCCATTCAAACCGGCACGTGAAAGAGTGTTGCTCTTCAAGAACTCGAAGCAATCCCCAAACTTACGCTGTTCCCAAGGGTCAGTAAAACCAGCAAAGCGAATTTCGGGTACAGATTCGCCATCCTTCGGGAACATTTTTTCAAGCATCGATTTTTTGAAGATGACGAGCTTGTCATACTTACGCTGATGAAGGGTGATGAGGTCATCAAGACGGGAGAAGAAAGTTCCGATTGCCTGCTGTTCAGCCATATTTGGTATGTCAACAGGATATGGCTCAATGTGCTTGTTATTGATCTGCGGAATGGTCGAAGTATCTGCGATCCGATAAAGGCCGGTCTGATTGATGAACAGCCATAGGAAATCAGCATCTACGCCCCTGGGCTCCAGAGCCATCATGTTCGTGTCAATATAGGCAGTTTTCCCCAGAACTCTAACCTTATTGCCAAGTATTGCTGCTCCTCTTTTCGCAAAAATGATACTGCCTTTGCGGATAGGTTTAACTGCTGTGTTGGCGTCTACCCTCTGCGCAGAATCAAATTGAAAATGAGAAGATTCATTCAGATCATCAACTTTGACATAAAGAAAATTTCCCGCAGAAAATGCGCTGGGTGGAGCTCCAGCACCAATTGACACAATCTCTCCCAACTTACGCTGTTCCCAAGGGTCAGTAAAACCAGCAAAGCGAATCGCAGGAACTTTCGCCTGTTCAGTCATCATTCGCCTCCCAACAGGGTCTTCAGCTCAGCAATACCGGCCATGTCGAACTCATTTCCGGTCAGCTGACCAAGCATATTGCCAAGTTCTGCCTCAGCCTGCTCGATTTGCTCGCATACATCGGAGTAGGTAGTCGAGTACTTATCGTTCAACGCATTCACCGATGCAATCAACTCATCAACAGCCGTCTGAGGAAGCTCCTCAAGTTTGTGCTGCAATGGTTCCACCCACTTGGCAGCGAGCAAGTCATCAGCTTGCTCATCGCTTAATCCTTCAATAACGGCCCGGGTCTTTTCATCAAGCGCTGAGCGGAGATTCTTAACGTTCTTTTTGACTTCACGCTCCTCATCAAACAACCGTTGCGCATTCACAAGGGCACGGTCAAAATCAGTCTCAGGATCCCTCCCAATCGATTTCACCGCTTTCTTCAACTCAGTGGCAACGAAAGAATCTCCATCCTCGCTGACAGCATCGGTCGAATTCTTGTCGTCTTCATCCAGATTTTCAAGAATGTCAGCGATTTCGCTGCTAATCTCAGTCAATCGGGATTCATATGTGCCGATTTCTGCAAGGTCAGCACTCAGCAGTTTTTCTTGTACAAGGTCGAACGGCAGAATATGTCCGGCCCAGCCGTCCTGCACTTCGACATCCTTGCCGCTTTTCTTTTTGACGACCATGTTGGCGTCAACCTTGCGAACGGCGTCATGGCCTTCGCTCTGTATGGTTTCAAGGTCGTTGGCGATGGTCTTCTGCCAGCTGTCATCAAGCACCTGATATGCCGTATAGGCATCTACGAGTGGTACGTCGGCCAAACGATGCAGCAGGTCATTTGCCAGAACTTCCTCCTCGGCGGCAATGCTCACGTTGACGGCATTACCGACCAGTTCGCCACGTAGATATGAGGGATAATCGGTGAAAACCTCACGATAACGCTGGATATAGGCACTCACACCAGAATCAGCATTCACCGCCTCACGAACATCTTGCACAGCGAGCTTAGCCGAATGACCATTCTCCTCCGCGAAGAGACGTTGGCGCAATCCCGGAAACACATTCCAATACTTGTTGAGCGCATCGATGTCCTGCTTGGGGATACCGCCAAACATAGTGGAATACACGTCCCAACTTTCGGCGGTTTCGGAGGAATCCACATATCGAGGAATGTTGAGGTTGTAATCGTTCTGCCGAATCTCGTCAAGGCTGACCAAACGACTGAACTTATCGACATCACGATTCTCCGACACCGTATCCACGATGCGTTTGATATCGCTCGCACGCAGCTTGTTGTTCTTACCGTCCTTAGCGAAATACTTGGAGGCATCCACAACAAGCACATGGTCATCGTTGCGGTGCTTGCGCAGCACCATCACGATAGTGGGAATGCCCGTGCCAAAGAAGATGTTCGCTGGCAGTCCGATGATGGCCTGAATATGGTGGTTCTCCACTAGATTCCGGCGAATAGTGCCCTCTTCACCACCACGGAACAGCACGCCGTGCGGCAACACGATGGTCATAATGCCGTCGTCGCGCAGATGGTAGAGATCGTGCAGCAAGAAGGCATAATCAGCCTTGGACTTGGGAGCGATGCCATATTCGAAGCGGATATCTTCACCCGGTTCCGGCGGCTCCCAGTTCTGGGAGTAAGGAGGATTCGAAACCACGGCATCTACAAACAGCGGCTCATAGGTTTCGTCCTTGGTCTCGTCGGTATCGAACCACGGCCAGTCGCTCTTTAATGTGTCACCGTTGCGGGTCACGATATTGTCCGGCAGTATACCGCGCATGACGAGGTTCATGCGTGTGAGGTTGTAGGTATTCTCCTTGAGTTCCTGCGCATAATATTTGATGTCATTCGGATTGCCATTGCGGCGGGCCACAGCTTGACCAATATGAATCAACAACGAGCCTGAGCCACTTGTGGGGTCATAAATGTTGATTTCTTCACGACCAGCAAGATGCCAGGCCACTATTTCGCTCATGAGCTGAGAAACTTCGCTCGGCGTGTAGAACTCACCGGCCTTCTTACCCGCATTGGAAGCGAAGTTGCTAATCAGATATTCGTAAATGAAGCCGAGGGTATCGTAATCCTGCCGGCTGTCCATCGGAATGTCCTTGATGAGGTAGATGAGGTCGCGAGCGGCCTTGCTACGGCTTTTCTCATCGGTACCGAGCTTGGATAGACCAGTCTGCAACGTGTCGAAGATGCCGGCGAACACACGCTTGCGGGCTGGATCGATGTTGCGTTCAAAAGCGGAAAGCGCATCACGTACGTCGGCGATGGTGAAATCGCTTTGGCTGGCAATCCATGTGGAGAACAGGTTGTCGTAGGAGATAAAGTAGCCGCACAGATCACGTACATACTGCACGGTCTCGGCATCATTCTCATCCAAGCCCTTGAGATCTTCATCTCCCCAGTCTTCAGCACGAAGACGCGCAACTTCCGTCTCTGAAAGGAACTTATAGAAGATAAAGCCAAGGATATAGTCTTTGTATTCATTCGCCTCGATCTTGGAACGCATCTTGTTGGCAGATTCCCAGATTTTGGCGGCAAGCTGCTGCTTATTCATTCATATGCTCCTTGTGCCCTAAGCTCTTTCATTACTCTTCATCAACGTATTCATTGAAAACGTCACTGTCCACGGCTTTGATTTCGTAAATCTTCCGCGTGCTGACACCGAATCCATGTTCAATCATCAGTTGCGCAAGCTTATGCCCATCAATAAGAATGATGTGCTGCCTCTTCGCATAGGTAATCGCCTTTTCCGTGAATCTTGCAGTGGTGACAAACAGCCCTTTGCCTCCGCGCCCAGTAATAGCACCTACGAATGCTTGAATATCTGGTCTGCCAACGGATTTATCTTCGGCATAACGTTTGGCCTGAACATAAATCAGATCAAAACCAAGCTTGTCTTCCATGATGATTCCATCTATGCCTTCGTCCCCCGAGATTGGCGTCATCTGGCTTGCGGAGTCGAAAGCTCCATACCCCATTTTTGCCATCAGATCAAGAACAAACCGTTCAAACGCAATCGGAGAGAGCTTGAGCACCTCTGAGAGCAAGTCATCGGCAAGCCGCATGTTGATTGATGAGAATGCACGGTCAAGTGCCTCATCTGGAGTTTCCTCGGACGAATAAGCTTCGCTTTTCTTCTCCAGGCCGCCATCGACCGTCGTATGCGTCGAAGAATCACCATTCAGATTCTTGAAAGACCGGAATGACTCATAACGTTCCAGATAATCATTATCTATCTGCGCACCCGAAGCAAGGGCCTCTTTGCCGGGTCTCGTTATGCGATATGTACCACGTTTGGGACTTTCTATGAGTCCGGCTTTCTTAAGGTACGTTCTAGCCCAACTAATGCGGCCATTGAGGACACGCGAACGGCCGCTAGGTAGCAGACGGCTGCGTTCTCCTTCTGTCACTGCAAACTCATCAGCAAGTAACGTTAGCATCTCACCAGATGCATGAATCTTGCCATCAGAGAGAATGCGAAGCATCGGAACGAAAAACTCGTCATATCTGGGAATTGTCATTGTCCGCCTTCGTTCCGTTACAGTCGTTTATCAATGATACGGCAAACATCACGGAAATACGCCTCCGCTTGGGAACAGCGTAAGTTGGGCGAGATTGCCGATAAGGTGACAGAAAAAAA
>OBZS01000569.1_pt1 | contig 10032 bp, 8 predicted proteins | sample 1476981 | NCBI WGS metagenome assembly OBZS01 (sample SAMEA2580254, study PRJEB22360) | human gut metagenome | biome: human gut; feature: human-associated habitat; material: faeces | place: Denmark | collected 2008/2010 | reverse complement strand
CCGGGGGGGCGGGTTAGCCGTGGGCTGCCCCTGCCGTGTGCTGCGCCCCATCGGCCCGCAGGACAGGGAGGCCTACTTCCGGGGCCGGAAGATCGACGTGCCGCTGGAATAGCGGTGCGCGGCATCCGGCACAGAAGGGAAAGCATGTCAAAGTGGAAAAGGAATATCTGATCCGGCAGGCCCCGGCAAAGGCGCTGCTCGCGTTTTCAACGCCTATGATCATCGGCAATCTGTTCCAGCAGCTTTACACGATGACGGATTCTGTTATTGTGGGCCAGGCTGTGGGTGAAAGCGCGTTGGCGGCCGTGGGGGCTTCCTATGCTCTGACGAATGTGTTCATCTCCATCGCCATCGGCGGCGGGGTGGGCGCGTCCGTTCTCACCAGCCAAGCCTTCGGGCGGCGGGACTATCACAGGATGAAGCGCTTTATCTCCACGGCGCTGTTCACATTTCTGGCCGTGAGCCTGCTGCTGGGCGGGTTCGGGCTTGCCTTCAGCGGGCAGATCATGGCATGGCTGCGTACGCCCGCGTCCATTCTGGACGATGCGGCGGTCTATCTCAATATTTATTTTCTGGGTCTGCCCTTTTTGTTTATGTACAATGTGCTCTCAGCCATGTTTAACGCGCTGGGGCGTTCCAAGGTGCCGCTGTACCTGTTGATTTTTTCTTCGGTGCTGAATGTGGGGCTGGACCTGTATCTGGTGCTGACGCTGAGGATGGGCGTGGCGGGCGTCGCATGGGCAACGCTCATTGCCCAGGGAGTATCCGCCGTGGCTGCTTTCCTGTTGTTTGTGCGGGAGCTGCGGGCCTACGATGCCCCGTCGGCCGTGTGCTTCGATGTGCGGGAACTGAAAAACATGGCCCGCGTGGCGCTGCCGTCCGTCTTTCAGCAATCCACGGTGTCCATCGGCATGATGCTGGTACAGTCCGTGGTGAACAGCTTCGGCGCCGAGACGCTGGCGGGTTATTCCGCGGCCATGCGTATCGAGAGCATCTGCACCGTGCCCATGGCGGCGGTGGGCAACGCGATGTCCTCCTACACCGCGCAGAACATCGGGGCGGGGGAGTACAGCCGTGTGCGCAGGGGATACCGGGCGTGCTATGGCATTCTGGCTGTGTTCGCGCTGGTGATCTTCGCGGCGCTTCAGTGCTTTTCGCAGCAGCTCATTGCGCTGTTCCTCAACGCGGAAAGCTCACGCCTCGCGCTGGAGACCGGAACGTCCTGCATTCGTTTCCTGGGGTGGTTCTATATCCTCATCGGCCTGAAAATGGCCACGGACGGCGTGCTGCGCGGCGCGGGGGACATGGGCGCGTTTACCGCAGCAAATCTTGTCAACCTGACGCTGCGCGTGGTTCTGGCGGCAGTGCTGGCGCCCCGGCTGGGCATCCGGATGGTATGGTACGCGGTGCCTGTGGGCTGGGCGGCCAATTACCTTATCTCGTTTTTGCGTTACCGAACGGGCCGCTGGCGGGAGCGCGGCGCAGGGCTGCTGGCCTGACCGCGGCAGAAAAATCTGCTTGACAGCCGCGAAAACTTGTGTATAATATGGAATATACGCAAAAAACGATGACGAGAAGAGTAAGCTGCGCAGGCTTTTTCAGAGAGCTCCCGGCTGGTGGAAGGGAGCAAAGCGGGCATAGCTGAACATGGCCTCTGAGTTGCGTGCGCGAGCCCTTGGCAAGCGCATGACGGGCGCACCCGTTACAGTGCCGCGCTGTAACCCGTTTCATCCGCGGGCGCAGCGGCTGAGGCTTTTTCCGTGAGGAAAGAGCGAAACAAGGTGGTACCGCGAGCATTTCTGCCCGTCCTTGGAACGTAAGTTCCGGGGGCGGGCTTTTTGTTTGCTCCGCCGCAGAGCGGTGCACAGGGGAAAAGAAAAGGAGAATCGGTTTTGATCACGATATCGCATCTGACGAAGATCTTTGAGGGGAAGGGCCCGCGCGTGACGGCGCTGGAGGATGTGAACCTGGAGATCGGCAAAGGAGACATCTACGGCATCATCGGCATGTCGGGCGCGGGAAAATCCACGCTGCTGCGCTGTTTGACGCTGCTGGAGCGCCCCACCTCCGGGCAGATCATGCTCGCCGGGCAGGACATCGCTTCCCTTTCCGGCGCGCAGCTGCGCGCGGCGCGCCGGGGCATGGGCGTGGTGTTCCAGGGCTACAATCTGCTGATGCAGAAGACCGTGGCCGAAAACGTTGCCTTCCCCCTCCGGCTGGAGAAGGGATACGACAAGGCGGCGGTGCAGGCCCGGGTGGCGGAGCTTTTGGCCATTGTCGGCCTGGAGGACCGCGCGGGCGCGTACCCGGCCCAGCTTTCCGGCGGGCAGAAGCAGCGCGTGGCCATCGCCCGCGCGCTGGCCACACAGCCCGAGATGCTGCTGTGTGATGAGCCCACCAGCGCGTTGGACCCGCTTACGACGAAGTCCATGCTGGCCCTGCTGACGGATATCAACAAAAAGCTGGGCGTCACCATCATCATCATCACCCACGAGCTTTCGGTGGTACAGGCCATCTGTTCCCATGTGGCCGTCATCAGTGAGGGGCGTCTGGCAGAGTCCGGCGCGGTGGCGGATGTGTTCGGCAGCCCGCGCAGCGCTGTGACAAAGCTGCTGCTGGGCAGAGAGGAGTAAATACAATGGCGGAGTTTTTCAACGAATACGGCGCGCTGCTGTGGGAGGGCACGCTGGAAACCTTATATATGACGCTGTTTGCCACGCTGTTTGCATATGTGCTGGGCCTGCCCATGGGCGTACTGCTCACAGTGACGAAGGCGGGCGGGGTGGCCCCCGCGCCGCGCTTCAACGCGGTGTTCGGATGGCTGGTGAACCTTCTGCGCAGCCTGCCGTTCATCATTTTGATGTTTTTCATCATTCCGTTTACGCGGCTGCTGGTGGGTACGTCCATCGGCGCCACGGCAGCGCTGGTGCCGCTCACGCTTTCGGCCGCCCCGTTCATTGCGCGCATGGTGGAGCAGAGCCTGGAGGAAATCGACACAGGCGTCATCGAAGCTGCCCAGTGCATGGGCGCCACCAGGTGGCAGATCGTCACGCGGGTGCTGCTGGTGGAAAGCGTGCCCAGCCTGCTGCGGGGGCTGTCCATCAGCCTTATCACCATTTTGGGCTATACGGCCATCACCGGCAGCGTGGGCGCGGGGGGCCTGGGCAACCTGGCGTTCCGCTTCGGCTATCAGCGGTACCAGAAACCCGTCATGTACGCCACCGTGCTGCTGCTGATCCTGCTGGTGTGCGTCATCCAGATCATTTTTGATCTTGCCGCCCGCAAAGCGGACAAGCGCACGCGCTGAACAGGGCGCCTCCGGCTTCGGCAAACACGCCGTTTGCGGCGGTTTGAGATATATTGGAAAAACAGTTGAGGGAAGGAAGTTTGTTATGAAAAAAATTTTGGCATTGGTATTGGCGCTGGTACTGGCGCTGAGCCTGGCGGCCTGCTCCGGCGGCGCCGGCTATCAGATCGGCATCCCGGCGGACGCCACCAATGGCGGCCGCGCCCTGCTCCTGCTGCAGGACCTGGGCATCCTTACGCTGAAGGAGGGCGTGGGCCTGGAGGCAACCGAACAGGACATCGTTGAAAATCCGCACAATGTCACCATCAAGGCGATGGAGGCGGCAAACCTGCCCGCCAGCCTGCCGGACCTGGATTTCGCCGTCATCAACGGCAACTACGCCTCCGGCGCGGGCATTGGGGATAAGGTGCTCACGACAGAGGACGCGGAATCCGTGGCGGCGCAGACCTACGGCAATGTCGTTGCGGTGAAGGAAGGCCGGGAAAACGACCCCGCCGTGCAGGCTCTGGTGGCCGTGCTGATGAGCGGGGACGTGCAGGCATGGATCGAGGAGAGCTACAACGGCGTTGTGATGCCCATGGGCGCACAGGAGCTGGATATTCCCGAGATCGCGGAGCCTGTGACGCTGAAGGTGGGCGCGTCGCCCAGCCCTCACGCGGAAATCCTGGAGCATGTGAAGCCCCTCCTGGCCGAGCACAATGTGGAGCTGGACATTGTGGAATTTGACGATTACGTCATGCCCAACACCGGTGTGGAAGACGGCTCGCTGGACGCCAACTACTTCCAGCACCAGCCGTATCTGAACGATTTCAATGCCGAGCAGAGCACGCATATCGTCAGCGTGGCCACCGTGCACTACGAGCCGATGGGCATTTATCCGGGCAAGACCGCAAGCCTGGACGTATTCGGCAAATAAGTTCTTTTCGCGCGCACCTTTTGGGTGCGCGCATTTTTTGCGCGAAAGTGCGCGGTGTTTTCCGCAAGCTTCGCAATCAAAAAACACTGCAGACAGCTGTTTGCGCGCTTGCAATTTTTGCGCGCCGGGTGCAAAATAGAGGACATGGGTTTACACGGGCTTTACAATCACCGCCCGCGGCCCGAGGGAAGGAAAGCATGGCCGAAAAAGGCCTGCGGCTGTTTTAAATGAAGCGGACATCCGGCGGTCTCTCCGGGGACGGCGGCGCTGCCCGCGGCGCACAAAAAGGGGAAACTATGGCACAAAAAACATTCGCGCGCCCGCTGATGTTTACGCGGCAGGCGCTTTGGAGGCTGATCCTGCCTTTGGTGCTGGAGCAGCTTTTGCTTGTGACGGTGGGCATGGCCGATACGGTGATGGTCTCCACGGTGGGCGAGGCGGCGGTCTCGGGCATTTCTCTTGTGGACCAGGTGAACGTCCTGCTCATTCAGATATTTGCCGCGCTGGCCACGGGCGGCGCCGTGGTGGCAAGCCAGTATCTGGGCCGGCGGGACAGGGGAAAAGCCTGCCGCTCCGCCAAGCAGCTGGTATACGCCACCTTCGGCATGGCGGTTGCCATCGGCGCGCTGGTGCTGGTGCTCAACCGGCACATCCTTCGACTGGTGTTCGGCAATGTGGAGCCGGACGTAATGCAGGCCGCCGAGACATATTTCTGGCTTTCGGCGCTGTCATACCCGATGCTGGCGCTGTACAACGCGGGGGCGGCGCTGTTCCGCAGCATGGGCAACAGCCGCATTTCGCTGTTCGCATCTCTTATCATGAACGTTATCAACATCGGCGGCAACGCGCCGCTCATCTATGGTCTGAACTGGGGCGTGGCGGGCGCGGCCACAGCCACGCTGGCATCCCGCACAGTGGCGGGCCTGATGATGCTGCTGCTGCTGCGCAACCGGGACAACCCCATCTTTCTGGAGCGCCTGTTCCACCCGGAATGGAACGGCGGCATCCTCAAAAGCATCCTGCGCGTGGGCGTGCCAAACGGGCTGGAAAACGGCATGTTCCAGATCGGCAAGCTGCTGGTGGCGGGGCTCATCACCACCTTCGGCACGTCGGCTATCGCGGCCAATGCCATCTGCAACAATGTCGGTTCTATGTCCAACATTCCCGGCTCGGCCATCGGCCTGGCGATGATTACTGTGGTGGGTCAGTGCGTGGGCGCAAAAGACTATCAGCAGGCGCGGCATTATACGAAAACCCTGTTGGCGGCGGCCTATGTGAGCATGGGCCTGCTGAATATCGCGCTGTTCCTGCTGGCGCCGTACCTGGTGGGCTTTTACGCCATGCCGCAGACGACCACGGACCTTGCGCTTTCTGTGCTGCAGGTGAACTGCGTTGTGACGGTGCTTATCTGGCCGTCCTCGTTCACACTACCCAACGCGCTGCGCGCGGCGGGCGACGCCAGGTTCACGATGGTGACGAGCATGGTGTCCATGTGGGTGTTCCGCATCGGTATGTCCTATGTGCTGGGCGCGTGGCTGGGCATGGGCTTGTTCGGCGTTTGGACGGCCATGCAGATCGACTGGGCCGTGCGTTCACTGGTGTTCGGCGTGCGTTTTCTGGGCCATAAATGGGAAAAGGCGCGGGTCCTCGAAGGATGAGTGCCCCGCGGCCGGCATTGTGAAAATAAGCTCCCGCCTTACCGTTTTCAAGATGGTAAGGCGGGAGCTTTCTGCTTTTGAGCGGCAGACCGGTGTGCGGGGCCGTTTATACGCCCAGCAGCGCGCGGGCGTTCTGTTCTGTTATACGCAGCACTTCCTCCAAAGGCACCTGCTTGATGTCCGCCACTTTCTGGGCTGTGAAGCGGATCATGCCCGAATGGCATTCTTTTCCCCGGAACGGTTCCGGCGCCATGTAGGGGCAGTCCGTTTCCAGCACGATATTTTCCAGGCTGAGCGCAGCCACCGCCTCCACGGCGCGGCGCGCATTTTTAAATGTAAGCGCTCCTCCGAAGCCCAGCAGCATGCCCTGCCGGGCGATCCACAGCGCGTCGTCGGCGCTGCCGGAAAATGCGTGCAGAATGCCCCTGGGCCGGTACCTTTTCAAAAGCGCGTAGGTTTCGGCATGGGCTTCGCGGTCATGCACAAGAATGGGCAGGCTGTGCTCCTGTGCTGCGGCGAGCTCTGCTTCAAACAGCGCCAGCTGGGCGTCCTCCGGCACGGGCCAATGGTGATCCAGCCCGCATTCTCCAACCGCCACGACCGGGGGATCGCCGTACAACGGTTCAATGGCCGCCAGCTCGGCGCGCCAGTCGCCATGGAATTCATATACCGTGGAGGCGTCGTCCTCGATGAGGCTCTCCGGATGGACGCCGGCAGCGGCCCAGACCCAGGGCCGCGTTTCAGCCAGCGCCAGAGCGGCGCGGCTGGTGGCAAGGTCCACCCCGCATTCCACCACGCCGCATACGCCCTGTGCGGGCAGACTGTCCAGCACTTCGTCCCGGTGCCCGTCGAACCGGCGGCTCGTGTAATGTGCATGGGTATCGAATATCATGGTATCCCTCCGTTCAAAAACGCCCCGGAAGCCTCCGGGGCGCATGTGTATTCTGAAACCCGTTTAAAGTTTCTTTGCGGACTTTCTTTTCAAAGAAAGTTAATGGATGCGCATGCCCGTGGGTACGTCGTCGGGGAAGAACACCACGGACGCACCGCCGTCGGCAGTGTCTGCGGCCATCACCATTCCCTCGGAAACGTATTTGCCGCCCATCATGGGGCGCGGCGCAAGGTTGGCCACGATGCCCACTTTTTTTCCGGCCAGATCCTCCGGCTTGTACCATTTGGCGATGCCGGAAAGGATGGTGCGTTCACGTTCGCCGTCGAACACCGTCAGCTTGAGCAGCTTTTTGCTTTCTTTCATGTTTTCGCAGGCCGTCACCTGGCCCACCAGCATTTCCACACGGCAGAATGTTTCAAAATCCACCTCCGGCTCGTGCCGGATGGGCTCGGCCGCAGGCTCCGGTTTTGCGGGAGCCGGAGCGGGCGCGGCGGCAGCCTTCGCGGCCTCCTGGGCGGCGGCCAGCTCCGCCAGTTCCTTCGCGGCGTCGATGCGGGGGAACAGCGCCTCGCCCTTGTGCACGGTAAACGGCTCGGGCAGGCCGCCGAACCGGCCCAGCGTCTCAAAGCGCATGCTCTCGGCCGTCAGGCCAAGCTGCTGCGCCATTTTGGGCGTGGTGTTGGGCAAAAACGGCGTAAGCAGCACGGCTGCCACACGCAGTACTTCGCACAGATTGTACAGCACTGCGGCAAGGCGGGGCAGGTTGGCCTCGTCCTTCGCCAGCACCCAGGGCGCCGTTTCGTCAATGTATTTGTTGGCGCGCTGGATGACCCTGAAAATCTCCGCCAGCGCGTTCGGCACCTGCAGAACGTCCATGCATGCCGTTACCTTCGCGGGCAGGGCCTCCACCATGGCGGCCAGCTCGTCATCCAGCGGCTCGGCTTTGCGCTGGGCGGGCAGAGTGCCGCCGAAATATTTTTCGATCATCGCCACACTGCGGGAGAGCAGGTTGCCCAGGTCATTGGCGAGGTCGGCGTTGATACGGTTGATAAGCGCCTCATTGGAGAAAATACCGTCGTTTCCGAACGGGATCTCACGCAGAAGGAAATAGCGCAGCGCGTCCACACCGTAGCGGTCGCACAGAACCACCGGGTCCACCACATTGCCCTTGGATTTGCTCATCTTGCCGCCGTCCAGCAGCACCCAGCCGTGGCCGAACACGCGCTTGGGCAGGGGAAGATCCAGCGCCATCAGCATGGCGGGCCACAGGATGGTGTGGAACCGCAGGATCTCCTTACCCACGATGTGCAGGTCCGCGGGCCAGAATTTGTCGTAATCGTGATATGTTTCATTGCCGTAGCCCAGAGCCGTGATGTAGTTGGAAAGCGCGTCCACCCAGACGTACATGGTGTGCTTGGGGTCGAACGGGACGGGAATGCCCCACTTCACGCTGGTGCGGGAAACGCAGGTGTCCTGCAGGCCCTGGTTGATGAAAGCGATCATCTCGTTTTTGCGCGTTTCAGGCTGAATGAAATCCGGATGCTCTTCATACAGCTTCAGCAGGCGGTCCGCATATTTCCCGGTTTTGAAGAAATAGGCTTCTTCCTCGGCCTCGTACACGGGGCCGCCGCAGTCCGGGCATTTGCCATCCCGGAGCTGGCTGTCTGTCCAGAAGCTTTCGCAGGGCTTACAGTAATGCCCTTTGTAAACGCCTTTGTAGATATCGCCCTGCTCGTAAAGCCGGGTGAAAATTTTTTGGCAGCTCTCCACATGGTAATCGTCGGTGGTGCGGATGAATCGGTCGTTGGAAATGTCCATCAGTTTCCACAGCTCTTTGATGCCGGCGACGATCTCATCCACATATTCCTTCGGCGTCACACCTTTGGCCGCGGCCTTGTCCTCAATTTTCTGCCCGTGCTCATCGGTGCCCGTCAGATACATCACATCATAGCCCTGCATGCGCTTATACCGCGCGATGGCGTCGCAGATGACGGTGGTGTAGCTGTGGCCGATGTGCAGCTTGTCGCTGGGGTAGTAGATCGGTGTGGTGATGTAGAAGGTCTTTTTATTTTCCATAGGTACCAGTCCCTTTCGGGGCGCGCGAATGAAACGCGCCCTTTTTATTTTGGGCCGCGCGGGCGGCCGGAAAAACGGAAGATGCCGCGGCGCTTAAACGCCCGGCGTTTCGGCGGCGCAGGCGTCCGCCGTATTTCGCCTTTTGCGGGAGACACGGGCCGCCTGTGCCCGAGGCCGCATACCGGCCGCGCGTCGGTCTGCCTGCCCGGCGCATCCGGATGGTTCCGCCGCCCGGTATGACACAAAGCGGCAGCCGCTGCAAAGCCCGCCGGGCAGATGCCCGGCCGCGTGCGGCAAAATATGCGCCCAGCCTGCGAGCAGCATCCGGACCGCGCCGCCCACGACAGCCAGCGTGCAGGGCGGTGGAGCCCGGCGGCCTGCGGCATGCCGGAAAACAGCGGCAAAATGAACGCTGGCCCCGCCGCCGCGCGCACCAGAAGCCGGGCGCTTCGGGCCAGAAACTTTTTGCTTTTGCTTCCGCGTTATTTCTCATCCACAAAGAAGCGCTTGTACCAAACCAGAAACGTAAATACCGTCCAGATCTTGCGCTGGTTGTTGGCGCGCTCGTGGAAATGGTCGTCCAGCAGCTTCATCAGCGCGTCCGGCTTGAAGAATACGGCTGCGTAATCGCTGGTGAAATATTCCTTCACGATGTTGTAGTATTTTTCCTCCCGCAGCCAGTAGCGGATGGGCACCGGGAAGCCCTTTTTCGGGCGGTTTGCCCACTCGTCCGGCAGCGTTTTATTGGCCGCGTGGCGCATCACGATCTTCGTGTCCGTGCCCTGGATGCGGTAATCCACGGGTACCGTTTCGGCGAATTCCAGCACCTTTTTGTCCAGGAACGGCACGCGCAGCTCCAGGCTGTGGGCCATGCACATTTTGTCCGCTTTCAGCAGAATGTCCCCGGGCAGCCACATGTTCATGTCCAGATACTGCTTCTTCGTCACTTCATCCTGTCCTTTGACACGGGCGTAGAACGGCGCGGCCAGCTCATGAGCCAGCGGCCCGTTGTCGTAAGCGGGCTGCAGCACGGCGCTGGCCTCGTCCTCCGGGAATACAAGCGCCTGGCCGAAGAAGTAGTCCTCGGGGCGCTCGGAGCATTTGAGCAGGAAGTTTTTGCCCTTGAAATAAGGCAGCTTTTTGGCGGCAGCCGCTGCCGCCGGGGGCCCGCCCGCAAGCTCAT
>OBZS01000552.1_pt1 | contig 10235 bp, 9 predicted proteins | sample 1476981 | NCBI WGS metagenome assembly OBZS01 (sample SAMEA2580254, study PRJEB22360) | human gut metagenome | biome: human gut; feature: human-associated habitat; material: faeces | place: Denmark | collected 2008/2010 | reverse complement strand
GGCAAGTACGGTGAAAAGGACGGCGTTGCCGGCGTGCCCTGCGTCATCGGCAGGAACGGCATTGAAGAAGTCGTGGAAATCCCGCTTTCGCCGGAAGAGCAGGAAAAATTCCACGCATCCTGCGACATTATTCGCGGTTTCCTGCAGCGGGCCGAAGAAATCGGTTGAATCGGGCGGGCTCTTAATAAAACTGTTCAATTCGGTTTAAGTTTGCTATAATAAAACGAATGCGCTCGTCCTATAGAGCGCTTTATTCGTTAACGTATTAGGTAAGTAGAGGTGACATTGTGGACGAACAGCAATTTGATAAAGTGTTGCCCGTGTGTCTGGAACATGAAATGGAAAGCTCTTATATTGATTACGCCATGAGTGTTATCATTACACGGGCTTTGCCGGATGTGCGCGACGGCTTGAAACCGGTGCATCGCCGTATTTTATACGCTATGCACGAAGCCGGGATGACACCGAATAAACCGTATAAAAAGTCGGCCCGTATTGTCGGGGAAGTTTTAGGTAAGTATCACCCTCACGGCGACAGCTCCGTATATGACGCAACAGTTCGTCTGGCGCAGGATTTTTCAACGCGATATCTCCTCGTGGACGGCCACGGCAACTTCGGTTCCGTCGACGGCGACTCGGCGGCGGCCATGCGGTATACGGAAGTTCGTATGGCGAAGATTACGGGTGAAATGTTGGCCGACATTGACAAGGAAACGGTCGATTTCATGCCCAACTATGACGGCTCCCTCCAGGAACCGACAGTGCTGCCCGCGAAGATTCCGAATCTCCTTGTCAACGGCTCGGCCGGCATTGCCGTCGGCATGGCTACAAATATACCGCCGCACAACTTGGGCGAAGTTATTGACGGACTCGTCATGATGATTGATGATCCGGACGTTACTTTGGAAGAGTTGATGACAAGGATTCAGGGACCGGATTTTCCGACAGGCGCGAAAATCCTCGGGCACGAAGGTATCTTAAAGGCGTACTCCACAGGGCGCGGCAGCGTGAAAATGCGGTCATGTGCGGAAATCGAACCTATGTCGAAGGGGAAGAACCGTATTGTCATTACGGAAATCCCTTATCAGGTCAACAAGGCGCGCGTTATTGAAAGTATTGCCGACTTGTCTCGCAATAAGGACATTGACGGCATTACGGCACTGCGTGACGAATCGGACCGCAAGGGCATGCGTATTGTCATTGAACTGCGTGCTGATGTTAATCCTGATATTATTCTCAATAAATTATATAAACACACGCAGCTCCAGGAGACGTTCGGCGTCATTCTCCTCGCCCTCGTCGACGGACACCCGCGCGTACTCACATTGCAGGAAGTACTGCGGTACTACTTGGACCATCGTAAAATCGTCGTTACGCGGCGCTGCCGATTCGAGCTGGACAAGGCGCTGGCGCGGGCACACATTTTGGAAGGCTTGCTCATTGCGCTTGACCACATTGACGAAGTAATCCGTACGATTCGTGAATCGGCGACGGACGAAGTGGCGAAAAACGCGCTCATGAGTAAGTTCGAACTCACCGAAAAGCAGTCCGTCGCCATCTTGGATATGCGGTTGCGCCGCCTGACCGGATTGGAGCGCGAAAAGATTCAGGAAGAATATGCGGAACTGGAAAAGACCATTGACTATTTGCGCCGCGTCTTGGCGGATGAACATAAGCTCATGGGCATTATTAAAGATGAACTGCTCGAAACGAAGAAGAAATATGGCGATGCCCGCCGTACGGTCATTGAAGCGGATACGTCGGAACTGGCCGTGGAAGATCTTATTCCGGACGAACGGATGGTGCTGACCTTGACCCGGCGCGGGTACATTAAGCGTATTAATGCCAATGTATACCACACGCAGAACAAGGGCGGCCGCGGCATCAAGGGCATGGCGACAAAGGATGAAGATGCCGTTAACCACCTGCTCTACACGTCGGCTCTGAACACGGTTCTCTTCTTTACAAACCTGGGCCGCGTTTACCGCCTTAAGGCGTACGAAATTCCGGAAGCGAACAGCCGCAACTCGAAGGGTATTGCCGCCGTCAATCTCCTGCCCTTATCGCGGGGAGAAAAGGTGAATGCCCTCATCGACCTCGACCAGGTCGATCCGTCGGCGAATCTCTTTATGGCTACGGAAAAGGGCCTCGTCAAGAAGACGGCTCTCCGTGAATTCCGCAATGTGCGGCGCAACGGCCTTATCGCCATTTCTCTCATGGAAGGCGATCACCTGGCCAAGGTGCGCATGACCAAAGGAGAGCAGAATATTATTCTGGCGACGAAGCAGGGTATGGCCATTTGTTTCAACGAAAAGGACGTTCGCCCTATGGGCAGAAACACGCGCGGCGTGCGCGGCATCAGCCTTGCCGCCGACGATGTCGTCATCGGTGCGGACGTGCTCGAAACGGATGCACAGGTTCTCACTGTCAGCGAAGAAGGCTTCGGCAAGCGTAACAACGTGGATGCGTACAAGGTACAACTCCGCGGCGGTAAGGGTGTGAAGAATTTCAAAATCACGCCGAAGACGGGCGTCCTGGTAGGCGTTGAAGTCGTTCGCGGTTCGCAGGAACTGATCCTGATTACGTCGAACGGCATCGTCATCCGTACGGATATTGAAAGCATCGGTATCAAGAAAGGTCGCAACACATCAGGCGTCAAGATTCAACGACTCGAAGAAAATGATAAAGTGGCGGCCTTGGATACCATTTCCGTCGAAGGCAACGACGATGAACAGGGAACACTGTTGTAGCGTAAAATTAGACAAAATATATTCATTGCTGAAAGCACATTCAGCGGAGGAATGAGTATGAAATACAGGATTTCACGGGCACTTGAACAGCTGCAGACACAAAGCTATTTAAAAGATGAAGGAGAAGCGCTTGCCGCCGATATTATTGATTGCTCATTAGGCGTCAATCCCTGCGGCTTGACGCCTACATTGACAGAAGGACTGTATTTGGAGACCTTTAAGGATATCAGTAAGTATCCGGATCACCCGTACACCGCAGATCGTCAGAAAATTTGCGAATATTTTTCTGATTTGGTAACACTTTCTCCCGCACAGATCAGTATGCAGACGGGCTCAATGTCGGCCTTATGTACAATTAACCATATCTTTTTGGAAGAAAATACCCGTGTTTTGGTTCCGGAACCTTGCTTTTCTTCTTATGTAACACATGCACGAGCCTGCGGTGCGGCGATCGATGCGGTGCCGCTTTTGGAAGAAGAGCGATTCGCTTTTAACGCGGAACGGTTTATAGCGGCTCTTCATCCCTCTCAGCGGCTGGCTTATCTGGATAATCCCAATAACCCTACAGGCCAATTTATAGAACTGACCGTCTTGCGCCGAATACTGGCGGCTGCCGGAGAAAAAGATATCGTCGTTATCGTCGATGAAGCGTATGGTGATTTTCTGGACAAGAGCTGTTCGGCAGTCTCGTTGCTCCCGGAATTTGACAACCTTCTGGTGGTCAGGACCTTTTCCAAGGCCTTCGGTCTTGGCGGCCTGAGAGCAGGGTATATCGTTATGCCTGAAGAAATGGTACCCGTGATCAATACCTATCCGGGCGAGATGAATCTTAATTCTGTTGCCAGCAAGCTGGTGCCGCATGTTTTGGCTCATCCGGAATTTTTGACGGAATCTCGGAATCTGATCAGGGCTAATAAGCATAAACTGATTCAGGCATTGCGGCATATACATGTATCGGCAACAGCGGACGAAGTGCCGGTTGCCGTGTACTACACGACTGAAGATATAGATTTAGGCGGTCTTTTTTTTAAACACGGTATTCGTGTAGAAAGCGGTCCGGATTTTGCAGGCCTGACAAAACGGCATTTGCGGTTACGTGTTCCACGCCATATGACCGAACTGCTGCAGCGCCTTGCTTTGATTGAGGCGGAATTGAATTAATGTTGGGAGGGAGAGCTTTGGAAGACAAGACACAGTCCGTAAGTATACGCAATCTTATTATTTTTGCCGGTGCATATTGTGCTTTTACTATCGGCTCAGGGTATGCTACGGGACAGGAAATCTTACAGTTTTTTTGCGCTTTCGGGCCGTCCGGCCTGATCGGGTGCCTTGTCAGTATGATTCTGTTTGCTTTTCTGGGCGGTGCGCTCATGCAAAAAGGCTACGATTTGAAATTGAAATATCAGACACAAGTTTTCCGGTATTATTGCGGTACATATATCGGCATTTTTCTGGAATGGATAACGGTTATTTTCCTTTTCGGCGTAGTCTCCATCATGATAGCCGGTACGGGAGCGATGACTTCCGAATACTACGGCTTATCAAAAGAAGTCGGCAGTATCGGCATGACGGTGCTGTGCGTAATTTCTATTTTACTCGGTTTGATGCGGCTGGCCGACATTATCGGCTCTATCGGTCCGGTTATTATTATTTTCTCCATTCTTGTCGGAATACTGACCATGTTCAGCGCCTCCGGTACATGGGCGCAGAATTGGCAGATCCTGTATGAGCTGCGAGCTACCGGATCATGGTGGTTTTCCCGGTACGGTATTCTCGATTCGGCATGGTTCAGCGGTATTTTGTATGCTTCCTGCATGATTTTCGGGGGCATCCCTTTTCTTACCGGCCTCGGCAGCAAGGCCAACTCTCGTAAAGAAGCCTTTTGGGGCGGATTCCTTGGCGGCGTGGCGATTATCTTGGCTGCCGGTATTTTGGTGGCGGCAATGCTGTACTTCCCCGAAAAGATCGCTGCCCTGGAGGTGCCTAATCTGTTTTTAGTGCAGCAGTTTGCGCCGGTATTGGCCGCCGTCTTTTCTATTATTCTTTTGCTGGGCATATACAGCACTGCGGCTCCTATGTTTTGGGTAGTTATTAATAAACTGGAACAATGGATACCCAATAAAGCGGTTAAGATATCGGTTACCCTTGTTTTGGGAATCATCGCTTACTTCGGGGCGGGACTGGGCTTCGGCAGATTAATCGGTTTTTTGTATCCCCTGATGGGCCAGGTCGGTGTATTTATGATCCTGGTAATTATTATTAAAGTTTATTTTATGGACGATAAAGAAATAACTTTGGAACGGGAAGAACGTAAGTAAGGATAACTCGGAAAGACACGAAGCTGACGGAAAGCCGGCTTCGTGTCTTTTATTTGGCGCCGAACAGATATAATCCGCCTCTACAGTGTGCGGTTCGACGCGGTTTGTTTGCCGCCGTTGTCTTCACTGAGACCTTGTATAACCGCATCAATAAACAGCTTATTGATTTTATGCGGTGTATGTTGTAGGCTGAATACAAGTGATAAAAGGAGCGTGATCCATGTGCTTTCCCTGACGGCAAAAAGGGCATTTCATTTTGCTTTTCCTTTAACCTTGCCTATATGTGCGGGATTTTTATTCATTGGACTTTCGTACGGATTATTTGCGGCGTCACGCGGCTTGCCGCCCCATTATCCCGTCATGATGTCCGTGCTTATATTTGCGGGATCTATGGAGTTTGTAACGGTAACGCTTCTGTTTCAGCCGTTTGATCCTGTAGGGGCCTTTCTTTTGGCCGTAATGATCAACGGGCGGCACCTTTTTTACGGTATTACTATGCTCGGAAAATATCGGCATAAGGGCTGGAAGACACCGTATTTGATTTATGGCATGTGCGATGAAAGCTTTGCCGTAAACGCGACGGCGAAAGTACCGGAAGATATTGATGAAGGATGGGTGTATTTCTGGGTTACCTTGCTTAACCAGCTTTATTGGGTGGGAGGTGTCATGCTTGGCGCCGTAGCGGGAAGCTCTCTCACGTCGTTACCTCTAAAGGGGATAGGGTTTATTTTACCGGCCATGTTTGTCGTCCTTTTTGTCGATCTTTGCAGATCAAAATCGGCGGGAAGCGGCCTGATGGGCAGCGACCTTATTCATATTGGGACCGGATAAATTTATCTTACCGGCTATGGGCGGTATGTTGGTTATTTTTTTGCTGAAATACGTAAAGGGAGGGACTGCATGTGAATGACTTTGAAATGATGGCAGTCATTTTTGTTGTCGCGGCAGGTACTCTGGTTACCCGTTTCGCACCGTTCGCTTTTTTTATGTCCAAAGGTGAACTGCCGCCGGTCCTTACGTATCTCGGCAACGTTTTGCCTGCAGCCGTAATGGGCCTGCTTGTCGTTTACGCTTTAAAGGATATAAGTCCTCTCGCGTATCCCTTCGGCATTCCGGAAGCATTGTCCCTTGTCGTTACAGTCGGCATTCATTTGTGGAAGAAGCATTTTCTGGTAAGTATGTTTGCCGGGACCTTTTGCTACATGATCTTGGTGCAGACCGTATTTGTATGACCGTACCGGCTTTGTGCCCGATCGTGTTTCCCATCTGATATAGAAGGCGTGCGCCGAAACGGGACGTCTTATGTTATACTATAGCAGTAAGCTCGCTTTAACGAGAATGAAGGAGGCACCGTAATGGGCGGATTGACTGTATCATACTTGGAACACAGCGGATTTGCCGTGGAAACGGATACAAAGGTACTTGTTTTTGATTATTACAAAGATCCGGCCGGTATTGTAAATGCCTATGGGGCGGCAAAAAAGCCGCTCTGGTTTTTTATCAGTCACGGCCATGCGGATCATTTCAATCCTCGTATAGCTGATTTTTCTGCAAGCACGGCATATTATGTCTATAACAAGGACGTACCGTTTACAGGCGGCCGGCCGGAGCAACGCCGCTCCATGGCCGTGTATGAGGCCATAAGGCTCGGCGATGTACAGATTAAGCAATACGGTTCGACCGACGAAGGCGGGTCTTTTCTTATCCGCACTGATGATTATGCAATTTTTCATGCCGGCGATTTGAACCGGTGGCATTGGGACGGAGATACGGATGCCAACATAAAGGAGGCAGATGAATTGTTTGAGCGGGAATTGAAGTGCTTGGACGGACTTGTTGTGGATATCGCCTTTTTTCCCGTTGACGCGAGATTGGAACGGACGCGGGAATGGGGAGTCACGGATTTTGTCAACGTCGTAACTGTGCAAAGGGCGCTTATTCCCATGCATTACTTCGGCTCCCCTTGGACGCCGTCAAAGGCGTTCTTGCAGACTCATGGCCGGGTTCCCTTGTGGATTCCGCAGGTTGCCGGTGAGACGCAGGTATTTTAAGATGGATCTCAGGCAGAGCTAATATATTTATTCAGGGAGAACAGAATGGATCAGGACGCAGTACGGACCGAACACCGCACACATATTGCCGATTATATATTGGTCGCGGCGGCCATATGTTTACTACTTACATATCCTTTTGAAGATTTCTTTTGGGGCGGGTTATTGGCCCATTTGAGCGGTGCCGCCCTAATCGGCGGGCTTGCCGACTGGTATGCCGTAACGGCGTTGTTTCGGAAGCCCTTGGGCATATCTTTTAAAACGGAGCTCATTCCGCAAAGTAAGACGCGTATTGCCGAAACGGCCCGCCATATGATTGCCAGTGAAATATTGACGGTTTCCAACATGTATTCGGTCTTAAAGAATCACCCCGTATTGGAAGCGGGTCTCGTGTATTTACATACGAGTGACGGTTTCCGTTCGGCAGAACGGGTATTGGGACAAGTGCTGAATACCTTTCTCTATACGGTAGATTTACGTGCCGTTGTGGAAGCCTTTTCCAAGTATGGCGAAGGTGCAATTGAACGGATTCATATTGCACCTATGATGGGCAAGGCCATGAAAATCGGCCTTACAGGAGAATCGGGGGCGGCATTTCTCGATTTTATCATTTTAACACTGGCCAAGGCCGTGCGGAGCAGTACGATGCATTCGTATATTGCCGATATTTATACGGAGTCTTTGCGCCAATACGAACGGCGTAATTTTGTCTACGCCTTGGCTGTCAAGGCGGCGCTTGCCAGTGATGTCTTCAGCCCGGATCGCGTTGCCGACGGCATACAACGGAAAATCGGCGAACTGTTGGACCGGGCTAAAGAACCGGATTCACCTGAACGGCAGCGCGCCTTTGAATTTATCCGGAAGCAGGCGGAGCGATTGGAAAATAATAAAATCTGGCAGGAGAGGGTTGAAAGCTATAAACTGCGTTTCTACAAACATATTATTTCGCGCCCGGACATGAAGGAAGCGTGGCAGCATTATGTTCTTGATGAAGACCGGCAGAGTCGCGTCTGTTATGCGGCCGCTACGTATGCCATAGAAAAACTTGAAACGTGGCGGACCAGCCCGGGTCAAATCGATCAGCTTAATCGTTATGTTCTTGTTATTGCGGCTAAGGAGCTGAAGCGATTGCAGGTTTGGTTCAGCACGGCGGCGGAGCAGGAAATTTTGTGTTATGACGCATATGAATTGGCACGGCAGCTGGAAACGGCCATTTGGTATGACCTGCAGATGATCCGTATTAACGGCTCCCTTGTCGGCGGAGCCTTGGGCACGCTTATTTATTTGGGTATGTATGCATTAAAAGGAGGCTGGTAATAAATGACCTATCGTCAACGGGCAAACGGCATTCTGGCCTTATCTTTTTTATGTTTTTTTGCTGTCTTTTTTGTGTGGTATACGCATGAGCTTACATTGGAAGTTAAGCTGATATTTTTTGTCATACAGTCCGCTTTAATCGGCAGCATTGCCGACTGGTTCGCCGTTACGGCGCTCTTTGAGAAACCCTTGGAAGTTCCGTATCACACGGAGCTCGTTCACAGCCATCGCAGCCAAATCATTGACGGCATGACGCGCATTGTTTCGGAAAAGCTTTTACAGCCGCAGATTTGGCGGGATAAGCTGTATAGCCTGTCTTTTGTCGATAAGTTTCGGGCCTGGCTGAATACGCCGGAAGGGCGGGAGCGTTTTCGTAACATCCTCTTTGAAGGGGCGAAGCAGGTTTATGCGTATACGCATAAGGACGAGACACGGGATGTTATTATTGACCACATTCGCGTTTATTTAAAGCGGCAGCCGCTCTTATCATTTTTACAGGATCGCTTTATTGCCATGCTGGAAGATAAAGACAGCGAACTTTTGAATGATTGCATCGGTATGCTGCGGGAGTGTTTACGGACGGAAGGTTTTCGCAGCCTCGTGGCCGCGTCTTTGTCGGAGTGGTTGCGTGAATCGAAGACGACGCCGCAGGTTATTGTCATGTTGAATCGCTTTACGGGCATGGTGGATATGAATAAAATTGCGGCGGATGTGCAAAAAGGGTTGCTCGTTTGGCTGGAACGGTGGGAACACGCCGGCGCGACGGAGCGGCAATGGCTGTGCCGCAAATTGGAGATGCAGCTTTATTCGCTTAACGGGCAGTTGACCTATACAGTGCAGAGCTGGCAAGATTACTTTGTCGATTCCCTGCCGATTGAGAAATGGTTTGTCGCCACGCAGCGGACCAGTCAAAGTTATTTTACGACAGGGCCTGTCGGCAAAAAAAAGTTACAAGATTTGCTGGAAGCCGAGTTTATGAACTATCTCGAATATTGCAACGATCATCCGGAAATTAAGCAATGGCTTGACGAACAAATTCGCCGCTGCGCGGAAGTGATTTTAGAACATGAACACGCTTTAATCGGTGTGGCCGTGCGAGAAGTATTATCGGGATTTGACAAGAAGAAGTTCAACGAGTTTTTAGAAAGTAAGGTCGGCGAAGATTTGGCGTGGATTCGTATTAACGGCGCCATTGTCGGCTCGGTCATAGGATTTTTCGTATTCGCTCTTATTGAGTGGCTGTATGTGCCTTATGTGGTGCCTGCCGTGCGGGCTTTCTTTCTTTCATAATATAACGCCGCGGTATTTTGTGCCGCGGCGTTATATTATAGAAAGACAGGAAGTGCCGAGCATAGATGAGATTACGGCGTTAACCGATGCCTGCACTATGCAAGGACAATTATTAGGAGGTTCTTTTTATGCCTGTATATAATCGAATTGACGAGGATATTATTACTGCACTTAAAGCCGTTGTCGGTGATAAATACGTATTGACGGACCCCGAGCGCCTTGCTCCCTATGAAAAGGATGAAAGCGCGAATACAGCCTGTTATCGGCAGCCTGAGGCCGTGGTTTTGCCGGCACGGACAGAAGAAGTCGCTGCGATTATGAGGCTTGCCAACAACCGGAAGTTCCCCGTTATACCGCGAGGTGCCGGCACGGGACTTGAGGCGGGGGCAATTGTTAACGAATATGGCGGCATTGTACTGTCCTTGGAGAGAATGAATGCCATTTTGGAAATTAATGAAGAAAATTTGTATGCCGTCGTTGAGCCGGGAGTAATTACGGCCCGGTTGCAG
>OBZS01000540.1_pt1 | contig 10432 bp, 10 predicted proteins | sample 1476981 | NCBI WGS metagenome assembly OBZS01 (sample SAMEA2580254, study PRJEB22360) | human gut metagenome | biome: human gut; feature: human-associated habitat; material: faeces | place: Denmark | collected 2008/2010 | reverse complement strand
GATATCAGATCAGGCCGCGCAGCAGGTGGTGACGGCCTGGCAGCAACTGGAAGCGATGGGTGGACGACCCCTGCTTGCGCCGTGCTTATTACAAGCAGGGACATCGTTGCTGACGCCGGGGATCATTGAAATGACGGGCGTTGCTGGCGTACCAGATGAAGAGGTGTTCGGACCGTTATTGCGCGTCTGGCGTTATGACAATTTCGATGAAGCGATTCGAATGGCGAATAACACTCGCTTCGGCCTCTCATGCGGTCTGGTTTCCCCCGCGCGGGAAAAATTCGATCAACTGCTGCTTGAGGCGCGGGCGGGGATTGTTAACTGGAACAAACCGCTTACCGGCGCTGCCAGTACCGCGCCATTCGGCGGCATTGGCGCTTCCGGTAACCATCGCCCCAGCGCCTGGTATGCCGCAGATTATTGTGCCTGGCCGATGGCGAGCCTGGAGTCGGACTCGTTAACATTGCCCGCCACGCTTAACCCCGGGTTGGATTTTTCCGATGAGGTGGTGCGATGAACGCCTGGGAAGTCAATTTCGACGGGCTGGTAGGGCTGACGCATCATTACGCGGGCCTGTCGTTTGGTAATGAAGCCTCTACCCGTCACCGTTTTCAGGTCTCTAACCCGCGACTGGCGGCGAAACAGGGCTTACTGAAAATGAAAACCCTTGCCGATGCGGGATTCCCCCAGGCCGTGATCCCGCCGCACGAGCGTCCGTTTATACCGGTTTTACGTCAGTTGGGATTCAGTGGTAGCGATGAACAAGTGCTGGAAAAGGTTGCACGCCAGGCACCGCACTGGCTTTCCAGCGTTAGTTCCGCTTCGCCAATGTGGGTAGCCAATGCGGCAACGATCGCGCCATCTGCCGATACGCTGGATGGCAAAGTGCATCTCACCGTTGCCAACCTGAACAATAAATTTCACCGTTCGCTGGAAGCCCCCGTCACTGAATCGCTGTTAAAAGCGATTTTTAACGACGAAGAGAAATTTAGTGTCCATTCGGCGTTGCCGCAGGTAGCCTTGCTCGGTGATGAGGGGGCGGCAAACCACAATCGTCTCGGCGGTCATTACGGTGAACCGGGTATGCAACTTTTTGTCTACGGGCGAGAAGAAGGCAATGATACCCGGCCTTCCCGTTATCCGGCGCGGCAGACTCGCGAAGCCAGCGAGGCGGTGGCAAGGCTGAATCAGGTGAATCCCCAACAGGTGATTTTCGCCCAGCAAAACCCGGACGTTATCGACCAGGGCGTTTTTCATAATGACGTGATTGCCGTGAGTAACCGCCAGGTGCTGTTTTGTCATCAACAGGCGTTCGCTCGACAGGTGCAGTTACTGGCAAACCTGCGTGCGCGGGTGAACGGTTTTATGGCGATAGAAGTTCCGGCGACTCAGGTTTCCGTGTCAGATGCGGTGTCTACATATCTGTTTAACAGCCAACTGCTGAGCCGCGATGATGGTTCCATGATGTTGGTGCTGCCTCAGGAGTGTCGGGAACACGCCGGAGTATGGGGGTATCTCAATGAACTCCTTGCCGCTGACAACCCGATTAGCGAACTAAAAGTCTTTGATTTACGTGAAAGCATGGCGAATGGCGGAGGCCCGGCGTGCCTGCGGTTGCGCGTGGTATTGACAGAAGAAGAACGCCAGGCGGTGAATCCGGCGGTGATGATGAACGATACGCTGTTTAATGTGCTCAATGACTGGGTGGATCGTTACTACCGCGATCGTCTTACTGCTGCCGATCTGGCCGACCCGCAATTGCTGCGTGAAGGGCGGGAAGCACTGGATGTATTGAGCCAATTACTGAATCTCGGTTCGGTTTATCCGTTCCAGCGCGAGGGAGGGGGCAATGGATAATTTTCTTGCTCTGACCTTAACGGGTAAAAAACCGGTTATCACCGAGCGAGAAATCAACGGCGTTCGCTGGCTCTGGCTGGGCGATGGTGTGCTGGAACTGACGCCATTAACGCCACCGCAAGGCGCACTGGTGATTTCAGCGGGAATACACGGTAATGAGACGGCACCTGTGGAGATGCTGGACGCGTTGCTTGGCGCGATATCTCACGGCGAGATCCCGTTACGTTGGCGGTTGCTGGTGATCCTCGGGAATCCTCCTGCGCTGAAGCAAGGGAAACGTTATTGCCATAGCGATATGAACCGAATGTTTGGCGGTCGTTGGCAGCTATTTGCTGAAAGCGGGGAAACCTGTCGCGCGCGCGAACTGGAACAGTGCCTGGAAGATTTTTATGACCAGGGCAAAGAATCTGTGCGCTGGCACCTTGATCTCCATACCGCAATTCGTGGCTCCTTGCATCCGCAGTTTGGTGTATTACCGCAACGCGACATTCCCTGGGACGAGAAATTTCTGACGTGGCTGGGGGCGGCGGGGCTGGAGGCACTGGTATTCCATCAGACGCCTGGTGGTACGTTTACCCATTTTAGCGCCAGACATTTTGGCGCGCTGGCCTGTACGCTGGAACTCGGCAAAGCGTTGCCCTTTGGACAAAACGATCTTCGCCAGTTTGCAGTCACTGCCAGCGCAATTGCTGCGCTGCTATCTGGTGAGAATGTCGGTATCGTGAGAACGCCGCCGCTCCGTTATCGGGTGGTTTCGCAAATTACTCGCCACTCGCCGTCCTTCGAAATGCATATGGCAAGTGACACGCTGAATTTTATGCCGTTTGAGAAAGGAACATTGCTGGCGCAGGACGGGGAGGAACGTTTTACCGTAACCCATGATGTAGAGTATGTGTTATTCCCTAATCCTTTGGTAGCGTTGGGATTACGCGCGGGATTAATGCTCGAAAAAATAAGCTAATACTTACCCGCAGAAATCATTCTGCGGGTATTAAGTTGCTTTCTTATAAATTAATACAGATTAATCCTGGTTATTTGCTTTATTCATCACCAGTCATCCGGTATAGTTCTTCATAATCTCTGCAAAATCATCGTGTTGTAATATTCTCTCATCACTCTCCATCAAATTTTCTTTTTTTCTCCATAATTGGCGCAAAAGTGTTTTTTACACTTTCATTGTTTTACCGTTGCTCTGATTAATTGACGCTAAAGTCAGTAAAGTTAATCTCGTCAACACGGCACGCTACTTAAGAAAGCCGTAATAAATAACTGAAAGGAAGGATATAGAATATGCGTAAATTAACTGCATTGTTTGTTGCCTCTACCCTGGCTCTTGGCGCGGCTAACCTGGCCCATGCCGCAGACACCACTACCGCAGCACCGGCTGACGCGAAGCCGATGATGCACCACAAAGGCAAGTTTGGTCCGCATCAGGACATGATGTTCAAAGACCTGAACCTGACCGACGCGCAGAAACAGCAGATCCGCGAAATCATGAAAGGCCAGCGTGACCAGATGAAACGTCCGCCGCTGGAAGAACGCCGCGCAATGCATGACATCATTGCGAGCGATACCTTCGATAAAGCAAAAGCTGAAGCGCAGATCGCAAAAATGGAAGAACAGCGCAAAGCTAACATGCTGGCGCACATGGAAACCCAGAACAAAATTTACAACATCCTGACGCCGGAACAGAAAAAGCAATTTAATGCTAATTTTGAGAAGCGTCTGACAGAACGTCCAGCGGCAAAAGGTAAAATGCCTGCAACTGCTGAATAATCTTTCAGCCAAAAAACTTAAGACCGCCGGTCTTGTCCACTACCTTGCAGTAATGCGGTGGACAGGATCGGCGGTTTTCTTTTCTCTTCTCAAACAGTTGTAAAAAAAGCCTGATCACCACTAACGTAAATCACCCGAGTTGCCGATAACCATCCACGGTTACCTGAACGATAACAATGAAAAGAACGGGCCGGGAGCGAGTATGGAATACTTTGATATGCGTAAAATGTCGGTGAATCTGTGGCGAAATGCTGCCGGTGAAACGCGCGAAATTTGCACTTTCCCACCGGCAAAACGTGATTTTTACTGGCGTGCCAGCATTGCATCCATCGCGGCGAATGGGGAGTTTTCTTTGTTTCCCGGTATGGAAAGGATAGTGACGTTGCTGGAAGGCGGCGAGATGTTCCTTGAAAGCGCAGACCGCTTTAACCATACCTTAAAACCGTTACAGCCTTTTGCCTTTGCGGCGGACCAGGTGGTAAAAGCGAAACTGACGGCAGGGCAGATGTCGATGGATTTCAACATCATGACACGCCTGGATGTCTGTAAGGCGAAAGTCAGAATTGCCGAACGTACGTTTACTACCTTTGGCTCACGCGGCGGGGTAGTGTTTGTCATTAACGGGGCGTGGCAATTGGGCGATAAACTGCTCACTACCGACCAGGGCGCGTGCTGGTTCGATGGCAGGCACACCCTGCGGCTTTTACAACCGCAGGGTAAACTGTTGTTCAGTGAAATCAACTGGCTTGCTGGTCATTCGCCGGATCAAGTTCAGTAATTTCATAGTTACCGGAAAGCAGCGGCTTACAAAGAATTTTATAACCGTCGTGATCAAACCCGGCGGGTGTCCGAATTAACGTTGTCGCTTCTTCCAGCGAATTAACCGCCCCCAGCCACAGCCAGTTTTGAATAATATGATATTGAGTCATTTCCGGGTGCTGTTCTTTCAGCGCCACCGCCCCTTGCCAAGGCCAACACACCACCCGCAAACGCTCCAGAGACTGGCGCAAGCGTAGCGCATGTTCCTCATGGCTCTCTTTACCGCAACACGCCCCGGCGCAACGTTTTAATGCAGAACGAAAACAAGCACGCCCGCGGCTTAACGGTTCCAGTCCCAGCAGGCCATAGCAAAGTTTTTGTTCATCAGCGATGGTCTGCAATGCTTGCAAAGCTGCGCGCCTATTGGCAAACAGGCCAAACAGGTTGGGGGCTCGTGAAAAATCCACCTCTTTGGCATACACCACATCGACGCGCTTTTCATTTAATTGCAGGGCACAGAGCTGGCGATTGCGGCGCAACCGTTTATTAAACAGCGGCTGTTGTTCTTTGATTAATCGCGCTTCAAGGAGCAGAGCGCCGATTTCGCCTGCGGTGCAGATCCAGCTAATTCGCCGGGATTGCCGTAGCATGGCGGCTTCATCCGGGGTGCGTAAATGAGAAAGGACGCGGCTGCGGATGTTAATGCTTTTGCCGATATAGAGCGGCATGGTGTCGCTTTCGCCATGAAACAGATACACCCCTGGTCGGGTGGGTAAGTCATTAAGGAATGAACGTAAATGTTTGGGATATTCATAAATTGCCGCAGCTTCAAATTCGAGCCGCGGAGAAGTTAAACGCCGTACCACTGTTGACTCCGAATGCTGGTTATCTATCCAGTGTAACAGGCGGGGAGCGATTAAAAAAGAGGCGGGTTGATGACAAAGGTTACACCGTGAGACGTGCTACGCCTGTCAGGCCTATTCGACTCCTGCAATGTATTGAATTTGCATAGTTTTGTAGGTCGAATAAGGCGTTCACGCCGCATCCGGCGTGAACAAAGTACTCTTTTTCGCACAAACCAATATGTGCAAATTATTACTTTTTCCAGAAATCATCGAAAACGGTAATTGGCGGACGGCGTTTATGTTCGGTTTTCAGATACCAGTTCTCTATTGTTCTGGCGACCTGTTCAGGTAGGTTTTTCCCTTCCAGATAGTCGTCGATATTGTCATAGGTCACGCCGAGTGCCACTTCATCTGGCAGAGAAGGGCGATCATCTTCCAGATCGGCCTTTGGGGCTTTCTTATAAAGGTGTTCCGGGCAACCTAATGCCGCCAGTAACTGTTTACCCTGGCGTTTGTTGAGACGATACAGCGGATTAATATCCGTACCGCCGTCACCATATTTAGTGAAGAATCCGGTAATGGCTTCTGCTGCATGATCGGTGCCCACCACGACACCGCTGGTCATACCCGCAATGCTATATTGTGCTTTCATCCGCTCACGCGCTTTTTCATTGCCACGAACAAAATCGCTCAGTTCAATGCCCGCTTCGCGCAGCGCCTGTTCGCTGGCCAATACCGCGCCCTTGATATTAACGGTTAATACGCGATCCGGTTGAATAAAGGCAATGGCATCCTGGCAATCTTGTTCGTCAGCCTGAACACCATAGGGCAGGCGTACGGCAATAAATTGCAGTGATTCGTTGCCAGTTTCCTGGCGCAGCTCATTAATCGCCATCTGGCACAGCTTTCCGGCAAGCGTGGAGTCCTGACCGCCGCTGATCCCTAGCACCAGTGATTTAATGAACGGATAAGTTTGCAGGTAGCTTTTCAGAAAATCGACACTACGACGAATTTCCTCTTCAGCATTAATCTGCGGTTTTGCGCCCAGCGCCTTTATTATTTGTTGTTGCAATGTCATTGAACCCCTCCAGACAGAAAAGACAAAACTTCCTTAAAGCTAACCCGTGGCTACTGAAACGACAAGCGACAGCGGGCTGAATGGTGGTTAAAACGTCATACAGGAATCCTCTGAAAGCGGAGCCGTTTCGTTCACGGGCTTGAAAAAGCGCCCAATGTATTCCAGGCTTATCTAACACGCTGATAAACAAGAGGACGGAATATGAACAAGAATATGGCAGGAATTCTGAGTGCAGCGGCGGTATTAACCATGCTGGCGGGTTGTACGGCTTATGATCGTACCAAAGACCAGTTTGTACAGCCTGTGGTGAAAGACGTCAAAAAAGGCATGAGCCGGGCGCAGGTTGCACAAATTGCGGGTAAACCTTCGTCTGAAGTGAGCATGATCCATGCTCGTGGTACTTGCCAGACCTACATCCTGGGTCAACGTGATGGTAAAGCAGAAACCTACTTTGTCGCGTTAGATGATACCGGACATGTCATCAACTCCGGTTATCAGACCTGTGCTGAATACGACACTGATCCACAGGCTGCGAAGTAATCACTTCGCCTGAAAGCTTGAGTTACAACGGAAACCGGCCATTGCGCCGGTTTTTTTTGGCCTGAGTTCTTAATTATCTTCGCGAATTATTTGCCCGAAATGTGAAGAGGGTCATAACCGCAGGTCAAGGAGAGACAATTTATAAGGTCAAAGAAATACTATTGCTCAGGTCTATACCGTATACTCCTTTCAGCCACAAAAAAAGTCATGTTGGTTTCGCAAGTTACCCAGAGCATGGAAGCAGGTTAAGGCTTGCGGAGTGTCTGGCTGACAGATAATCGTCGATGAGGGCAGTTTTATGGAAAAGAAACACATTTATCTGTTTTGTTCTGCGGGCATGTCTACCTCTTTACTGGTATCAAAAATGCGCGCACAGGCAGAAAAATATGAAGTTCCGGTCATTATTGAAGCATTTCCGGAAACACTGGCTGGTGAAAAAGGTCAGAATGCCGATGTCGTGTTATTAGGGCCGCAGATTGCTTATATGTTGCCCGAAATCCAGCGTTTGTTACCCAACAAACCGGTTGAAGTAATTGACTCGCTGCTTTATGGCAAAGTCGATGGTTTAGGCGTGCTTAAGGCTGCGGTTGCAGCGATTAAAAAAGCCGCAGCAAATTAATTTATTTTAAATTTTCCCGTCAAAGAGTTATTTCATAAATCAATACCGTAATATTTAAATTGCGGTTTTTAAGGGTATTTTTCTATGAGTAATGTTATTGCATCGCTTGAAAAGGTACTCCTCCCTTTTGCAGTTAAAATAGGAAAGCAGCCACACGTTAATGCAATCAAAAATGGCTTTATTCGCTTAATGCCGTTAACCCTTGCGGGGGCCATGTTTGTATTAATTAACAACGTTTTTCTAAGCTTTGGGGAGGGGTCGTTTTTTTATTCCTTAGGTATTCGCCTGGATGCCTCAACCATTGAAACACTTAATGGTCTGAAAGGTATTGGCGGCAACGTATATAACGGAACATTAGGGATAATGTCTTTAATGGCACCGTTCTTTATTGGCATGGCGCTGGCAGAAGAGCGTAAAGTCGATGCGCTGGCGGCTGGGTTGTTATCCGTTGCAGCATTTATGACCGTCACCCCATACAGTGTCGGTGAGGCCTATGCGGTTGGCGCAAACTGGTTAGGTGGGGCGAATATCATCTCCGGGATTATTATTGGCCTGGTGGTGGCAGAAATGTTTACCTTTATTGTCCGCCGCAATTGGGTCATTAAATTGCCCGATAGCGTACCTGCTTCAGTATCGCGTTCCTTCTCGGCTTTAATTCCCGGCTTTATTATTCTTTCCGTGATGGGGATTATTGCCTGGGCGTTGAATACCTGGGGCACCAACTTCCATCAGATCATTATGGATACCATCTCAACCCCACTGGCATCGTTGGGTAGCGTGGTGGGCTGGGCCTATGTGATCTTTGTTCCACTGCTCTGGTTCTTCGGTATTCATGGTGCGCTGGCGCTGACCGCACTGGACAACGGCATTATGACGCCTTGGGCGCTGGAAAATATCGCGACCTATCAGCAATATGGTTCCGTCGAAGCGGCGCTGGCAGCCGGTAAGACCTTCCATATCTGGGCCAAGCCGATGCTGGACTCCTTTATTTTCCTTGGGGGCAGTGGTGCGACTTTAGGTCTGATCCTGGCTATCTTTATCGCCTCTCGCCGTGCTGATTATCGTCAGGTGGCAAAACTGGCGCTGCCGTCCGGCATCTTCCAGATTAACGAACCGATTCTGTTTGGTCTGCCAATTATCATGAACCCGGTGATGTTTATCCCGTTTGTACTGGTACAACCGATTCTGGCGGCAATCACCCTGGCAGCGTACTACATGGGCATTATTCCTCCGGTGACCAATATTGCACCGTGGACCATGCCAACCGGTCTGGGAGCCTTCTTTAACACCAACGGTAGCGTCGCCGCATTGCTGGTCGCACTCTTCAACCTTGGTATCGCAACGTTAATTTATCTGCCCTTTGTTGTGGTGGCTAACAAAGCACAAAATGCGATTGATAAAGAAGAGAGCGAAGAAGATATCGCTAACGCCCTGAAATTTTAATCGATGCCGGTACGGGTAATCGTGCCGGTAAGAATAGAGAGGAACGATGTATGATGGATCTCGATAATATTCCCGATACGCAAACGGAAGCTGAAGAGCTGGAAGAAGTGGTGATGGGGCTTATCATCAACTCCGGACAAGCGCGCAGCCTGGCGTATGCGGCACTGAAACAGGCGAAGCAGGGCGATTTTGCCGCAGCAAAAGCCATGATGGATCAGTCACGGATAGCATTGAATGAAGCGCATCTGGTACAGACGAAACTGATTGAAGGCGATGCGGGCGAAGGTAAGATGAAAGTGAGTCTGGTGCTGGTCCACGCTCAGGATCATTTAATGACGTCCATGCTTGCGCGTGAACTGATTACCGAATTAATTGAGCTTCATGAAAAACTGAAGGCATAAGGAGTCGATGATGCAGCCAGTGATTAACGCGCCGGAAATTGCCACTGCCCGAGAACAGCAGTTGTTTAATGGCAAAAATTTCCATGTGTTTATCTATAACAAAACTGAGAGTATCAGCGGACTGCATCAGCACGACTATTATGAATTTACTCTGGTATTAACCGGGCGTTATTTCCAGGAGATTAACGGTAAGCGCGTGTTACTGGAACGGGGCGATTTTGTTTTTATTCCGTTAGGTTCGCACCATCAAAGTTTTTATGAGTTTGGTGCCACGCGCATATTGAACGTTGGGATCAGTAAACGCTTTTTTGAGCAGCATTACCTGCCGTTGTTGCCTTATTGCTTTGTAGCTTCGCAGGTATACCGAACCAATAACGCTTTTCTCACCTATGTGGAAACAGTGATTTCTTCATTGAATTTCCGCGAAACAGGGCTGGAAGAGTTTGTTGAGATGGTTACTTTTTATGTCATTAACCGTTTACGTCATTACCGCGAAGAACAGGTGATTGATGATGTACCGCAGTGGCTGAAAAGTACGGTAGAAAAGATGCATGATAAAGAGCAGTTTAGTGAATCGGCGCTGGAGAATATGGTGACGTTGTCAGCCAAATCACAGGAATATTTGACGCGAGCGACTCAACGATATTATGGCAAAACACCAATGCAGATTATTAATGAGATCCGTATTAATTTTGCCAAAAAACAACTGGAAATGACCAACTATTCCGTGACGGATATTGCGTTTGAGGCCGGTTATAGTAGCCCGAGTTTGTTTATTAAAACGTTTAAGAAATTAACGTCCTTTACGCCTAAGAGCTATCGTAAGAAATTGACTGAATTTAATCAGTAAGTCGTTATACCTGACAATTCACATATCTGTCCTGTTGCTGGATTATTTATGTCCGGGGGGGCAGATATGCCAGATATCAGTATTCTGTACTGAAGGGAGAAATTATGAGCCAGAAATTAAAAGTCGTCACTATTGGTGGCGGGAGCAGCTATACCCCGGAGTTACTGGAAGGATTTATTAAGCGTTATCACGAATTGCCGGTCAGCGAATTATGGCTGGGGGGGGGGGGAGGGGGGGAAGATAAAATGGATATTAATCACCGGA
>OBZS01000538.1_pt1 | contig 10468 bp, 9 predicted proteins | sample 1476981 | NCBI WGS metagenome assembly OBZS01 (sample SAMEA2580254, study PRJEB22360) | human gut metagenome | biome: human gut; feature: human-associated habitat; material: faeces | place: Denmark | collected 2008/2010 | reverse complement strand
CGCGCCGCTTTACCCGGCGCAGGCGCCGTTGGGCACCGGGCGCTCGGGCTGGGCCAGCACGGGAAGGATGCCGTTGGCATAGCCGATGTCGAACAGCATGCCCTCCGACACAATGCCCGCCATCTTCCGGGGCGCAAGGTTCACAACAAACAGTGCCTGGCGGCCCTCGATCTCGCGCGGGTTTTCCCGCTCGGCTTTCATTCCCACCAGAATGGTGCGCTGGAACTCGCCAAAATCAACACAGAGTTTCACAAGCTTATTGGAATTTTCCACATCCTCCACGCGAAGAATGGTGCCCACGCGGATATCCAGCGCATCCAAAACAGAAAGATCCACCACAGGTTTTACAGGCAGGTGTTTCATTCAGAATCCTCTTCTTTCGTCCGGGCCAAAACCGGCCGGCGGCTTTGTATTTCTTTTTTTCAGGTGAGGCTACAGGTCTTTCAAATCGTACGGGGTAGCCTGGTATACATAATAGTTCAGCCAGTTGGAAAACAGCAGGTGCGCATGGCTGCGCCAGCGGAAAATAGCCGGCTGCGCAGGGTCATCATGAAGGAAATAATGCTTGGGCGGCGCAATGGAAAGGCCGCGCGCCACGTCGCGCTCATATTCGGCGCGCAGCGTGTCGCGGTCGTATTCCATATGGCCCAAAATAAAGATGCGCCGGCCGGAATCGGTGCTTAAAAGGTGCAGGCCGGCCTCTTCGCTCTCGGCCAGGATGCGCAGCGCGGGCTGCTTTTCCACATCGGCCCGCCGCACCTCGGTGTGGCGGGAATGCGGCGCCCAGAACACCTCGTCAAACCCGCGCACCAGCGGGTTCGCAGGGCGCAGCACCCGGTGGGGAAACACGCCGAACATCTTTTCCTTCAGTTCGTATTTTGGAATGCCGTAATGGTAATACAGCGCCGCCTGGGCGCCCCAGCACACATGCAGCGAGGAGTATACGTTTGTCTTGCTGAACTCGAACACGCGGCACAGCTCGGGCCAGTAATCCACCTGTTCAAAGGCAAGCGTTTCCACCGGCGCGCCTGTCACAATCATGCCGTCGAAGCGCTGGCTTTTCACCTCGTCGAATGTGCGGTAAAAGGTTTGCAAATGCGAAGGGGGCACATGGGTGGAGGAATGGCTGCCCATGTGCACCAGCGAAAGCTCTACCTGCAGGGGGCTGTTGGCCAACAGGCGTGCAAGCTGTGTCTCGGTGGCAATTTTGGTAGGCATCAGGTTCACAAGCAGAATGCGCAGCGGGCGGATATCCTGGCTCATGGCGCGTGCGCGGCGCATAACAAAAATATTTTCCCCTTCCAGCGCCTGATAGGCGGGAAGCTCCTGCGGGATGATGAGCGGCATGGCGCGCCCTCCGTTCCGTGCAAAATGCGCCTGCGCTGCGCAGGCGTAAATTTATTATATCATGTGCGCCAGTGCCGTACAAGCGCCGAAAGTGTTTGCAATGCGCCTGCGTGCGTGGTATTCTAGAACAAGTTGAAACACCGCCCCGTGCGCCCTGGCGCGCGGCATTTGGAAAGGAAGAAGAACATGTTGACCGTTACCGACGTAAGCCTGCAGTTTTCCACAGGGACGCTGTATAAGCATGTGGATTTGAAATTTACCCCGGGCAACTGCTATGGCATCATCGGCGCGAACGGCGCGGGGAAATCTACCTTCCTGCGCATTTTGTCCGGCGAGCTGGAGCCCACCACGGGCAGCGTTTCCCTTGGGCCGGACGACCGCATGAGCGTGCTGGAGCAGGACCATTTCCGCTATGAAAATGACAGTGTGATGGATGTGGTGCTGCGCGGCAACCCGAAGCTGTATGCCATTATGAAAGAAAAAGATGCGCTGTATGCCAAGCCGGATTTTTCCGAGGCGGACGGAGAGCGCGCGGCCGAGCTGGAGGGCGAATTCGCCGAGCTGGACGGCTGGGAGGCCGAAAGCCAGGCAGACCAGCTTTTGAACGGCCTGGGCATCCCCATGGAGCAGCACACCGTGCAGATGAACACACTTTCCGAGCGCCAGAAGGTAAAGGTTCTGCTGGCAAAGGCGCTGTTCGGCTCGCCCAGCATCATCCTGCTGGACGAGCCCACCAACGGCCTGGACATCGACAGCATCGAATGGCTGGAAGAATTCCTCATTGATTACGACGGCACCATTCTGGTGGTAAGCCACGACCGCCACTTTTTGAACGCCGTGTGCACGCATATTGTGGACATTGACTACAACAAGGTGCAGATGTATGCGGGCAACTACGATTTCTGGTATGAATCCAGCCAGCTTATTCAGCAGCTTATCCGCAACCAGAACAAGAAAAAGGAAGAGAAGATACGCGAGCTGCAAAGTTTCATCCAGCGGTTTTCTGCCAACAAATCGAAATCCCGGCAGCCCCCCAGCCGCAAGAAAATTCTGGATTCCATCACGCTGGAAGAGATGCCGGCATCCAGCCGCAAATACCCCTTTGTGGGCTTTTCGCCCGAGCGGGAGGCAGGCAAGGACATCCTGTTCGTAGAGGGGCTTTCAAAAACGGTGGACGGCGTGAAGGTGCTGGACAACGTAAGCTTTGTCATGAACCGCAACGACAAAATAGCCCTGGTGGGCGATAACGAGGCCGGCCAGACGGCGCTGATGCAGATATTGGCCGGGGAGATGCAGCCGGACGAAGGCAGCTTTAAATGGGGCGTTTCCACCTCGCAAAGCTTTTTCCCAAAAGATAACAGCGCGTTTTTTGAAGGGTTTGAAGGCAACCTGATTGACTGGCTGCGTCAGTACAGCGAAGACCCGGCCGAGACCTTTCTGCGCGGCTTTTTGGGGCGCATGCTGTTTTCGGGCGACGAAGTGTATAAGCCCGCCAGTGTGCTTTCGGGCGGCGAGAAGGTGCGCTGCATGCTCAGCCGCATGATGATGACGCACGCCAATGTGCTGGTGCTGGACCAGCCCACCCGCCATTTGGACCTCGAGAGCATCCAGGCGCTGGCAAACGGCCTGGCGGCGTTCCGGGGCAATGTCATTGTGGCATGCCATGACCACCAGTTTATCGACGAGGTGGCCAACCGCATCATCGAACTGCCCCTTGGCCGCCCCGGCTGCATCGACCGCGAGGGCACGCTGGACGAATTTATTGCCTATAAGCGCGAGCGCGGGCTGTAAGGCCCGCTGCAAAGAAAGGAAGAGAGAAGGCATGGTTCGGTTTGCTGTAATTGGCACAAGCGCCATCACCACCCGCTTTCTGGAGGCGCTGGCGGCGGCCGGGCAGGGCGCCGTGCTGCAAGCGGTGTATTCCCGCACAAAGCAGCGCGCGCAGGCGTTCGGCGCGCAGTATGGCGCCAAGGCGTATTACGACAGCCTGCAGGCGCTGGCCGCAGATAAAAATGTGGACGCCGTGTATATCGCCAGCCCAAACAGCCTGCACTGTGCGCAGGCGCTGTGCATGCTGCGCGCGGGCAAGCATGTGCTGTGCGAAAAGCCCATGGCAGCCACGGCGCAACAGGCGCGGCAGATGTTTCGGGCCGCCGAGGAAAACGGCGTGGTGCTGATGGAGGCCATGCGCTCGCTGTACACCCCCGGTTTTGCCCGGCTGTGCGGGCTGGTGCAGGCCGTGGCCCCGGTGCGCAGCGCGCGCATCCCATATGCCAAATACTCTTCGCGTTACGGCCTTGTGCGCCAGGGCAAGCCCACAAATATTTTCAGCACAGAGTTTGCCACCGGCGCGCTGATGGACCTTGGCGTATACTGCGTAAACCTTGCGCTGGGCCTGTTCGGCGCGCCGAAGAGCATCCAGGCGTCTGCTGTGAAGCTGCCGAACGGCGCAGACGGCGCGGGCGCCATTCTGGCCCGGTATGACGATAAGCTGGTGGAGCTGGCCTATTCCAAAATAACCGATGACCGCCTGCCTGGCGAAGTACAGGGCGAGCAGGGCACTGTCCTTGTTCACCACCCGGACGAGATTACGCGTTTAGAGGTGCTTTGGCGCGATGGACGGCGCGAGGATATTACAGTTCAAAACCCGCCGAACAACCTGTGCGGCGAAGTGCAGCAGTTTCTGCGCCTGCTGGGCGGGGCACAGGGCTATGAGGCGGCAAAGGGCCAGACCCTTGCGGCGCTGGCGCTGATGGACGAAGCGCGGCGGCAGGCAGGCCTGCATTTTGCCGCGGATGAGGAATAAACACACCGGTGCAGAACAGGCGGCAGAGAAAGGATGAGCGGCAGATTGGAAAACAGCAAAGCGAGAAACATCCGCCTTGTGGGGCTGGATTTGGACGGCACGGTATTCACCGATGAAAAAACCATCACCCCGGCCACAAAGGACGCCATGGCGCGCGCGGTGCGCGGGGGTGTGGCGGTGCTGCCGGTGACGGGCCGCCCGCGCAGCGGCCTGCCGGAAGAGGTGCTGGCCATCCCCGGCGTGCGCTATGCCATCACCTCGAACGGCGCCATGTGCGAGGACCTTGCCGAAGGCAGCGTACTGGTGCGCCTTGCCATGGACGAAGAGACGGCGCTGCGCGCACTGCATATTGCCGAAAAGTACGATGTGGTCATTGACATCTACATTGACGGGCAGGCCTACACGGCCGCCGAGAGCATGCAGCTTGTGCAGACGCATGTGCCCGAAAGTTTCCGCCCGTACTTTCTTAAAACGCGCAGGCTGGTGGAAAACCGTGAACAGCTTTTGCGCCGGAAGGGCCGCGGGGCGGAGAAATTCACCATTTTGTTCCGCGATATGGCCCAGCGGGCGGCGGCCTGGCAGGAGTTTGAGCAAACCGGCCTGTTCGAGCTTTCCGGCGGCATTCCGGAAAATATTGAGGTGAACGCCAAAGGCGTGGACAAGGGCCGTGCTTTGCTTGCGCTGGCCGGGCGGCTGGGCTTTTCGCGCGGGCAGACCATGGCCTGCGGCGATGCTTCGAACGATATTGCCATGCTGCGCGCAGCGGGGCTGGGTGTTGCCATGGGCAACGCCACGCCCGAGGCCGTGGCAGCGGCGGATGTGCAGACAGACACAAACAACAACGACGGCGTGGCAAAGGCCATCCGGCGCTGGGTGCTGGGCGAAGAGGTGTAAGCGCGAGCGTTGGGCGCCGGGCGCTGCCCGGTGCCTGTGTTCCCCGGCTGCGGGCTGCGGAATATGCGAAAAAACGATATTTCCGGCGCCTTCATGCGGCAAAAGCGCTGCCCTGCGCACATTGCAGGCCACCCGCGTGCGTGTGTTCTTCCCTGTATTAGGCGCACTGTCGAAAGAGCATTGCCCCTGAAGCAGAAAATGGGGGCGCAGCATCGTCAAAGACATTTGCAGGCCAAAGGCATGGCCTGCATTTTCCCGTTGTGCATACATTGGAACCTTAAGTGGAATTGTGAACAGAAAAGCCCGTGGGACATGGCGCCCATGGGCTTTCTTATTCCGTCTGCACAGGCCTCTTCCCAAAAAGCTTTCCCCCTTCAAGCGTACGGTGCCGGGCAAAGAAGCGTTCGCTTGTTCGGGCTGCGGCGGCCGGCCCTGTGCGGCCGGGCGGGGCCGGGCTTTGTTGCCGCACGGCAAAAAGGCAGAAAGAGAATTGGGGAAAGTGGGGCAACTTTCAAGGGAAACGAGAAAACATTTCGAAGAATATGTAAAATATTTACCCCAAATATTGTCAATTTTACCAATATCCAATATAATATTGAAATGGTTAATGTTATCATATATTTGTGCCTAAAAAATATATATTTTATGTAATGAAACAGTAAAATTGTAGTAAAATCAGGCACAGGCAAGTTTAAAAAAGGAGGAACCCTGTCTTATGAAAAAGTTGCTTAGTGTATGTTTAGTGTTAAGCATGCTGCTGGCCCTGGCGGCCTGTGGCGGCGACACGCCGGCCTCTACGGCTTCCGGTGCGTCCCCGGCATCCGGCTCAGGCACTTCGGCAGAGCCCAGCGGAAAGCTGGTCATCTATTCCCCCAATTCGGATACGCAGGTAGCCAGCAGCCTTACCAACGGCTTTATGGTGAAATACCCCAACATTGAAGTGGAACTGCAATCCATGGGCACAGGTGATGTGCTGGCCCGTATCGAGGCCGAAAAAGAAAACCCGCAGGCCGATATCAACTGGGGCGCCATCAACTACAACTTCTATCATCAGCACCCCGACCTGTGGGAGCCGTATGTTTCGCCCAATGAGGAAAACCTGGACGAAAACTACCGCAACGACACAGACGGCAATGTCACCTACTGCAACCTGTCTGGCAGCGGCTGCTTTATTCTGAACAACACCCTGCTGAAAGAACTGGGCGTGGAAGTGAACGGCTATGCCGATTTGCTGCAGCCCGAGCTGAAGGGAAAGATTGCAATGGGCGACCCCACTGCATCTTCCAGTGCATTTGCAGAGCTGACCAACATGCTGCTGGTGATGGGCGAGGGCGAGACGCCTGCCGAATGCTATCAGAGCGATGCCGCCTGGGACTATGTGGATAAATTTATTGATAACCTGGACGGAATCATCCTCTCCAGTTCTTCCCAGGTGTACAAGGGCGTCATTGACGGCGAGTATGCTGTGGGCGTCTCTTATGAAGACCCTGTTGTGCAGGCCATTATTGACAATGCCGAGAACCCCGACGCAGACCTTTCGCTGGTTTATCCGGAAGAGGGCGCTGTGTGGCTGCCCGCCGGCGTGGCCATTGTGAAAAACGCCCCCAATATGGAAAATGCCAAACTGTTCATTGATTATCTGTTGAGCGAAGAGTGCCAGACGGCCCTGGCCGAAACCACAATCCGCGGCACCATGACGTCCATCCCCCAGACGAACGAGGCAATGAAGCCCTTTGATGAGATCAATGTGGTATACGAAGATCAAAAGGCGGTTGCCGAGCAGCAGACCAGCATGCTGGAGCGCTGGACAGACCTGCTCACAGGTTGACGGCAGCCTGGAAACCATCACAAGGGGATTTTGATATGAGTGTTTGTATTCGCATCAAAGATGCTGTAAAAAAATATGGCGATAATACGATCATCTCAGATCTGTCTCTGGATATCAAGGAGGGTGAATTTTTCACCCTCCTTGGTCCATCCGGGTGCGGAAAAACAACGCTTCTGAGAATGATAGCAGGCTTTAACAGTATTGAAGGCGGAGATTTCTATTTCAATGACAAGCGCATCAACGATATAGACCCGGCCCGCAGAAACATCGGCATGGTGTTTCAGAACTATGCCATCTTTCCGCACATGACAGTGCGCGATAACGTGGCCTTCGGCCTGAAAAACAGAAAAGAATCGAAAGAGACCATTCAGGCCGAGACAGACCGGTTTATGGAGCTGATGCACATCAAAGAATATGCCGACCGCATGCCAGACCGGCTTTCGGGCGGCCAGCAGCAGCGTGTGGCGCTGGCGCGTGCGCTGGTTATCAAGCCGGACGTGCTGCTGATGGACGAACCGCTGAGCAACCTGGACGCCAAGCTTCGCGTTGAGATGCGCACGGTGATCAAAGAGATACAGCACACGGTGGGCATTACCAACGTATATGTCACCCACGACCAGGAAGAGGCCATGGCCGTGTCGGACCGCATTGCCGTTATGAACCAGGGTGTCATCCAGCAGGTGGGCACCCCAAAGGCAATTTATCAGCGTCCGGCCAACCTGTTCGTGGCCACATTCATCGGGCGCTCGAACATTCTGCCTGGCGAGCTGAAACTGGAAGGCGGCAAATGCATGCTGAGCTTTGACGGCGGCTTCTCGGTGCCGGTGGAAAACGTGCTGCCCGAACAGCAAAAGCCGCAGCGTGTTCAGGTTTCTGTAAGGCCGGAAGAGTTTGTGTTGAACACGGCCGAGCAGGCCAGCGGCCTGAAGGCCACAGTGGACAGCAGCGTGTTTCTGGGGCTGAACACCCACTATTTTGCCCATACAGACACAGGCGAGCGCATCGAGATTGTTCAGGAATCGCAGATAGACAGCGTCATTCCTGACGGCACGGTGATCCGCCTTGGGGTAAAAACCGAGAAAATCAACATCTTTGCGGAAGATGGAACGCGCAACCTGCTGGAAGGCGTGCACGACGACAACGCAGTTTGACAGGCGGGGGGCGGTGCTATGAAAAAGACAAAGAGGCTTGACCCGTGGGTTGTTGTCACGCTGGTCATTCTGTTCTGCTATCTGCTGTTCCTTATTTACCCAATGTTCAACCTGCTGCGGCAATCGGTGTTCAGCGGCGAAACAGGCTCGTTTACCCTGGAATATTTCCAGAAATTTTTCGGCAAAACCTATTACCTCTCCACACTGTGGAATTCCTTTAAAGTGTCGGTGGCCGCCACGGTTATCACACTGATTATAGGGGTGCCGCTGGCCTATGTATATAACATGTATTACATAAAAGGCCGGGGCTTCTTGCAAATTATCATCATTCTGTGCAGCATGTCGGCGCCCTTCATTGGTGCCTATTCGTGGATTTTGCTTTTGGGCAATTCAGGCATCATCCGCAAGGCAATCAAATCTCTGCTGGGCATCACATTGCCCAGCATCTACGGCTTCAACGGCATTTTGCTGGTGCTGTCGCTTCAGCTGTTTCCTCTGGTGTTTCTGTATGTCTCCGGCGCTATGAAAAACATTGACAACTCTTTGCTGGAGGCATCTGAAAACATGGGCTGCAAGGGCGTAATGCGCTTTTTTAAAGTAATCTTGCCCCTGTGCATGCCCACCATCCTGGCCGCTACGCTGCTGGTGTTCATGCGCGCCTTTGCCGATTTTGGCACGCCGCTGCTGATTGGGCAGGGCTACCGCACCTTCCCGGTAGAGATATACAATGCTTTCTTTTCCGAGACGGCGGGCGGCGATTACGGCTTTGGCTGTGCCACCGCCGTAATCGCCATTCTCATCACCACAGTGGTGTTTCTTGTACAAAAGCGCACATCCAACCGATTTTCCTTCACCATGAACGCCCTTCATCCCATCGAGCGCAAAAAGGCAAAAGGGCCGTTCAGCGTTCTTATCCACATCTTTGCTTATGGCGTAGTAGGTGTTGCGTTCCTGCCGCAAATTTATATCCTGTATGAGTCTTTCCGAAAAACTTCCGGCAAGGCATTTGTGCCAGGCTATTCCCTGGAAAGCTACCGTTCTGCCTTCCAGGTGGCAGGCAGCGCCATCAAAAACACCTTTGTGATTGGCCTGAGCGCCCTGGCCGTCATCATCCTGCTGGCGGTTCTGGTGGCCTATTTGGTGGTGCGGCGCAGAAGCACGGCCAACAATGTTATCGACATCATGAGCATGCTGCCCTACATCATTCCGGGCAGCGTGGTGGGCATTGCGCTTATTATGGCTTTCAACCAGAAACCGCTCATTCTCACGGGCACCATGATTATCATGGTGATTGCTTTGGTGATACGCCGCCTGCCGTACACAATACGCAGTTCGGTGGCCACCCTGCAGCAGATTCCCATTACGGTGGAGGAGGCCGCTATCTCGCTTGGCGCCTCAAAAGCCAAAACCTTTTTCCTTGTTACGGTGCCCATGATGGCAAACGGCATCATTTCCGGTGCCATCTTAAGCTGGGTAACCATCATCACCGAACTCTCTACGGCAATCTGCCTGTACACAGTGCGCACACAAACGCTGACGCTGGCCATCTATGTGTATGTGTCCCGCGGCAACGATGGTATTGCTGCGGCTTTGGCCACCATCCTGTCTTTGACCACGGTGGTATCTTTGTGCATTTTCATGAAGGTGTCCAAATCCAAAGATGTAACACTTTGACGGGAGGTGCGGTATGAAACCTGTGGTAGAAAGGCTGATGGGCAAAACCATCATCAGCGTGCAGGCCTATGAAGACACACCGCTGTACGGCCCGCAGAACATGCGCATCATGGCGCAAAGCGTACTAATGGGCGGGGCCGAAGGTCTGCGCGCATGCTGGCCCCAAGATATCCGGGCCATCCGGGCCATCACCAGCAAACCCATCGTGGGCATTTATAAAGATTTCCCCGAAGGGCAAGACCCCCTCGACGCAATTTATATCACCCCCACGCTGGAGCGTGCGAAAGAGGTGATAGAAGCGGGGGCGGATGTGCTGGGCCTGGATTGCACGCTGCGCCCCCAGCGAGGGCTTGAGGCGCTGAAGGCGCTGCTGGGCGAAGTGCACCGGCTTTGGCCGCACATTGCCGTTATGGCAGATTTATCCACCCTGGAAGAAGGCGTGGCCGTGGCCGAAACGGGCCTTGTAGACATCATCTCTACCACCCTCAGCGGCTACACGCGCAGCAGTCTGGGCAGAAAGGGCGAAAAGCCGGATGTGCAGCTGATACGCGAGTTGAAAAAGGCCATACAGCTTCCGGTAAACGGCGAGGGCCATATTTGGGAATTGGCCGACCTTGAGGCGGTTTTGGATGCCGGAGCAGATATGGTGACCATCGGTTCGGCTGTCACACGGCCGCATCTCATTACCGAACGCTTTGTGGCATGCCAGCACCGCTGGCGCGCCCAAAAACAAACGAAAAAAGCAGAAAAATAAAATGGCAGGGCCCC
>OBZS01000537.1_pt1 | contig 10469 bp, 10 predicted proteins | sample 1476981 | NCBI WGS metagenome assembly OBZS01 (sample SAMEA2580254, study PRJEB22360) | human gut metagenome | biome: human gut; feature: human-associated habitat; material: faeces | place: Denmark | collected 2008/2010 | reverse complement strand
CAGAATCGTTGAGATTCCAGGCTTTTTTGTTTGTCGGGCTAGCGGGATTTGAACCGGCGACATCCTGTTTTCGCAGGGTGTTTCTTTGTTGGGTTGAATAGCTTTCGTTGAGTCCAATATCGTTGGAAAATGGCGGTTCTTGATTTTTGGCTGTCTTTGTTGAGCCGACTGGGATTGGCTCACCGTGATGGTCATTGTTACTGGTTTTTTACTGGAATCGACCATCACGATGGCAGTGGCGCTCGGCGTGTCGAAACAATGTCTCGAACTTGAATCACAGCGGGTAAAAATCGTCAACGCAAGACAGTTGCAACGACTTAGAAGCTACGCTCAGAAATCCCCTAACAGGTCCTTCCAGATCATGCCCGTCGTTCGGCTTCAGGCCAAGCCGATTCACCTTCTCGCGCAACTTATCGAGTAGTACGGGTCGCCGAGCTCTTCCAGAGTGGGAGTATCGTTGGTCAGCTTGATAAGCTCTTCGGCATCCTCTGGCCAAAGCATGCGTGCATCCATAAAACCCTTCAAGGCAGAATGCATTCTCTGGGTCCAAGTTTGGATCGTCGGGATCAAGATAATTGGGGACAGATAGGTCGTTTATATCGTTTTCCTTACTGGACATATAGTTGATTCAGTGACGCTCAAGACGGAACTATCTAGCCCAACTCCTGCGTAAGAGTTCCTTCGGGGAAAAGTATGTCTTCAGGAAGCACACGACCCCCTATGCCGAAGACTCTCCACCCCTGCTCTTGAGAAAAAGTCAAGGTAACCGCTGCGGCCGCATTAATTGTCATTCCTCTGCCTTCGGCTTTCTTGCCCTGAAGCGATTCATCGGCGACAAGTAAAATGACCGCAACATGAGGAGCTGGAAAGCGAGCATTGGAAGTCGGCACACAGTTCCCGTAATCGCGCTTGAGTTCATCCCAATCCACCTTTTCCCAGCCAGTTGCCTGGGGAGAAATCAATGCTCGCATAGCTTCTCCATTCGGATCCTTGTTAAGCGTGTTAAGAAACATTAGGCAAACAGCCATGGAATTGAACGGAGTGAAGTCTTCTCCTTTTACAGGTAACTCATCATCTTGCTGGTCTACCCAATGAGGTTTTTCCTTACTGCAATCCCTTAACTTCCCATCAATATTGCGTTCCCATACCCTACCGTTGGGATCGACAAAGGTGCAAGCGACTTGCGGCGTATCCATATGCCGATAGCCAAGCATCGGAATCGTGATGTCGAATTGCAACTCTCGATGGGCTGGAAGAACCCGTATTATGTCAGGTGCCGAGAGCGGCCCAAGCCAGTGCTTCCCATTGTCAAGCGTTGTATTCACCTCAACGTCATAGACCGGTTCGTCGCTTTCATTGTTTACGTGAATAATGACTTTGCGGACGTAAGCAGTACCATCTGCATTCGGTTTGCTGTCTTCTGAGATCCAGGAAGACACCATCTTGGCTACAGCCCAGCGCTTCTCTCTGGTCTCCTTAAGATTCAGGCCGAATAAGGCAACGGTGGTAGCACCTATAGTGCCAATCGCTTCCAAGCAAGTCCAGAAGTCCCATTGCCAATTAAAAGAAATGAGCAAGTGCTTGACGGAGATGATTCCCGTGCACATCAGAATAGCAAAGACGCCAATGCACATGAGTGCGGCAGCCACAAGAATTCCAACGACAGTAAGGCATACGGTTAAAGCGATTGACTTGCGGCGATTCTTATCTTCCATCTCTGTGCCTTACTTGAAGCGTGTATACTTATGCCCCTGCTGATGCACTATACTCGCAGAGCTAGAGGCGAAGTCACGCACTATCAACGCAGGGTTGTAGATTGACGTCGGAAGCCGATTAAACAGTCCCATAGAGTAGAAGGATGAACATGCCAGACCAGCAGCAAGAACAAACATGGAAGCCCACTGTGCCACCCAGCCATGTTGATCCAGAGAATCAGGTGCATATCGTGCAGCATTCCATGGATCCGAGTCATTTTCACACCGCGTAAGGCATTTCGGCATGTCCAAGAATATGGCATCATCCGACTCGGCAGAGGAACCGAATCCTGAAGATACCGATCAGCCAAGAGACGAGGCGGAAGTCATTACATCTCTGGAGTATGTGCTAGCTGAGGCCAATCGCCAACAGGATTATCGTCGTCATCAAGTCGATACATCTGTGCAGCTCAGCATGCAACTGATAGGATTTGCCTCCCTTACCTCTCCATTCACCGCTCTGGCGGCAGTACACGTAGAGTGCTTAAAGTACGTTGCGCTGTTTTTCTTGTTCGGTGCTGTGGCAATCGGTTTGATTGATATATTCAATCCATCTCGAAGCGAAGACGAACTTCCTCTCAAGAAGTTGCGTGATGAAGCCTGTATAAAGAGCATGCAGTCTGTGCTTCTCTATCAAATCGACAATAAAGTGGAAAACGAGAAAAGGGCGCGCGCCGACGAAGATAAGCGCATACATTGGGTCAAGTGCGGATACATGCTTCTAGCTATGGCAGTGCTGTGCACTGTGCTCTCCGTCATCGATTACGATTCAGCCGCTAACTGGATTCAGCAAGCACTTTGATTAGCTTCCATACAGAGAAGTACATGTCACTGTGCGTCAAAGCGATAACGAGACCGCATTTTGATATGAACTGATTCTTGTTCCGCATTTCCCCTAACTCGATGGGAGATGATGGAACCATGGCAAAGGGCACGAGATATACGCCGGAGTTCCGGGCGAAGGCCGTCAGGTTGCTGGCGGAGTCCAGGTCGTCGTATTCGTCGGAGACGAAGGTGGTCGAACAGGTCGCCAGGGATCTGGGGATAGCGCCGGAATCACTGCGGCGCTGGCGCAACCAGTCGGACGCGACGGCCGCCGGGGAGACGAAGCGGTCCGCGCGGGAGGCGATGGCGGAGTTGAAGCGTCTGCGGTCGGAGGACACGGAATTGCGCCGGGCGAACGAGATATTGACGACGGCGTCGGCTTTTTTCGCGGCCAGGCTCGACCCGGCACGGCGTTGATGGCCGCGTACATCGACGAGTACAGGAACCGTTTCAAGGTCGGGCCGATCTGCAGGGTCCTGTCCGAATCGTTGGGCTGCGGTTTCCTCGCGCCGCGCGGCTACCGCATGGTCGAGTCAAGGCCCGTCAGCCGCATGCGGGCGCGCCATGAGGCGCTGGCCCGCGGCGTCATGGGCATCCATGCCGGCGGGTTCTCCGCCGTGTACGGATACCGCAAGGTGTGGCATGGGCTCATCGGCAAGGGCTGGGATCCCGGGGAAGTGGGCCGCGACCAGGTGATGAACATCATGCGCGGGCTCGGCATGCAGGGCGTCAGGCGTGGGAAGACGCCCGACGCCGCCAAGCCCGCGAAGGGCGCGGGCGGCAGGCCCGACCTGGTGGACCGCAAGTTCGAGGCCGAGGCGCCGAACCGGCTGCACGTGGCCGACATCACCTACGTGCGCATGGCCGACGGGCGCTTCGCGTATACCGCATTCGTCACCGACGTGTTCGCCGGGCGGATCGTGGGCTGGGCGTGCGCCACCACCATGAACACGGAGGAGCTGCCCCTGCAGGCGTTGGAGCAGGCGATCGCCTGGGCCGCGTCGCATGGCGGGGCCGACGGTCTCGCCCGCCACGGCGATCATGGCGTGCAGTACACCGGCACGGTGTACGCCACCAGGGTGATGGAATATGGCATGCCGCCGTCGACCGGCACGGTCGGCGACTCCTACGACAACGCCATGGCCGAATCCGCCGACGGCGCGTACAAGACCGAGCTCGTCTGGCGGCGCAAGCCCTTCCATGATCTGAAGGATCTGGGGCCGGCGACGTTCCGGTGGGTCTCGTGGCGGGGACTCGAAACGGCTGCACCAGTCCATGGGCTACAGGACACCGGAAGCGGTGGAAACCGAGTATTATACGAATCAAGCGGCGCAAGCCGCCTCACTATAAAGGCGGAACAAAAATCAGGCCACTTCACTCGTATGATTATGGCTGTACCGCGTCAATGATGAAAAATGAGGTCTCTATGCTTAGCATGTCCGATACTCCAATTGAAAGGTTTGCGCCGGTCTTTGCCAGACTCAACACTCCTGTAGCGTTTCTGGTTCCTACGCCCACTGGATACAAAAAATCAATCATGGACGCCATTGCGCCGGTTCGGGATCTTCTATACGATTCCCATGTCCACGACTTTCAGATGCAGCCTCAGGGCCCCGACAACAAACACGTCGTCCCAGCGTTCTTCGTCCAATCGAATGGACTGATTGAGACACAGGCTTCCCTGTATCGTCCCATCACTAAGAAGGGTGATCCGCGCATTTGGTTCTACGACCTCAAGAAGCACTGTCACCCTTGCAATTTACTTGCTCTGACGGTTATCGATGAAGCTATTTATGTTTTCAATCTTTCAGACCCCGCTGTTGCTGACTCGCTTCTGCATCAGGACTACGCGTATAGCATTCTGCAATCCGGAGATAAGAGCAGTGTTATCGAGCAACATTTGCTTGAATTGATTCGTGAAATCAACGCGGCCGGTCCGCAGCGTTCCATCACTCCAGGCGATCCCGGTGTAGGAGATACTTTGGAGCATGCTCTAGGCATTCAGCGTAACAACTCCAAGAATCCTGACTATATGGGCATCGAGCTCAAAGCTACTCGCTTGAGTCGGAATGGCAAGTTGCGCACGCCGACTCGTTCGACCCTGTTCTCTCAGGTGCCGGATGTCGGTATGCCGTACCGGGAGATTGTTGAAAAATATGGCAAGATGCAGGTTCCTCGTGGTGCCTCTGAAGCAAGGCTCCAACTTTATGAGACTTTTCGAGTCTCCCGCCCGAATGCGTATGGCTTGGTGCTCGAAGTTAATGAAAACGCTGACCGGCTTGACATGAAATATCAGGATGGTGACAAGCGCAGCTATGTCGCGTCTTGGACCATGAAACTATTGAGGGATCGGTTGCGAACCAAGCACCCCGAGACTTTTTGGGTTGGCGCAACATCGGAAATAATCGACGGTGTTGAATATTTCCGGTACGTGCGCGTAATGCACACGAAGAACCCGAACGTATCGCTGCTGGCTCCGCTAATCGAGGCGGATAAAGTGACGCTGGATCTCGCCGCTCATTTCGACGCGGACGGCAAGTGGCGAGATCACGGCATCCTGTTCAAGATGGACAAGAAGAATTTCCCGCTTCTTTTCTCTGATCCTGAGGAATTCGTCTTCTAGAGCAAAGCCAGTATAGAAGACACAACCTTCCCCAATGCACGCCCAAGCAGCGGCGGTACCGCGTTGCCGATTTGCGTGTATTGGGGAACCTGATAGCGTCTACGCTCACCGCCAGTAGTGGCTATACCTCGAAACTCAAAAGAGTCCGGGAACGATTGAATGCGCGCCATCTCCCTTACCGAAAGAGTGCGTGGCTCACAATAATGCGCTACATCATCGGGAATAGACAAAGCAGCAGGTGCCGGAAGTGTGCTGATTAGAGCCCTTTGAGAGAACTTGCGTGTTGCCATGCCCTCCAAATAGTGGACCATTTGTTCCGGAGTCTCAGGGATGCCATTCCCATATCCAAGAAGGTCAGAACGTAACAGTGTCTCATAAGTCTCTTCAGAAATATCAGTCTTCTGCTTGCGCATAATCTTTTTGATTTCATCCCCAACCGATTTGGGTGAGTTGGCGATGACCTGATAAATGCGAAAACGAGCTTGAACCTTCGGCGTGCTATTCGGATGCTTGAGGTTCTGCATCTTTTTGCTTCCACCATCTAGATAGGCACCGAGCGTCGAGTTGATTTCCCTAACGTACTTGCTGCGAGTAGGCGGGGTCTCATCTTGAAGATCCCGAATGGCATCGTAAACCGTGCGCTGTCTTCCTGAATCCCGGAACGCGACCAAAGGATCGAAAACCGTGCCTTCCGCCTTGTCCGCATCGGAATCGGTTAGATTCCAATAGCGCCACTTTTCTTTGTCGAAAACAGGATTGCCGGCTTTAATTGCGTCTATTAAACGATGGCCTTGTGCAAACCATGCTGCTACAGAGTCAGGAATGTTGTCCGCCAAATCTTCGCGTATTGCCAACATAATGAACCGAGGGCGATTCTGCGCAACGCCAGCCAGACGAGCATTCACAAGCATCGGACACGTTACGTAGCCGATATTTGCAAACGCCTTGCACACCTCGAACCACGCATAATAAGTTTCGCCATCCTGCTTAAACGGACGTAGAATGCCTTCAACGTTCTCCAGTAGTACCATACGAGGGCGCTGCGAATCGACGAACTTAGCAAATTCCCAAGGTAGCTGGTTGCGTTGATTGCCCAGCTCACGCCGACCGGCCAAAGAAAAACTCTGGCACGGCGGACCTCCGGAAACCAGATCCACCTCGCCATGTATCAAAGCGCTTCCACGTTTCTCAATGAAAGTATTCAGTCTACGGATGTCTCCTACGACAAGCTTCCCCTCAAAATCGTCAATGCCGGACAATTCTGGCATGTCGGTTTCCGGGCGCTCGAATGGGTTGTCCACCAGACGTTCTGATACATCATCGGAAGATGGGTCGATCCATAAGACTTTACGATTTTCAGGTTTGGTTGCCTGAAACTCAGGTGAACGCATATCGACATTCATTAAGTTCAGAGCAAAAGTTTCAGCGGGCATGGAAGAAAGCTCATTCGCCATGACTTCTTGGAAGCCAGATGACCGAAGGCCCAAACTGAGCCCACCGCAACCCGCGAATAGCTCGATGAAAGTGGGGGTGTTGCCGTGAGTCACCTTAGCCTCTCCTTTACCTGAACTTGCACGCTGAGACATCATACCGTTTCCGCATCTACTTCGTGGACTTTTCGACAAGAAGGCGTTGAAGCGCCTCTTCAAGCACGCTCTGCATTGTCTTGTCGCGTTCGACGGCATAGAGCTTCACTGCACGCTTAGTGCTTCGTCGCATTTTCACGGACGTGACTTCCCAAGGGTCGTCGTCAACACCCGCCCTGCCGCCGTTAGAGACTTCACCCATCTTCCACCCTTCTTGCGCGTATATGATAATACTACTATACTACTAAATGGCGACAAGATTCTCTTGACCGATATGTAAGGAGAGGATTTGAACATTCGGTGGCGTCCGATGGATTATGACGGAAAAAGCGATTATGCGCCAGTTGAGGGCATACCTGATTTCATGCAATCAAGCATTATAGATTGGATTGAAGATGCTGAATTTACTCTCTGCCCGCAAGTAGGATACCTCTATTCGTATTCCAAACACGTAGTTGAGGAACGGCAGCGCAAATCGCTGATACAGAAATACGAAAGACTTTCAGGACACTGCTATGGGCTTGAAGAGAATAGTTCAAAAGAAATATTCTCCCATGATGCGAATATCAACCAATTTGGTCTAGAATATGTAGACTTTCTGCTCGCATCACTTAGCAGATATGTTCCAAGTACTCAGGTGCTAAAAGAAGAACCAGAGCATGTCGATAAAGCATCTGCTTGCATTGAAAAGCTTGAAGGAATCTTAAACGAAAGTCGATCTATCTGGCAAATTGGCGAAAGAAAAGGATTTGTGGGACTTGAAAAAAGAGTAAACCCAAATATGCAGCAGATGGCAGATCCAATAATACGCAGCGATACAAGCGCTGGGAAACATCTCTCAAAAGCATGGAACTGCGCATTCGGTCGCATACCTGATTACTCGCAAGCATATTCTGAAGCAATTAAAGCAGTTGAAGCTGCAACAACTCCAGTCCTCTCGCCAAAAGACGCAGATGCAACTTTATCAAAAAATGCACAAAATCTGTGGCAGCAATCTGGATGGCATTTTGAAATTGAACCGACAAGGTGTGATGTACCAGGTGGTCCCATTCGATTACTGATGACGGGGATGATGAATAGCCAGCCCGACAGACATGGAAAGACTCAATTTGAAGAAGTTACAAAAGCTAAAGCTGAAGCAGCTGTGTTCACGGCCGTATTTTTAGTTCAAATTTTTAACGAAAAACTTATGTCGCGTAATTAGTTGAATATTTGACTCGTTGGGGTCCGGGGTTATTGCGTTTGGGGGCCATTATGAGTTTTGGTGGTTATTGCGTTTCGAGGCCGGGGTTATTGCGTTTGGGAGCCGTGGTTGGTTAGGCTCCTTTCACCATGCGAGGGACGTGTGGTGAAAGGAGCTGCCGGCAATGGTACGGAAAATACAGGCGAAACTGGTGCTGCGTTTGCATGCCCAGGGTTTGTCGGGACGTGCGATCGCGAGGTCGCAGGGCATGTCGCGCCGGAGCGTTTCCGATGTGCTCGATGCGGCGAGGGCCGTCGGCGTCGGCTGGGATGATGTCGCCGGCAAGACCGACGGCGAGGTGTACGCCCTGTTGTTTCCCGGTCGGGGTGAGCGCGAAAGCGTGTACGAGCAGCCCGACTGGGCCAGAGTCCATCGCGAGCTGGCGCGCGTGGGCGTGACGTTGAGGATCCCGCACGGCGAATACGTGGACGGATGCCGACGGACCGGGAAACCCCATATGGGTTACGACCGGTTCTGCAAGCTGTACGCCGCATACGTGCAGAAGTTGGGCGTGACGAGCGGGGTGGAGCACAGGGCCGGCCGCGCCATCGAGGTCGACTGGGCCGGCAAGACCTTGCGGATCGTGGATCCGGTCACCGGGGATTCGTCAACGGCGTATCTGTTCGTGGCCGTGCTGCCGTTCAGCCGGTACGCGTTCGTGGAACCCACGCTCGACATGGCGCAGAACTCGTGGCTGCGGGCCCATGTGGCGATGTACGAGTGGTTCGGCGGTTCCACGCCCCGCCTGGTGTGCGACAATCTGAAGACCGGCGTGATCAAGCATCCGCGCGAGGGCGAGGTCGTGTTGAACGACGCGTACCGGGGTTTGGCCGAGCACTACTCGGCCGCCGTGCTGCCCGGACGGGTCAGGAAGCCGAAGGACAAGCCCTCGGCGGAGAACACCGTATGGCACGCCACGATGGCGTTGGCCGGCGCGATGCGCGACCACCAGTTCGGCTCGTTGGACGAGCTGCGGACCGCGATACGCGCGTGGCTCGTGGAATACAATTCCCGCCCGTTCCAGAAGCGTGACGGATCACGTCTGTCGGTGTTCGAAGGCGAGGAGAAGCCGCTGCTGATCGCGTTGCCTCCGGTGGCATACGAGGTGATGGACTGGGTGTACGGCAGGAGGGTTCAGGCCAACAGCCACGTCGCGTATGCGCGCAACTGGTATTCCGTCCCGTACGCGTACGTCGGCTCCACCGTGGACCTGAGGATTGGGGCGAACACGCTCGAGATCCGGCGCAAAAACACCAGGCTCTGCACGCACCGGCTCCTGCCGGCGTCGGCCTCCAACAAGTATTCGACGAACGGGGCCGACCTTTCCGGCAAAACCATGTGGAGGCCGTGGGATAGGAAACGATGCGAGCAGTGGGCGAACAGGATCGGACCCGACTGCGCCACCGTCATAGGCAAACTGTTCGCCATGGAACGTCTCGACGAACAGGCGGTGGACCCCGCGTTGGCGGTGCTGCGCCTGTCGAAACGGTATTCCGCGCAACGGTTGGAGAACGCGTGCTCGCTGGCGTTGCAGTCGGTCGCCTCGCCCCGCTACGCGCATATCGGGCCGATCCTCGAATCCGGCCAGGATATCGCGGGCGAGATCCCCGACGACGCCGGCGATCACGGCGCCGACGGCGGGGATGACGGTGCCGGTTGGGTGCGCGGCGGCGACTGCTACGCGAACATGGGCAGGTGAGACGCGATGATCGTCGACACCGAGGCCAAACGCAAGCTGCGCGAGATGAACGCCACGGACCTGCTCGACGCGTTCGAACGCCTCGACGAACAAACCACCATGCCATTGAGCCACACTGGGGTGATCAGGCTCGCCGTCGACAGCGCGCGCTCCGGTCACATGGACGCCGGGATCCAACGCCTGGTCAAACGCGCGGGACTGCGCTATCCCCAGGCGGACCTGCGGACCATCGACCTGATGGAGGAGCGCGGGATCGACCGGAGCGTGATCGCAGGCCTCGACGCCGGAAACTACCTCGGCCAGCGGCTGAACGTCGTGTTCCAGGGAGCCACCGGATCGGGCAAATCGCATCTATTGTGCGCGTTGGCGAAATCCGCGTGCAGAGGACGGTACCGCGCCATATACGTGCGCATGCCCGACCTCGCCGAACAGGTGACGGCCGCGGCCGGCAAACCGGGAGGCGTGCCCAAGCTCGTGCGCAAATACTCCACCTACAACCTGCTCGCCATCGACGAATGGCTCGTCGACAAGCCCGACGAACCATTCAAGCGATTCCTGCTCGAGCTCATGGAACTCTGGTACGACACGGCCAGCACCGCGTTCGCCCCCCCCCAACTGGCGACCAAGGAATGGCGGGTTCTAGTGATCGTTGCAACACCTGACCTACCGCAAGGAGGGTCAGGTGACCAGAAGCCACCGAAACGAAGACCGTGGCGGGGAACACCGTTGGACGTTCAAC
>OBZS01000534.1_pt1 | contig 10497 bp, 7 predicted proteins | sample 1476981 | NCBI WGS metagenome assembly OBZS01 (sample SAMEA2580254, study PRJEB22360) | human gut metagenome | biome: human gut; feature: human-associated habitat; material: faeces | place: Denmark | collected 2008/2010 | reverse complement strand
TTATTTTTCGATGGGTGCGTATCAGCCTTCCAAACTTTCCAATTCCGCGCGCAGAGCGGCAAGCGTCTCCGCTTTCCGCTCCGGCGCGCCGTGGCCCGGCACATACAGCTTGAACTCCATTGCTTCCACCGACGCAAGGTAACGCTTCAGCCGTGCTTTATCATAACCGCCGTCAAGGCTGTAAAAATCCCCGCAGTCCGCATCCCCGGCAAATAAAATCCCCTGTTCCGGCACATGCACCAGAACGCAATCTCTTTCATGGGGCGCTTCGGTTTGCAGCAGCACACAGTGTACACCGCCCAAATCAACGGACAGGCGTCCATGAAACACAAGGCCGGCCGGTACGACGCTGATTTCTTTCCTGTCGGGATATTCGGCACGGATATGCTTGTCACAGAATTCAATTTCTTCACCCGTCCGCAGGCGTTCCCGCATGGCTTCTTCGCTCCACTTCCAGCGTGAAGCCCTGCATAGCATTTCGTTCGTGGCCTCGCACGCGATGGCCGCGCCGTCCACCGCATGAAGGCCAAACGTATGGTCCCAATGCCAGTGGGTCAGCACCGTAAAATCCGGCCGCCGAAGCTCCGCGGCGTCCAGCGCCGCATAAAATTTTTCCACATGACGGCGGGAATTTCCCGCATCCACGGCAAGGGAGTACCGCTCTCCCCGGATATACCCCAGCACAGGACGATCCGCCGGTTCTTCATGCGGCAAATAAAATACCCGCTCCGTAAGCTGCCGCAGACCTCTATTCACACTGCATCACCCCAAAACCTCCCGGGCGATATCCACAGACTGTTTCGCGTCTTTTGCATAGTAATCTGCGCCGATGTGCATTGCATATTCCGGTGTAAGCACCGCGCCGCCCACCATCACCCGGCAGGAAAGCCCGGCCCTGCGCAGCGCACAGATGGTTTCTTCCATACTGCCCAGCGTGGTAGTCATCAGCGCACTGAGGCCCACCAATCGTACGCCATGCTCCTGCGCTGCTTTTACCACGGTTTCCGCAGGCACGTCGCGCCCCAGGTCCAGCACGTCATAGCCGTAATTTTCCAAAAGCGTTTTAACGATATTCTTTCCAATATCATGAATGTCGCCTTTTACGGTCGCCACAATAATTTTCCCTTTGCCGCCGCTCTTTTTTCCCGACGCCGCGATCGCATCCTTTACGACTTCAAACGCCGCCTGCGCCGCGCCTGCGGACTGCAGAAGCTGCGGCAGGAACAATACGCCCTTTTCAAAACCGGCGCCCACCGTGTCCAGCGCCGGAATGAGCACCTCATTGACAAGCTCCTCCGGGCTTTTCGCCTGTAATGCGGTGCGTGCCGCCTGCGCCGCAGCCGCTTTCAGTCCCTGAAGCACCGCGTCGTACAGAGTAACAGTCTGTTGTGCCACAGGCTGCACCGCTGCCTGTCCGGCGTAACGGGCCAGATACTCCCTGGAATCCCTGTCGATATTGTACAGCACCTTGAAGCTGGCCACCGCCGCCATCATTGCCTCTGCGTTGGGATTGATGATCGGCAGATCCAGGCCGTGTGCCATTGCCAGTGTGAGGAAGCTGGTGTTCACCTGTTCCCGGCAGGGCAGCCCAAAAGAAATGTTGGAAACGCCCAGTACCGTTTTAACGCCCAAACGCTCTTTCACCATGCGCACGGCTTTCAGAGTTTCCCGCACCGCTTCCTGCTGGGCGCTGGCCGTAAGAGTAAGGCAGTCGATATATACGTCTTCCCGCGGGATGCCTGCGGCTTCGGCCGCGGCCACGATTTTTTGCGCCAGTGCAAACCGCTGCTCCGCCAGCGCCGGGATACCGTTTTCATCCAGCGTCAGGCCTACGACCGCAGCTCCGTATTTTTTGCAGATGGGAAGGAGACGGTCCAGCACCGCCTGTTCCCCGTTTACCGAGTTGACGATAGGCTTGCCGTTGTATACCCGAAGCCCCGCTTCCAGAACATCCGCGCGGGTGGAATCGAGCTGCAGAGGCAGATCGCATACGCTCTGCACAGCCTTTACAGCACGGATCATCATTTCCTGTTCATCAATTTCCGGCAGGCCCACATTTACGTCCAGGATATCCGCGCCCGCGCCCGCCTGCTCCACCGCTTGGGAAAGGATATAATCCATATCTCCGTCCCGAAGCGCCTCTTTAAAACGCTTTTTTCCCGTGGGATTGATTCGTTCGCCTATCACACGTACAGTGTCGATTTCCACAGTGCGTGTCGGAGTGCACACGGCACTGCGCCGCACAGGCTCCCGGTGCACAGGCGTGTCCTGCTTAAAAGCCTTGGCAAGCAGCGCCAGATATTCGGGCGTAGTACCGCAGCACCCTCCTACCGCCGAAATTCCCAACGCCTTGAAGCGCTCCAGTTCATCACAAAATTCCTTCGGGCCGATGCTGTACCTTCCGGTGGCCGGGTCCGGCAGGCCCGCATTTGGTTTGATGAACACCGGCAGGCTGGTTGCGGCCCCCAGCCGCTGCGCCATTGGATAGATTTCCGCCGGGCCCAATGAGCAGTTGATGCCCACGCCGTCCGCCCCGAGCCCCTCCGCGGTGATCGCGAAAGACTCCACGGTGCAGCCTGTGAACGCGCGGCCGTTTTCCTCAAACGTCATGGAAACAAGCACCGGAAGAGGTGTGTTTTCTTTTGCCGCCAAAACCGCTGCTTTTATCTCATACAAGTCTGTCATTGTGGCGAATTTCACCAGATCCGCTCCGGCACGCCAGCCCGCCAGGACAACTTCCTTGTAAATCTCGTACGCTTCTTCAAATTTCAGCACGCCTGCGGGCTCCAGAAGTTCGCCTATGGGGCCAACGTCCAGCATCACACGCGCCGCGGTTCCGGCCGCAGCACGTTTTGCCGCCCCAATGCCTGCGGCGACCACTTCTTCCACCGTATAGCCGCAGCCAGCCAGCTTTTTCGCGTTGGACCCAAACGTATTGGCGCAAATCAAATCACTGCCGGCCTCCACATATGCCCGATTGATGCGCTCTACTACATCAGGATGTGTGATGGAAAGCAGATCCGGCCTTTCCCCCAGCTTGAGGCCGCTTTTCTGGAGCATCGTCCCCATCGCGCCGTCCAACAGCCAATAGCGTTTCCCGTCAAATATTTTATTCACAGGTCTTCCCCTCCTTACGGTAAGCGCAACGTTCACGCAGCGCACAGTTTGCGCAGCCCGCACGACGGCCCGTCACCGGATGACCGGCCACGCCCAAAACAGCCGTAACGCTCTTGCGCGGCGTCAGCAGATGCGTCGGAGTGGCGCACAGGCCGATTTTTCGCGGTGCATCCAGCAAACGCAGCAGATCGTTCTGCACGGCGATGGGATAATCGCCGTATCCAGGAGAAAAACGCCCCGTCAAAAACTGCCCTTCCTCCCGTTCCTCATTGCGCAGCGTCTGTTCAGCGGCATCGGCCGTCTGCTCCACCGCCACAGAAGCCAGCGCGTCCAACACCACAGCATAAGCCATATCGGACGCGCCCGCAGCACGCAGGGCCGCATCTACTCCGGCGCCCAGTGTACATGCCAGGAGCACACAGCTCCCGCACCCTTCCAGATGCCGCAGGATATCGTTTCCCTGCAAATAAGGAGAAATATCATCCCGCGCTGCGCGCACCGCCACTGCGCGCGGCCCGGCTGCTGCGCGCAGCGTCCTCTCTGCACGCCGCAGCAGAGCCCGCGTCGCGCTGTCCGGCTCTTCTGTGCTGATGCCCAAATACCGCAGCGCCTGCCGGGTATCAAACCGCTCGGGCAGTGCAAGCTCCATCCTCATGTCCTTTCCGGCAGCAGATCGCGGATTCCCTCATATACAAGACGCGCCACCCGTGCGTTATTCATTGCATATAAATGGATTCCATCCGCCCCGCCTGTGATCAGGTCGCGGATCTGTGTGACCGCGTATTCAATGCCTGCGTCGAACAGGGCCTGTTCGTCGTGGTCATACCGGCTGATCATTTTAGTAAACTGCGGCGGCAGGCTGGCGGAGCTGAGCGCCACGGTGCGCTCGATCTGCCTTTTGCTCACGATGGGCATAATACCAGCCTGCACGGGCAGAGAAATTCCCGCCTTGCGCGCCATATTCAAAAAGCGGTAATAGCTGACATTGTCAAAGAACAACTGTGTGATAAGATGGGAAACGCCCGCTTCCGCCTTGTAGCGCAGGCTCTCTACATCCGCTTTCAGCGACGGACTTTCCACGTGCCCCTCAGGATAGCACGCACCTGCCACGCCGAAGCCGCCGGTCTGCGCAATGGCTTTTGCAAGGTCGCTCGCATGCAGGAAATCCATCCGGCGCGGCAGATCCGGGTTGATATCCCCGCGCAGGGCAAGAACGTTTTCCACGTTGTCCTCGCGCAGCCGGGTAAGTGTTTCCTCCACCTGCACACGCGTGGAGTTTACACATGTCAGATGCGCCAGAGCCTCCACATGAAGCCCGTTTTTGATATACGACGCAATCTTTGCAGTCGACTGTCCGGCCGTGCCTCCGCCCGCGCCATAAGTAACGCTGATGTAATCCGGCCCAAGCGTACACAGCTCTCGCAGCACCGGATAAAGCGTTTCCTCCGCGGCCCCTGCCTTTTTGGGCGGAAACACCTCAACGGAAAAAACACAGGGCTTTTGCTGAAACATTTCATGAATAAACATATACGATCCCCTCTTTACTGCAAGGCGGGCATTCTGCCTTCAAACATGCCGGATATGCCGGTTGAAAAGGCCCAAAAGCCGCCGAAGCCGCACGGACGCGCGCGGCATAAAAATATTATAAGTGAGCGCTTTGCCGATGTAAAGTTTTTTCTTACGAATATGCCCACGCTTTTTATATGGCCGTTGACATGCGGGCGGAATTTATTGTATGATAAGAAAGCAGCCGAACCAGCCACCTGTTTGCTGCTGTGGCGAAATTGGCAGACGCAAGGGACTTAAAATCCCTCGGTGGCAACACCATACGGGTTCGATTCCCGTCAGCAGCACCAGCTGTAAAACCGCTTGTTTCCTTGCTTTTCGGGGAACAGGCGGTTTACTTTTTGCCTGCGTCAAACCGTCATCCCGGTTTTCGTCTGCTATTTTCCGTCTGTCGTTTTGCCAAATAGCCAAAATATACGTTTCAAACCCGGAGTTTTGTTTCCTTACGCCGATTAAAATGCTCCCGCTTTTATGCTCTCCGGAAGCTTTAATGTCAGACAGTCATTGGCAATCCACGCGGTTTCATCTTTATGCTTCACATTCAAGTGCGCATAAATCGTTTCCGTTGTGACAGGCGTGCTGTGTCCCAGCCATTCTTGTATTTTCTTCATGTCCTGCCCCTTTTCATATAGCATACTCGCACAGCTGTGCCGAAGACCATGGAACGTGATTTTTTTCAAACCGCGTTTCTTCACCAACTCTGAAAATTTGCTTGTAACATAATCGGGTCTTAACAGATGTCCATTTGCATCAAGACATATGTATTCTTGGTCGCCCATATAATAGCAACTCCCCATTAACTCACGCTGTTTTTCTTGCTGCTGCAACTCCCAATCCAAAAACATCTCTATTTGCGGAATGAGCGGATAGGTCCGAAAGCTTTTTTTGTTTTTGGTGCGGTCCTTGCGAATAATTTTATGTTCACCCATTAGGTTTACTTCAATAATTGTATGACACACTGTTATTGTTTTCTTTTTTCGGTCGATAACCGCTTTACGAATCCCCAGCGCCTCACTGCGGCGCATGCCGTAAAAGGCGGCAAACATAACCGGCACCCGAATGGGTGACTGCATCAGATCGTTTATCAATTCATGCAGTTCATCTGTGTCTGCATATGGCGCTACATAGTTATCTATTTTAGGGGCAACAACATAGTCCGCAACGTTGTACTGCAGAATATGCAGCACCACCACTGCATCCTGCAATGCCTTATGTATTACCGCATGATAATGCCGAATGGTGTTGCCCTTGATTGGCTTTCCCCTGTATGTCCGCGTCTTGCAATATTTATAGAACAGCGTCAAATCCACCGCTGAAAGTTCTTCTAATTTTACATTCCGTTCACAGAAGTATGGAATGATTGTATGATGCGTTACTCTCCAATATCCGGCAAATGTATTTTCCTCCACGTCAGCTTGAATAATCTCAAGCCAGCGTATTAAGTAATCGGTGAAATACATATCCTTTCGGATAGGAATCGTTAGTTGTGCCGCTGAACTATCTTTCCCCCTTTCTCTTTTCTTCGATTCCAAAATTGCAAGCGTCAACTTACCGCTGGTAAAATCCTCCCTCCATTCTTTCAGCATCCGCTTTGCATCGCGCTCCGTTTGCCGCTTTCCATCATATGGAATCCCTGTAGGAAACCATTTCGGTAGCCTACGATTTTCCTTTTTCGGATTTGGTAAGCTTAAAACCATATAGTAATATCCATGCTTGTGGTCTAAATGGCCCGCCACCATCTTTTGCTTTGTCACAATATCCTCTCCCTTCTTTGCAGGCCACTTCCGATTGACAGCTATCAATTTATCATCGAATAAGACGCAGACGCAAGTGTGCCATTTTTGTCACAAGCAGGAATTATATACTTGACACGTTAAAAAAATAATTCATCAAATGCACTTTGGGTATTTTGTACGCTCGTCCAATGCGAAAGTAAAAAATCCCTTTACTCTGTAACCATCGAGCCGCCGTTTTTTTCGTTCTAACATCCAAAATAGAACGCACATCCTCCAATGAAAGAATGTCTGGATAATTGTCCAAACGCTTTATATTTTTCGACTTCAACTTTCACGCCTCCACTTATAGCATTTTTATTGAATACACGAGTATAAATAACGGGCACGGCGGCAATTCCTGTAAAACTCTTATATGAGAGTAAACAACAAAATTTTGCCGCCGTGCCTATTTTATCAAAATGCGCCTATTTGACACCACTTCCCGACGCAAGGGCAATATTTGACTGTGCCGCTGGTTAAGAGGCCTCCACAGGGTTCTCACCCTCCCCACCTTCTGTGAGGCCGCCCAATGCTGTGACGCGTTCAAGGCGGGAGTATCATTATGCTTGCCCATTTTCATCGCGCATAGCCCACCACAGGCTATGTAAAAGATTTCCGATTCATTCAGAATATCATTTCCGCTTGCTGGCACCTTTGTGTTGCAGCAGGACAAACGTATGTAGCCAAACTATTGGATATTTGATTTTCAAAGAACATTTGCCTCAGTAGCCGGGGTCAGCTTCTGAGATCTCTTTCAGAGTAAAGTCACGAAGGATGCTTTCCATAATGTTACGATCTTCGCCAGACAAAGTTTTTGATAACCGTTTCAATAAACGTTGTTGCTCATGATTCAGATATTTTCGATCAAGCCGGTATCCATCTGCAATTCTTACGCCACCCTTATATTTTCCACGTATTGCCACAATCGGATAATTCCGAGCCAGTTCATCAATGTCATAGTCCACAATACGATACATCTTGTCTGGCGCAAGCCCTTTGAGTTCAATTTCCGGATACCCATTCGGAAGGCAGCGTTTCCCATCACGGTAGAATGCATAATGCATAACTCCATCTTTTTCCACAACATAGGTTTCATAAGGCTCAAAGCCATAGCTGTACAAATCACCGATAAAACGCCCCTTGTGCAGTTCTTCGCGGTTGGCGATTCCCAGCCAGCGCGCATATTCTTCCGCTTCTGCTCCCGTGAAAGCTGTTTTTTCAATGATTACCGAACCTGTACCTACCGTAGTGGAATACCATATCTGACAGTGGTCGGTCGTGATCGGGTAATAGTCTCCCATTAATGCTTTGTATGCTTTAACACGTGTTCGCGTCTGATCCAATGAAACAGGGTCTGCCGTGACCACTTGCGTCATGTACTGCAAGCCATAAAAATCTTGTGGTGCGCCACAGTTGCACAACAGATTGAATGTTTCCGGATCATTGGCCATCATGGTGTCATGAGCCGCTTTGTAAAACTCGGTTTGCCGCTCAGTAGATTCTTCCGGATACTTGTGGTTATGCGCGGGATTATAGCACTTCGCCAAACTCCACACGAAGTCCCCTTTGAAGCCATCGAATCCCCAGCGTTTCATTGCTCGATTGATAAAATCTTTCGTGATTTGAATGGCTCCCTCAGAGCCGGGACAAAGGGCGTACCCAGCCGTCTGGCACCAATGGCACGTGCAGGTTTTGCCTGGCCCTCCTATTTTTGCGGTGCTGCCATCCTTGTGCATAATAAAGTATTCAGGATGTTCTTTATACAGCTTGCTGTCATCACGTCCGCCATCACAGGGCCTCCACCATAACAACGCAGTCATCCCATGATCATGAATTGCCTTTACAAGGCGGATCATATCTTCTTCCCCATTGGGGAATTTTTCGGGGTTTAACTGCCAGTCACCAGCATGATCATACCAGGCGTCGTCAATCGTGATTTGCTTAACGCCCGCCTTTTGCAGAAAATCCAGCTCGTTAATAATCAACTCCGCTGTCCAGTCAAAGGCCCATCCCCATCCTTCCCAACGCTGCTGGTAGCTCCGCTGAGAAATATCGGTTTTCATCACGATCCCAAGATGCTCCATAGCATACTTGTATCCACGCAGACCTACAAAGTAATCACCTTGATGGACAATGATAAAACTTTGCCCCGCTGCTAACGGTTCCCCGCTTGTAATCGTTTTTCCGGGCCATTCAATTGATACTTGTACCGAGTCTTTTGTTTCTTTCACAGGAGTATGCACTTCCCGTCTGGTGGGAGAGGCATCCCCGATTGTGATTCCCCCTTGGGCATTGTAGGCATCGGCGATTGGAAGCGCGGCAGCTGTATAGTCCTGCCTGTTTTCTCGATAGAATTTTTCGGGAGCAGTCAAATCGATTTTCTGAAGCTGGTCATAAAACGTAGTGGGGCCTTCGCCGCCGCCGTTAAAACTCCAAACAATCTCTCCCGGATCGTACAGTTCAAACAAGCTGTCTACAAACATATCTGCACAGAGCGCTTGATTTTCTGTCTGGTAAAAAGTTTGCGTATAAAGCGCCCCTTTTACCGTATCGGATGCTTCGAGTATGTAAGTACGCTTCACTCCTAAGCTCGGACTATAGGATGTGATCGTCATCCGCTCTCCTATTCCCAATTTCCCGGATATATTCCGCTCAATTGTACAGGCAAAGTTTGTAAAATCACATACTCTTTTTCCGTCTACTGCAAGATATCCCATCTTTGACGGCTTGCTCGCTTGAACAGCCTTGCGCCCCTCTACTCGATAGAGCGTAATAGTTTGGCTGCTCGGCTGATAGACAACACGAATGCTGCGCCCGCTGATGAAGCTATCTTCCGTATCAACAGCCAAAAAATTTGCTGGCCTCATTCCTCAGCCTCCTTTTCCTGTTATCGCTATGCAAACCGGACTGTGCACCCTCCGGCTCTCATACAAGTTGTTGGTCTGCCGTTACAGCTTGATATACGGATCGAGCCCTTTGGGCTGATCGGGATTGCCGCCCAGCTCCACCGCTTTCAGCAGAGCCATAAGTTGGCACACATAGATAAACAGTACGCCCCAGGCGGCGAAATCATCCACACCGATTATCTGTACATTGGCGACACCGCCCCAAGGGTTTCCTTCTTTATCAGATACCGTGACCACCGGGCCGCCCTTTGCCAACACATCGTCCACCATTGCTTTCTGCAAGGCTTCTTCGCCGGGACGCAGCACCATCACCGTAAGGGTGTTTTTACCGCTGATCACGATGGGGCCGTGGCGGTAATCCAGTACATGGAAGTAACGCCCGCACAGCATGCTGATTTCCGTGAAGGCCAGCGCACCCTCCTCGGCAATGCCGCACAGGGGGCCATCCGCCAGCACCACCACATTATCCCAGGGCAGTGCAGCGGCTTTGGCCAGCGTATCCCGGTTTTCCTGCTGGAATGCTTCGCATTTTGCAGCAGCAGTATGTACAGCAGCGGAAAGCTCTGCTCTGCCCGCATAGGCGGCGGCCAACAGCAAAACTGCCGCGTAGAAGCTCGTCACGGTACGGGTCTGGCACACGCTTTTATCATAACACCAATCCAGCACGATATCCTGCTGACTGAGCGGCATCAAATCGTTTCCCTGCTCGGCAGAAATGGAGATCACCGGGCAGCGCAGCGTTTGACGAATTTCTTTTACCGCCATCACCAGTTCCGATGTGTGGCCTGAGCGGGACAGTGTGACTACAATGCTGTCTTTCAATGCTTCACTCCAACTTTTTGGCGATACCAGATAATCGCCTGCCGGTACAGCTACCGCGCTTGTACCGGGCAGCGCACCGAAAATGGCCGCCGCGCTTTTGGCAAGCATATAACTGGAGCCACAGCCAAAAAACGCGAACTTTTTCTGCGCGTTGCGGGCAAAGAAGTTTTTATGTTCTTCCAGCCGTTCATCAAAGTATCGGCAGGTGCGCTCCAGTGCACGAGGTGTGTCCAAAATCTCCTGTTCTGTCAAAAACATGCACCAGCGTCACCAGCACAAGCACCATCCGCTGGTCCCGCGAAGTCAGATCA
>OBZS01000533.1_pt1 | contig 10516 bp, 9 predicted proteins | sample 1476981 | NCBI WGS metagenome assembly OBZS01 (sample SAMEA2580254, study PRJEB22360) | human gut metagenome | biome: human gut; feature: human-associated habitat; material: faeces | place: Denmark | collected 2008/2010 | reverse complement strand
GCCAGCATATCATACATGCCGAGCTGGCTGTCAACGCGGGACGCGTCCGGCGCAGGCTTCACCTTGGGATAGGTGCCGTCCGGCTGCATTTCCCGGGCATTCACATTGTCGCGCAGCTGCAGATCCAGCATCTGCAGCAGCTCACCCGCAATGCGTCTGTCCTGAATACGCACGCCCACCTCGACACGTCGTTCGGTGTTGCGGGTAAGAAAATCGCCCGACGCGATATACACCCGTGTATCCTGCCCGCAGCCAAAAGCATACACACGCTCGTGCTCCAGATAGCGGCCCACGATGCTGCGCACCGTGACATTTTCCGTCAGGCCGGGTACCCCGGCTTTGATGCAGCAGATGCCGCGCACGATCATCTGCACAGATACCCCCGCGCAGGACGCTTCGGATATTTTTTCAATGATATCCTTATCGCTGATGGAATTACACTTAAGAATGATGCGTGCGTCCTTCCCCATGCGTTTCGCCTCGATCTCCGCGTCCATCTCCTGCATCAGCACGCTTTTGAAGCACAGCGGCGCGACCAGAAGGTTGCCTGCGTGCTCTGTCAGGCGTTCGATCGCAAGATTATTGAACACGGTTGCCAGCTCGGAGCCGATGCCAAGATCGGTCGTGATAAACGAAAGGTCCGTATACTGCTCGGAGGTCTTTTCATTGTAATTGCCTGTGCCGATCTGGGCAATATAGTGCAGCTGATTGCCCTTTTTCTTTGTGATGAGCGTCAGCTTTGAATGGATCTTGTATGCCTCAAAGCCGTAGATGACCGTGCAGCCCGCCTCCTCCAGCTGCTTGGAAAAGTCGATGTTGTTCTGTTCGTCGAAGCGCGCGCGCAGCTCCACAATGGCAACGACCTCCTTGCCGTTTTCGGCCGCGGAGATAAGCGCCTCGATGATCTTGGATTCATGTGCCACGCGGTACAGCGTCATTTTGATGGAAATCACGTCCGGGTCCTGCGCAGCCTCGTTGAGCATGCGGATGAAGGGCCGGATGCTCTGGTACGGATAAGAAAGCAGTACGTCCTGCGTTTCCACCACACGGGCAAGATTAAAATCCGGCGGCGGCAGCATGGGACGCTTCACCGGGTAAAACAGCTCGGTATGGCCGTCCTGCGCGATGCGCGCGGATATCTTGAAGCCAATGGACATATCCAGCGGCGTCGTCTGCTCAAACACCTGTTTTGCGGGCAGCATCAGCTTTTCGCGCAGGAACCCGACGATCTCCGCCGGAGCACGCGGCGTTGTCTGCAAGCGAACGGCCGCCAGCTTGCGGCGCTTTTTCAAAAGATCGCTCATGATCTCGCGATAGTCCACGTCGTGGTCGAACATGCCTTCATCCACTGTGATATCCGCATTGCGCGTCACGCGGAAAATGCACCGGCTCTGCACGGTGTTCTTGCCGAAGATCAGGCCCGCGAAATGTTCCACCATCTCTTCCACCAGTGCAAAGGCGACAGAGCCGCCCGACGGCACAAATATGATACGCTGGAACTGCGTGCTGATGGGTACCAAACCAAAGGAAGACTGCGCGTCTCCCTTTCCCTTCAGAATGGTGCCGACATACACCTCATTGTTGCGCAGAAACGGAAAGGGATGCCGCCGGTCGATGATCTGCGGAGAAAGGACGGGAAATATCTCCTGCATGAAATATTTGCGCCAGAAATGCTCCGCTTCTTTGCTCAGGTGCGCAAAATCCACCCTGCGGTAGCCCAACACACCCACATTCTCATACAGCTTCGCCACAATTTTATCGCAGTGCTGCTGCAGCTCCGCGACCTTAGGCATAATGGCGTCCAGCTGTTGAGCGGGCGTCATGCCCGTCTTGTTCTCTTTTTCATCGCCGCCCACCAGCGTACGGTCGTACAACGACCCCACGCGTACCATGAAAAATTCATCCAGATTGCTCGCGTAAATGGCGGCAAACTTCAGCTGCTCGCCAACCGGGACCGTCTTGTCCTTCGCAAGGTCCAGGACGCGCCGGTTGAATTCAAGCCAGCTCAGCTCCCGGTTGATGAATATCTCCCTCGTATGCGGCTGTTCCATAAAAAACTCCCCTTTAAATAAACGCACGGTCCTTTCAGCCGGCACCGCGCCGCCGTGCTCCCACGGCTCAGGAAACCCGGACATACGCCCGCATGCCGTCTACGGTGCGCTCCGAGATGCCTTTTACCCGTTCCAGTTCTTCCACCGCGCGGAACGGTCCGTTCGCCTCGCGGTATTCCACGATTGCCAGCGCCTTTTTCTCCCCGATGCCGGGCAGCGTCTCCAGTTCCGCGGCGGGCGCAGTATTGACATCCACCCTGTCCGGCCCCGCGTCAAAATACGGCGCTCCGTCCCAAGGCGGATATTCAGCCTGCCGCACGGGCGGCGCCGTTGCGCAAAGGCACACGAGGACGGCACACAACGCCGCCCACCAAGCCGCGGCAAAGCGGCGTCCCATTCTATCATCCCCTGTTCTGAAGCATTCATCCGGGACAACGCGCAGGCGGCAATATCAAGATCATTATACCGTGGCGCCGTGCTGCGGCCCCAACAAAACCGCGCCTGCCGCGGTTTTGCATGGTTCAATGTTCTCAAAGCCCATGTGCGGAAGCGCATCAGCGCATAAAGTGCGCGCAGCCGCGCAAGCGGCGGCTTTGAGGTTATTATACCATGGCGCCGCGAAGCGGCCTCGACAAAACCGCATTCACTGCGGTTTTGCATGGTTCAATGTTCTCAAGCCCTGTGCGCGAAAGCGCATCAGCGCACGAAGAGCGCGCGGCCGCGCAAGCGGCGGACTTGAGGTTATTATACCATATCCCGCCCAAGGCACGCTCCATTTTACACGCTTTTTACAATCATCCGTATTTACGAATCAACCCGTAAAGCACCTCGGCCACGCCGCCGTCCAGGCATCTGCCTGTTACGGTGTCCGCCGCGAGCTGCACCTCCTTGGGCGCGTTCCCCATCGCCACGGAATGCCCGGCCGCGCGCATCAGCTCAATGTCATTGAAATAATCTCCGATGGCCACCGTGTTTTCTATCGGGATGCCCATATAGGTGCAAAGTTCTCCCAGCGCCGCCCCCTTGGCCGCGCCCTCCGGCATGATCTCAAAATAGTTGCGGTTGGTCGCAATGAAGTAGACGCCGGGATATTTGCGTGCGTCCAGAAAATCCTGGATCTGCATCAGCATTTCATGGGAGCAGGCAAACAGCACCTTATTCCAACCGCCATCCAGCTCCTCCAGCGGCGCCATGCGGTAAGTGAGCCCTTCATGGACCGTGTGGCGGTAGGTATATTCATTGGCTCGCACCACGCAGATGCCGCCGTCCTCGGTCATAATCTCCACGCCCACTCCCGGGAAACGTGCCAATACATCGCACACCGCCCGGCGCGCCGACGGCTTGGACAGCAGTGTATTTCGGATGCGGATATCGTGTTCGAAATCGTAAATAACGCCCCCGCCATACAGGATAGCGGGTGCAGAAAGCGTCATCGAGTCCAGATGCCGTCCGGCTGATTCCATCGTGCGGCCCGTGGCCACGGTAAAATGGCCGCCCAGCGCGCAGAACAGCCGCATGGTCACCTGGTTCACAAAGGGCACGCCGTCCTCTGGTGTGAGCAGCGTGTTGTCCATGTCCGAAACGACGAGGATATCCTTGAGGGAGCGGATCATAGCGTTACATTTCCTTTTGCAGACGGCCGATAAAGGCCGTGAAATATTCGGGCAGCGGACTGTCGAACTCGACGTACGCGCCTGTTGCGGGATGAATGAAGCCGAGCGTTTTTGCATGCAGGCACTGGCCCTCCAGCTGGGTGATCACCTTACGCGGGCCGTAAACCGCATCCCCAGCAACCGGATGGCCGATGCTCGCAAGATGTACGCGGATCTGATGGGTTCGCCCAGTCCGGAGCCTTACGGAAAGATGTGTAAAGGCGGGAAAGCGCTCCTCCACATGGTAGGCTGTATAAGCGGCCTTGCCGCCCTTTGGCACGACGGCCATACGCTTTCGGTCCACAGGATGACGACCGATGTTCCCCTCCACAAATCCGTCGTCCGCAGCAAAACCGCCGTATACCACAGTATGGTATACCCGGGCGATGCTGTGCACGGCGAACTGCTGCGACAACGAAAGATGCGTCTCGTTGTCTTTTGCCACTACAAGCAGGCCGCTGGTGTCCTTGTCAATGCGGTGCACGATGCCGGGACGCACTTCGCCGTTGATGCCGGAGAGCCTGCCCGCGCAGTGGTACAGCAGTGCGTTCACCAGTGTGCCGTCCGGGTTTCCCGCCGCCGGGTGGACCACCATTCCCTTGGGCTTATTGACAACCAGCAGCGAGCTGTCTTCGTAAACGATATCCAGCGGGATATCCTGCGGAATGATTTCCACCGGCTGGGCGTCCGGCAGCGAAACACACAACGCATCTCCTTGTGTAAGGCGCGCACTTTTGGCGACGGAACGTCCGTTGCACAGTACACGGCCCTCTGCCAGAAGCTGCTGTGCGAAGCTTCGCGTCAGTTCCGGGAACGCCGCTGCCAACGCGGCATCGATGCGGCGGCCCGTATCTTCGGCACCGGCGGTATATTCAAGCGTTTTCATCCGTCCCGGCCTTCTGCTCCTTTTTGGCGTTCAGCTCCTGACGCAGCACGGCGATGACAAACAACGCGGCGCCAACGCACACAAAGCAATCCGCCACATTGAATACAGCGAAATTCATGAATGTGGTAGCAAAGAAATCGACCACATACCCGTTGAGCACACGGTCGATCAGATTGCCCAAACCGCCGGAAAAAATCAGGATAAACACCCAGCGCTCCAACCAGGAAGACGGCTTCTTCCAGAAAAAATACACCGCCAGCGCCGCCAGCGCAAGGCCCGTTACGACGATGAGGAACACGCGCCCCCACTCGGCGTCTGCCAGCATGCTGAAGGCTGCGCCGTCGTTCAGCACATAGCGCAGCTCCATGACGCCGGGAATGAACGGCATCGCCCCTACCGGCGCAAGATAAACCGTGGCAAGATGCTTTGTGAGCTGATCCAGCCCTGTCAGTGCAATGATAATGATTACAGATATCAGCAATGGTACGTTCCTTTCTTTGATTGGCACTTTGAAAAGCCAGACTCTCTCCGTTTTTGCAGGCGAATCCACAGAAAATGGTCTGCAAATGCCGAAAAATGCAAAAATGCCGTAAACCATAACATAGCGGCGCTTAAAACAAACGCCGCTATGCCACACATGTTCAGTTAGTCCTCAAAAGTAATGTCCTGATACTCCTCGAACGAAGCCTCCTGTCCCGGTTCGGCCGGGGCTGCGGCAGGCTGCGCCTCCGCCGCAGGCTCTTCCTTCGGCGCTTCCTCCGGGGCAGGCTCGGGCTGTTCTTCAGCCTTGGACGCCTCCGGCGCCTTTTTCTTTTTTTCTTCCGCGCCCGGGATCATGCTCAGCGATTCGATATGCTGCTTATACAGGTTCAGCACTTCGCCCTTGAAATGCGCCACCTCCGCTTTCAGGCGGGCCAGCAGCATCTCCTCTTCAGCTACCTTTTCCACGGCTTCTTCCCGCGCCTGGCTTGCCTTGCTCGTTGCATCGTAAATGATGGTCTCAGCCTTCTGGCGCGCCTCATGGATGACGCTCTCACCCATACGCTGGGCATTGAGGAGCGCTGTCTTCAGCGTTTCTTCATCATTGCGGTACTGGTCCACCTTTTCCGCAAGGATGTACATTTTTTTCTCCGCATCCGCTTTTTCCGTCTGCAGGCGTTCCAGTTCCGCCGCCACCTGGTCCAGATAAGCGTCCACTTCCTCGGGCCGGTAGCCGCGCATGACCTTGTCAAAGGTAACGTTGCGGATATCTTCAGCGTTCATAGAGATTGTTCCCCCTGTTAATATTCAATATAGGACACGAAGGTGCGGCCCTTCCGGCTTTTGGCACCCACGCCGCACAGCTTGTACTTGCCGCGTCCGCGGATGCTGAACACGTCGTTTTCAAACACTTCATAATGCGCGGACACCGTGGAAACGTGGTTCACTTCCACCATGCCGCTTTTCACAAGCTGCACCGCATCCCCACGGCTGATATGCAGCATGGCGGCCAGCACAGCGTCCAGCCTCAGCGAGGCCACCGTCGCCGTCTGTGCCGGGCGCTCTTCCCGGCCGGGCAGTTCCTCCGCCCGGCCCGCGCGCACACATACGCTGCAGCGCCCCACGCTGGAAAGCTCGTCGCACACCAGCGGCGCGACCGTATCCAGAACGAACAGATATGCTCCGTCTTCCGACAAAAGGATATCGCCGATGCATTCGCGCCTGATTCCCAGCGACATCAGTGCGCCCAGATAATCCCGGTGAGTGAGTGCTCTGTCAGCCCGCAGGGTCTGCGCAAACAGACATACGGCGGGCAGCGGCTCCTGCGCCCCATATTCACCGAAAAGGCGCAGAATCCGCCGTTCGGCATCCGGATAGCCGCCGTCGAAAGCATATCCCTCAAAGCCCAACCCCGCAAGAGCGGCGCGGGCCAGTTCCTGCTGGCGATCGCTTAAAAACGGGGTGCTGCGGGACGTCCCGCGCTGGCGCACGACCTGCACAAGGTCCCCCAGGCGGCGGACGAACAAGCGCTCATCGTCGTCCGCGGGCGGTATGTAGCCTCTCAAAATCAGAAGAACACGCCGTTGCTTTCAAGCTCGTCCAGCAGATCCCCCATGATATCCACATTATACGGGGTGATGATAAAAGTGCTGTTGGCAACGCGCTTGATCTGGCCGTTGTTTGCATACGCCACGCCGGAGAGAAAATCCACCAGACGGCGGGAGACCTCCTTATTTGTGGATTCCAGGTTCAAAACCACGGTGCGCTTGGCGTTCAGATGGTCCGCGATGGCGCTGGCATCATCAAAACGCTCAGGCTTCACAAGCACTACCTGCAGCTGCATGGTGGAGTTGATATTCACGACCTTATTGCGTTTGGGCGTAACATCCTGTTCTTCGGGGACATAATCGTCCTGCGCCGCATAGCCTGTATTCTCATTCACGAAATCCATATCGTCGTCATCGTAATCGTCGTCGTCGGGCACGCCCATCATACCTTTGATCTTATCGAACATACTCATCTCTGAAATCTCCTTTTTATGGCAAGCTGGCCGCGCGCAGACGCATGCGCCGCCGCGCCACGATTGTAACGGTTTTGTATCCGCACCGGCACAACAAATTGGATACTATCATCGTTATTATCCTTGTTTTTGTGGCGGATGTCAATAAACAGTTGCAAATTTGTGTAAAAAGGCACACAAAAAAGCTACAATATTTTTCCGTCGTACAGATCTGTACCGCGCACAACAATCTCATCGAACAGTTTTACCTCATTTTCGCCCGTCGTTGTTTTCGACGGCACCAGAATGTAATCCTCGTTTTCAAACAGGATCGTAATATTTTTCTGGTACACCAGGTTTCCGTATTTGACAAACACGCAGTTTTGCCCTTCAACGATGTGCAGTGCCTGTCGGTCGATACGGATTCCCTCATAGGTGGCGAACGTTATATCTGCTTTTTCATGCTCCAGCGTCACAACTGTCTCGTTGATGTAATCACAAAGCAATTCCACCTTGGCAGTACCGTTCTCCTCATCCACCGTAACATTCACCACGGTGGCGGGCACCGATTCGGCCGATACGTTTGGGAACGAGATCTCGACGCGCGTTCCCTCCACGAACTTTTCCGCCTGTTTCTGCGTCACAAGGCCATAATAACGCCAGCGGTAGTCCAAAATCAGCTTGCCCGCTACGTTTGCGTCGTTCGTTTGGGAAGGCTGTGCCAGCGCATCCTTCAATTCTGCCGGAGACATGGCCGCCAGCGCCTCAGGCGTATACATCTGCTTCTCGCTGTCCTGCGCGGAGACAAAATATCCGGCCGCCGGAGCTGTTATCGGTGTGTATACGCTGGCGGCATCCGCCGCGTCGCGCCGCGCCGTCAGGTCCGCAATGCGGGCGCTGAAATCCGATACGACCCCCATCGTGAGCTGCATCTTATTCTGCGCAAGCTGGATGGAAGCCCGCGCATCCGATAATCCTGTGTAATTGCCGCTCTCCAGCAGATCCAGCGCCGAATAGATACCCTGCTGGTTCTGATTCATCAGCGCCTCAACGTCGGCAGCCGCGCCCGCCTGGGACTTTTCCAGCACCGAAAGCTCCTCCGTCAGCTTTTCGGAGAGCGTCCGGTTCTGTGCGCTCGCTTCGTCGGCGAACAATCGCGCTACCTGCGTGCCTGCCGAGACACGCTCGCCGTTGTTCACCTGATAGCCCAGGACGCCCGCTCCCTCATAAGGAATGACCGTCTCATCCATGGCGAGCATCCCGTCGCAGCGGACGACGTCGGACATTGAATATGCCACCGCGGTCTGCGTTTGATAATTCGTACGCAGCACCTGTACCATCTGAACGCCGATATATCCGGCGGGCACGAGCATCAGCAGAGCCAAAATCAGTCCTCTGTACCGTTTTTTCTTTTTTCTTACCGGCCAGTTTTCCATATATCCGTTATTCCTTATATTTGATCGCCGCAATTTTTCTTCACATGCCCCGCCCAAAGCCGGGCGGCCGCCTCCGCCGCTTCCGGCTCCCCTGCGGGCAGCCAAACCAGGCCGTCCATCCGCCGGAACCAGGTAAGCTGCCGTTTGGCGTAATTACGGGACGCCCGCTTGAGCGCCGCCGTACATACTTCCAACGGTTCCTTTCCTTCAAAATAAGGAAAAAATTCTTTGTAGCCAATGGCCTGCGCCGCGGTATGGTAGGCATCTCTGTTGGCATACACCAAGCGCGCCTCTTCCAGCAGCCCATGTGCAAGCATCGCGTCTACTCGCGCATCAATGCGTGCATAAAGCTGTGCACGCTCCGGCATATTCAGCCCTATCAGCAAAGCGCGGTACGGCTGCTGCGCCGGACGGGAGCGCGCGAGCCGGCATTACGCCAAGGGGCGGTGCCGCCGCCGGCGGGAGGCGGGGGAGCCGGCAGGACATCGTCTCGCCCGTTTGCTCATACAGCTCCAGCGCACGCAGCACACGCCCATGGTTGTTGGGGTGCAGCTTCGCCGCACACTCCGGGTCCACCTGCTGCAGCCGCGCATAAAGCGGGCCGATGCCCTGCTCCGTCAGCTCGGTTTCCAGCCGTGCCCGCACGGCCGGGTCCGCCTTATCCGGTGTAAAGTCTATTCCATTTACAAGACTGGAAATATACAATCCGGTGCCGCCGGCCACGATTGGAACGCGTCCGCGTGCCGTGATCTGCGCGATACACTCGCCTGCGTGCCTGACATAGTCCGCAACAGAGAACCGTTCTTCCGGCGGAAGAAATCCCACCAGATGGTGCGGCACACCTTTCATCTCCTCCGGCGTCGCCTGTGCAGTTCCCACACGAAGCCCTTTATAGATCTGCATCGAATCCGCCGAAACGACCTCGCCGTCCAGCAGCTTTGCCAGCGCAACAGAGAGCGCTGTTTTCCCCGTAGCCGTGGGACCGCAGATCACGATGATATCAGCCTTGTCTGCCAAACTGCTTTTCCAGCTCCTTTTTGGTGATCTTCAGCACGATGGGCCGTCCGTGGGGACAGAACGGAGGCACTCTGCCGTCCAGCACATCCTCCGCCAAGCGCAGCAGCTGTGCAGCGTGCGTTTTATCTCCCGCCTTGATGGCCGCGCGGCACGCGATGGAGTGCAGCACCCATTCTGTTTTTTCGCTGGTGGTATACCGCGGGTTGGAGACCAGCCTGCTGGCCAGCTCCACCACAAGGTCCTCCACATCCTCGGGCACGACGTCCGCCGGGACGGCGCGCACCACGACAGAATTGCCGCCGAAGTCCTCCACTTCCAGACCGCTGTCCTGTAAAAGCATTTCACTTTGCACCAGTGCATCCTTTTCTTCCGCGGAAAGCTGCACCGTTACGGGCACCAGCAGCATCTGGCTGCTCACCTTCCCATACGATGCCGCCAAAGATTCATAGATAATGCGCTCGTGGGCGGCGTGCTTATCCAAAAGGCACATGTCGTTTCCCCGTTGGGTGACAATGTACGTGTCAAACACCTCGCCCACAAAACGAAGCGAATCGCGCCGCTGTTCTTCTTCCACAGGCGCAAAAGCAGTCTGATGGGGCGTTTCAGCCTCCATCTGCGGCGCGGCGGTATTTTCCGTCCCGGCTGTTTCTCCCGCCGCAAAGCTGTTCAGGGCCCGGTCCTCCGGCAGGGTCTGCACGCCCGGCGTTCCCTCCTGCCGCCGGCAGACAGTGTGCGGCATAAAGCCGACATCCTCCGCCGCGTCCTCATCAGCCCATATATCCGGCGCCTTTGCCGAACGGTACGGAACGGTAGATTCACTTGAGAGAGCAGTGATCAGTTCACTGTACGCTTTCACCTGGCCGGGCAGCGGTACGGCGGACGGCTCCGGACGTGCCGGGACGGGCCTCACCGGTGCGTCCGGAACGGCACGGGACGCCGGGCGCAATGCGCCCGGGCCGCGCGCGGGCTCTTCGGCCGGGGCGCGCTCGGACGGC
>OBZS01000532.1_pt1 | contig 10534 bp, 9 predicted proteins | sample 1476981 | NCBI WGS metagenome assembly OBZS01 (sample SAMEA2580254, study PRJEB22360) | human gut metagenome | biome: human gut; feature: human-associated habitat; material: faeces | place: Denmark | collected 2008/2010 | reverse complement strand
TTGGCCTGCTTTTCTTCAATATCCTTCTTCGTAATAATCGTCGTGCTCTGTGACTCATACTTTGCCGCTTCCTTAGCCGCGTCGGCCGCTACGACGATATCCCCTGTCGTAACGTGAGTGTCCCCCCCTACAGGACTGTCCGCCGCACAGACGGGCAGAGCCAGCCAGGTCAGGACGGCACACTGCAGGAGAAGATACTTCGTCTTCCTGTTTACGTGATACTTCATACTTTCGTTCGCCTCCCTCATGTTTTTGTCACAGTTTTTTTGTTTCGGATATAGGTTCTTTATATTTTATATTGAGTATAAATATCACTGTTTTTATAATATCTAAGGATTGTTGTCCTTTCCACTCCATTCGGACCGAAAATAATCCAATCGGACAAAAAGTTGATGATTATTCTTAACTTATATAATCTGATTACGCACTATGCTTTATATTTATTTCTGTGCAGCATACGCAAAAAAGGGAGAGAAACGGACTTGCTCCGTCGCTCTCCCTTTTTGCTTTATATTGAGTTTTCGTCTTATTTCGTACCGAAAATACGGTCTCCCGCATCGCCCAGACCCGGCACGATGTAGCCGTGCTCGTTCAAGGCATCGTCCAAGGCGGCTACGTAGATTTTTACATCCGGATGGTCGCTGTTAATGCGCTGTACGCCGACCGGCGCGGCAACGAGACACATGAGCTTAATGTGCTGAATGCCCCGTTCCTTGAGAAGTGCGATGGCTGCCGACGCGCTGCCGCCCGTGGCGAGCATGGGGTCGACGATGATGAAATCGCGATCGTCCACGTCGGGCAGTTTACAGTAATATTCGACCGGCTCCAGGGTCTGCGGATCCCTGTACAGACCGATATGGCCTACTTTTGCCGTCGGGATGAGATTCAGCATGCCCTGCACCATGCCGAGGCCGGCGCGCAGAACGGGAACGATGCCCAGCTTCTTGCCGCTGATGCGTTTACCCGTCATCTTCGCAACGGGCGTTTCCACTTCCACGTCTTCCAGGGAAAGATCGCGCGTAATTTCATAGCCCATGAGCATGGTTATTTCTTCCAATAATTCGCGAAAATCCTTCGATCCCGTTTCTTTCATGCGCATTAAGGTCACTTTATGCTGAATGAGGGGATGATCCATTACTTGTACGTGCATAATCGGCTCCTTTTCGGGTAGTTTATTTTTCCATTTCTTTAATCATGTTGACGCGTGCCGTATGGTAGGATCCGTCGAAATCCGTCTGCAGGAAGGTGTCGACGACGGCCTTGGCCAGACCGGATCCGATAATGCGTTCGCCCATGGTGAGGATATTGGCGTCGTTGTGACGGCGGCTGAACTCTGCCGAATACGGATCGTGACAGAGGGCTGCGCGAATGCCGCGTACCTTGTTGGCCGCAATGCCGATGCCGATACCCGTGCCGCAGACGAGGATACCCCGGTCAAAGGTACCGTCCGCCACGGCGTGTGCCGCTTTGGCCGCCACGACGGGATAGTCAACCCGCTCCGGCGTAAACGAACCGTAGTCCGTAACGTTCATTCCCTTTTCTATGAGATACTGCTTTATCTCTTCTTTTAACCTGAATCCGCCGTGATCGCTGCCCAATACGATTTTCATCCGGCTCGCCTCCTCCGCTTCGTGTATTCGTCCCTTATTATACATCCAAGCTTACACATCGACAACCGCTCCGGCGGCCGCTTTTTTCATACGGTTCATGACGGCCGTGCCGATATCGCCGGCTGCAACGCCTTCGGCAAGAATGTAATCTGCAGGAGCCGTGTCAAAAAACAGGAGGCCCGTGTAGAGATTTCTGGCCAATTCTTTTTTGTCGCCGTGACGCCCCCAAACAAAGGTCGGCGCATCAGCCGTCTGAAGCAGGTCCGCCGTTTCGGTACTCACCAGATAAAAGACCTGCATGGGCGCGTTCGGCGCATAGTGGCGATACTTCATGCCAGGCGCCTTGGGAACACCCGTGCCCGTAATAAGCGTTTTATCCACGGTTACGCGCGGCGTCACGGCGGCGAGCATTTCTTCGGTTACCGCACCGGGACGCAGGATGACGACTTCGTCTTCCAGCACTTCGACAATGGTCGATGCGGCACGCAGAAAGGCACGGCAGCCGGCATGTGCCGGACAGCGCAGGGCAACCGTATCAAGGCCGCCCGTGGCCGCATCGGGCACAACGGCCTTGCGCGGCAGGACGAGTGTCAAGGGCCCCGGCCAAAAGATATCCATCAGTTTTTCCGCCAAGGCCGGCACGTAAGACGCTGCGGCCTTGGCTTCTTCCTTGCCCGGTACGGTCAGAATGAGGGGGTTGTCGCTCGGCCGCCCCTTGGCCGTATAAATGCTGCGGCATGCGTCGGCATCCAGTCCGTTGGCACCGATGCCGTAGACCGTTTCCGTCGGAAAGACGACGAGGCCGCCGGCGCGGATAATCTGTCCCGCTTCTTTCAAGACGGGAATATCCTTTTCCGTTCCGTCTATAGAACGTATTTTTGTCTCTTTCATGGCTCATCCCTTCTTTTCAAGGAGAACAACCCGCTCAATACCGCCGTAGTCCCTGCGAACGGCGGCGAGACCGAACTCGCCTGTATTCGTAAATATATCCGCTACATCCGGGGCCTGCCCGGCGCCGACCTCAAGAGCGCACTTCCCCCCCGTTTTCAGATACAAGGCCGCACCGGCGGCAATACGTCTGTATATGTCCAGTCCGTCATCGCCGCCGAAAAGGGCGGTCTGCGGGTCACGGCGCACTTCCGGTTCCAAATGATTCATGTCGTCAGCCGTCAGATAGGGCGGATTGGAAAGAATCCAGTCGTAGTGTTCCCCGACGGTCAAATTTTCATAAACGTCGCTCTCACACCACGTAACGCGATCGATACCCAAGTTCTCGCCGTTTTGCCGGGCTACCGCCAAAGCGGCCGGTGATATGTCGACACCCGTGCCGGCGGCATGAGTAAAATACGCCAGGACACTGAGAATGACAGCGCCGCTCGCCGTGACCCTGAGAATGACAGCGCCGCTTCCCGTCCCCATGTCGAGAACGTGCAGCGGCGCATCCTGCGGTGCCGCTGCAATGACCGTCTCCACGAGGAGCTCCGTTTCGGGACGCGGTATGAGAACGTCGCCGGAAACGATAAAATCATGGCCCATAAAGGGTTTTACGCCCAATATGTGCGCCACCGAACAGCGTTCGGCGCGCAATTTTATTTTTTCTTTATACGCCGCAAGCTCCGCCGCCATAAGAGGCTCGTCGTAATGGGCATATAAGTAAATTCGCTCCTTGCCGAGAACAAAGGCCAGGAGGATTTCCGCATCCAGGCGGGGCGTGTCGATGCCCTTACCGGCGAAAAACTTCTCCGTCCACTGCAGAAGCGAGCCGATAGTCCACGTATCAGTCATTATCCTCTTCGGCTTCCTTCATGAGCTCGGCGCGCCGCGCTTCGGCAAGGGCCTGAATAAATTCGTCAATGTCGCCGTTTAAGACGCTTTCCAGTTTGTACAGAGTCAGGTTGATGCGGTGATCCGTCACGCGCCCTTGGGGATAGTTGTATGTGCGGATACGTTCACTCCGGTCGCCCGTGCCGACCTGACTGCGCCGCGCTTCGGTCACTTCCGCTTCCGCTTCTTCCCGGGCCTGTGCCAGAAGGCGTGCTTTCAGGACACGCACGGCCTTGGCTCTGTTTTCCAGCTGCGACCGTTCATCCTGGCATTCGACGACGATACCCGAGGGAATGTGAGTCATACGTACGGCCGACGACGTCTTGTTGACGTGCTGACCGCCGGCACCGGAGGCGCGGTAGTAGTCGACACGTACGTCTTCCATGTTGAGATTTATTTCCACGTCTTCCGCTTCGGGCAGGACGGCAACCGTTGCCGTCGAGGTATGAATACGGCCGCCCGCTTCCGTTACGGGCACGCGCTGCACGCGGTGCACACCGGACTCATACTTGAGCTTGCCGTAGACGCCGCTTCCTTCAACGGAAAATATAACTTCCTTATAGCCGCCCAATTCGGGCGCGTTGGCGCTGATGATGCTCGCCTTCCAGCCCTTTTGCTTTTCAATATACTTCATATACATGCGAAACAGGTCGCCGGCAAAGAGAGCCGCCTCGTCACCGCCGGCACCGCCGCGGATTTCCATAATCACGTTTTTATCGTCATACGGATCCTTCGGCAGCATGAGGATGTGCAGCTCTTCTTCAAGAGCCGCCTGTTCCTTGACCAGTTCCGCCAGTTCTTCCCTGGCCATGGCCGTAAGCTCCGCGTCGGAGCCGTCATCGACGATTTCCTTATCGTCCCTGATGGCGGCGGTCACGTCCTTATACTTTCGAAATACTTCAATAAGCGGAGAAAGAGCGGCATGTTCCTTCGTCAATTTCTGCCACTCTTCCTGTCTGGCAATGACGGACGGATCGCTGATGCGCCGCTCCAAGTCGATAAACTTATTCTCCACGGCTTGGTCGATAAACTTATTCTCCACGGCTTGTACCTTATCTATAAACACGCTGATTCCTCTCTTTCCCTCGATTACTGTGTATCCCCTTTGGCACGGGCCGCCGCGATTTCCGCTTCCGTATGAGGGCGCGCCGCGTCAAGGGCTTTGATGGCGACTTCAATCTGATCGTCATGGGGTTCGCGTGTCGTCAAGTACTGAAGCCACAAGCCCGGTTTGAACAATGCCCTGACAACGGGATTTTTCGTCCTGCCCGCAAGGCGGATCAATTCATAACTGATACCCGCCACGACAGGCATTAAAACGACACGCGACAGTATGCGCATGAGCAAATCGGGCCAACCTAAAAAAGCGAAGACGAAGATGGCCACGACCATGACGATCAAGAGAAAATTCGTACCGCACCGCGGGTGCAGCCGCACTTGGGCGCGCACATTTTCCACCGTCAGGGACAGGCCCTTTTCATAGGCCCAAATCGTCTTGTGCTCGGCACCGTGGTATTCAAAAACACGGCGAATATCGGCCGTCAGGGAAATACCCCAAATGTAGAGGAGAAAAATGCAGAGCCGCAATACGCCTTCGGCAATATTGAGGAGAAATTGCCATAACGACGGAAAAGATCATGGTCCCGGCGATTTGGCGATTCGTCATTTGCTCCTCCTCTTCACCCGCCGCCATGGCCGAATAGGACAGGCTTTTCATGCCGTATACGAGTGACTCTCCCAAGGCAATTGTGCCGCGAATGAAGGGCTTCTTCAAAATAGGAAAGCGCTCCGTCAAAGAATGAACCTTTTCTTTTTTTACGGTTATATCGCCGGACGGCGTCCGTACGGCAGTAGCAATATACTCGGGGCCGCGCATCATGACGCCTTCAATGACCGCCTGGCCGCCGACATATACAGGTTTATCCAAGAGAACCTCCCTTTTCCATACAAACAAATAGAGCAGAGCATTCCTGCTCTGCCTACCGCTTGTGCTGCTGTTATTCAGCTGTTTAGCTTTTTTTACCGTAACGTTTATTAAACTGTTCAATACGGCCGCGGGCTGCCTGAGCACGCTGCTGGCCTGTAAAGAACGGGTGGCATTTAGAGCAAATTTCAACACGCAGTTCCGGCACTGTGGAACCTGTTTCAAAAGTATTGCCGCATGCACACGTTACTACGGCCTTACCATAATTCGGATGGATACCTTCCTTCACCATTCACACCTCTTCTCCAAGCATACTAAACCCATACTTGAGGATTATAGCATAAAGGCGCCTTTATTGCAATATAAACGTACCTGCTTCCAAAAGTTCCGCCAGGTCCTGCTGCAGTTCGGGGCCTGCCGTAATCCAGTACTGCCGTTCCGCAAGAAAGGTCTTTTGACTGCCCGCCAAATGAAAGTAGACCTTTGTCGGGCCGGGGTATTTTTTCAAAACGGCCGCGACGTCGGCAGCGAGGGACGAGTGTTCGAAGCGGGCGGGAATCTTGATGAAGAGTTTTTCGCCCTGCCCGGCCCGCCACAGGTCTCGGGGTGCAATATACACGGAATTTCTCTTTTCCGATTCCGCCGCTGCCGCTTCGTCCAAAGGCAAGACTTCGTCGGCTATGATCTGTACTTCCTCGTCCGTTATGTCGGCCCGCCCCCTGACGGTGACGACCGTATCGACGGCCATAAAGGAACGGCATTTGGCAAAGGTCTTGGGAAAGACAACGACCGTGACGGTGTGCGTAAAATCTTCTACGGTCAAAATGGCCATCATGTCGCTGCGCTTCGTCATCACCTGGCGGCACGCCGTAATAAGGCCGCCTGCGCGCAGGACTTTGCCGTCATATTGTGCAGCCTCGTCATCATAGAGAACGGCCAGAGGCGTGAGCCCCTTCATGGCCTCCTCGTAAGCGTCCAGAGGATGGCCGCTGAAGTAGAAGCCGTCGTATTCCTTTTCCATGGCCAGGCGCGCCTCCAAGGGAAATTCCGGTACGTCCGGGTAGGTCAGCTCGGTCACATTCGCATCGTCTTCCATATCAAAGAGTCCCATCTGCCCGGACGCCCGGTCCTGCTGACGCAGGGCTCCCATAGAGACCGCCCGGTCGAGAACCGCAATGAGCTGGGCGCGTTTCTTGCCGAACGAATCCATGGCGCCGCAGTGAATAAGGCTTTCCAAGGCACGACGGTTAACGACGCGCGAATCGACACGGCCGCAGAAATCGCTGAGAGATGTAAAGGGCCCGTCTTTCTCGCGCGCTTCCAGAATGGCATTGATGGCATTTTCACCGACGCTCTTAATACCGGCCAGGCCGAAACGAATATTGCCGTTCTGTACGGAAAAGACGGACATACTTTCGTTCACGTCCGGCGAGAGGACGGACACGTTGCGGCGCTTGCATTCGGCTGCATAATAGCTGATTTTACCGACATCATTCATCATGCTCGTCATGGTGGCGGCCATAAATTCGGCGCAGTAATGCGCCTTGAGATATGCCGTTTGCCAGGCGACGTACGCATAAGCGGCGGAGTGGGATTTGTTGAAACCGTAGCCGGCAAAGTAAACCATGAGGTCGAAAACCTTTTCGGCAATCTCGTCGTCAATGCCCTTTTTCCGAGTCCCTTCCAGGAAGTGGGCCCGCTGTGCGAGTAGAACGGATTCTTTTTTCTTGCCCATGGCGCGGCGCAAAAGGTCGGCCTCACCGAGGCTGAAGCCGCCCATGGCCGAGGCGATCTGCATAACCTGTTCCTGATAAAGAATGACGCCGTACGTGTCCTTGAGAATGGGCTCCAGGAGGGGATGAAGATACGTAACCTCTTTCTCGCCGTGGCTGCCCTTAATAAAATCTTCCACCATACCGCTGCCGAGAGGGCCCGGCCGGTAAAGGGCGACGAGGGGGATCATGTCTTCGAAATGTTTCGGCGCCAGCTCTCTGACAAGGTTTGTAATGCCCGTCGATTCCATCTGGAAAATGCCTGCCGTATCGCCGTCCGTCAGGAGTTTGCACGTAGCTTCGTCGTCCAGGGGCACCGCTTCAATATCGAGGTCGATGCCGTAATTGCGGTTGATCATCTTGACGGCGTCCCCGATGACCGTAAGTGTACGCAGGCCGAGAAAGTCCATTTTGAGCAGGCCCAGTTCTTCGACCAAATCCTTGTCGTACTGCGTCGTCAAATACCCTTCCTTCGAATACTGCATGGGTACGTAGTCATCAACGGAAGCGGCCGATATGACGACGCCGGCAGCATGTGTCGACGAATGGCGCACGAGCCCTTCCAGTGCCTTGCCGAAGTCGACAAGACGCCGTACTTCCGCCTTGGTTTCGTATTCCTTTTTAAAATCCTTGCTGGTTTGCAGCGCTTTATCAAGGGTAATGCCCAGCTCGTTGGGCACGGTCTTCATAATGCGGTTCACTTCACTCAGCGGCATGCTCAGGACGCGACCTACGTCACGCAGAACGGCACGCGCCGCCAGCGTACCGAAGGTGATGATCTGCGCCACATGATCCTTGCCGTATTTTCGCGTCACGTAGTCGATGATCCTGCCGCGGTTTTCGTAGCAAAAATCCATGTCTATATCGGGCATGGTAATGCGGGCGGGGTTTAAGAACCGTTCAAAGAGGAGATCGTACTTGAGCGGGTCCAAGCCGGTTATGCCGAGAAGATAGGCAACGACCGAACCGGCTGCGGAACCGCGGCCGGGACCGACGGGAATGCGATGATCCCGCGCGTATTTGACATAGTCCCAAACGATAAGAAAGTACGACGGAAAGCCCATGTCTTCAATGACGCCCAGCTCATAATCCAGCCGCTGCCGCAACCCAGCCGCTGCCGCACTTCATCGGTTACAGGATTGTATCGGCCGGGCAGAGCGGCCTCACAAATTTTGCGCAGATACGTCGCGTCCGTCTCACCTGCCGGCACTGGAAACTGCGGCAAATGCCGCTCGTCAAAGCTGATTTCCACGTCGCACTTGGCGGCTATTTCCAGCGTCGTATCAAGGGCCTCAGGCATATCCGGAAAGAGGCGTTCCATTTCTTCGCGCGACTTCATGTAAAACTCGCTGTTGGAAAAGCTGAAATGCGCAGGGTCGTCGAGCGTCCCTGCCGTGGAAATGCACAGCTTCACTTCCTGTGCCGGCGCATCTTCCTTATTAAGATAGTGAAAATCGTTTGTCGCCACGAGCTTCAGGCCGTACTCGGGCGCCCATTCCTTAAAGACGCGACGTACTTCCTGTTCTTCAGTCATGCCGTGATTCTGCACTTCCAAATAAAAATCGTCTTTTCCGAAAATACGGATAAACGCTTCCAACGTACGGCGCGCCCCGGCTTCGTCATGATTGAGAATATCCTGCTGAATCTGTCCTTCAATGCAGGCCGACAAGGCGATGAGTCCCTCATGATATTGTTCGAGCAGATCAAAATCCACGCGCGGGCGGTGATAATTATTTTCGCCGTCTACAAAGCCCTTGGAGACGATCTTCACGAGATTGTGGTAGCCCTTCAGATCTTTGGCGAGAAGGACGAGATGACAAAGGCGCTCCTTCGTCTTCCGCTCAAAGCGGCTGCCCCGCGTCATATATATCTCACAGCCCAAAATAGGCTTGATGCCCGCCGCTTTCGCCGCCTTATACAGGTGGATGACGCCGTACATATTGCCGTGATCCGTAATAGCCACGGCCGGCATTCCCAGTTCTTTCGCCTTCTGCACCATAGCGGGAATACGAGACAGTCCGTCAAACAGGCTGTACTGCGTATGATTATGTAAATGAACAAACGATTTCATAACGTCTCCTCAATACAGATGACTACAATATCGGTTGTGTTTTATTGTAACACTGAAGAAGAAAAAATTCATCTCCCCGCAAATGCAAAGAGCCCCGCACTGCCGAAACAATGCGAGACCCTTCTCACTATCCCTATATCTTACGCTTCGATTTCCGATACTACGCCGGCTCCCACCGTTCTGCCGCCTTCGCGTATTGCAAATCGCAATCCCACTTCCACCGCAATCGGCGTAATCAGTTCCACGTCCATCTTTACGTTGTCCCCGGGCATGCACATTTCTACCCCTTCCGGCAACTGAATCACTCCCGTCACGTCCGTCGTTCTGAAGTAGAACTGCGGCCGGTAGTTCGTGAAGAACGGCGTATGTCGTCCCCCTTCATCCTTCGTCAATACGTATACTTGTGCCTTGAACTTCGTATGCGGATGTATCGACCCCGGCTTTGCCAATACCTGTCCCCGTTCGATTTCCTTGCGGTCTATTCCCCGCAGCAGGGCACCGATGTTGTCCCCCGCTTCTGCCAAGTCAAGGAGCTTACGGAACATTTCTACGCCCGTTACTACCGTCGTCTTCGCTTCTTCCGACATGCCCACGATTTCTACCGTGTCGCCGACCTTCACCGTGCCCCGTTCTACGCGCCCCGTCGCTACCGTGCCGCGCCCCGTTATGGTGAAGACGTCTTCTATCGGCATCAGGAACGGTTTGTCCGTCGGCCGGTCCGGCGTCGGAATATAGTCGTCTATGGCATCCATCAGATCCAGAATGCTCTTCTTCGCTTCTTCGTCGCCTTCCAACGCTTTCAACGCCGACCCTACGATGATGGGGATTTCATCTCCCGGGAAATCATAGGAGCTCAACAATTCCCGTACTTCCATTTCCACCAGTTCGATCAGTTCCGGATCATCTACCTGGTCCGCCTTGTTCAGGTATACGACCATTGCCGGTACGCCTACCTGACGGGCCAGCAGGATATGTTCACGCGTCTGCGGCATGGGGCCGTCGGCTGCGCTTACCACCAGGATGGCTCCGTCCATCTGTGCGGCACCGGTGATCATGTTCTTTACATAGTCCGCGTGGCCCGGGCAGTCTACGTGTGCATAGTGGCGCTTATCCGTTTCATATTCCACGTGCGCCGTATTAATCGTAATACCGCGTTCCCGTTCTTCCGGCGCCTTATCGATATTGGCATAGTCGGAGAATTCGGCATAGCCCTTTTCCGACAAGACTTTCGTAATTGCCGCGGTCAGTGTTGTTTTGCCGTGGTCGACGTGACCGATCGTTCCGATATTGACATGCGGTTTGGTTCTTTCATATTTTTCTTTTGCCATGTTAC
>OBZS01000530.1_pt1 | contig 10563 bp, 7 predicted proteins | sample 1476981 | NCBI WGS metagenome assembly OBZS01 (sample SAMEA2580254, study PRJEB22360) | human gut metagenome | biome: human gut; feature: human-associated habitat; material: faeces | place: Denmark | collected 2008/2010 | reverse complement strand
AGAATAAAAGTACTATTCGAGAAGACAGATAAAAATAAAGACAACTGCAGATAAATGACACAATTACTGAATCGGCATGGCATAAGCCCATTCTTAAAAAGAGGTTGCTATATTGGCAATATAAGAAAAATCCATTGACAATGGACAAGCCAATCTCGTATAGCAAAGGTATAAGTAAAATCTTTGTTTGTAAATTTAGAAGAGGTGACAAAATGAAAGAAGATCATGTAAATTTACAAATGATTAAAACCGCACGGGAACGCTTGCAAGAGGTAGCGCAACAAACGGGGCTGTCTTACTCCAATTCGGTGAGCAAGGTGGCCGGGTGTTCCGTCTACTTGAAGCTGGAAAATCTGCAGCGTACGGGGTCTTTCAAGCTGCGCGGTGCCTACAATAAGGTAGCCGCCCTGACGGAAGACGAGCGGGAAAAGGGCGTCATTGCCGCTTCGGCCGGTAACCATGCGCAGGGTGTTGCCCTGGCTGCAGGCAGTTACGGCTGCAAGGCGACGATTTGCATGCCCAGGCACGCACCGCTCATGAAGATTGCGGCGACGCGAGGCTACGGTGCGGATGTCGTCCTGCACGGAGAGTTCTTTGACGAAGCCGCGGCGAAGGCGAAGGAATTGGCCGACGAGCACGGTTATACGTTCGTCCATCCGTTTGACGATCCTTATGTCATTGCCGGTCAGGGAACGATTGCCTTGGAAGTGTTGGAACAGCTCCCCGAAACGGAGGCCTTTGTCGTTCCCGTCGGCGGCGGTCTCATTTCGGGTATTGCCGTAGCGGCTAAAAGTATTAATCCGAAAATCAAGATTATCGGTGTCCAAACGGCCAACATGCCGTCTATGAAGGAATCCGTCGCCGGCGGTGCCATTCAGACGTATAACGGCAAGGCGACTCTTGCCGACGGTATTGCCGTGAAGACGCCCGGCAAACTGACCTTTGATATTTGCAGCCGTTATGTAGACGATATCGTCACTGTAGATGAAGGCGAAATAGCGGAGGCCATTTTATGGCTCATTGAACGGGTCAAGACCGTTGCCGAAGGGGCGGGCGCCGTTTCCGTAGCCGCATTGATGAGCGGAAAAGTATCGGGCGTACACAACAAGAAGGTGGTCTCCCTTGTCAGCGGCGGCAACATTGACGTCAACAACATGACGCGTATTATTAACCGCGGTCTGACCAAATCATGGCGGAAAGTTTATTTGAGTACCGTCCTGCCGGATCAGCCGGGCGAGCTCGTCAAATTCCTGTCCATTATTGCCGACTCGGGTGCCAACGTCTTGTCGGTTACGCATGAACGAAGTCAACACAGTGTGGGTATCGGTCATACGGCAGTTTCGCTGGAATTGGAAACGGCCAACGAAAAACATGTGGAACAGTTGACGGAAACGTTGAAAGAACGGCAGTATCATGTACTCGTTAAATAAACACCCATAAAGGAGAAGAAACAAACGTGAATTCTGAAGAGATGAAACGCGGCTTACGGCCGCGACATGTAGAAATGATTGCCCTCGGCGGTACTATCGGCGTCGGTCTGTTCATGGGTTCTGCAGACACGATTATGATGGCCGGTCCGTCGGTCCTGCTTTGCTACGCATTAACGGGCGTCGTCATGTTTTTTATTATGCGTATTATGGGGGAAATGCTTTACCAGGAGCCGATTACGGGATCTTTTGCTACATATGGGCATAAGTATATCAGCCCGTATGTAGGGTATTTAACAGCGTGGAGTTATTGGTTTATGTGGGTCGTCATCGGCCTTTCCGAAATTACGGCCGTCGGTATTTATGTAAAATATTGGTTTCCCCTCTTGCCGCAGTGGGTTGCCGCTTTCGGCGGTATGGTCATCGTGGCGGCGGCCAACCTGACGGCCGTTAAATACTACGGTGAGTTTGAATTCTGGTTCGCCCTGATCAAAGTCATGACTATCGTTGCCATGCTTCTCGTCGGAGCCGGCGTTATCATCTTCGGCTTCGGCAACGGCGGAATTCCCGTAGGCATTGAAAATCTTTGGGTACACGGCGGTTTCATGCCCAACGGCTTCGGCGGTATGCTCGCCGCCATGTGTGTCGTCGCGGCAGCTTTTCAGGGTGTGGAGCTCGTCGGAATTACGGCAGGTGAGGCGCAGGAACCGAAGGAAACGCTCCGCAAGGCAACGAAAAATATTGTTTGGCGCATTCTCATCTTTTATATCGGCTCTATCTTTATTATCCTCTGTATTTACCCGTGGAATCAGGTCAGCTTCGTAGCGAGCCCTTTTGTGGCAACCTTTACGAAAGTCGGCATTACGACGGCGGCGGGTATTATAAACTTTGTCGTTCTCACGGCGGCCCTGTCGGGCTGCAACAGCGGTTTGTACAGCTCGGGCCGCATGCTCTATACGCTCGCTCAAAGAGGTCAGGCGCCGGCAATCTTCAAACGCCTTTCCAGGTCGGGCGTGCCGCGTATCGGTATCGGCGTTACAATCAGCTTTCTTATTATCGGCGTCATTTTAAACTACATGATTCCTCATTCAAAGCTCTTCCTCTACCTTTACAGCGCGTCCGTCTTCCCGGGCATGATTGCCTGGTTCGTTCTGGCGTACTCGCAGAAGAATTTCCGCAAGCGCTGGGGAGAAGAGGTCATGGCGAAGCATACCTTCAAGTCGCCCCTTTTTCCCTATGCCAACTGGTTTTGTATCGTCTTCCTCGGCCTGGTGACCATAGGCATGTGGTTCAATCCGGATACGCGCATGTCCCTCATCTCGTCGTGGGTGTACATGGCTTTCATTACGGTCGTTTATTTTATTTGCGGTTTACATCGCCAAAAGTATGACCGTGAAGGAAATCCCATTGCAGGAAAAGAAGGGGAAAGCGCCGAATAATATAAAGACGTTTATTTCTCTCACTCAGAGAATACGGTATTTTTAAAAGGAGAGTGGTTTACATGGCAGTACAGGTAATCAAAACGGATAAGGCACCGGGTGCGGTAGGCCCGTATTCGCAGGCAATTAAAGCGGGAAACGTTCTTTTTGCTTCCGGACAGATTGCGCTTGACCCGGAAAGCGGCAGGCTCGCAGGCGGCGGTGTAACGGCACAGGCTGAACAGTGCATGAAGAATGTCGGCGCCTTGCTCGAAGCTGCCGGCATGTCGTACGATAATGTTGTTAAGACAACCGTATACATTACGAATATGAACTTCTTCGGCGCCGTAAATGCCGTATACGGAAAATACTTCACCAGTACGCTGCCTGCACGGTCCTGTGTAGCCGTCGCGGAATTGCCGAAGGGCGCTCTCGTTGAAGTGGAAGTGACGGCATACGCTGAATAACGGCTCTTTTAAGGGGCGGCTCGAACTTGCCCGCTTTTTATGCTTGACAGGTATAAGCGACGGTCGTATAATGACAACATACATCAAGTATATAACCGCTTTGATGAGAACATGATGAATTTGATTACATTTATTCAGAGAAGAGCACATTTGCTGCGAGTGCTTCATAAATGCCGTTTTCATTACCGTCTCGGAGCTTACTGTTGAAACAGATACGGTCGCGCCGTTATAGCGTCAGAGATGCCGAAATAATCTCGGCAATTAGGGTGGAACCACGTGAATAATGACCTCTCGTCCCTTGTGGATGGAAGGTCATTTTTTATTTTAAAGGAGATGTTCAGTATGGTAGAAATAGTATTGAAAGACGGCAGTAAAAAACAATTTGCCGACAGCTGCACTTTAGGAGAAGCAGTTGCACAAATCAGCAACAGCCTGGCCAGGAAAGTTCTCGTCGCTAAAGTAAACAATGAAGTGACGGATCTGCGCATGCCTCTCATCGACGGATCGCACGTGGAATTTTTGACCTTTGATTCGCAGGAAGGGAAGGATACGCTGCGCCATACGGCTTCTCACATTATGGCACAGGCCGTACGACGCCTCTTTAAGAATGTCAAGGTCGCCATCGGTCCGGCCATTGAGACCGGTTTTTACTACGACTTTGATACGGAATATCGTTTTACGAAAGATGATTTTGCGGCTATAGAAAAGGAAATGCACAAGATCGTCAAAGAAAACCTGCCCGTAACGTATGAAGAAATTACGCGCGAAGAGGCGTTGGAGCTCTTCGGCAAGGATGATGAAATTTATAAAGTCGAATTAATCAACGAGCTTCCGGCACATACAAAAATCTCCCTCTACAGACAGGGCGAGTTTTATGACCTCTGCGCCGGCCCGCACGTCATGTCGACAGGTCAGGTGAAGGCCTTTAAACTTCTCTCCGTTGCCGGCGCATATTGGCGCGGTAACGAAAAGAACAAAATGCTGCAGCGCATTTACGGGACGGCTTTTGAAAAGCAGTCCCAGCTGGACGAATACATCCGCATGCGGGAAGAAGCGGAAAAGCGTGATCACCGCAAGCTGGGAAAAGAAATGGATTTGTTCAGTTTTCACGAAGAAGGTCCGGGGTTTCCTTTCTTCCATGCGAAGGGCATGGTCTTGCGCCAGACGCTGCTCAAATTCTGGAACGGGCTGCATGACGAAGCCGACTACGATCAGATCAGCACGCCTATCATCCTGAACCGCAGGCTGTGGGAACAGTCCGGTCATTGGGAGCACTACCGCGACAACATGTACTTTACGACTATCGACGATGAACCGTATGCCGTTAAGCCCATGAACTGCCCGGGCGGCATTCTCGTCTACAAGAGCAATGTCCACAGCTATCGCGATTTCCCCATGCGCGTGGCGGAACTCGGCCTCGTACACCGTCATGAATTGCACGGCGCCCTGCACGGCCTCTTCCGAGTCCGCAGCTTCACGCAGGACGATGCGCATATCTTCATGCTGCCCGAACAGATGAAGGAAGAAATTACGGGCGTTCTTGATTTATTTCACAAGGCGTACAGTGCTTTCGGGTTAGAATATCACGTCGAACTTTCTACACGGCCCGAAAATTCCATGGGCAGCGACGAAATTTGGGAGCTGGCGACGAAGACCTTGCAGGAAGCTATTGAAGAAAAGGGCGTGCCCTATCAGATCAATGAAGGAGACGGCGCTTTTTACGGTCCGAAACTCGATTTCCATGTAAAAGATTCCATCGGCCGTACCTGGCAGTGCGGCACCATTCAGCTCGATATGCTCATGCCCGAACGCTTCGATATGACCTACATCGGCGAAGACGGCCAGAAGCATCGCCCCGTTATGGTTCACCGCGCCTGCTTCGGCAGTATCGAACGGTTCATCGGTATTTTGATCGAAAACTATGCCGGCGCCTTCCCCGTATGGCTTGCTCCGGTTCAGGTCAAGCTCCTGCCTATTTCGGAAAAGTGCATGGACTATGCCGTTGCCCTGCGCAAGAAATTCAAAGCTGCCGGCGTGCGCGTCGAGCTGGATGAGAGCAACGAAAAAATCGGTTATAAAATTCGCAAGGCCCAAATGGAAAAGGTTCCCTACATGGCCGTTATCGGCGATAAAGAGGCACAGAGCGGCACCGTCTCCGTACGGCATCGCACACAAGGCGATATGGGAGCCAGGAACGTGGATGAATTTATTGCGGAAATTCTCGAATTAACGGCAGAACGCAAAGGATAAACAATGCTCATCAACTGGTTTCCCGGCCATATGGCAAAAGCCGGACGCCTTATTAAAGAAAATTTAAAAGTCATCGACGTGGCCATTGAACTCGTAGATGCACGCATTCCCGTGAGCAGCGCCAATCCTATGATTGCCGCGCTCTTAGGTGATAAGCCGTCCGTCGTCGTCCTCAACAAGGCGGATCTGGCGGATCCGAAGCTTCTTGACATATGGAAGTCTTATTACAGGGAGCGCGGCAGGGCGGTCATCGCTATCAGCAGCAAGGACGGCAGGGGCGTAAAGAACCTTGTCGCCCTCGTACGCGGGATGGCGGCGCCCAAGCTGGAGCGGTGGCGTGCGAGGGGGCTCGGGAACCGTTCCGTGCGCACGATTATCCTCGGCATTCCCAATGTGGGCAAGTCAACGCTCATCAACCGCCTGGCCGGCCGCAATGCGGCAAAGACTGCGGACAAGCCCGGCGAGACCAAGGGGAAGCAGTGGGTTCACTTGGCGGATAATCTCGATTTACTCGATACGCCGGGTGTCCTCTGGCCTAAGCTGGAAAACCAGCTCAGCGCTTCGCGTTTAGCCGCAACGGGTGCCATTTCCGACACGGTGTTCGATATGGAAGAAATTGTGACCGCCCTGGTAGACGAATTGTCGCGGCGTTACGGTGAAGCCCTGAAAAAGAGATTCAATCTGACAAACCTGGGGGATACGCCGCAGGATACGATTCGTGCTATCGGTCAAAAGCGGGGGGCTGTCGTGGCGGGCGGTAAGCTTGATTTCGAGAAGACGTACAAACTTATTTTAAAGGATTACCGCGAAGGCCGTATCGGTGCCGTTACTTTGGATTGGCCCGAAGATTTCACGACCGACGAAGAGAATACAGGAGCTGATGATGACTGATATTGCGCAGCTTACATTGGCGGAGATAAAGATACTTCTTACACAAGAAGGGGCGCATATGATGCCCCTTCTTGCAGCTATGGCGGCGGACAGCCGTAAATCCGTGCGCAGTCTTGCCGCGGCGGAAGCGAAAAAGGAAGCTCGCCGCCGCGCCGAAGAAGAACGCCTGCGTGTCATGCTGCAGTACGAAGAGGCACTTTATAAAGAAGGAGCCCGTTATATTGCGGGTATCGACGAAGCGGGACGGGGCCCGGCGGCGGGACCCGTCACGGTGGCGGCCGTCATTTTGCCTGCAGGCTGGATGTATGCCGGTATTAACGACAGCAAGAAGGTGCCGCCTCATAAGCGTGAAGTGCTCTACAATATTATTGCAGAGCAGGCCGTCGCGCTTGCGTGCGTATCCAAGTCGGAACGGGAGATTGATAATCTTGATATTTATCATGCCACCATGGCGGCTATGTATGAGGCTGTCGAAGCTCTTTCCGTTCGTCCCGATGCGGTTATTGTCGACGCCATGCCTCTCCGTGATTTACCCATGCGGCACCTTTCTCTCGTAGGCGGTGACGGGAAGAGCCTTTCCGTTGCGGCGGCATCGATTATTGCCAAGGTCACGCGCGACAGAATTATGGAAGAATACGACGGACAATACCCGCAATACGGTTTTGGCGAACATAAAGGCTATTTGACGCAGGCCCATCGCGATGCCATTGTGGCTTACGGCCCCTGTCCCATTCACCGAAAGAGCTTTGAACCGATCAAGTCAATGGTACACTTTGAAAGATAAAAAAAGCCGCTCCTGAGGGAGCGGTTTTTGCTGTCCAAGGGATCAGAATAATTTCTTCAGCCACAAGAGGGCGACCGTAATGCCTGAACCGATCATTGCAATCGTGATGACGAGGAAGAATCCCCACTCGCTTTCCGCAAAGGGAAGAGGCACGTTTACGCCCCAAAGACTGAAGATGGTCGTCGGCACGGAAAGGATGATCGTAATGGAGGCGAGGAACTTCATGACAATATTCAGGTTGTTGGAAATGATGGAGGCGAACGTATCAGACATATTCATGAGAATGTTCGAGTACATTTCCACCATTTCGATAGCCTGCTTGTTTTCGATGATAACGTCTTCATAGAGCTTGAGCAGGTGATGAAGTGACTGATTGCGCCGCAGGCGAAGCAGCTTTTCCATGACTGCGCCGTTGCCCTTGAGAGCGGAAGCGAAAAAGGTTAAGGATTTCTGTAATTCGAGGAGCATGAAAAATTCCCTGTTTCGCATGGAATGGCGCAGAATATTTTCAATGTCGTCGCTGCGATGGTTGATTTGTTGTAAGTACCGCAGAAAGAGGGTTGCCGTGCGATAGAGAATCTGAAAGAGGAAGCGCGTTTTTTTGAAAGTATAAAAGAGCGGATACTTGTTTTGTGTAAACGCCTTCATGACATCGGATTCCTGAATGCAGACGGTGACAATGAAGTCGGGCGTAATGAAGATGCCGAGAGGCAAGGTGTCGTAGCTGTCCGTTTCCAGGATGATCGGGATGTTGATAACTACGAAAATATAATCATCTTCCAGCTCGACGTGAGAACGTTCTTCCGTGTCCAGGGCGGTCTTAAGGACGTCCGTCGGGATTTCCGTCACCATGGAAACGATTTGCAGATCGTCAAAGTCGGGGTTCACGATGTTGATCCACGAGCCTTTCTCGGCAGTGGCCAAGGACAGGTCGTCTTCCAGGTGCCCGTTAATGTGTTTGTAGACCTGCAGCATATGATACCCCTCCTTTCGCACAATCCTGTTATATACCAAACTAAATATAATCATACAAGACGGGACAAGTCAAGACTTGCGGAGGAATTTTTCTCACACAAAGGCAGAGCGTATGGAAGCGCCGTCACTGCAGGCGTTTTTTCGGCGGGCATAACGTGATATAATAAAGCAATATTATGAGTTTATTTCCGTATAGTAATATGAGGTCAGTGCAGTGCAGCTTCTAAAAATGGAATTGAGAGGCTTCAAGTCTTTCGCCGATAAAACGATTCTTCTCTTTGACAAGGGCATTACGGCAATTGTCGGTCCCAACGGCAGCGGCAAGAGCAACATATCCGATGCCGTCCGCTGGGTCCTGGGCGAGCAGAATGTGCGCCATCTGCGCGGGCAGCGGGCGGAAGACATCATTTTTTCCGGTACGGATACGCGCCGGCCGCAGGGTGCGGCGGAGGTGTCACTTTATTTTGATAACAGTGACAGGACGCTGGATACGGACTATACGGAAGTCGTCGTGACGCGCCGCTATTTTCGTTCCGGCGACAGTGAGTTTTACATTAACAAGCGGCCGTGCCGCTTAAAGGATATTCACACGCTCTTTGCCGATACGGGCATCGGCCGCGACTCCATGGCTCTTATCGGGCAAAACAGGGTGGACCGTATTTTAAACAGTAAACCCGAAGAACGCCGTATTATTTTTGAAGAAGTGGCCGGTATCAGCCGTTTCAAGAGCCGCAAGGAAGAGGGCTTGAAGAAACTGAAGGAAACGGAAAATAATCTGGCCCGCATCCGCGATTTGACGAACCTCTTGGAAGAACGGCTGCAGCCGGCGGCGGAACAGGCCGAAAAGCTGCGCACCTTTCGCGGCCTCGACAGGGAGCGTCAATCATATGAAGGAACGCTGGCCCTGCAGGAGCTGCGCAACTTTGAACGGCTCCTCGTCAAGGCGGAAAATACGGCACAACAGGCAAGACGGGAACTGGCGGAAATCAATGAAGCCATAGGAAAAATTGATAAGAAACGGCTGGAAATCCTATCTTTCATGGAAAAGGAGGGGGCGGCCGGAAGACTCCTCAACGAAACGGCCGGTGCGATCCGGTCCGAAGCGGAAAGCATGAAAACGCGCCTTGAAGCCATTGAGCTGCGTCGTGAAGAATTAAAGCAAACTTTGAACGTCTTGGCGGCAGAGGAGCCGAAGGCGGTACAAAAACGGGAAGCCGTAACCGCCAAAACAGCTGACCTGGAGCGACGCCTTGCCGCATGCCGCAAAGAAAAAGAGACGGTTCACGACAGCCTGGCTCTTGCAGAGCGCGTACGCCGTGAAGTTCGGGAAAAAACTGCAGCCCTGAAGACAAGACTGTACGAGCGAACGCAGGCGGCAGATCTGCGCAAGGAGCGTGTCTATGTTTTGACACGGGATATTGAGGTCCTGAAGCAGCGCCTTGAAGAAAATGACAAACGTCGTAACTCAAGTATCGCAGCTATAGAAGCCGCGACCGAAAAAGTGCGCGCTCTGCGACAAAGTTTTACGGCAGAGACGATGTCCCTGTCGGTGCTGCGCGGTGAAAAGGCGGCTCATATAAAGACCTGCGAAGAGGAGCAATACCGACTGAAAACGGCACGGGCCGCCTTGGCCGAGTATGAAGAACAGCGCCGCAAGACGGACGCGTATTTGGCAGGCTTACAGCAGCGTCTGCGCGTTCTTGAAGGCCTGATCGGTGAATACGAAGGTCTCGGCAAAGCCGTAAAGACCGTCTTAAAAGCTGAAGAAAGTTGGCATAATGATATTTGCGGACTCGTCGGTGATATTTGCGGCGTGCCGGCTGAATATGCGACGGCTGTTGACGTCGCCTTAGGTGCGGCATCGCGGTATATCGTCTTGCGCACGGAAGGTGCCGCTAAAGAGGCCATCGCCTATTTAAGACGAAAGAATGCCGGGAGAGTGACTTTTTTGCCCCTCGACACAGTGAGGTCTCGCCGCCGCGGCAAGGACGAAGAAGAAGCGCTTCGCGAAGACGGAATTATAGGTACGGCGAAGGACCTCATTACTTATGACGAGACGTATGAAGTTATTTTTTCGTCGCTTCTCGAAAAGACACTGGTCGCTTCTACTGCAGGGGCGGCTTCCGCTGCAGCTCGTAAATTCGGCAATCGCCTGCGTATCGTCTGCCTTGACGGGACCGTTTTTAACGCCGGCGGCTCTCTTACGGGCGGCAGCGTGCAGCAAAAGGAATCATCTCTCATCGGCAGAAGGACGCTTTCGGCATCGTTGCGGAGTGAAGCGGCAGCTGCAGAAAAGAAACGGGAAAATCTCGGCGCCGCGCTGAATCGCCGGCAGCAGGATGAGGCGGCTG
>OBZS01000522.1_pt1 | contig 10694 bp, 9 predicted proteins | sample 1476981 | NCBI WGS metagenome assembly OBZS01 (sample SAMEA2580254, study PRJEB22360) | human gut metagenome | biome: human gut; feature: human-associated habitat; material: faeces | place: Denmark | collected 2008/2010 | reverse complement strand
GCCCTGTCTGGGCGGCGAGCGCGGTGCTGATGCCCGCGCTGGCGGCGGGGGCGCTGCTGTGTCAACCGGGACATTGGCAGGCTGGGTCTGCGGAGGACGCCACGGCGGTGGCGGCGGGCGCGGTATTTTTCTTCGGCGCGGGCACGGGCATCGTCGAGGAGGCCGTGTTCCGCGGCGTTCTGATGACGGCCGTTGAGCGCCGCTGGAACAAAACGGCTGCGGTGCTCGGCCCCTCCCTGGCGTTTGCCCTGCTGCACGTCCTGGGGCGGGAGCTGAGCTTTGCGGGCATACTGCAGCTTCTTGCGGCGGGCACTGCGGTGGGCTTGCTGTTCTCGCTGGTGGCTTATGAGAGCGGCACGGTGTGGTGCGGCGCAGCCATGCACGCCGTATGGAATATGGTAATGATCGGCGGCGTGCTGCACATCGGCCCGGAGCCCGACGGATATGCGCTGCTCAATTATGTGCTGGACTCCGCTTCTCCGCTGGTAACGGGCGGTGATTTCGGCGTGGAAACGTCTCTTCCCTCCATTGCGGTCTATCTGGGCTTCAGCGCGCTGGCGCTGGTGCGGCTGAAGCGGAGCAAGGCGTTTGCACACACTGCGTGAACAGCGCCCGGCCCGGGCTTGCCCTTCAGCCGGGGCGTGGCTGCGGGCCAAGTGGCAAAAAACAACCGTCCCGGCACACACTGCCGGGACGGCTCTTGGCTATTTGTCCGGAGCGAAGGAAAACACCCGCCGCTCCGCGGGAATGCGGCGCGCCTTTATTCGGCCTGCCCGGCCAGCCTGGCCAGGTCCAGGCCTGTCACATCGCTGACAGGCACGCTGAACGCGATGCCGCGTTCGCCCGTACGGGCGAACGCCTCGTTGCAGATGGCCTTCATGATGGACTGCTTTTGGGCAGCGGCCGTCAGGATAAGCACTACGTCTTTTTCCGGCTGGATGGTGATGTGCAGGAATTTTTCGGCTTCCTCGCTGCTCAGGCGGCGCGCACGCGCCACAGTGCCGCCGCGTGCGCCCGCCGTCTTGGCCGCGGCCATCACGTCGTCCGCCATGCCGTGCTCCACCACGGAGATGATAAGCTCGAACTGGTTGTTTTCCGTCATCGGGGGAACCTCCCTTTCCACGTTGATCTCGGCGCGCACCCGGCCGCCGTCTGTTTGGCGGTTTGCCGCCGCGCTGATGCCGGAAAGCGGTACGGTGAATGCAATCCCCTTACCCGGCCGGGAAAAGCCAAGCGCCAGCGTCAGGTCCGCCAGCAGCGGCGCCACCAGAGCACCTGGCACAAGGCTGAGCACAATGTCCTTCTCCGGCTCGTCCAGCCCAAGGTAATCCATCACCTCGGCGCTGGCGGTGCCGTGCCCCAGCATCACCAGCTGCACGGCCACGTGCCGCGCCCGGCAAAGGTCCACTACGCGGTCGCCCTTGCCGCGGTCCACGATGGTCACCATGCAGCGCACGGGTGAAATGAAATCTGTCATGTTGCGTCCTCCCCGGCCGATACGCCGAATTCGATGATCTCCTCGTCCTGCACCGCGTGCACTTCGGCCGCTGCCGGCGCACGGCGCGTTTTGAACTGGTACACAAGGCCGATGATCTGGATGGTGATGAGCGGCGTCATGGCGACCATGGCCACGATGCCGAAGGCGTCTGTCAGAATATTGCCCCCCACGGCCTCGCACGCGCCCATGGCAAAGGGCAGCAGAAACGTGGCCGTCATGGGGCCGGAGGCCACGCCGCCGGAATCGAAGGCAATGGCTGTAAAGATCTTGGGCACAAGAAAGCTGAGGCCGAGCGCAAGCGCATAGCCCGGCACCAGGAACCACAGCAGAGAAACGCCCGTCAGCACGCGTACCATCGAAAGCCCCAAAGATACCGACATGCCGATGGAAAGCCCTGCCATCATCACCTTCTGCGAGATGGCGCCGCCGGTGATCTCCTCCACCTGCTTGTTCAGCACCAGCACAGCCGGCTCAGCCTTGACGATATAATAGCCGATGAGCATGCCCAGCGGCACAAGCACCCAGTTATAAGGCAGCTCGGCCAGCTGCTTTCCGATGTAGTTGCCCGCGGGCATAAAGCCCACGTTCACGCCCGTCAGGAACAGCGTCAGCCCCACCAGCGTGTACAGCATGCCCACCAGGATCTTTACCAGAGCCTTGCGGCGCAGCTTCAGGAAGAAGACCTGAAACACCACGAAAAACGCGAGGATGGGTGCCAGCGCCAGCAGGACCTCTTTCGCGTAATCCGGCAGGGCGTGGCCGAATTCCAGCCAAAGCTCCCGCGTGCTGGCAATGTCCGGAATGGACAGCGGCGTATAGCCGGCCCCTTCGGGGTTGTAGATCATGCCCAGGATGAGCACGGAAAGGATGGGTCCGATGCTGCACAGCGCCACAAGGCCGAAGCTGTCGCTCTCGGCGTTTTTGTCGCCGCGCACGGCTGTCAGGCCCAGACCCAGCGCCATGATGAACGGCACTGTAATGGGGCCCGTCGTCACGCCGCCGGAATCGAATGCCACGGCCAGGAACGCGTCGGGCACGAACACCGCCAGAGCGAATACCACAATGTAGAAGCCGATGAGCAGCCACGAAAGGTTCCATCCGAACAGGATGCGCAGGAACGACACCACCAGGAAGAACCCCACGCCGGCGGCCACCGTGAGGATGAGCACGCGGTCCGGCACCGCGGGCGTCTGGCGGGCCAGTACCTGCAGGTCCGGCTCGGCCACGGTGATGATCACGCCGATAACAAAGCAGGCTGCAACGATGAGCCACAGCCTTTTTGAGCGCGTGAGCTGTGTGCCCACCTGCTCGCCGATGGGCATCATGGCCATGTCCGCACCCAGCGTGAAAAAGCCCATGCCCAGAATGAGCAGCGCAGCCCCGGCCAGGAACAGCATCAGCGTGGAAAGCTCCATGGGCACCACCGTCATGCCCAGCGCCAGTACGATCAGGGTGATCGGGATGACCGCGCTCAGCGATTCGTGGATCTTGAGTTTCAGTTTCTTGTTCATATCTCGCCACCTTTCCATGCGTCCGGGAATAATACCATATGTATTAATATTATCATAAGGAAAGGGCGAAAGATGTTAAGAAAGTATAAAGATAATGAAACCGGTAGGAATTCCCCTTTGTTCGCGGGAGCGAAAACATAAAATCCCCCGCAGCAGGCGTCGTCCTGCATTCAGGGGATTTTATCCGTTCTATGTTTTTTACCGCATCTGGTCAAAACTGCGGCGGGCCGGATGTGAGGGCGGACCCTTATACCTCGTAATCACAGCACACGCGTTCGCAGATGACGCTGTGCACGAACTCCTTGACCTTGCAGTGGGCCGGATGGTCCGCGTATACGGCCAGCGCCGCGCGGTCCTCCAGCTCAGTGTACAGCGCCACGTCGTAGCCGTTGAAGCCCACGCCTACCTCGGCGCGCAGCAGCCCGGGCACAACGCCCACCAGTGCCTCCAGCTTTTGCTTCATGATGGCACCGTTCTCCGCCACCTTGTCCTTGTCGGCCAGGTTCCACATTACGATATGTTTAACCACTTTTCATTTCTCCTTTTAGTATAATTATTGCACGCTGCCCGTGCGGCGTTTGTTTTCAACAGCATATCACGGTTTTTCTTCAATTTCAATGTCCTCCAGGCCAATATCGTTTTTGATGACGTTGCCCGGGGCGATGGAGGTCTTGCCGTATTTTCTGCGGATGGCGTCCAGGCTCTGTTCCAGCCGTTCCCGTTTTTCGTTCCGGGGACGCTCCGGCTCCAGCAGTGAGAGCTGGTGTCCCTCGCGTCCGTCCGTCAGGTTCAGCGCCGTAACCGTGAGCATGCGGATGGGCGCGTCTAGGCTCCAGTTGGCTTTTACCAGCTCCAGGGCCGCCCCGCCGATCTCTCGCGCCAGATGGGAGGGCCAGGGCAGCGGCTTCTGGCGGGAGATGCTTTTCAGGTCCGGGTTTTTGATGAGCACCTGCACGGCAGCAGCGTAAAGGCCGTGGGCGCGCAGGCGGGTGGCCACTTCGTCCGCCAGCGCATAAAGCCCGGCGCGCACGTCGGCTTCGCCCACCAGGTTGCGCTTGAACGTCAGGCCGTTTCCCACGCTTTTTATCTCCGGACGCTCGTCCGCGGTACGCACGGGAGAATTCTCCTCCCCTCTGGCGTAGGCGCCCAGCTCCGGCCCCAGCTTGCCCAGCGCCGCGCGCAGGTCCTCGTCCTTCGCCGCGGCCAGCTGCCCAATGTTCCGGACGCCCAGCCCTGCCAGTGTGTTTTGTGCCGAGCGCCCCACGTAAAGCAGCGTGTTTACGGGCAGCGGCCACACGATACGCCGGAAATTTTCCGTGTCGATGACCGTCACAGCGTCCGGCTTTTTATAATCCGACCCCAGCTTGGCAAATACCTTGTTGAAGCTGACGCCCACCGAGATGGTGAGGCCGGTCTCGGCCTTCACGGCCCGGCGGACGGCGTCGGCCACGCCGGCGGGAGAGCTGCCGAACAGCCGCCAGGTCTGCGTCATGTCCAGCCAGCTTTCGTCGATCCCGAACAGCTCTATACGGTCTGTATAACGGGCATAGATGGCGTTGACGGCACGGCTCATCTCCCGGTACTGCCCGTGGTGCGGGGGCAGCAGCTTCAGGCCGGGGCACTTGCGCAGCGCGCTCCAGACGGTTTCGGCCGTCTGGACGCCGTACCGCTTTGCGGGCTCGTTTTTCGCCAGGACGATGCCAGGGCGGTCGTCCGGGCTGCCGCATACGGCCACGGGCACGCCGCGCAGCTCCGGGTAGCGCAGCAGCTCTACCGAGGCATAAAAGCTGTTGCAGTCGCAGTGAAAGATCACGCGCTGTTCTTCCGGCAAATCCGCCGCCCTCCTCTCAGGAACAGTACTGGACGATTCACAGCTGGCGCCCTCAGCACGCAGATGTCCGTTTGCGCGCCCGCCTTGCGCAGGCGCAGGGCCGTGCGTCCGGCCAAAGGCACGGGCGGCGTCTTTGCGGCTGTGCCGCCCCGCCCCCGCTTGTAAATTTTCCGCTCTGCTTCACAAAAATCCCCGTCAATACACAAACCGCGGCGGCCGGAGCCGGACAGCCTGCGCCCAAGACGCGGACTGCGGTTTTTGTTTCGTGCGGCGCAAAATTTTCCTGTGCGGTCCCGCGCTCCGAATTGTGCGGCGCCGGCCCAGGTTCCTTTTGCTTATTATAACATTTTGTAGTATAATACAAAATACATAACGGCGCATCCCGCGCCGTGGAAAAAACAGGTAAAAGCCGCATTTGAAAGGAGCTTTTGACATGGACAGCAATGTGAATAAAATTCTGCAGAATATCGTGAACACCGCCACCCTGGCCGCCGACGAGGCAAAGGCCGCGGTGCACAGCGCCGGAAAGGCCGTTGCCGGAAAATATGATGAAGTGAAGATGAACATCGAGCTTGCCCGCCTGTCCGACGAGCAGGAGGACGTATTCAGCGACATTGGCCGCATGCTGTTCCTCATGCATACGGGTGCCGTTAAAGATACGGTAATGAGCGACGAGGGCGAAAAGTCCCCGCAGCAGGTCATCGACGCGCTGCTGGTCTCGGCGGAGCAGGTACAGCAGGAGATGGACGTCATCACCGACAAGCTCACCGTGTGCCGCAACGAGAAAGTCTGCCCGTGCTGCGGCCGCATCTGTGGTGAGCACGACGCGTTCTGCGCGGTGTGCGGCACGCGCCTGTCCGAGGAAGAGCCGAAGGAGGAGAAAGCGCCCGCGGCAGAGCCGGAAATACAGCCCGCAGCCGCCGACGCCCCCGCGGCGGAGCCGGAAGCAGAAGCGGAGCTGCCCGCGGAATAAGCGCAGCGGAGAAAACAAATGACGTATACGATCTACGAATTGCTGTGCTTTTTTGTCATCTACTCGGTGCTGGGCTGGTGCCTTGAGGTATGCTTCTGTACCATCAATACGGGCCAATTCGTCAACCGCGGCTTTTTGAACGGGCCTGTGTGCCCCATTTACGGCTTCGGCATGGTGATCGTGCTGGTGGCTCTGACACCGCTGGCCCACAGCCTTCCGGTGCTTTTCGTGGGCGGCGCGCTGCTCACCAGCGCGCTGGAGCTTGCGGCCGGCTGGATATTGAAAAAGGTGTTCCACACCAGCTGGTGGGATTACAGCGACGTCCCGTTCAACCTGGGAGGGTATATCTGCCTGAAGTTCAGCCTGGCCTGGGGCGTGGCCGTGGTGGCCGTTATGAAAGGCGTCCAGCCCGCGGTGGCGGCACTGGTGCGCGCCGTGCCCCGCACGCTGGGCATTGTGCTGCTGTGTGCGGCAGGCGCAGCCTTTGCGTGCGACCTGGCGGTGACGGTGGCCGGCATCCTCAAGCTGAACCGCGACCTTGGGCATATTGCCGAGGTGGCGCGCCTGCTGCACGCAGGCAGCGACCGATTGGCCGAGGGCCTGGGCGACACGGCGCTGGCCGTGGACGGCAAGCTGGATGCAACAAAGCTGGACGCCGCCGCCCGCATCGACATCGCCAAAGCGGAGATCCTGGACCACCGCAACGCCGTGGCCCGCCGCCTTTTGAAGGCGTTCCCCAACATGCGCCCGGCCGAGCATGAAGCGCTGGAGCAGCTGAAAAGCTGGGTCGAGGAAAAAAATGCCGCTCTGCGCGCGCAGGCGGAAAAGGTAACCGGCAAAAAGAAGTGAAGAAGGAGCTTTATCCCACATGAAAACCACCCCGTTGAAAGGCATGAAAGACATCCTGCCGCGCGAGCAGCGCATCCGCGACTACGTGCAGGGCGAGATCTTAAAGACCTACCGCGCCGCGGGCTTCGAACGCATCTCCACGCCCATTATGGAAGACATGGAGAACCTGGACAAAAGCGACGGCGGCGACAACCTGAACCTGATCTTCAAGGTGCTCAAGCGCGGCGACAAGCTGGAAAAGGCGCTGGCCTCCGGCAGCGAAAAAGAGCTTTCCGACATGGGCCTGCGGTACGATCTGACACTGCCGCTCTCGCGATACTACGCGGCCAACCGGGAGCAGCTCCCCGCGCCGTTCAAGGTCATCCAGACAGACCGGGTGTACCGTGCCGAGCGCCCGCAGAAGGGCCGCCTGCGTGAATTCGTGCAGTGCGACATCGACATCCTGGGCGATGAAAGCCCCAATGCCGAGGTGGAGCTGATTGATGTGACGGCCCGCGCGCTGCTGGCCATCGGCTTTTCCGATTTCACCGTGCATATCAACGACCGCCGCCTGCTGCGCGGCATGCTCGAAAGCTTCGGCTTCGCGCCGCAGGCGCTGGACACCGTGTGCGTCACGTTCGACAAGCTGGATAAGGTCGGCCCGCAGGGCGTGGCGGCGGAGCTTGAGGAAAAGGCGATGCCCGCCGCGGCGGTGCAGGCGCTGGAGGCCTTTTTGGAAAAAGGCGCATTCTCGCTGGATGATGTATCCGCGCTGTGCGCGGACAAGAGCCTGGGCGGCTCGGTGCGTTATGTGTTGGATACCGTGGGCAGGCTGTCCGGCGGCCGGTATGCCGTCGAGTACACGCCTTCGCTGGTGCGCGGGCAGGGCTATTACACGGGGATGGTGTTCGAAGTAACGTGCGCCGCGTTTTCCGGCGCCGTCGCGGGCGGCGGACGCTACGACGACATGGTGGGTAAGTTCCTCGGGCAAAAGGTGCCCGCAGTGGGCTTTTCCATCGGGTTTGAGCGCATCTGCTCCATCCTGCTGGACCAGGGCTACGCGGTGCCGGACGAAAAGCCGCGTCTTGCGCTGCTGTACGGTGCGGACGCGGATTTCGCGGACGTGCTGCAAAAGGCAGAGGCGCTGCGCGGAGAATACGCGGTGACGGTGCTGGCCGCGGCCAAAAAAGTGGGCAAACAGCTGGACCGTTTGCAGCAGAGCGGCTGCGCGGCTGCGTGCTTTTATGAAAAATATCCCGAGATAAAGCCGCTCGGGGAAAACGCGTGAGCGCTGCGGCCGGGGCGGGCGACGCCCAATACCGGAAAATGACGCAGACGCCCATCCCAAGGCTCGTTGCTACGCTGGCCGTGCCCACCATCATCAGCATGCTGGTGACGGCAGTGTACAATATGGCCGACACGTTTTTTGTGGCGCAGCTGGGCACCAGCGCGGCGGGCGCCGTGGGCATCGTGTTTTCGCTGATGGCCGTCATCCAGGCCATCGGCTTCATGCTGGGTATGGGCGCGGGCAATCTTGTTTCCCGCTATCTGGGTGCGAAAGAGCAGCGGCAGGCGGACTGTGCGGCGTCCACCGCATTTTTTACGGCGTTGGCCTTCGGCCTTGGCATCACGGTGCTGGGCACGCTGTTTCTGGACCCGCTCATGCGTGTGCTGGGTGCGACGCCCACCATTCTGCCCTATGCGCGGGATTACGCGCGCTACATCCTGTTCGGCGCGCCGGTCATGTGCGCGTCCTTCGTACTCAACAACATCCTGCGGGGCGAGGGCAAGGCCATGCTGGCCATGGTGGGCATCGGCCTGGGCGGCGTGCTGAACATAGGGCTGGACCCGCTGTTCATCTATACGTTCGGGCTTGGCATCGCGGGCGCGGCCATTGCCACGCTGCTCAGCCAGTGCGTCAGCTTCGCCATTCTTCTAGCGTGCTTTCTGCGCCGCAAAAGCGCGGTGCGCCTGCACATCGGGCAGGTGTCCCGCAAGGCAGAGGTGTACGCGCGCATCATCAAAACGGGCATGCCGTCCTTCTGCCGCCAATCTCTGGCCAGTGTGGCCACGGTGCTGCTGAACGTGAACGCCGCCGTTTACGGCGACGCGGCCGTCGCGGCCATGAGCGTGGTGGGACGCATTTTCATGTTCGTGTTCTCGTTCATGCTGGGATTCGGGCAGGGCTTCCAGCCCGTTGCGGGCTACAATTTCGGTGCAAAGCGGTACGACCGGGTGCGCGGGGCCACTTATTTCACAATGCTGGTGGGCACGGTGCTGATGAGCGTGCTGGCGGCGGCCGGTTTTCTGGCCGCGCCGGGCGCGCTGGCGCTGTTCCGCCGGGACGACGCGGAGGTCATCGCCATCGGCGCGCTGGCGCTGCGGGCGCAGTGCGTGGTTCTGCCGCTGTTCGGCGTTTCTACGGTGACGAACATGCTGCTGCAGGTGACGGGGCAGTCCGGGCAGGCGACGTTCCTGTCGCTGTGCCGCCAGGGCATTTTCTTTGTGCCGTTCATTCTGCTGCTGCCGCAGCTCATAGGGCTTTTGGGCGTGCAGCTCGCCCAGCCCGCGGCCGACCTGTGTACCTTCGCGGTGACGCTTCCGTTTTTGCTTTCATTCCTGCGGCGGCTGAAGCTGTGGGAACAGGCGGAACGTGCTGTGGCGGAAAAATAAGGATATGGAAAAGCCGCGGGGATAGCCCGCGGCTTTGTTCTTTCCTATTGCTTCAGTTTCCGCGATTCTTTCGCCAAACGCATTTTGACGGTTTCCATTTTTGAAATATACCGGCTGGCGTATAAAAACGTGCCGGCCACAAATCCCCGTGCAATGCCCACAATGGTTCCATACGGCTCCGTTTCCGCAAGTTCCGCTACGTCCATCGCCGCAAAAAAAGCCATGCTGGCAAGTGCCATAACAAACATGGCACACATTCTTCTCGAAAAAACTTTCCGCTCGATATTGCTATAGTCTGCAATTTTCAACATCAATTCCTCTGCGCTGCCGTCTGTGCGCCCGCCTTTTCTTTCTCCATCCAATATCTCGCTGACTTCGACCTTATAGTATTTTGCAAGCTCGATCAACAGGTCGAAATCCGGCATGGTTGTGCCGTTTTCCCAACGGGAAATACTCCGGTTGGAGACGCCCCGCGTCTCAGCAAGCTCCGCCTGCGTGATAGCTTTTTCATTTCGCAGCGTTTTTAAAAAATGACCTGTTTTTGTTGATCCATAGTCCCTGTCTCCTTTCGCTCCCTAAGAATATCGTTTTCACCCGAAAAAGTACAGGTCACAGGCCGAGAGTTGTGGGACGGCAAATGCAAAACGGTGGATCTGTCCGCCTACAGATTCGCCGTTTTCACATCATTGTTTAAAAAACTCATGCGGTAAATTTTATGGCGGCCCTGCTTCATGCGGTATAAGCCCACAGGTTTTTGATCTGCGGCTCCAAACGGCTGTACTCCCACAGGGATGCGCTGCGGGCGGGACTGTTGGGGTCTACGACGCACAGCAGCCCGTCCTGCGTGCCGGTCAGCACGATAAAATGTCCCGCCGTGGTAAAATCGCCGGGGCGCATGCTGCAAATGATGGGCTGCCCTGCTTCCAGCGCGCCGAACACGGCGGCTTCCGTGAGTGAAAGCTCCTGCGCGTACAGGCCAAAGTGCTCGCATCCGCTGCGCATCAGCTCCCAGCTGGTGCCGTCCGCGCCGGCATACCCCTGGCGCTGCGCCCATGCGGCGATGGCTGCGGGTGTGAGAGAAGCGTCCCCCGTCAGGCCGCAGGCCACCACCGAGAGCGCTGTCGGCCCGCAGCCCGTGATGGCGAGGATACTGCCTCCGTAAGGCGTGCAGCCCCAGCGCGCGTCCCATTGCAGCAGCGTGGGGAAGCTGCCGCGCACGGCCTCCTCCACCCTGGCGGGCGGCGCGGCGTCTATAAGGCTGGGATACGCCAGCACAAAGCCAAGCGCTTCCTCATTGCGGGCCAGCAGTGCGGCCACGTCGGCGGGCCAGCGGGAGGGCTCGTCCAGCATGGGCTGCACCTCGGGGTGCGTGGCCATCGA
>OBZS01000520.1_pt1 | contig 10780 bp, 10 predicted proteins | sample 1476981 | NCBI WGS metagenome assembly OBZS01 (sample SAMEA2580254, study PRJEB22360) | human gut metagenome | biome: human gut; feature: human-associated habitat; material: faeces | place: Denmark | collected 2008/2010 | reverse complement strand
GGGAAAATCACTATGGATTTTTTCTTAGGTGTCCAACTTCATTTTACAATCAACCAAAAAAAACTCAAGAAGCTGAATCACAAAAAGAACTTTGGTATACGAATGGGTATGACTACTATTGTGATTGTATTAGATACATACAAACACAACTGAAAAATATTAGTTCTGGTATTCCTGTAAAAATTTATCCAATACGAAATTGACTAACATCTTTTAAACATAAATCCAATTACGATGGATATCGGCGGGTCGTGTCAAGATTTTTTCGCACTTTAGTTTGCAAGCTCTGGCATAAATGAAGTCAGCCGGCAATGGAGGCATCCTCAATGGCGGCCTCCAGGTGCTTCATATTCATGTACTTTTTGTTGCCCCACTGGGAGCCAGCTACATGGCGTAGCCGGGCACAGACCAGCATAAGGGCAGAGTTGCCGTCCGGGAAGCTGCCCACTACACGAGTACGGCGGCGGATCTCCCGGTTCAGCCTCTCAATGACATTGTTGGTGCGGATACGGGTCCAATGCTCACTGGGAAAATCACAATAGGTCAGAGTCTCCTCGATGCTGTCCTCCACCTTCTTAGCAGCCTCTTTCAGCTTCATGGAACACAGCTCCTCCACTACGGCCCTAGCCTTTTCACGAGCGGCTTTTTTGCTCTCCTAGGCGTGGATCGCCTTGAGCATTTTGGCTACCAGTTTCACCTTGGAGCGAGGTGTGACAGAGAACACATTACGGTAAAAGTGGACGGTGCAGCGTTGGTATTTGGCTTCAGGGAACACTTCGCCCACGGCCTCCAGCATACCAAGGCACTTATCTCCAACGATGAGTTTCACGCCGTCCAGGCCACGGCCACGCAGCCACTGGAAGAAGTTGATCCAACTGGCCTTGTCCTCTTTCATGCCCTCGGCGGCACCTAAAACCTCACGATATCCGTCCTCATTGACCGCGATTGCCACCAGGATGGCCACATTTTCAAACTCTCCACCCCAGTTGCGGCGCAGATAGATCCCATCCACATAGACATACGGATACCGCCCGCCTTGCAGAGGACGGTTACGCCAATCCTCGATGTGGACATACGCTTTCTTGTTCAGCTCACTGATGGTGGAGGGAGAGACCTTACTGCCCCAGAGAGTCTCGGTAATATCCTCTACACGCCGGACGGATACGCCAGCCAGGTACATCTCAATGAGAGCCTCTTCCACGCTACTCTCCCGGCGGCGATACCGCTCAATGATGGCAGTCTCAAAGGAGATCCCCTTGAGCTTGGGCATCTTGAGTGTGACATCCCCAGAAGTGGTGGTAAGGTTGCGGTTGTAGTGGCCGCTGCGGTAGCCCTGGCGTTGCTCATTGCGCTCGTACCGGGCCGCCTGGGTCAGCTTCTCCGCTTCGGCCTCCAGCAGCTCGTTGAGGGTTTCCTCTACGCTTCCGCGCACAAGTTCCTTGAGCTGCCCCTTGATAACTTCTTCGTTTAGCTGTACAATCTTTTCGGACATGGTTTGCTGTCTCCTTTCGAATGGTGGTGTCGCAACTTCATTCTACCAGACATCTGCAAACCATGTCTCTTTGTCTTTTTGCGAAACTTATTCTACCTGACCTATCGGCGTGCTGTTAGGTCTTGCATCGACTTGTTTCAATCAGGCTGTGAAACAACTTGGCAAAACCGAATAGTATATGACGAAATCCCCCGGTTCAGGATTTTTGATTCCTGGCCGGGGGCTTTTTTTATTTTATCTCTCTATTAAGTATATATTCATATCTCTCAGGTAAACCAATTTCGCTTTTTAAAATGATTTCTTCATACCTTTTGAAAATATCAATAAGCATTTCAACTGTTTCACGCTTACACTCTATGGATGGCTGTCTTCGAATTAAGACAATGATATATGCGAATAAAGTTGTATTGCAAATATCACGATTTTTGATGAGAAACTGCGACGTCAATTGAGCAGGAGGGCTATAACGTATATCTTTACCGTACAATCTGGCACCGTGCGCACAACGATTACGCAATTCCGATAAACAACGTAAGTGGTTCTTGAGAGTATCTTCGTGGATATTTCCCATAGATATTGCAATCGATTCCTTTTCCGAAATCCACATTGAATTGTATAGTTTTGATAAATTTGAAAAAGACAGCAATTCTACGATTACCCATAGTGGCATTTTGTCTTCATATTTTTCTTTGTGATGCTGTACAAATAGCTCTCCGTTTCGGTGTTGCTCTTCACGGCTGATGCTGTCCATCACTTGCCTGTAGTGCTCTTTATTATAAAAATTCTCTTCTTTATAATGAGCCATATGCGGAGACTTTTTGTTTTTAGCTATAGAAAACCAGTATGAAATTTGCGTGCGTGCAAATATTTCTACGCGTTCTAACGGTAATTTAAGAGCGTTTCTCAATTCTTCATCAAAGAGATAGAGACGGTATACCATATCAAAATCGGTACCTGAAACGTATCGATTACCCTCTCTATCCCCGCGAAGAGATAACGCATATCCCGTAAAGCGGTAGTAGTTAATTTTTGATAATTTGCGCTCTGCGTCCTTAGGATCGGATATGCACATCCCATGTTCCTGTAATCGTTTCACCTGTTGGGAAAACGATAGTGGCCCCTTTAGCTCCATTTTGCGCTCACCTATAAAATAAAAATAAGAGGGCCGAAGGAAACCTCCGGCCCTGGCCCCCAAAAGAACGTATAACGGTTTGGGCAGCTCTCTTATCATTATTATATGCCTGTAGCTGAAAAAAGTAAACAAGAAACATACAAAAATTTGTAAATTTTTTTGATTTCCTATTGACAAACAGTATAAATGTGATTTCCCAACGCTTCATACAAAAGAATACTGCCCCTATCTGTGGATAGCGGATAAGGGCGGCAAGGTGCCGCGCGAAGTGGGGAGCGCGGCTATTAGGATACAATACCACAATAGTATGGTTTTGTCAGCTAAAATTCCGTTAAATTTATACAGTTCATCAACGATGCAAGAGGACAAGAATGCAATGAGGTAAAATATAGTCTTAGCATGCGATAACGCTCCTTATCGAACTTCAAACACATCAGGTGTAATTTGTTTCACCGTGCTATATGTGACATCGTTCAGCATTGGATAGCAATACTCAATTATCTTCCCCGTATTAGCTTCATCAAACATTTCTCGTGCTGTTTCTTCAGTGTAAGCCAATACCATAAAGTTGTATGGGATTCCATATTCATCTTTTGCAATAATTATAAATCGTCCAGCAGCCACATTGCACCTCCATTTTACTCTGCATTACTCTGCAGAGTAACGGTAAAAACGGGTATTTTTTTATAAATTTCAATAACTGGAAAAGTGTGAAAAACCGCATTGCAAAGCCAAAATCAGCCTGCAATGCGGTTTTTGAAATTGGTGCGAGGAACGAGACTTGAACTCGCATGGTATAACCACACGCCCCTCAAACGTGCGCGTCTGCCGATTCCGCCATCCTCGCTTATCTGTGCGGCGTTTGTGCCGCGAATGATATTTTACCATACTGCGGCGGTAAAAGTCAATATGGTTTTTCGTTTTCTCCGCACCTCCTTGACACCGCCGGGCGGACGAAACTATAATCGGAACAGAACAGGCGGAAAACGGAGGGGTGCATGGGTGAAAAAAGAGGAGCGTGCGCGCATGCGCCGGCTGGCCCGGTGGCTGCTGCCGCCCGTGCTGCTGTGCGCGGGGTATGCGCTGTGGGTCGGCCTTACAGGGCGCGGCCCGGCGTGCCCCATCCATGCGGCGCTTGGGCTCTGGTGCCCGCTGTGCGGCGCGTCCCGCATGGGGCTGGCGCTGCTGCGGCTGGATTTTCCGGGCGCGCTGCGGGCAAACGCCGTTCTGCTTGCTTTGCTGCTTCCCGGTATCATTTGGGGCGCGGTGCACGCCGTGCGCTATGTCCGCACGGGGGACGGCTCTGTGCGCCGGTGGGAAAGGGCGCTGCTTTGGGGGGCCGTGGGCGTGCTGCTGGCGGGCGGCGTTTTGCGCAACCTGCCGGCATTCGCTTTTTTGGCGCCGCATTGAGCGGCTGTGTTCCCGCCCAAAGGGATTTTGTTTTTTATGCGGGCTCATTGCCTTTCCGGGCGATAGAAGTCATGCTATTGTTTAGAAAAGCACACAAATATTTTATGCTCCATGAACAAGCCAGGGTTCTACCCCCTGATTAAAAATGTTTGCTCTTTTTCTGCATCAACGATGCGAGTATCAAATGCGATGCCACTACATCGTCCCAACTTGATAGAAGGCTCTTTCCGTTGCACTTAATGACTGGTAATTGTGCACTGTCCCAAACTACATAATAATCACGGTTTTCCAGAGGTATTGGTTTTTCACAATGGCTCATTTGTTTTGCGTCATTGGTGTTAATAATTTTTACAATTTGAGCAATCTCTTTTTCACCTTTAAGGATTTGATACCTTTCTAACGAATAAACACTTTCTTGCAATAAAGTTTCCGGTTCCATTCCGATTCTTTTATATGTTGAGCGTTTACTGATTTTAATATAGCCAACCGTGCCCTTTGCTTTTGGTCCATTTTTATTCCCTCCAATTCTCTGTGCGGATGCCAATATACCATGCTCCGCATCCAACAGCAAGCGTCTGCGCGGCATCTAAATAATTATAAAGGGCAGCCTGAACGGCTGCCCTTTAAAAATTGCTTTTTGCTGCCCCGCGGGAGGGGCCCTTTATCCCGCCCGGCGGGCATGCGGCGAAGCGCGGCCGTCAGGCGTTGAACACGTATTCGTCCAGGCGGCGGAAGGCCTCCTGCACGCGGGAGAGCGGCAACGCCAGATTCATGCGGATGTGGCACGGACCGCGGAAGGGACGGCCGTCCTGCCAGGCCACGCCCACGTCCCAGCCGGCGCGCTGCAGCGCTTCAATGCTTTTGCCGTGGGCTTCGCACCAGCGGGTGCAGTCCAGAAACAGCATGTAGGTGCCCTGGGGCCTGGAGACCTCCACGCCTTCAAAGCGGCGGGCGATAAAGTCGCAGGCGAAATCCACATTGGCCGTCAGCACCTGGCACAGCTCGTCCACCCACTCGTAGCCTTCGGGCCGGTACGCGCCGAGGAGCGCGTGCATGGAGAGCACGTTCATGGAATTGTAGTGGGACAGGGAGGCTTCCTTCTCCACGCGGTCCCGCAGAACGGGGTTGTAAATAATGTGGTAGCTGCCCACAAGACCCGCCAGGTTGAACGTTTTGGAGGGGGCGTATACGGCAACGGTGCGGCTGCGGGCGTCCTCGCTGACGCTCTGCGTGGGGATATGCCTGTGCCCACCGAGGATGATGTCCGACCAGATCTCGTCGGACACGACCATTACATCGTGCTTTTTGTACAGCTCCATGGCGCGCTCCAGCTCCCAGCGCTCCCACACGCGGCCGCAGGGGTTGTGGGGCGAGCAGAACACGGCGGCGTGGACCCTGTTGTCCACGATCTTTTTTTCCATGTCCTCAAAATCCATGCGCCAGACATTGTTTTCGTCTTTTACCAGCGGGCTGTGGACGATGTTGTAGCCGTTGTTCTCCAGGCTGTGGGTGAAACCGATGTAGGTGGGAGAGTGCAGCAGGACATTGTCTCCGCGGGAGCAGAAAATGTTCAGCGCGCTGACAACGCCGCCCAGCACGCCGTTTTCATAGCCGATGCACTCCTTTGTCAGGCCGGTGACGCCGTTGCGCGTTTCGTGCCAGCGGATGATGGAAGCAAAATATTCCTCCGTGGGAGAAAAATAGCCGTAGGCCGGATGCCGGGCGCGGGCGATGATGGCCTCGGGAATGGTGGGCACAGTGGGGAAGTTCATATCCGCCACCCACATGGGAATGGCGTCGAAGCCCTCCTTCGGAGCGCCGGGTGCGAAGCCGGGCGCGCCCAGTGCATCCACGGCGATGGCGTCTTTGCCGCGGCGGTCCATGATACTGGTAAAATCGTATTTCATATGCTCCTGCTCCTTTCACCCGCCGGAACGGGCGTTGAAAATACTGCTTTAAAGCAGCTTAAATGTTAAGCAGCTTCATAATAACACCGCACAGGGCCGCGTGCAAGGGGGAGCGCTTCTTTTTTATATGGTTCGTCCTTTTTAACAAAAGCCGCGCGTGTTTTTGCACACCCTGACGAAGCGCCGCTGTGCGCTTTCAGGTGAAGTATTCGCGGCTGCGCCGCACGTCGTCCGCATAGGCCTCGTTGATGCGCCGCTGGATGGAGAGGTAGGTGGCGAGCTCCGCCTCGGTGAACCCCTCCAGGCGCCGGAAGGTCAGCGCCTGGCACTGCTTGTCGAAGGCGGCGTGGTCCCGGTATACATGCTCCCCGGCGGGGGTGAGGCGGAGCATTACCTGGCGGTTGTTGGCGGTGTTGCGCACCTGTTCCACCCAGCCCTTGTCCCGCAGCCTGCGCACGAGCTGGGAGCAGGCGCTGGGCGTTTTGCGCACCATATTTGCAAGGTCGGTGACGGTGACGCCGGGGTGGAGGGCGATCCGGTCGATGAGATGCGCCTCCGCCTGGTACAACACATTTTCACCGTAGGAATGGGGCAGGGAATCGTATTCGCTCATCAGGTCATAGGCGGTGTCCTGCGCAGCCCATATTTGCTCCAGAAGCTCCTCGCGCTTTTTGCTCATGGCGCCACCCCTTTCTTTGCTTCTATTATTGTACTTTCTTTTTGCGGCCGCTGCAAGCCGTGCTCAGGGCTCGCGCAGCAGCTCAAATTCGTTTTTGCGGAAACGGATGAGGCCTTCCGCGCGCATCCGGCCCAGCTCGGCGGAAAGCGCGCTGCGGTCCACGCCAAGGTAATCCGCCAGCTGCTGGCGGTCGAGGGGAATGGCGAAGCTGCGGCTGTTTTCCCGCAGCGCCTGGGCGGAAAGGTAGGACAGCAGCCGCCCGCGGATGGTTTTGGGCGAGGTGTGGAAAATGCGGCGGGAGAGCGCGAGGTTCTTCTGCGATGTCACGGCCAGCAGGTTGCGGATGAGCGCCGCATGGTGGGCGCAGGCGGAGGGACAGGTGCGCAGCAGGCGCGCCGTATTCAAAAACAGCACCTCGGTGCGCTGGGCCGCCACGGCGTCCACCATCAGCGGTTCGCCCGGCAGACAGGCATAGGTTTCGGCAAAAACCTGCCCGGGGCCCACATGGCCCAGAATGCTCCGGCTGCCCCAGACGTCCACGCTCTCGATGTTGACGCCGCCGGAGAGCACCAGGCCCAGCGCTTCCACGGTGTCCCCCGCATGGCAAATGACGCGGTCCTTCTCGTAAACGCGGCGCTCGGCGCGCAGGCATTGCAGCATATCGGCGGTTTCCCGGGGGGAGCAGCCCCGGAACAGCGCGGTTTGAGAGAGAAATAAAAAGTCCATGGCGCCCCTCCTTTTGTTGGAATAACAACAGACCGTTTGGGGAAATCATAGTATACTCTATCCGGAAAGTCAAGAAAAGCATCCCTGCCGCGCGCCGGCAGGGGGAAGGTCGGCGTCTTGACAAACTATACTAAAATGGTATAATAGACATGACCGGAAAACGCGGATGTGCCGCGCGGCCCGGCAGAAACAAGCGGAGGGCTATGCATGAGAAACGAATGGACCGGCTTTGTGCCCGGCGTATGGGAAAAAGAAATCGACGTCCGGGACTTCATCCAGAAAAATTATACACCCTATGACGGGGACGACGCGTTCCTTGCCGGGCCGACGGAGGACACGAAGGCGCTTTGGCAGCAGGTGCTGGAGCTTTCCAGAGCCGAGCGCGAGGCGGGCGGCGTGCTGGACATGGACACCCGCGTCATCTCCACCATCACCTCCCACGCGGCGGGCTATTTGGACAAGGAGAAAGAGACCATCGTGGGCTTTCAGACGGAAAAGCCGTTCAAGCGTGCGCTGATGCCCTACGGCGGCATCCGCATGGCGCAAAAGGCCTGCGAGGACAACGGCTATCATGTGGACCCGGAGGTCGTGGAATTTTTTACAACACACCGCAAAACGCACAACGCGGGCGTGTTCGACGCATATACGCCCGAAATGCGGGCCTGCCGCTCCAGCCATATCATCCCCGGCCTGCCGGACGCCTACGGCCGCGGCCGCATCATCGGCGATTACCGCCGTGTGGCACTGTACGGCGTGGACCGGCTGATCGAGGACAAACGGCACCAGAAGGACACCACCCGCGTCATCATGTATTCCGACGTCATCCGCGAGCGGGAGGAGCTCAGCGAGCAGATCCGCGCGCTGGACGACTTGAAAAAGCTGGGGGAGATCTACGGCTTCGATATCTCCCGTCCGGCGAAGGACACCCGTGAGGCCATCCAGTGGCTGTACTTCGGGTATCTTGCGGCGGTAAAGGAGCAGAACGGCGCGGCCATGAGCCTGGGCCGCACCTCCACGTTCCTGGACGTGTACGCCCAGCGCGACCTTGCGGCGGGCGTTTACACCGAGCGGCAGATCCAGGAGTTTGTGGACCACTTCATTATGAAGCTCCGGCTCATCAAGTTTGCCCGCACGCCCGAATACAACGACCTGTTCTCCGGCGACCCGCAGTGGGTGACGGAATCCATCGGCGGCGTGGGCATCGACGGGCGGCACATGGTCACCAAAATGTCCTACCGTTACCTGCACACACTGCAGAATCTGGGCACCGCGCCGGAGCCCAACCTGACGGTGCTGTGGTCCACCCGTCTGCCGGAAAGCTTCAAGCGCTTCTGTGCGAAAACCTCCATCGAATCGTCCAGCGTGCAGTACGAGAACGACGACCTGATGCGCGTGACCCATGGCGACGATTACGCCATCGCGTGCTGCGTGTCCTCCATGCGCGTGGGCAAGGAGATGCAGTTCTTCGGTGCGCGCGCCAACCTGGCCAAGTGCCTGCTGTATGCCATCAACGGCGGTGTGGATGAGATCACCAAAAAGCAGGTGGGGCCCAGGTACCGTCCCGTCACAGGGGATTATCTGGATTACGACGACGTGATGGAAAAGTACCGGGACATGATGAAGTGGCTGGCGCAGGTGTATGTGAACACGCTGAACATCATCCATTATATGCACGATAAATACTGCTACGAAAAGCTGCAGATGGCGCTGCACGACAAGAAGGTGACCCGCTGGTTCGCCACGGGCATCGCGGGGCTTTCCGTGGTGGCGGATTCCCTCTCGGCCATCAAGTACGCCCGGGTGAAATGCATCCGCGACGCGGACGGCATCGTGGTGGATTACGAGGTGGAGGGCGACTTCCCCAAGTACGGCAACGACGACGACCGGGTGGACGGCATCGCATCGGAGCTGGTGGATACCTTTATGAGCTATGTGAAGGGCAACCACACCTACCGCGGCGGCATCCCCACCACTTCGATCCTGACCATCACCTCCAACGTGGTGTACGGCAAAAACACGGGCTCCACGCCGGACGGCCGCAAAAAGGGCGAGCCCTTCGCGCCGGGCGCGAACCCCATGCACCGCCGCGACACCCACGGCGCGGTGGCCAGCCTGGCCTCTGTGGCGAAGCTGCCCTTCAGCGCCGCGCAGGACGGCATTTCCAATACCTTCTCCATCGTGCCGGGGGCGCTGGGCAAGGACGACCGGATCTTCGCGGGCGACCTGGAGGTGGAAATGCCCGAGTTTGAGGCGGAGCATTGAGAGAAAGGCGGCGGCCATGACGGAACAGGAAAAGCAACGGCAGATCGACGCGCTGGTGGAGCGCATCGACGCCTTTATGAAAAACGGCGGGGGCCGCATGCGCGTCACCGGCGGCGAGGGCGAAGCGCAGGAGACCCGCTGCGCCGCCTGCTGCGGCGAAGGCGCGGCCGAAGCCTGCAACGCACCGGCCAAACGGGCCGGGCATAAAAGCCGCTGAAAAAGCGGCACAGCAGAGAAAGGAACCTGTTTATGAAAGCAAACGAACGACAGATCGACAACCTTGTCAGCCTTCTGGACGGCTATGTGGCCGAGGGCGGACACCACCTGAACGTGAATGTATTCACCAAAGAAACGCTGCTGGACGCCCAGCGGCATCCGGAAAAGTATCCGCAGCTCACCGTGCGCGTTTCCGGCTATGCGGTGAACTTCATCAAGCTGACGAAGGCCCAGCAGGACGAGGTGATTTCCCGCACCTTCCATCAGGCGATGTGAGATGGCCGCGCAAGTAACGGGCCGCGTCCATTCGGTGGAGAGCTTCGGCACCGTGGACGGCCCGGGCGTGCGGTTCGTGGTGTTTTTGCAGGGATGCCCCATGCGCTGCCTGTACTGCCACAACCCGGACACCTGGGACCCGGGCGGCGGCGTGCCAACCACGGTGGAGGAGCTGCTGGCGCAATACGCCCGCAACGAGGCGTTTTACCGGAAAGGCGGCATCACCGTCACAGGCGGAGAGCCGCTGCTGCAGATCGAATTTGTGACCGCGCTGTTCCGGGAGGCAAAGCGGCGGGGCATCCACACCTGTCTGGATACCTCGGGCGCCACGTTCCGCCCGGAGGACGCGGCGGCGCTGGCGCAGTTCGACGCGCTGTGCGCCGTTACGGACCTGGTGCTGCTGGACATCAAGCAAACCGACCCGGCCGCCCACAGGCGGCTGACCGGACGTGAAAATGGGAACATCCTTGCGTTTGCCCGCTATCTGGCGCAAAAAGAGGTGCCCGTATGGGTACGCCATGTGGTTGTGCCCGGCCTTACCGACAGCGAGGCAGGCTGGAAAGCGCTGGGGACGCTTCTTGCGTCGCTGCCCAACGTCCGGGCGCTGGACGTGCTGCCCTATCACACGATGGGGCGTTCCAAGTACGACGCGCTGGGCATCCCTTATCCGCTGGAGGGTA
>OBZS01000515.1_pt1 | contig 10919 bp, 9 predicted proteins | sample 1476981 | NCBI WGS metagenome assembly OBZS01 (sample SAMEA2580254, study PRJEB22360) | human gut metagenome | biome: human gut; feature: human-associated habitat; material: faeces | place: Denmark | collected 2008/2010 | reverse complement strand
CGTAACGGAGGCGAGCTGATGGTGCGACAGCTGTATTGCCGGCTCGGATAAAGAAAGTGTGTATAAGAGACAGGCCAATTTTTCTTCGTTTTTCGGGAATTGGGCATAAAATATCCAGCTGTGCAGCAATGTGATTTTGTGCATGAAGAAAGACAGGATTCCGCGAATAAGCTCTTTGCTTTGCATGGCCTGGCGAATGAGTTCATCTGCAGAAAGCTTGTATACATGCGTGTTAAATAGGGAATTCGTGCAGACAATGCGCAGGGACGGGCACGTAAATGCATCTTCTCCGATAATCGTATTTCCCGAGAAGTAGCACAGCGTTCTTTCCGTTCCGTCCGTATAGGGCAAGTATACACGAATCAGTCCGCTTTGAATAAAGTAGAGATTTTTCGCTTCTTCATTCCGGATGAAGATTATTTGCCCGTTTGTATACCGCTCTTCGCGTCCGTATTGCTTGAATACATTTATAAGATTGGCAGTTACTGTACGAAAATCGGCTGTATTCATTTTCAGATTCCATATAAATAAATCACGAAAACAAAATCAATACATGATTATTTGTAATTAACTATACCGTAACGGTAGAAATAAGTCAATGTATTGAGAATAATATTGAGTAAATAAAAAGTAACAGATAGTGATAAAAATAACGATAATATTTTATATATACGTACTGAAAAACTGTATTAATGAAAAGAAAAAGTTGAAAAGTGTATCAATTTATACAATCGGCAACTTTATATTATGGTAGCCTGATAATAACAAACGGTAATTTATAAAATGATAATCCGGAATGAAAAGTACTGCATACGAGGAGGTAAGCAAAGTGGCGGAAGCAGGGAACGAAAGAATCGGTTTTTTGGGATTGGGTGTTATGGGACTGTTGATGGCGGTTAATCTCGTTAAGAAATCCGGTTGTCCCGTATACGGATTCGATGTGACGAAAAAATGCAATTGCTCAAAAAGGCCGGGGGGCACACGGAAACGGAGCCGGAAGAAATATATAAGACCTGCAGCGTCATAATGCAAATGCTTCCGACTCATGAAACCGTTATTCATTCCGTAAAGGAGGCCGTACGGCTGAGTGCTCCCGAAACAGTAATCATAGACCTCTCTTCCACGGCGCCGCATATTATTTCGGAACTGAATGAAGAAGTTAAAGGCGCCCGTATGTTCTTGGCGGACTCACCCGTGAGCGGCGGCAATCCCAAGGCGGCCGACGGTACGTTGGCTATTATGACGGGTGCCGAAGAGGGAGTGTTCACGCGGATAGAGCCGTTATTAGCGTGCATGGGAAATCCGGTACATACCGGCGGTGTCGGCAGCGGCAGCGTTACGAAGCTTATTAATAATACGATTGCCGGAGCATATTTGGCGGCTATTGCGGAAGGATACGCCTTTGCCGCCAAGGCCGGCATTGATTTACGGACGACCTTCGATGCCACCAGGACCGGCTTTGCGGGAGGGCCTTTGTATGAAAACAAGGTGCCTAAAATTATTGCCCGCGATTATGAACCGGGGGCGAGGATTGCCGTTCACCGCAAGGATATCCTCAATGCAAAGGCATATGCGCACACATTGGGCATCGATTTGCCGGTGACCGATGTTACGCTGCGAATTATGGATTGGATGAAAGATAAGGGCTATATCGATATCGATCAGGCCGGAATGATTAAATACTTTGAAGAAAAGATGGGGACACGCGCAGGTCGGGGATAAAGTGAATTGCCATGCGAATAACGACGGTAGGTAACGCAGGTATTTATTTGGAGGCCGGCGGACATACGTTTTTGATAGACGGAATTTACGGCGTAAATGAATTTTTCCGCGACAGGCCGGCAGAGATTTTACGGGCTGCCAGGGGAGACGGCGACAGGTTCAGGAATATCGAGTTCCTGTTATTTTCCCATCGTCATCAAGATCATTTTGATGCTTTTCAGACGGAGCGATACCTGCAGAATAACAAAGTAAAGCAAGTATATATCCCTAAAGCGGGTAATCCGGGAATGCCCTATGAAGATACGCGGGCGATTGCATCGGGACGATACGGGACAAGCATCATTTATGTAGAGGGCGGCAATTCGAAAAGCTCTTTTCACCGGTTGGGCCGTAACGTGAATGTCGCTTTTTTTCGTTCGCATCATATGGGAGAGCCGATTTTTGATATAACGCATTATTGCCCGGTTCTCAATATCGGAGAGGAGAGTTTTATCTTTCTCGGTGACGCCGATACGACCTGTCCGGCTGAAAAGCTGTTGGCACTGACTGTAAAAAACAAAGTAAAGGGAGTGTTTATTAATCCGTTGGCTTATGCGGACAGCCGCAGTAAAGCATGGTTACGGCATGTTTCGCCGGAGCATGTTTTCATATATCACATTCCCAGGACGGAAAGGGGGGAACACGGTCTCCGAAAGTTGGCGGAAGCTATTAAGGATTTCGGCCAAACGGAGCGGGAACGGCATGTATTGTCCGGACATTTGCAAACAATAGACCTGTTTGATTAATTCTTTGACGAGTGCGAACAAGATAAACGAAAAGGAGTGAGCGCAGCATGAAGAAATATGATAAGGCGTTTTTGTTGGAAGCATACGGCAAAATGACGACCATTCGGGCGTATGAGACGAAGGTGGAAGAGATTTTCCTTGCCGGTGAATTACCGGGGTTTACTCACTTATACATCGGTGAAGAAGCCTGCGGTGTAGGCGTATGCGAGAATCTCCGCACGGATGATTATATTGAAAGCACCCATCGCGGCCACGGTCATTGCCTGGCCAAGGGGGCGGATATAAAGAAGATGATGGCGGAATTATATGGGAAAGAGACCGGATATTGCCGCGGCAAAGGCGGTTCCATGCATATTGCCGATTTTTCTATCGGTATGCTCGGTGCCAACGGCGTTGTCGGCGCAGGCTATAACCTGGCCATGGGGGCGGCATTGGCGGCGAAATTGAAAAGGACGGAACAAATTGCCGTTGCCTTCTTCGGTGACGGCGCATCCAACCGCGGGACCTTCCACGAATCCTGCAATATGGCTTCCGTTTGGAAATTGCCCGTACTTTATGTTTGCGAAATGAACCGATGGGCGTCAACGACTCCGTATAGAACCACCACCTCGGTCGAAGATATCGCCGTTCGGGCCGCGGCGTACGATATGCCCGGTAAAAGCGTGGACGGCAATGACTTTTTTGCAGTATATGAAGCGGCAAAAGAAGCCGTTGCGTATGTTCGCGGCGGTAAAGGCCCGTATTTGCTGGAATTAAAAACATACCGTATAAAGGGGCATTTTGTGGGAGATCCGGAAAAATACCGCACCAGAGAGGAAGTACAAGAACACTTCACTAAAGACGATCCTCTGCAGAATTTCCGTGCTGTCGTTACCGGTGAAAAGTGGCTTACCGATGCCGAATTGGACGAGCTTGATCAAAAGGCGAAGGCCCTGGTGGAAGAAGCCGTACAGGAAGCGATGGCGGCACCGTACCCGGCAGAATCGGAACTGATGGAAAACTATTATTGTGAATAGGCAGATAAATAGGTGATACAGGAGGGCATGGATATGAGGCAGATTACATTTTCCGCAGCGACGCAGGAAGCAATGCGTGAAGAAATGAAGCGGGACAGGAATGTATTTTTGATGGGTGAAGATATTGCGCGGCAAGGCGGTATTTTCGGACAGTTTAAAGACTTGGCTGAAGAATTCGGGAATGACCGCGTTCGTGATACGCCTATTTCGGAAACCGCTATTATCGGCGGCGGCGTCGGTGCCGCGTTAGCCGGTATGAGGCCGGTTGTAGATATGCATTTTGCCGATTTTATCGGCGTGCCTATGGATGAAATTTTCAACCAAATGGCAAAGGCCAGATATATGTTCGGCGGCCAGGCAAAAGTGCCTCTTGTATTGCGTGCTCCCGACGGCATGACACGGGGCGGCGCGGCACAGCATTCGCAATGCGTTGAAGCTTGGTTCATGCACATTCCCGGCATCAAGGTCGTTATCCCGTCCAACCCGGCAGATGCCAAAGGGTTGTTGAAAGCTGCGATTCGCAGTGACGATCCTGTACTGTATTTTGAACATAAACGGTTGTTTTCCATGAAAGGAGATGTACCGGAAGGTGCATTCCTGACACCTATCGGCAAAGCCCGTGTAGCCAAAGAGGGGATGGATATAACGGTTGTATCCTATTCCTTTTATATGAACCATGTGTTGATGGCGGCGGACGAATTGGCAAAAGACGGTATTTCTCTTGAATGCATAGATTTAAGAACGATTTCTCCGCTTGATATGGATACTGTGTATCAATCCCTGAAAAAGACAAAACGGCTCATGATTGTACACGAGGCGGTAAAGCAGGGCGGCGTCGGTGCGGAAGTTGCCGCGCGTGCCGCGGAAGAAATGATCGATTATCTGGATGCGCCTATTGTCCGTTTAGCGGCACCGTTCGTACCGATTCCGTATGCGCCGACGCTGGAACGATTGGTGAAAATTGAGCCGGAAGATATTTGCAGGGCCGTGAAGGACATGCTCGGAAAATAATTTATTTTTATAAAAATAATCGACAGAAAGGATGTATTTTTATGGATCCGAAATACAGCGGTATTGATTTTGCCGGTTTAGACCGCAGAAGGAAGCTTCATATTATTCTTCCCGTTTTTCTGGTTTCCGTCATTGCCTTTATAGACCGGGTAAATATTGCTTACGCCGGCATGACGATGGCGCAGCAGTTGGATTGGCTCACGCCCGAAATATTCGGCGCCGGTGCAGGTATGTTTTTCTTGGGATACTTTTTCTTTGAAATTCCCGGCTCCTTAATTGCGGCGAAATTTGATGCCTGCAAATGGATTGCCCGGATTATGTTTACATGGGGTATTGTGTGCGGATTGTTGGCATTCATGACGGCACCGTGGCATTTTTATTTGTTCCGGTTTTTGCTCGGTGCGTGTGAAGCCAGCCTGTATCCGGTAATTTACGCCGTATTGTTTCCGCGGTGGTTCCTCGGCAGGGAGCGGGCGGCAGCTATTTCCTTAATGTTGACCTCTCTTTTGATCGCGGCTATCATAGGCGCGCCCATTGCCGGAATATTGCTGGAACTGAATTTGTTCGGGCTTTACGGTTGGCAATGCCTGTTCTTGCTGGAAGCCGTTCCGGCCGTGGTCTTTACATTCGTGTTCCTGTTTTGGGTTAAAGATCGGCCGGATAAGGTTAATTGGCTTTCGCCGCTGGAAAAAGAGTATTTAAAAGAAACTATTGCAGCGGAAGAAGAGGAAAAGGATAAAGCTAAAAAGTATACGATTTGGCAGGCTCTTACGGATAAGAAAGTATGGCGGTTATGTGTAATTTATTTTACCTGGATTACCGGCTTTTGGGGCTTCAATTTCTGGATGCCACAGGTTCTCAAAAGCGTGTCCGGCTGGTCACCGGCATTAGTGGGTATTGCCATTGTATTTCCCATGGGAGCGGCATTGATTGCTCAAATTATTATCGGGCACCACTCCTCTAAAACCGGAGAAGTTCGTTGGCACATTGCAGGCTGCATGTTTTTAGGCGCTTTCGGGTTGATTTGCGCTCCGTTTATTCATACAGGCATTCTCAGCCTGATCTTCATTTCCGTTACGGCTGTCGGCGTGTATTCGGCAATGGGGACCTGGTGGTCCGTACCTACGACTTTTCTCAGCGGTGCGGCGGCGGCCGGTGCTACGGCAATGATTAACTCCATCGCAAATTTGGGAGGATACTTGGGGCCCTATATGCTGGGCGTTATTAAGCAGACTACGGGATCAACCGATGCCGGCTATTGGGCACTCGGAGGCATGCTGATCATTTCGGGACTGGTCATGTTGTCCCTGCCCAAAAAGGGTAAGCTTCAGTCCGGGAATAAATAAGGAAACATAATCTGAAAAGGTGTATTGACCGAAATAAAGGAGGAACTGAATTATGGCCGGTGAACTGACTATGCCTCAATTGGGCCTGACAATGACGGAGGGCACCGTCTCGCAGTGGTTGAAGCAGGAAGGCGATGCCGTCAAAAAAGGTGACGGCGTTGTCGAAGTGGAGACCGATAAAATCAATAATATCGTAGAAGCTCCGGAAGACGGCATTTTGTTAAAAATAGTCGCCCGGGAAGGCGACGTATTGCCGGTTAAAGGCTTACTCGGCATCATCGGCGCTGCCGGAGAAACGGTTAATGTACGGCGAACCGCTGATGATACCTTTGATCTGCCCGCAATTGCGGCGGCAAATGAAGAAGTGGCCGCCGTATCCGAGCTGAGCGGAGCAATTCCGGTACAGAATGTCGTTGTTGACGGCCGGGTATTGGCTACTCCCTATGCCCGGTTTTTAGCAAAAAAAGACGGCATTAACCTGGCGCTTGTAACAGGCAGCGGGCCGAACGGCAGAATCGTCGGCGATGACGTGTCGGCGTATAAAGAAGAGCATAAGGTTCGTATTTCACCTGCAGCCGCAAAGCTTGCCGCTGAATTGGGTGTTGATACGGGATGTGTTCAATCGGACGGCCGCATTATGAAAAAGGATGTTTTGCGTGCGGCCGGAGCTGCCGCGGAAGTCCCGCTTCGGCAGCCTGACGCGAAGCTTGACGTGAGTGCGGCTACGGCGGCAAAGGACACGAACAAAACTGAGTTAAAAGGCATGCGCAAGGTCATTGCCCGACGCTTGAGTGAAGGCTGGCGCAATACGCCGCATGTCCATCATACGGTTGAAATCGACATGACGGAAGCGACGGCGCTGAGAGCGGCCTTTAAGAAAATGGATAAGAAACTCTCTTTTACCGATTTGATTATCAAGGCCCTGAGCCGTGTATTGGAAGAATATACTGCCGCCAATGACAGCTTTGCGGATGACTATATTATCCACAATGCGGACATTAACATGGGCGTGGCTGTAGCGATTGACGGCGGCTTGATCGTGCCTGTCATTAAAAATACCGACCGCCCCGGCGTAATGCAGATTCACGACAAAGTAGGCGAGCTGGCTGAAAAAGCGAGAGCAGGGCGGCTTTCACCGGATGAAATGCAGGGCGGAACCTGCACGATCAGTAATCTGGGAATGTACGGCTGCGACCACTTCACACCGATCGTCAATCCGCCGGAAGCGGTGATTCTCGGTGTGTGCCGGACAGTGGAAAAACCGATAGTTAAAGACGGGGAAATTGTGATTGCGCCTATGATGAATGCCGTATTGGGCTATGACCACCGCGTTATTGACGGCGCCACTGCCGGGCTGGTAACCTCGCGCTTGAGGGAATACATGGAAAATCCGCTGTTGCTGTTATAAGGAATGCAGTTATTCGGACGGATGAAAGGAGACCGTGAATTATGGCCGGTGAACTGATTATGCCTCAATTGGGCCTGACGATGACGGAGGGAACCGTCTCGCAGTGGTTGAAGCAGGAAGGCGATGCCGTCAAAAAAGGTGACGGCATTGTCGAAGTGGAGACCGATAAAATCAATAATATCGTGGAAGCGCCGGAAGACGGCGTTCTGTTGAAAATAGTCGCACAAGAAGGAGATGTATTGCCGGTAAAGGGTGTGTTGGGCTATATCGGTGCCGCCGGTGAAGTCGTTGCCGCCGCAAAAAGTACGGACGGCACGAGCGGTGAAGCTGTTGAAAAAGCGGCTGCGGCGACGTCCGGCAGGAGTGCTGAAAAAAGCAAAAAACGTATTATCGTTATCGGTGCCGGTCCCGGCGGATATGTAACCGCGATTAAAGCGGCACAGCTTGGTGCGGACGTATCCGTCATTGAAGAAGACCATGTCGGCGGCACCTGCCTGAATGTAGGCTGTATTCCGACAAAGGCGCTGATACATGTCAGCTCATTGTACGATTCGATTATAAGAGAAGCAGGAACCGTGGGTGTACATGTAACCGGTGCAGCTGTTGATTGGAGCGAGGCGGTTAAATATAAGGAGTCCGTTGTTAAGCGGTTGGTCGGCGGTGTTGACAGCCTTCTGAAAGCCAACGGCGTAAAAAAATATACCGGGCACGGCCGTATTATTGATGCCCATACGGTAGATGCGGCCGGTGAGGAGCTGACTGCCGATTATATCATTCTGGCCACCGGCTCGGAACCGGTATACTTAAAGCTCCCCGGGGCCGATTTGCCGGGAGTGCTTGACAGTACGCAGGCTTTGGCATTAACAAAGATTCCGAAGTCTATTGTCATTATCGGCGGCGGTGTTATCGGTATTGAATTTGCAGCCATGTTTGCGGCCGTAGGGGCAAAATGCACAATCGTGGAAGCGTTGCCTTATATTTTGCCGCCGGTGGATAAAGAAATTGTGGCTCTCGTTCAGGGAGATTTGGAAAAACGGGGCATTGAAGTAGCTGTCAACTCGAAAGTCGAGTCCATCGAGCGGCAGGACGGATTGCTGACCGTATATGCCAAACGGCAGGAAGAAGACCTTGCCGTTACCGGTGAAGCGGTTATCGTTGCAGTCGGACGCAGGCCGAGAACGGCGAATATCGGCCTGGAAGACGCAGGTGTCGTTCTGGAACGCGGCCGGATCGTTACGGATGAACATTTCCGGACTTCCGTACCGGGAATTTTCGCCGTCGGCGATTGCAACGGAAAACTAATGCTGGCTCATGCCGCTTCGGCACAGGGGGTGGCTGCCGTCGAGTACATTATGCGGGGTGAAGGCTCGTTTGAGGAGGCGACGGCCCCGGCATGCATTTACTTGGAACCGGAAGTGGCAGGCGTAGGCCTGCGGGAAGATGAAGCGGCCGCTAAAGGGATTGAGTATAAAGCAGGACGCTTCATGTTATCGGGAAACGGAAAATCGCTTATTGAAAACGGCGGAGTAGGCATGATAAAAATTATTGCCGATGCCAAATACGGCGAGGTTTTGGGCGTCCATATGTACGGACCGCGTGTGACCGAGTTGATTGCCGCCTGCAGTTTGGCGATACGGCTGGAGGCTACGGTGGATGAGTTGATCAGCACGATTTGGGCACATCCGTCCGTAGGGGAAGCTATTGGAGAGGCCGCATTGGATGTATTCCAAGCATCTATTCACTGGCCGCCTGAACGCAAATAAATTAGGGATATGAGCTGCGGCAGGGGAGCGGTTATAAATTCCCTTTCCGCAGCCTACCTGCTGTTCGAGGTGAGGAACATGACTGCTCATATGAAAAAGCCGGAATGGCTCAAGCAACGGGTTTGTAATGATGAGACATATACTGCCGTAAAAAATATGATGAAACGGTTGCAGTTACATACGGTGTGCGAGAACGCCGATTGCCCCAATATCGGTGAATGCTTCGGTCATAAAACGGCTACCTTTCTTATCCTCGGCGGCGTGTGTACCAGAGCGTGCAGATATTGTGCCGTTACAAAGGGAAAACCGTTGCCGCCGGATAGGGATGAACCGGGAAAATTGGCGGCAGCCGTGGAGATGTTGGGGTTAAAGCATGTCGTTATTACGTCGGTTGCGCGAGATGATTTGGCTGACGGCGGCGCCTTTCAATTTTCCGAATGTATACAGGCCGTACGCCGATATTCCTCCAAGACGACGACAGAAGTATTGGTACCCGACTTTAAGGGGAAGCGGAGCAGTCTCGATTTGGTACTGCGCAGCCGACCGACTGTATTTAACCATAATATCGAGGCCGTAAGGCGCCGCTTTTCCGACGTTCGTCCAATTGGCAGCTACGACCTCTCGCTGGAGGTATTGAAGTATGCGGCAAACCATGCCGTCAGGCCGCTAATTAAAAGCGGGATTATGGTGGGGTTCGGGGAGACGCCGGCGGATCTGGAAGAAGCGTTTCGTGATTTAAAGGCCGCCGGAGCGGATATTATTACTATAGGGCAGTATTTAAGACCGTCTGAGGAACACGTGCCCGTTGCGGAGTATATTACGCCCGAAAAATTCGAATTATATAAAAACATGGCCGAAGCGGCGGGAATTTCGCATGTAGTAAGCGGTCCGCTGGTCAGAAGCTCTTATAAAGCCGGCATTGCAGTTGATGATTATTATAAAGCCCGGGAAGGAACCTCTGCCGACTTCGGTTAAATTAAGAAACAGTAAACAGAGGGATAAGATGAAATATTTAGAAGTGAAATCAACTGATCCGTATTTGAATTTGGCTTTGGAAAATTATATTTTTGAATATATGGAGCCGAAGGATGACTATTTTTTATTATGGCAAATTGACAACACTATATTAGTGGGAAAACATCAGAATACGGTCGAAGAAATAAATTGTAAATTTGTAGACGAGCATCATATTCATGTCGTCAGAAGATTGACCGGGGGCGGTGCCGTTTTTCATGATTTAGGGAATATAAATTATTCATTCATTGTGAAGCGGCAACGCGATAGAGATTTTAACTTCGCTGTTTTTGCCGAGCCTGTATTACGTGTTATGAACAACCTGGGAATTAAGGCTGAATTTTCGGGAAGGAATGATTTACTGATAGACGGCATGAAGTTTTCCGGCAATGCGCAATGTGTAAATGAAGAGCGCTTGCTGCATCACGGCTGTATTATGGTTGATGCCGACGTAGACTATCTTTCAAGTGCTTTGCAGGTAAAAAAGAAAAAATATGAATCGCGCAGTATCAAGTCCGTCCGGAGCCGGGTGACATCGGTCAACTCACATTTATCAATTCCCGTTAATGCAGCGCAATTTAAAAAGCTGTTGCTGCAGGAAGTGCTGAAGGATAACGAAAATATGGAACCGTTGGTAATAACTGAAGCGGATTGGGAAAATATAAAAAAACTTAAGGAAAAAAGATTCGCTGCCTGGCAATGGAATTACGGCAAATCGCCGGCATATAACTTTCGCCGTGAGAAAAAATTTCCTGCAGGCTTGGTGACCGTTTATATGCAGGTAGATAAAGGCCGGGTCGAATCGATCAACTTTTATGGCGATTTTTTCGGCGATAAAAATATCTCCGAGCTGG
>OBZS01000512.1_pt1 | contig 10939 bp, 10 predicted proteins | sample 1476981 | NCBI WGS metagenome assembly OBZS01 (sample SAMEA2580254, study PRJEB22360) | human gut metagenome | biome: human gut; feature: human-associated habitat; material: faeces | place: Denmark | collected 2008/2010 | reverse complement strand
AAAATCGCAACCTTTCTTTCTGAAAAACTGGCTGGCAAACTGGATGACCTTGCTCACCGCGATATGCGCGAGTGGCCCCCTACGAGTGTCCCCATCTATTACCAGCCGCAGCGCCCTCAGCGAGAAGAAACAAGAACAAATGAGTGACTATTGCAAGTGGTCCCTTTGTAAAATCAACACTAACGTGCGCTATATTAATTCCGCAAAGATATATTAGAGATGAACAAAATAGGGGATAAAGCAGTCGTTTGGATAGATTGTCTTCGCGATGAATTCCGTGAAGTGCCCCAAGTGTACAAGAATCTAGGCCCCAAAACAGATAAGGATGGTGGCCGATTAGGATGTTCCAATTTTAGTTTCTTTTCAGAGCGATAAGTTTCAAATCATGTCGCGTTCCAGAGTATTCTTTTATGTAAAAATTACTAATTCTTGAGATTTCGACTCAAACTTATAGCTAATATTGGAGGATTATATTATGTTTCATAAACTATTGAGTATTCCTTTGGTTCTTCTTGTGGCCATTACTTCATCATCTCATCTTTCCACGTCTGATTCGATTACTCCCCGCACTTTAGCTTGTTGCGATAAAGCGGGTGCTGGCACTTACACGACTACCATCAAATTTGATGAAAAGCTCGGCAATGGATATTGTCAAGTTTACTTCAAAAATTATTGGTACTGCAACAATTGCCATGCATTAAAGAGGGAAGGTCCCGCCTATGGTCATTTCACACACGTTACTGGCGGCATGGGATGCGATTATTTCCCCGACGGAAATTGAATCAATTCGCCAAATTCTTCACGCTTTACATAAAACCATAATGAGGAGAATAATTCTGATGAGTAAACATAAACTATTGCCTATTGCTCTTACTTTTGTTTTGGCGACCGCTTTATGTTCAACTATTTTTGCACAGTCTGACATTACATCCACCATTGACGCTTTCAATGACTATGTTGCTGCTGATAATATCGCTCAAGTAAGTGGTTCTTTTCCCAATGATCCACGTGCTCTCTCCGCATCTGACGATTATACCGAACTCACTTCCCTACCGCTCTCTGAACATGTCTCATTCTCTAATGGAAGCACACCTTTTGCGTTTGTAGAGTCCGAAAATTGTACTCTAGGATTAGGAATTCCTATCACACCTACTAATGTGCAGACTATTGAAAATTATCAAGTATATTGGAATATTGGCCAAAGCGTCACCTGTTCCGTTGAGGCCAACGAATTAGGATTACGCGAATATTGTATCATTGATTCCAATAACGCTCCTCGTCAGTTCACACATGAACTTAACTTGCCTACGGGATATTCGTTAATACCTTCTGCGCCTATTGGGCAGCCCGAGGATGGATCTTACCTGATTATCGACAATGGACAAACAACAATTGGCGGAATTTCCGCACCTCATGCGTATGATGCGCTTGGAAATCCCGTACCTGCTAATGCTCATGTCGAAAACAACACTTTTATCGTTGAACTGGATTACACTTCTGTTACCTATCCTGTTACATACGGAATTCAACTTTATAGCGATACCGAATTCAAGAAATACTTTTATAGCGGCGGATGGGAATCATATGTCGCTCCGTGGAATTATACCTTGGCCCTTACTCCACGCGAATGGCGAACAGAGTTTCTTGACGAGACAGCCAAAGCGCTTCGTTGGAGTGCAGTTTACAATAGTAGTTTCCGTCAGGAAACACATTACTGGGTCAATGAAACCGGCATTTACAACCAATTTTACTGTCATGTAAATATAGCTGGTCTGAAACCTACATGGCACTTAGAGCCACTACGTCCTGACTATGGCTATGGTTACACACTCTCCATGGGATGTAATCCAGAATGAAAAAAACGTTATTTCTTATAGCTTGTTCGGCTATTGTTGCAAGTCTCTCGTTCTTTTTGATTGTTTGGCATAATGGAGAGCTTCTTTTTTATTTTAGAGCTCCATCTTTAACCTTGACATTGATTGCAATCTCAGGTTTCATATTACTTATAAACTGGTTTATTTTCTTTTATACTCGCGCACACAACAAAAAAACTTCTAAATGGTTCTCACTGTCCCTTTGGGGTATTATATTAGTAACTTCATTATTAGTCATTCAAATTTATAAGTTTCCCGCCATTGCGTTCTATCGCCGTCCCATTAGTATTTCTCTCAATGAGCTTTCCAAAGCCAATCTAACACAAACATCTGCGATATATTATATTGGACGCGACGATTGTCCTGCATGTCGTGAATTTTATCCTTCGCTCATGGAACTTTCAACCAAATATCAAAAGAAAATATATTATTACAATACTCAACAGGATCGTAATGACAATTCCACTTCGTTGCGCTACGTTTTGCAAAAGTATGAAATCGATGAGGTACCTGTAATATTGATATTTGACGGAAATGGTGGAATCCAAAAGATTTCATCGCAAAACATTTTAGAAAATTTCTCCAATTATCTAGAAGCAACTCTTAAAACTTAGGAGGGAAACAAGATCAAAAAAAAGACATTATTTATCTCTACTTTTCTCTTAATCTGTATATCTATTTCTTGTTGTCTTCTATTAGGCTATATTGTTTATTACCAATATTATCCCGGCTCAACACTTTATGAAGAATTAATTGTGTCCTTAGGCTTTGTCCTTCAAATAATTTTTCTTGTAAATATAGTGTTATTGGGTTTATTTGTTATATCTTTTTGTTTAGAAAAATTCACCTCCAAGAAAATAAGCACCAATATATTCAAAAATGTTCGAACTATAGCTATTCTTACATTATTCGTCAATTTTGCTGTATCATGGTATTTGATTCTTTCCTAAGTGACCATCTGCTCCGTTGTTTCGTAACCGTTAAATCTAACCGCGCATAAAACATGAGGGAGGTAGGTCATCGACCTGCCTCCCTTGCCGCTATGCAGTGTAGTGCAACGTTCCACAGCGTTGCATAGCGCCTGTTTCGGTACTGACAGCTCCGTAAACGTAGTGGTTTGTACACCCAAGCGTGACTCTGTTTCTGCCGCTGCCAGCAGATTCCGTTCTCAGTGGTAGTAGATTGTTGCTGTTATTCCCTCTTGTCCGCACCACGCTCGGACTGTCATCCCGCTGCTACGGCCGTCCTATATACGTGCCGCTCACTCCTGCTTTTTGGTCTCATGCTTCAACTCGATGCTTTTCATCCGTGGCACACCCTTTAACATTTACTTCTGGGAACTTTCGCTACTTCCTAGAACCATTATCTCATATCTGTCTATGCGTGGCCACATTTTGCGATTACGTTCGTAAAGTCCCTCCTGTGTGATTGGATATGGCATCCCGCTTTTACTCATTGCTTGTTCAATCTCCTCAGTGACACGAACACACCGAAATGTCCGGCGGTACAATCTGAGCAAATCGAATGCTTCGAATGAGAGAGGCAGCTAATGGGCATGTTAGCCCAAAGTATTTTCTGTCATGCCCGTTACTCTCCCATTCTAACAGCTTCGGCTCTGAGATGGAAAAAGACGCAGCTGGCTGCCGCGCCTTAAACCGTAATTATTGTAAGGAGGCCTTCTTATGAAACATATCGCTCAAATATTGTCTTTTTCGTTAGCTCTAATACTGGCTATCACATTTACCACTCCCGTTTTTGCTGATACCAATCCGCCAGAAGATACAGCTCACGCATATCACTTTAGAACAGCGAAAGAATATGATGCGCCACGATATGTACTTAATTGCCATACAAATGGAGCTGTTGTTTCGGGAACAAAAGTTTCATTGTGGCAAGCAACTGGCGATATCAGTCAAGAGTGGTATGTAGATTGGACCTCTTACGGTCAGTACAATCGTACCGCTGTTCTGAGATCAAATCAAAACAAATCTCTCGCATTAAACGCGAATAGAAGTGCAGTAGGAACTATTTGCGATATGCTACCCTCAAATGGAAACATTTATAACGATTACAATGTCACATTAGAGGGCGATCACTCCGTGAGTCCAACTCAAGTCAAACTACGATTACCTGCCCGTTACAACCATACCTCTCCGGTATTTGTAACTACACATGGTATCGGAAACTATTGTACATGGAACTATACCGGAGTCAATCAAACCTGGTACATGGCCGATGGACCATCCAAACAAAAATAAAGGTACTATTCAATGAAAAAAACTTCTTTATGGTATATTGTATTTGTGCTTTTGCTCTCTATTATAATTATATATACAAGTTGTGGAGTAGAGGTGCCTACAAAGTCCGTCGCACATTCAGAGCAAGTTTTGGAAAACAATTTGAAAGAGGAATCCATTTCTGCTCTTAGTCCCTATCTTGTAACTACTTGTACAGGAATTTTTAACAATCAAGTTACGGGAACTGACAAGGGAAGTTATATATTACTCCAGAATTCAAAAGGTGAATACAATATCTTTTATGTTGACTATCTAACGCAGCAAATAGTCTATCTTTCTAGTGAACCACAATCTTTGCACAACGGGGAATCAGACACAAGCTATCTAGGAGAATGTCCCGGCGGAGCTTCATTATTTTGTACAAGCGAAAATTTGTATGTTGTGGTGTTAGGAAGCGCGCCCAGTAGCAATGTACCATCTGAACCGGCAAAAATAATCAAAATGGATTTAAATGGTGCTAATAGGTCAACATTATATACTTTCAGCGATGAATATTTTTTGGAAAACACCGCATTTGCTTTTGATGGGGAATCATTGTATTTTTTGGCCGTAAACGTAGATACAGGCCTGACTGAAATTGTTTGTTTGGCAACAAATACTGGTGTATTTTCTTCACTTTTAGAATTAGAGCACAATTCTTCATATCGCCTATTGGGAACAACTTCCGATGGATTGGTATTACAACAGACTACTTTTTCGGATGAAAATGCACGGTGTAAATTGCAAGTTTTTTCTTTACGAACAAATTCTATACGTACAGTGAATGATTTCAAATATAGTGATAGGTCTTACGTCATTTCCCATGAAAAAGCATACTCCTTTAGTCCAAGCGATGGTAAGGCACGAGTTCTTTCACTGAAAAACGGGGAAGAAGATATACTTAACGATAAAGTGTTTTCAGGAGAAGACTCAACTGGTTACATGCTAGTCGGAGATATATATGACAATCACTTTTTTGTTTTGGATAAAAACACTAATGATTTATATGCAATCAAATGCACGGATGGGACTGTAACGCCAATAACTCTACAAGAAGAAGGTTTCAATGCATCAATCATGGCACAAAGTGAATCTGATTTTTTGATACTAAAAAAATATGAGGAAAAAAGTTATATTGGAAATGATCCGAATGGCAACTTAGAAAAACAATCACTGATGTTGCCTGTATACGCGTTGATTAATAAAAAAAGTTATTGGAGCAGTACTCCGGATTTCCGAATAATACAATTAAAAAATTTTAATATTCAATAAATTTATTTCTGCAATAATATTCAAGGAGAGATTCTGTGTCTGATATGAAGCGACAGATAGAACTCTACCACCTTACTAAGATATACAACAACCAAAAGACAAGTCGAAAAGCCCTGGCCGGAGTGAGTTTCACTATCGGCCCGGGCCTTTACGGCCTTTTGGGGCCCAATGGCGCAGGCAAAAGCACCATGATGAATATCATCACCGGGAATCTGGACGCTACCAGCGGAAAGGTACTGTGGAACGGTAAAAATGTCCTGCGCATGGGGCGGGAATTTCGGCGCGTCCTTGGATATATGCCGCAGCAGCAGAATCTGTATGACAGTTTTACAGGCCGCCGTTTCCTGCTGTACATAGCAGCACTCAAAGAAATTCCCCGGAGTGATGCAGCGTTACAAGTACAACGTGTCGCAGAGCTGGTACACCTTTCCAGTGAATTGGAAAAACGTCTGGCAGCCTATTCCGGCGGCATGAAACAGCGTCTGCTTGCTGCCGCCGCATTGTTGGGTGAGCCGCAGATTCTCATCATGGATGAGCCTACCGCCGGATTGGACCCGAAAGAACGTGTACGCCTGCGTCAGGTATTGGCCCAACTCGCCCATGACCGCATCATTATTGTTGCCACACACGTAGTCAGCGATGTGGAGCACGTTGCCAGTGAAATCCTGCTGCTCAAGGAAGGACAACTTGTGGACCAGGCGTCTCCTGCCGCACTTATTGAAAAATATGCGCCGGGCGGCACGCTGGAAGATGTCTACCTCACCATTTTCGGGGAGGACGAAGCATGACACGCCTGCTTTCCGCTGAGCTGCGCAAGGTGTGGCACAGCCGTTTTTTTCTTCTGGCGTTTTCTGTGCTGCTCGGTGCCAACCTGTTTTTGCTGTGGTTCGGCACGGGCCATACTCCGGGCAATGTTCCCTCCTCTGCTTATCGAAAGCTGGAACAGCAGATTTCCGGCATGAGCATGGAGGATATGGATGACTTTCTGCATGAAGAGCTGGCCCGCACAGAGGGATTAAGCCATATCTATAACATCCTGCGCACAGAAGCATACAACAACGGTCAAAAAGACGAACGTCTCCGCGAAACCTACGCCGATGATTTTGAACAGTATTATGATATTTATGAAGCAGGCGGGTTTCTGAAGTACGGGGAAACGCTGGCACAGGAATACCGTTTTCTGAATACCATCGTTCTGGAATTTGAGCAGGTAAACGGATACGAAGAATTTCTGACATCCATCGAACAGAAAGCCCGGCAGCTTTCCTCGATCTCTATTTTCGCGGAGAGCAAAAGCGGATACGACATGGAAAACATCCGTGTCACAGATGAAGCGTTCAGGGATATGCGCGGTACGTCCATTCAGTATTATCCGCAAAAAGGCATCATGACCGCACTGGATTTTGAACTTACGGATGTCGTAACCGTATTTGCGATGCTGCTCATTGCCACGGTGCTTGTCCGGGCCGAGCGGGACAACGGTCTGCTCGCGCTGGTGCGTTCTACTCCGGCGGGCAGGCTGCATACCGCTGGCGCAAAGCTGCTGGCGTTGGGCGCAAGCCTCGCAGTTGTTCTGGCTTGCCTGTATGGCGTCAACCTTCTGTACTGCGGCGGGCTCTATGGTCTGGGGCCATTGAACCGCTCCATTCAAAGTGTGCCGCAGCTGATGCGCAGCACATGGAAACTGACGGTCGGCCAATATCTGTTCTGTTTTTTTCTCACGAAATGGCTGGCGGCATTCATCTGCGGTATATGGGTAATGCTGGCGATGCTGTTTGCCAGAAGGCTCTTCACGGGAGCGTTGGGGGCTTTGGCTCTTATTGTATTCAACCTGTTCATCCGATCTGTTATCCCTGCCACCAGCAGATTGAATGTGATCAAATACGCCAATCTCATAAGTTTACTGCGCACCAATGAGCTGCTGGGCGGATACCGCAATCTGTATTGGTTTGATCACCCGATTCCTCTGCTTTTGGTGGAGTGCGTTGCCGCTGTTTTGTTCGGTATATTGTTTGCGCTGGCATTCTGCTTTATTTTCAGCCGTCACTATTTTACTGCAGCGGGACGTCGGACAGGCAAAAGACTTTTCAGGCGTAAAATCCCCGCATTCACGACGCCAATGCGTCAGGAAACCTACAAGCTGTTGGTGATGCAGGGCACAGCATTATTGCTTTTGTTATTTGCGGGGTTTCAAGTCTATACCGCAGTGACAACGGAAAGCTACATCGACGCGGACGAGATCTATTACCAATATTACATGAAGCATGTGGAAGGTCCGTTGACACAGGAAAGTGTTGATTGGCTCTCGCAGCAGCAAGAAGAATTTCGCCCCATCTACCAGCTCAATGCTGCGTTAATGTCGAAAAAGGTCACTTCACAGGAATACCAGGCAATGATGCAGGGTTACTCCAGTTTGCAGCAGAAAATGAATGTATTCCAGCGTGTTATTTACAAGGCTCAGATGCTGAAAGAAAAACCTCGTATGGAAATGGTCTATGAATCCGGCTGGCTGAAGCTGTTCGATCAATATGACACGCAGGATCTGCCTGATACGCTTTGGGCATCTATCCTATGTGCAGTATGTTTTTCCGGGTTGTTCGCAATGGAGCGGCAGACGGGGATGATCAAAGTCATCGGCACAACACCGCTTGGACGGCGTGCCACCGTGCGGTACAAGCTGTTGCTTTCTTTTACTGTATGCGGCTTAATAACGGCGCTCAGCCTTTTGCCGCGCTTTTGGGTCTCTATCCGTGACTACGGACTTGGCACATGGATGGCTCCGGTTTACAGCATCAGCGAATATTACAACGCGCCGGAAATACCTTTGTTTTTAATGGCAGCAATCCAGACTTTTTTTCGATTGGCCGCGGTGAGCTGTATGGCCTGTGTGACGCTGGCTCTTTCGCAGCGGATTGGCAACACCTTTGGCGCAATGTTTGCGTCGCTGCTCATTTTTTCTCTGCCGCCGCTGCTCAGTGTCTCCGGCTTAACGAATGCGAAGTGGCTTAGTACATACCCGTTGTTCCACATCTGTGCGCTCTTTGGCGCAAGTACGCAGGCGGTCGGAATTATGCTTTTGCTGATTGTTCTAGCTGTTTGCTATCTTTGCACAGAATACTTGTTCACTCATTTCAAATGAAGAGGTACTGAATATGCGCTTTTGCAAATATTGGGCAATTGGAGCTATTGTCATTACTTTGTTGTCTGCATGTAGTGATTTTAGGCAAGGAAACTCCCCCTCTTCCACTTCAAAGGACTTTACGTTACATGCGGTATCGGGTAGCGAACATTTGACAAACAGAAACATAGAGTTGATCACTAGTGTCTATGGCATTTCCAGCCAAGCTTCAACAGAAACGGGACTTTATGAAATTGTACCATCAGGGACAAAGGGGTCAAATATTATATACACAGATTTTGATTCTAAAACAAGAACATATCTATGCAACCGACCTGAATGTCTGCACAAAGATGAAAACTGCTCCTCGTGGATTGCCTCTGACTCCTGTCTGATATTCACAGGTGGCACTGGACACAACATCTTCATTTTGCAGTTAGAAACCTACAATTCTCCCTATACGGGCATATGGAAAGCCGAACCGAATGGCAATAACAGAAATCTGTTATTCCAGTTTCAACCCAACCAAAATATCGTTAATGGAATTGCCGCTGACGAAGAATATCTCTACATTACAGTGCAGGAAGTTGATTCTATTACATATCAGCCTAAAAAACTTATGTACCAAATCGATATTCAAACAGGCGAAGCAGCAGAGCTATTTTCGTTCAACGCAAACGATTGGTTGTTTGGCGCATATGAGGATAATTTAATTATCCTGTCCTATGATTCGGCAGAAAAAGAATTTGCATATTACCGCTATTGTGTTACAAACGGGGAGACAGAAGAATTTTTCAGATATTCTGCTACTGACGATGAAAAAGCGCCTGTTACTGCGCTCAACGGAAATATACTATACCTTGTTCAACCAATCGGAAATACTAAAGCAGAAGTAAGTTGTATCAATCTTAAGAACAATCAAAAACTGGTACTATGCTCTGAAATTCCGTTTTTTTCATCTGAGACAACGACTATCCTTGACTTTGTAGACAATAAGATGATCCTTCAAGTGTCTGATACCCGACAACAAGATTCCAAATTGGCTAAGCACTACCAGTATGGCATCGATTTAAAAACCGGAGAGGTAAAAGAAAATCTATTACTTATTGAAAATGGAGGACAGGCTGAATTCATCAATATATGCGGTGCATATAAAAATGAATACTGTGTTTTATCAGGCTATGACCCTCAAACAGTAACCTTATTTGATGATAACGGTACCGCTTATGAATCGTCCATATACTTTCCAGTATACGCATTTATCACAAAGGAAGATTATTGGAACGGTTCAGAAAAATGGATCGCTCCAATTGATTTGACGAAAGGAGGGTAGCGTTTCAATTCTAGCCCATAATAGCAAAAATTCGTACAAACCAAAGGAGAGATTACGATGAAAAAACTTATTACTTTAGTTGCCAGTCTTTTGGCCGTCGCTTTATTGACAGTTCCAGTCTTCGCAGCGGAAAATCAATCTTTAGCTGTAGATATAACCAAAATATCTATCTCCAATGAAGCCAACAACGACCTTCTAAATGCCGCGACTGAAAGTTCTCCGGTGAATGGCACCCGTATCACCACTTGGGATAATACAGGGCACGCAACACAACGGTGGGACTACTCTGAAAGTGTTCCTGGAAAGCCTCAACATTATTGGTTAAAAAATTCCGCCAATAGATCTTACGCTGTTACATGTTACGGTACCGATGGACAACAAGTTACCCTACAGTCATTCACACGCAACATGACGACACAGCCCGTTAAATTCATTAATGAAGGCGGTTCTTCTTTTAATATTTACGGTTTGGCAAATACCACATATATTTTAGCTCTGACAACTACCGGTTCCTATAATGGTGCACCTGTCTTATGGAAAGGTTCAAACAATCAAAATAATCAATTGTGGGTTTTAGGCGCATGGGGATAAACCAATAAAGCTACTGATCTTGAACCCAGATTAAATTCTAAAAACATATTGGTTGCTGCTCTTGGCCCCGTTGGCTCTCCAACGGGGCTGCTTTTGTATGTAACCGGTATTGACCAGATCATCCAGCGCCCGGCGTACCGTGCTCATGGACAGCTTTGTATCCCTGCTGATCGTGCGGACGGAGGGGAAGCATTTCCCCTCCCTGTCCGCACGGCTGCGCAGATACATGTATACCGTCACAGCCCGGCTGGGCAGGTCATCCGCCCAAATAGTATCAAACCAGCCGCTCACACGTTCTCCTGCATCAGCCCCGGCTTCTGCCGCTCCGGGAACCGCTCCTGCCCCGGTACAATCTGCTGCCCCGGCGGGATACCGTACTCTTTCAGTATCTTCTTTCTCAACTCTTTGCTCCCCGCATACTTCACTTCCCGCTGCGCATGCTGCTCCAATGCATACGGCTCTGTAAATGTGATGC
>OBZS01000511.1_pt1 | contig 10961 bp, 9 predicted proteins | sample 1476981 | NCBI WGS metagenome assembly OBZS01 (sample SAMEA2580254, study PRJEB22360) | human gut metagenome | biome: human gut; feature: human-associated habitat; material: faeces | place: Denmark | collected 2008/2010 | reverse complement strand
GTGGAAAAAGTTGGGGGGTTTAAAAATCGCGGGCGCCCACCCGCCGTATTCTGTGGAAATGACGTATTTCCCATCCGAAAAGGCCCCGGCCCCGGCAAGCCCTTCCATAATGGAGCAGGAGGGGCACTTGACACAGTGATCCACCCGGCCTGCCACAATGGGGCAGGTGCGCTTTTCAATGTCGTGCCCCTTTTCGAACAGCACCACCGACATGCCGGGCGCCTGCGTGCACAACCGGTAAGCGCACATCAAACCGCCAATTCCGCCGCCGATGATGGCGGTGTCAAAATGCCTCATTTGTGTCCCTTCCTTTTTTGTCAGTTTTCAGGTTTGTTTGCCGCGGTATTCCAGCACAGCGCGCTGGTATACGTCCAGCACACGGCGGGCAAATTCTTCCTTGCCGTATTTTTGGCTCTCCTGTTCCACACCTGCGCGCCTTTCGGCTTTCTGCTGGGCTGAAAGGTCGGCCTGCTCCCGGCACAGGGCGGCAAATTCTTCCCGCGTGGTGAAAAAGTTGCCGCTTACGCCGGGGTTAATCTGGTCTTTGTTATACAAATCCAGCCGCTGCAACACATACAGGCCGCTGGCCATAGCCTCCAGCATGGAGATGGAGTTCATTTCCGAAAGCGAAGCGGTGGCAAATACATCGCACGCATGGTAATAGGGAGGCAGGGCGTTGTGCTCCAGCCGGCCCAGCAGGCGCACCTGTTCCTCGGCGTGGTGGCGGCGAATCAGGGCTTCCAGCTTCTGATGCTCTGGCCCCTCGCCAATGATGAACAGCTTAAAACTGGCGTCGCCGCCAAAGCTTTCACAGAACCAGTTTATCAACACATCCAGGCTTTTTTCGCCGCCCAGCCGGCCCACAAAGCACAAAGCGGTGTCTGTGTTGCGGATGCCTAGCTGTGCACGCACTTTGGCAACCTGTTCACAACTGACATTTTTGGCAAGAAAAGCCGAAGTATCCACAATATTGGGAATTACGTTCACATGGCGCTCCACCCCGCAGCGGCGCAGGTATTCCACCACCTTCAGCGAGGGGCCTATCACTTCGGTGGCCTTGTTGGCCATTTTGCGAATATACAGATGCGCGGCCGGCTTCATCATCTTCTGGCCGGCCTTGTGCTTTGCCACATAGAACAGATAATCATCATACATGGTGTGCAGGGTGTACACCACGGGCTTTTTCAGCTTGCGGGCCGCAAACTGGCCAAACAGCCCCATGGAAAATTCCGTGTGGATATGCAGGACATCCGGCCCAAACTCTTTCAGCACATGCAGGCGCTTCAGGTTCAGCGGGTTGGCAATGCCATAGCCGTAAATCCGCTTCAGCGGAATGGCCGGGCAATACAGCACACCGCCCTTTACATAGTGTTTGTCACATTTCGGGTCCAGCGTGACAATCAGCACCTCGTGCCCGTGCGCTTCTAAAACCTGGCGCAGGGTCTCGATATGGGTGACAACGCCGCTGATATAGGGAAAGTAATATTCTGCAAAGATAGCAATCTTCATGGCAGGGTCCTCCTACATTTGATGTTGCCAGGGCCGCATAAAATTAGTATACCAGTTATTTTCCAGAAAGAAAAGGGCAGGGATGCGAAAAACGAAATTGATATCTTTTCGATGTTATACTATAATAGAATGGATGTAAAATGCCCTGGCGGCACAGGCCATTAACCATACAACGAGGAAGGAGCTGCTTGCATGACACAGTTCAGCGTTTCCCTTGATAAAATTGCCCAGCAGCTGAAGCTGGAAGTGGTATATACGCCCAAAGAGCTGAAAGATATTCCCATTTATACGGCGGATGTGAACCGCCCCGGCCTTCTGTTGACGGGCTATGACGAATATTTCGACCCAACGCGCATTCAAATATACGGCAATGCAGAGATGGGTTACCTCAGCACATTGCCGGAGGCCGAGCGGCGCAGCCGCATGCATACGTTGTTTGCCACAAAGCCGCCCGCCCTGGTGGTGACGCGCAGCCTGGCGGTGTTCAGTGAAATTATGGAGTTTGCCTCGCAGTACGGCGTGCCGGTGCTGCGCACGGCAGAGAGCACGTCCGGCTTTATGAGCGCGCTGATCAGCATGCTGAACATCGAGCTGGCCCAGCGCATTACACGGCACGGCGTGCTGGTGGAAGTGTATGGCGAAGGCATTCTGATTTTGGGCGAGAGCGGCGTGGGCAAAAGCGAAACTGCAGTAGAGCTTGTGAAGCGCGGCCACCGCCTGATTGCCGATGACGCAGTGGAACTGCGGCGTGTGTCAAACCGTTCCATTCTTGGCACTGCGCCGGAAAATATCCGCCATTTTATCGAGCTGCGCGGCGTGGGCATCATCAATGTGGCGCGGGTGTTCGGCATTGGCGCTGTAAAAATGAGCCAGGAAGTAGACCTTGTGGTGGAACTGGAGCCATGGGATAAGAAAAAAAGCTACAACCGCACGGGCCTGGAATCGGAGACAATCGACATTCTTGGCGTTGCCGTGCCCTCCACGGTGATCCCCGTAATGCCTGGCCGCAACCTTGCCGTCATTTTAGAGGCAGCGGCCATCAACAACCGCCAGAAGAAAATGGGCTATAACGCTGCGCGGGAACTGTTTGAAAAGCTTGGCCTGGAAAACGATATTGAGGCGCCGCTGTAAAAGGCGGCACCTGCATGGCAAAAAAAGAACAGGATGGACAGATTCAACATATGGAAATCATTGCAGACCTTCACACGCACACACTGGCATCGACACACGCTTTCAACACGGTGACGGAAATGGCCCGTGCCGCCTATGAAATGGGGCACAAGGCCATTGCCATTACCGACCACGGCCCCCAAATGCCCGACAGCCCGCATATCTGGCATTTTTACAACCTGATGCGCCTGCCGCAGAAAATAGAAGGAGTATTTCTTCTGCGCGGGATGGAGGCCGATGTGCTCAACATTCGCGGCGAGCTGGATTTTTCGCAGGCAGAGTTTGAGCGGCTGCAGCCGGATTGGGTTATCGCTTCCATCCATTCCGATACACTGCAACCGGGGGAATATACGCAAGAAGATTTTAACCAGCTTTGGCTGAACATTGCACAAAACCCGTATGTGGATATGATTGGCCACTCGGAGTCAAAGCGCTACCGCTATGATTATGACGCCCTGGCACCCGTTTTTGCCAGGAATCATAAAGTGGTGGAACTGAACGCAAATTCCGTCAATGTGCGCCCGGGCGGCGAAGCAAACATGAAGGAACTGGCCCTTGCCTGCAAGCGGGCCGGGACCAAGGTGGCTGTGAATTCCGACGGGCATTCTATCTACCATTTGGGCAGGGTAGAGCATATCCTGAATCTTCTGCGTGAGATTGATTTCCCGCAGGAACTTGTGGTGAACGCCAGCATGGAGACACTGGTGCAGGTTCTGCACGAACATAAAAAACCGGTTGCGGCTGTGATGGAGGTTTGACTTATGAAAAAAACATACAGAATCGGCGTGGACCTTGGCGGCACCAACATAGCCACAGGGCTGGTGGATGAGAATAACAAAGTGGTGGATAAAATTTCCTGCAAAACAGGCCTGCCGCGCCCGGCGCACGATTTAGAGCAGGCCATTGCGCAGCAATGCCGCAGCCTTGCGCAGAAAAACAACCTTTCGCTGGAACAGAACATCGAGTGGGTGGGCATTGGCACGCCCGGCAGCGTAGATTCCTCTACAGGCTATGTGGAGTTTAACGCCAATTTTGGGTATCATCAGTGGGAATTGAAAAAGGATATGGAGGCCCTTTTGCCCTGCCCGGTGTTTATTGAGAATGACGCGAATGCAGCGGCGTACGGCGAGTACATCGCCGGCGGCGCTAAGGGCGCCAAAAGCGCCGTGGTTATCACGCTTGGCACGGGCATCGGCAGCGGCATTATCATAGAAGGAAAAATCTTTTCCGGCTATAACTACGCAGGGGCAGAGCTTGGCCATACTGTGATTGTGAAGGGCGGGCGCCCGTGCATGTGGCCGCCGCGGCTGCTGGGAAAAATATGCCAGCGCCCGCGCCCTCAGCGAGGACACCTGCAAAGCCATGCAGCAGAACAAAGACAACATTATGTGGAGCTATGTGGAGGGCGACCTTTCCCGCGTGAATGCAAAAACCGCGTTCGACGCCATGCGCGCAGGGGATATTCTGGCAAAAGAAGTGGTTGATACGTTTTTGGAATATGTGGCCTGCGGCATTGTAAATGTCATCAACATTTTCCAGCCGGAAATTTTGTGCATCGGCGGCGGCATTTCCAAAGAGGGTGACACGCTTCTCAAGCCTCTGCAGGCACTTGTGGATGAAGAGGATTTTGCCCGCACGAATGCAGTGCGCACCAAAATTGTCACGGCAAAACTGTTCAATGACGCGGGCATTGTGGGCGCGGCCTGCCTTGGCCGGCAGCAGGCACTGTGAAGAAAAGGTGGAGAATGCTTTGACAGTATTTGATGAGATTATGGCGCGCTTTGGGCAGCTGTCGGTGCCTGCAAGGGCAAACGAGCCCATGAGCGCGCACACAACATTCCGCATTGGCGGCCCCGCCCGGGTGTTCTGCACGCCCAATTCGCAAGCGCAGCTTGCGCAGGCCATAGCCGCCTGCCACGAGCTGGGCCTGCGGTATTATCTGCTGGGGCGCGGCTCGAACGTGCTGTTTGCTGATGAAGGATATGAGGGCGTTGTGATTCAGGTGGGCTCTAAGCTGGGCGAGATCCAGGTGGACGGCCCGCGTGTGACGGCTGGGGCCGGGGCCCTGCTGGCGCATGTGTGCCTGGCGGCGGCCGAGGCCGGGCTGGCCGGGCTGGAATTTGCCTATGGCATCCCCGGCTGCGTGGGCGGCGGTGTGTATATGAACGCTGGCGCCTACGGCGGCGAGATGAAGGACGTGCTGGAGAGCGCAACATTTTTTGACGAACAACTGCGCGAGGTGACGCTTTCTGCCAGTGACCTTCACCTGGGTTATCGCACGTCTGCCTTTGAATTGATGCCATGGTGCATTTTGCGCGCCTCTTTCCTTTTAACGCCGGGCGATTCAGAGGAGATTCGGGCGCGCATGCGCGATTTTGCCCAGCGCCGGGTAGATAAGCAGCCGTTGGATATGCCCAGTGCCGGCAGCACCTTCAAACGCCCCAAAGGGGCGTACGCGGGTGCGCTAATTGACAAATGCGGCCTGCGCGGCTATGCGGTGGGCGGGGCGGCCATCAGCGAAAAGCACTGCGGCTTTGTGGTGAACAAGGGCGGCGCCACCTGTGCGGATGTGATTTGCCTGACAGATACGGTGGCAAAAATTGTGAAGGAGCAGACGGGTTACACCCTGGAAAGAGAGATTCGGGTGGTGCGCTGAAAGGGCAGGATGAAAGCGGTATGAGAGAATTGCTGATTGTGACGGGGCTTTCCGGGGCAGGAAAGTCGCTGGCCATGCATGCACTGGAGGACATTGGCTATTATTGCATCGATAATATCCCCGCCAACCTGCTGGTGCGCCTGTTAGAGTTTGCCGGGCACAGCGAACAGCCGCTGGAACGCGCCGCCATTGTGCTGGATGTGCGCGGTGCGCGCTCGGCACAGGAGTTTTCCCAGGCGCTGGGGCAGCTGCGGGAAAAGGGGATTATCTACCGCCTTTTATTCCTGGATGCCGGCGATGAAGTGCTGGAGCGCCGCTATAAAGAGACGCGCCGCCGCCACCCGCTGTGCCTGGAGGAAGATATCTCCACTTCGCAGGCCATTCAGAAAGAGCGCGCTATTCTGGAGCCCGTGTTTGAAGCGGCAGATTACCATATTGACACTTCGCTTTTATCCACTGCCCAGCTGAAGGACAGGGTGGTGTCGCTGTTTGCAAGCTGCACCCGCGATGCCATGGCCCTAACGGTGATGTCGTTCGGTTTTAAATATGGCACCCCGAAAGAGGCCGACATTGTGCTGGATGTGCGCTGCCTGCCCAACCCGTTTTATGTGCCCGAGCTGAAAGCGAAAACAGGCTGTGACCAGGAAGTGGCCGGTTATGTCATGTCTTTTCCGGAGGCACAGCAGCTGCTGCGCCGCATCACAGAGCTTTTGGAATTTTCTTTGCCGCTTTATGTAAAAGAGGGGAAAAGCCAGCTTACGGTTGCCTTTGGCTGCACAGGCGGCAAGCACCGTTCTATTACATTTGCCCGGCTTGTGGCCGAGCACCTGTGCACCTTGGGGTATCACCCCAGCGTGCAGCACCGGGATATCCGGCGCATTTGAACGCAAAAGCCCATCGAGAGGAGGCTGCGCCATGAGCTTTTCCAAGCAGGTGAAGCGCGAGATTATTGCGGCGGAATTGCCGCAGAAATGCTGCGCCCGGGCTGCGGCATACGCCGCGGCCTGTTTTTCCGCCTCGTATGGGCAGGACGGGCTTTGCATTACCACCGAGCTGAGCGCTGTGGCGCAATATTTAAAAAAGGTATTTGCCCGCGCGGGCGTGCAGGGGCGTGTGTACGCCAAAGGGTCGGAACAGAGCAGAATGTATGAATTCACTGTGGCCGAGCCCCAGCAGGTGAAGCGCATGCTGGAAATTTTCCATTATGATGCCAATACACCCTGCCTGCGGCTGAAAAAGGAATTGTTCTGCTGCGAAAAATGTGTCAGTGCCTTTGCGGCCAGCGCCTTTTTGTGCGGCGGCACCATTACAGACCCGCAAAAAGAATATAATCTGGAATTTTTATCGGCGCGCCACACCATGCTGGCAGATTTTTCTGCCCTGCTTACGGGGCGCGGCTTTGTGCCGCGCACAATTTTGCGCAAAGGTTCTGGCGTGCTGTATTTTAAAGCCAGCGAGCAAATTGAAGACATGCTCACCTTCATGGGGGCGCAGAACGCGGCGCTGGAAATTATGAACCTGAAAGTGTATAAAGATTTTCGAAACAAGGCCAACCGCCTGACCAACTGCGAGACAGCCAACATTGGCAAAACGGCCAGCGCCAGCGCACAGACGCTGTATGCAATTCAGCTTCTGCGCCGGCACGGCGCGCTGGCCGCACTGCCCGAGGCGCTGCAGCAGGCGGCGGCCATTCGGGAGGAATACCCCACCGAGCCGCTGAAAGAGCTTGCGGCGCATTTTCCGTACCCTATCAGCAAATCCGGCCTTTCGCACCGCATGAAAAAGCTGGAGGCGCTGGCAGCCGAACTGGAGGAGGCAAGCCATGGCAACTGAACACAGGCAGTTTACCCATTTGCATCTTCACACAGAATACAGCCTTTTAGACGGCGCGTGCCGCATCGAGCCGCTGATGGAACGGGTGAAAGAGCTGGGCCAGACGGCCGTAGCCATCACAGACCACGGCGTGATGTACGGCTGCGTCGATTTTTATAAAGCCGCCAAAAAGGCGGGCATTAAGCCCATCATTGGCTGCGAAGTGTATGTGGCCTCGCGCACGCGTTTCGACAAGGTGAACCGCATTGACGGCTCTTACCACCTTGTGCTTTTGTGCAAAAACGAGACGGGCTATAAAAACCTCATCAAACTGGTGTCTGCCGGGTTTATCGACGGTTTCTACAACAAGCCCCGCATTGACCATGCCCTGCTGGAGGAACATCACGAGGGGCTTATCTGCCTTTCCGCCTGCCTTGCGGGCGAAATCCCGCAGGCGCTGCTGGCGGGCGACTACGAAAAGGCAAAGGCCACTGCCCAATATTACGAAGATTTATTTGGCAAGGGCAATTATTACATTGAAATACAAGACCACCGCCTGCCGGAACAGCGCCGGGTGCTGCCCATGCTGGTGCAGCTTTCACAGGAGACAGGCATCCCCCTGGTTGCCACAAACGACGCCCATTACCTGCGCAAAGAAGATTCGCGCATGCAGCATATCCTCATCTGCATCCAGACGAACAAAACGGTAAACGACGACGATGTGCTGGAATTTGGCACCGATGAGTTCTATGTAAAAAGCACGGACGAGATGTATGCGCTGTTCTCGGCATGGCCGGAGGCATGCGAAAACACCAACCGAATTGCCGGGCAGTGCAATTTCGATTTTGAATTTGGCGTGACAAAACTTCCCTATTTCAAGGCACCGGACGGGGAGGACAACCGCAGCTATTTTATTCGCCTGTGCAAAGAGGGCCTGCACCGCCGCTATGGCCAGGAAGTGCCGGACGAGGTGCGCCAGCGGCTGGATTATGAAATAGGCGTTATTGACCGCATGGGGTATATCAACTATTACCTCATTGTATATGATTTCATCAACTATGCGCGGCAGCGGGGCATTCCGGTGGGGCCGGGCCGCGGCTCTGGCGCGGGAAGCCTTGCCGCATACTGCATTGGCATCACAGATATTGACCCCATTCGTTACCAGCTGCTGTTCGAGCGCTTTTTGAACCCCGAACGCGTCTCTATGCCGGATTTTGATGTGGATTTCTGTTATGAGCGGCGCGGTGAAGTGATTGATTACGTCATTCATAAATACGGGGCAGACCATGTGGCACAGATTGTCACATTTGGCACCATGGCAGCGCGCGCTGTAATTCGCTACGTGGGCCGCGTGCTGGACATGCCCTATCAGCAGGTGGACGCCGTGGCAAAGCTGGTGCCCATGGAGCCGAAAATGACGCTGCAGAAAGCGCTGAAGGCCTCGAAAGAGCTTGCCCGCCAGTATGAGCAGGACCCCTCTGTGCACGAACTGATTGATATGGCCCTGAAACTGGAGGGCATGCCGCGGCATGCCTCCACGCATGCGGCCGGCGTGGTGATTACGCGCGAAGCTGCCGATGAATATGTGCCGCTCTCTACCAATGACGGAAACATCGTCACTCAGTTTCCCATGACGACCATTGAAGAGCTTGGCCTTTTGAAGATGGATTTCCTGGGGCTGCGCACGCTGACGGTGATTCACGATGCCGAACAGATGGTGCGAAAAACAGAGCCGGGCTTTTCCGTTGCCGGCATTTCCTACGAGGATGCGGCGGTGTTCGAAATGCTGAACGCGGGCGAGACAGAGGGCGTGTTCCAGATGGAATCTGGCGGCATGACGCAAACGGCCGTGAACCTGCAGTTGGAAAGCCTGGAGGATATCATCGCCATTATTTCCCTGTACCGTCCCGGCCCAATGGACTCCATTCCAACCTACATTGCCAACCGCCACAACCCGCAGAATATCCGCTATAAAACACCTCAGCTGGCGCATATTTTGGACGTGACAAACGGCTGCATTGTGTATCAGGAACAGGTGATGCAGATTTGCCGCGAGCTGGCGGGCTTTTCCTATGGCCAGGCAGACCTTGTGCGCCGCGCCATGTCGAAGAAAAAGCAGGCGGTGATGGACGCCGAGCGCAGGCACTTTGTATATGGCAGCACAGAGCCGGGCCGTGAATGCCCGGGCTGCGTGAACAACGGCATCTCTGCCGAAGTGGCGAACAGCATCTATGATGAGATGTCCAGCTTTGCCTCTTATGCCTTTAACAAGTCGCATGCAGCCTGCTATGCGGTGGTGGCTTATCAGACAGCTTATCTGAAATGTCATTACCCGTGCCAATTTATGGCCGCACTGCTCACCAGCGTGCTGGATAACACCAACAAGGTCATCCAGTACACGGCCGAGTGCTCCCGGCTAGGCATCCGCCTGCTTGCGCCGGACATCAACGAAAGCGACGTGGGCTTCACCGTGCAGGGCAGCGACATCCGCTTTGGCCTGCTTGCGCTGAAAAACGTAGGGCGGAACCTGATTGAAGCCGTGGTGCGCGCCAGAACGCTGAACGGGCCATATCAGGGCCTGTATGATTTTTGCAAGCGCATGCACGGAACAGAAATCAACCGCCGCGCGGTGGAAAGCCTTGTGAAAGCAGGCGCATTCGACAGCTTTGCGCCAAGCCGGCGCGCCAGCCTGGAGGCGCTGGAGGGCATTTTGAAAAGCGTAGAGAATGACGCAAGGCGAAACCTGGACGGGCAGATGGACCTGTTTGGCGCCTTTTCCGGCGCCGAAACGCAGAGGCAAAGCTACACCATTCCGGAAAAGGAAGAATACCCGGTAGATTCCCTTTTGCAAATGGAAAAGGATGTAAGCGGGCTTTATCTTTCCGGCCACCCGCTGGATCAGTACCGCGAAGAAATTGAACACCTGGCGTCTCATAAGGTGAGCCAGCTTACCGGCGAAGATGCGCGGCGGCACGACGGCGAGCAGGTGGTTATTGTGTGCAGCATTGTGCGCATTAAAACCATCAACACCCGTTCCGGCGGCATGATGGCCTTTCTTACGGTGGAAGACCTCACCGGCACCATGGAAGTTCTGGTGTTTCCCAAAACGCTTCAGGCCTGTGCCGTCAGTGTGCGGGAAAATGCGGCGGTTGTCATTCGCGGGCGCGTGTCTTACAAAGAGGACGAGGCCAGCAAGTTGTTAGCCGACCATATTTCGCTTGTGGATGAATATGGGAAAGACGGGCGCCGGAAGGTAGATATAAGCAACAAAAATACAAAAGATGGCCTTTGGCTGAAACTTCCGTCCATGAGCGGCGATACCTTCAGCGAAGTGGAAAACCTTTTGGAGATATTCGAGGGCGATTTCCCTGTGTATATGCATTTCGAAGATACCGGAAAGACTGTTCTGGCGCCGAGGCGCATGTGGTGCGTAAAGCACGAACTTCTGCTTGAGGAACTGGGGCGCATCCTTGGCGGGAAAAACGTGAAGGTTCGCTAATTATTTCACAAAAAGCAGTTGAATTTCATGCAACAAATGTTTATAATTGGTTACGAACAGGAAAGGAAAGGGGAAGTAACTGGAATGAACAACGATATCAAAACCATCGGTGTGCTGACAAGCGGCGGCGATGCCCCTGGCATGAATGCTGCCATCCGTGCAGTGGTGCGTGCGGCCATCACGCGCGGCTACAAGGTGAAGGGCGTGCGCCATGGGTACAACGGCCTGCTGACGAACGACATCATTGACATGAATGTGCGCAGCGTTTCCGAAATCATCCACCGCGGCGGCACCATTTTGTATACGGCCCGCTGC
>OBZS01000507.1_pt1 | contig 11004 bp, 10 predicted proteins | sample 1476981 | NCBI WGS metagenome assembly OBZS01 (sample SAMEA2580254, study PRJEB22360) | human gut metagenome | biome: human gut; feature: human-associated habitat; material: faeces | place: Denmark | collected 2008/2010 | reverse complement strand
CTTTTGTGGGCGTTGGCGTTGGGTTTGCCGTGCGAGCGGGCGGCGCCCCCGGTGGGGATGACGCCCTGGCCATGAGCATCTGCAAGCTGACGAAATGGAATATCCAGTGGGCCTACCTGGCCAGTGACCTGGTGGTGCTGGCGCTGTCGGCCACCTATATTCCGCTTTCCCGGCTGGGGTATTCTCTGCTGACGGTGCTGCTGAGCGGCCAGCTGATTGGCCTTGTGCAAAATGTGGGGAAAAAAAGAACGATACAAAAGGATGGTTAAGCAATGCGCATGCGTTTTAAACCCTATGCCGGGCCGGAACTGGCGGCCTGCCCCTTCTGTGTGGACGAACCCATGCAGAACAAGGGCAGGTGGAACGAGCAGTTTGCCCGCCCGGCCCAGCCGCTGATGCTGGAACTTGGCTGCGGCAAGGGCAAATTTCTGGCCCAGATGGCGGTTGCCCACCCCGAGAACAATTACATCGGCATTGATATTACGGCCAAGGTGCTCATCCTCACAAAGCGAAACATCGACCGCGCCTATGCCCAGGCGGGCCGCGAGGTAGATAACGTGCGCATCCTTACACACGACATTGAACGCATTCGCAGCATGATGGGCGAAGGCGACAGGGTAAGCCGCATTTATATCAATTTCTGCAACCCGTGGAACCGCAAAAAGGGCCATAAAAAGCACAGGCTGACGCACTCGCGCCAGCTGGAGCAGTATCGCGATTTCCTTGTGGACGGCGGCGAAGTGTGGTTCAAGTGCGATGATGAAGACCTGTTTGAAGATTCTGTGGGTTATTTGGAAGAGATGGGTTTTGCCATTACCTGGCTGACGCGGGACCTGCACGCCAACGAGCCCGCGTGGAACATCCGCACCGAGCACGAGGCCATGTTTGCCGAAATGGGCATTCCCATCAAGGCGCTCATTGCCAAAAAGCTGCCGGGGGAATATTTTGCCCCCAAAAAGAAAAAGCCGCAGCAGGCGGCCGAATAACACAAACCAAAGCCGCTGCACAGCCCGGGCGCCGTGCAGCGGCTTTTTTTGAACTTAAAAGTTCAGTTTTCGAAATCGCAGCACACGCGCTCGGCAATCACCATGTGCACATATTCCTTCACTGCCATGTGCGCGGGGTGGCACTGATAGGCGTCCAGCGCTTCGCGGCTGTCCAGCGTGCACACAAGGCCCACGTCAAATCCGTTGAAGCCCAGGCCCACCTGGGCGCTGGAAAGCCCGGGCACAACGCCCACCAGCGCTTCCAGCCGCCGCTTCATCTCGCCGCCCTGCTGGGCTTTCTGCGTTTTGTCTTTCAGGTTCCAAAGCACAATATGCGTCACCATGTCTCTCATTCTCCTTTTTTTCGGTTCTCTTTTATTTTCAAGCCGCCAAGGCCCATATCAGCGCGCAGCGCGCTGGCAGAGGCAATGGCGCTTTTGCCAAATTTTCCCCGGATGGAATCCAGGCTTTTTTCCAGGCTTTCCCGCCGCGCATCCTCCTGGCCGGCCTCCGGTGCGAACAGCGAAAGCTGGGCCGCGGCGCTGTGCGAAACGTTCAGGGCCGTCACGGTCAGCATGCGGATGGGTGCGGGAAAACGCCAATTCTGCTGCAAAAGCGTCAAAGCGGCTGCGGCAATGTCCTTGGCGAGGTGGGTGGGCGTGGCAAGCTGTGCCTGCCGGGTGATGGTTTTGAACCCTGCGTCCTTCACGGTAATTTGCACAGCGCCCGCATACAACCCGTGTGCGCGCAGGCGCGAGGCCACCTCGTCGGAAAGCGCCACAAGGCCGGCGCGCGCGTCGGCAAGGGTGGTGAGGTCCCGCGGGAAGGTAAGGCCGTTGCCCACGCTTTTTACCTCCCGTTTTTCATACATGCTGCGCACGGGCGAGCCCTCTTCGCCGCGCGCAAAGCCCCAAAGTTCCATGCCCAGTTTGCCCAGCGCTGCCTCCAGCACCTGGGGAGAAGCAGCGGCAAGCTGGCCGATGGTGGTAATGCCCAGTTTGCCTAGTGTCTGGCGGGCAGAGTGGCCCACATACAGCAGCGCGTCCACGGGCAGCGGCCACACCAGCTGCCGGTAGTTTTCCGGCGAGAATTCGGTGACGGCGTCCGGCTTTTTATAGTCAGAGCCCAGTTTGGCAAACGCCTTGGTGAAGCTGACGCCCACCGAGATAGTAAGGCCTGTCTGCGCCTTTACCTCGCGGCGGATGCGGTGCGCCACCGCCACGGGGGAAGGGCCGAACAGATGCCAGGAGGCCGTCATATCCAGCCAGCTCTCATCAATGCCGAAGGGCTCTACAAATTCAGTATAGCGCGCATAGATGGCGTTCACCTGTTTTGAATAGGCGCGGTACAGCTCGTGGTGCGGGGGCAAAAGTGCAAGCTGCGGGCACTTGCGCCTGGCGCTGGCCACAGTCTCCGCCGTTTGAATGCCGTACTTTTTGGCCGCCTCGTTCTTGGCCAGAATGATGCCGTGCCGGTGCTGCGGGTTGCCGCATACGGCCACGGGCACGTTTTTCAACTCCGGCCTTGTCAAAAGTTCCACCGAGGCATAAAAGCTGTTGCAGTCACAGTGGAAAATCACGCGCTGTGCGGCCATGTGGTGCCCTCCTTTCTTCTTTGCCTATTCTATTATTTTATGCTACAATGATATCCGTGCACAAGGGGCGGGCGGCATTTTTCTGCCGCGCCGGCGGGGGCAGACGGGCCGTGCCGGCCGGCATTTTTCGGCCGCGCCGGCGGGGACAGACGGCCCGTGCCGGCCAGCGCCGGAAAAAGGGGTAGAGAGCAATGAGAAAACCAGCGGAAAAGAAAAATTTTCTGTACACCCTGTTCTGCTGGGTGTTTGCCGCTGTGTTTGCGGGCATTTGGCTGGGCACAATTGTGAACAACCGCACGTCCTATTACCAATATCAGGTGGTGCCCATCCTTGCATGCGGCGGCGCGGCTTTGCTGGTGCTGGTGGGCGCATGGCGGCTTTGGAAGCGCTGGGCCTTTTCCCTGCCGCCCAAAAAAGAGGCCGCCCTGGTGGCGGGGCTGCTGGCGGCCTATTTTGCCGTGCAGCTTGGCTTTTCCTTCCTGATGCAGGTAAGCGCTTCCCCCACATGGGATTTTGGCATTGTGTTCAGCGCCGCACGGGAATATGTGCTGAACGGCACTATGCCGGGGGAATATTTTACCCAATTCCACAACAATGCGCCCATGTATCTGTTCCTGGTGGCGTTTTTTAAACTGCTGCACCTGTTCGGGGTGGAAAATTTCATGCCCTTTGCCCTGGTGCTGAACAACCTGCTGATCAACGCGTCGCTGCTGGCTTTGTACTGGGCGCTGCGCCAGCTGTATGGCGCAAAAAATGCGCTGTTCGGGCTGATGGGTTCATTTTTGTTCCTGTGTTTTCTGATGTACGGGCCCATTTTGTATACAGATACCGCCACCATGCCGTTCCCCATTCTGGCGCTTGCCATATGGCTGCGTGCGCGGCAGCTGCCGTGGGGTAAAGGTGCCGCGCTGCGCTGTGCCGCGGTGGGCCTGCTGGCGGCTGTGGGCGCGTGGCTGAAGCTGACGGTGGCGATTATGCTGATTGCCATTCTGATTGACATGGCCCTTGGCGCGCCCCGCGGGGCAAGGTGGAAGCGGGCGGGCTGTGCGCTGGCGGCCTTCGCTGTGCTGTACGGGGCGCTTTCCGCCGTGACGCTGCACGCGGCCTGGCTGCCGGAGTATAAAAAGGAAGAGGCCATTCCCTATTTGCATTGGGTGATGATGGGCCTTTATGACGACGGCGGCTATAACGACGATGCCTACAAGCTCACCCTGCAGGGTGAAACGTATGCCGAGCGGCTGGAGATTGACAAAAAAGAAATTGCCCGCAAAGTGCGGGAGATGGGCCCGGCCGGGCTTGCCGCGCACACGGTGAACAAGCTGATTTTCACCTTCGGCGAGGGCATGTACCATGCCCCCATCAAGCTGGACCTTGGCGCCGTGCACCAAAACCCGCTTCAGATGTATTTCATCCAGGGCAAACAGCACCTGGGGCGCACGGCGTATGCCACCCTTGCCGTGCAGCTGGCGCTGCTGGCCGGGCGGCGCGCAGCCGGGCGCATGGTGCTACTGTGGCGCGGGTGGCGGTGTTTGGGCTGATGCTGTTTTTGCTGATGTGGGAGACGCGCAGCCGGTACCTGATGAATTTTCTGCCCGTGCTGCTGCTTGCGGCCTTTCCGGGCACACCGCCCAAGGTTGACGAAGCCGCACAGGGTGCGGTAAAATGAACTGTTCAGGCCTGCGCAGCACACGGCGCGCAGGAGTTTTGCAAAAAACCAGAAAGGAAGTGCCCGGATATGGATAAAAACCTTGCCAAATTTCTGCAGGACATTGCAGTTACCGCCGCCAATGCGGCCGATTCGGCCCGCAGTGCGGTAGAGACGGCCGGCAAGGCCGCAATGGAAAAGTATGACGAAGTGAAAACTCAGCGCGAGCTGGCCCGGGAGCGCGCCGCGCAGGAGGACATTTTTGCGGGCCTGGGCCGCATGCTGTATGCCATGCACATGGGCGCCGCGGGCGAGCATGTGGCCACAGAAGAGGGCGAAAAAACGCCTCAGCAGGTAATTGATGCCCTGCTGGTGAAGGCCGAACAGGCGCAGCAGCGCATTGACATGCTGGCAGAAAAGCTGAATGCAGAAAAAGAGGGCCCCGCCTGCCCGCACTGCGGCCATGGCTGCGGCGAGGCCGATGTGTTCTGCCCGGCATGCGGCACCAAACTGCCCCGGAAGGAGTGAATGCATGGAATTCAGCTTGTATGAGATTTTCTGGTATTTTGTCATCTATGCCGTGCTTGGTTGGGTGGTGGAAGTGTGTTTCTGCTCGATCAAGACAGGAAGCTTTGTCAACCGCGGCTTTTTGAACGGACCGGTGTGCCCCATCTATGGCTTCGGCATGGTGGCGGTGCTGGTTTGCCTGTGGCCTTTGCGGAACAGCATGCTTGTGCTGTATGTGGGCGCCGTGGTGCTTACCAGCGCGCTGGAATTGACCACAGGCTGGGCGCTGAAAAAACTGTTCCACACTTCCTGGTGGGATTATTCTGACATGCGCTTCAATTTGGGCGGCTATATCTGCCTGCGCTTCAGCCTGCTTTGGGGTGTGGGGGCCACGCTGGTGGTGAAATTGATTCACCCGGCCATTGCCGCCCTGGTTAGAGTCGTGCCGCATACGGCGGGCGTGGTGCTGGCGGTGCTGGTTACGGCGCTGTTCGTGTGCGATTTGGTCATCACCGTGCTGGGCATTGCCCATATGAACCAGGATATTGGCCGCATTGATGATATTGTGCGCGCCATGCGCGCAGGTTCGGATATTTTGGCAGAAAACATCGGCGGCACGGCCCTTGCGGTGGACAGGAAGGTGGCCGGGGCAAAGCCCGCGGCCGCCGCCAGGCTGGACCTTGCGCGGGCTGAACTGATGGACAGCCGCCGCCGTGTGGCTCTGCGCCTGATGAAGGCCTTCCCGCACATGCACAGCACCCGTTACACCGAGGGCTTTGAGCGCATCCGCCAGTGGATGGAGGAAGAAAAGCGCAACCGCACGGGCCAAAAAAATGATGATGCACAGTGAGGAGAGAAGACGATGAACAAAGCGCCCCTGAAAGGAATGAAGGATTTTCTGCCGGAGGAAATGCGCGTGCGCGATTACGTGCAGGGGAAAATTTTGGAAATATACCGTGCCAGCGGCTTTGAGCGCATTTCTACGCCCATCCTGGAGGATATGGAAAACCTGGATAAATCGGACGGCGGAGACAACCTGAACCTGATTTTCAAGGTGCTCAAACGCGGCGAAAAGCTGGAAAAGGCGCTGGCGGGCGGCGATGCAAAGGCGCTTTGCGACATGGGCCTGCGGTACGATTTGACGCTGCCGCTCTCCCGCTATTACGCTGCAAACAAAGAAAAGCTGCCTGTGCCGTTTAAGGTAATTCAGACAGACCGTGTATACCGTGCCGAGCGCCCGCAGAAGGGGCGCTGGCGCGAATTTGTGCAGTGCGATATTGATATTTTGGGCGACGACAGCCTGAATGCAGAGGTAGAGCTGATTGACGTGACGGCCCGGGCGCTGATGGCCATTGGGTTTTCGGGCTTTACCGTGAATGTGAACGACAGGCGCCTGCTGCGCGGCATGCTGCAGGGGCTTGGCTTTGAAAAAGAGGCGCTGGACTCGGTGTGCATCAGCTTTGACAAGCTGGACAAGATAGGCCCTGCCGGTGTGGCGGCCGAGCTGCGGGAGAAAGGGTTTGCGCAAACGGCCGTGGCGGCTTTGGAGGCCTTCCTTGCAAAGGGGGCCTTCGGGCTGGATGAAGTGGCCGCCCTGTGCGAGGATAAGGCCCTTTCGCAAAATGTGCGCTATGTGCTGCAAACGGCGCGCGCCGCGGCCAAAGGGGCTTATGCGGTGGAATATAACCCCTCGCTGGTGCGCGGGCAGGGCTATTACACCGGCATGGTGTTTGAAGTGACGTGCGCAGAATTTTCCGGCGCCGTGGCTGGCGGCGGCCGCTATGACGACATGGTGGGCAAGTTCCTGGGGCAGAAGGTGCCTGCAGTGGGCTTTTCCATTGGGTTCGAGCGCATCTGCGCCATTTTGCTGGAGCGCGGCTACGCCGTGCCGCAGGCGGCAAAGCGGCTGGCGCTTTTGTATGGCCCGCAGGAAGATTTTGCCTGCGTGCTGGAAAAGGCTGCGGCCCTGCGCGGCGAATATGAGGTGACGGTGCTGGCTGCGGCCAAAAAGCTGGGCAAGCAGTATGAACGCCTGGCCCAGCGCGGCTTTGCCGCGGCCTGCCTGAGCGAAAAATACCCGGAGATCAAACCCTTCACCTGAACCGGAATTTGGCCCGCCTTTGTGCAATGCAAGGCGGGCCGAAAAGAAACAGGCGTTGCGGGCACAATTTTGCATCCTGCGCCTGTTTTTCTTTATATGCATATGTTTTGCCTGAGGCTGGTGCGGCTCTGTCAGGGCGGGCCCGTTTTCGAACCAGCAGGCAAAAAGCCATTTTGAAAGCATGGGAAAAGGGGGCACAGTGGTTTTATGAAAGAGTTGTTGCAACGCGCAAAACAATTGCAGCCAGAGCTGGTGGAAAACCGCCGCTGGCTGCACCGTCACCCGGAACTTGGGTTTGACTTGACAGAGACCTGCGCTTTTGTAGAGGAAAAGCTGAAGGCTATGGGCTATGCGCCGCAGCGCATGAGCAAGACGGGCATTGTGGCAACGGTGGGCAGGCCGGGTGGAAAAACGATTCTTCTGCGCGCCGATATGGATGCATTGCCCATGAAAGAGGAATCGGGCCTTCCGTTTGCCGCCGTGGGCAGCGCGGCGCATACCTGCGGGCACGACACGCACACAGCTATGCTGCTTGCCGCTGCCCAAATGCTGAAAGAGCATGAGGGCGAGCTGAATGGATGTGTGAAGCTGATGTTCCAGCCGGACGAAGAGGGCACAAACCCGCTGGGCTTTTCCGGCGCGCAGGCTATGTTGAAGGACGGTATTCTGGAAAACCCGCATGTGGATGCGGCTGTTTCCATGCATATCATGTCTCAAAGCCCGCACCCGGCCGGCACCATCTATACCCGCTGCGGGCCCATGATGTCCTCGTGCGACACCATTACCATCACTGTTACGGGCAAAGGAACGCACGGCAGCATGCCGCAGGAGGGCGTAGACGCCTTGAACGTGGGGGTGCACATCTATTCTGCGTTGCAAAACCTCACCGCGCGCGAGCTGGCGCCGGAAGAGCAGGGTGTGCTCACCATCGGCAGTTTCAACGGCGGCGAGGCAGCCAATGTGCTGCCGGAAAAAGTGTGCCTGGTGGGCACCATGCGCACCACGGTAGAGGCCACGCGCACCCGCTTCAAAAAGCGCATCGAGGCCATCTGCGCGGGAATGGCACAGGCGTTTGGCGCCAAGGTGGGGGTGGAGTTCACGCAGGGCATTCCCACTGTGTACAATGACCCCGCGCTGACACAGCGCGTGATAGGCTATACAAGCGAGCTTTTGGGTGAAGAAGTGCCCGAGATGCGCGCGCCTTTCTCCTGTTCGGACGATTTGAGCGAAATTTCGCAAGTGGTGCCCACTTGCTATTTAATTCTCTCTGGCGGGACGGCGCAAGAAGGGCATCCCTATCCGCAGCACAACCCGCGCGTCACCTTTGAGGAAAGTGTGCTGTACCGCGGTGCGGCCGTGTTTGCCAACACTGCGATAGAGTGGTTGAAAGAGAATGGATAACGGCGTTTCACGCTGCAAAAAGATGGCGCGGCCCCTGCACAGGCAGGGCCGCGCCGTTTTGGTTTATGCCAGCTCTTTTTCCACAAGCTGTGCCAGTTCCCCGGCAATGGCGGAAATTTCAGCTTCGTCTTCGCCTTCCACCATCACGCGCACCAGCGGTTCTGTGCCGGACACACGCACCAGCACGCGCCCGCGGCTGCCCAGCCTGTCTTTGGCCCCGGCACATGCTGTTTTGATGGCGTCGTTGTTATAGAACTGAAGCTTGCCCTCTTTGGACACCGTCACATTCACCATCACCTGCGGCATGCGGCGCATCACCTGCGCCAGCTCGCTCAGCGGCCGGCCGCTTCGCTTCATCAGGCAAAGCAGCTGAATGGCCGTCAGCTGGCCGTCGCCGGTGGTGGCAAAATCGCGGAAGATGACATGGCCGGATTGTTCGCCCCCCAGCACATAGCCCTCCAGTTCCATCTCTTCCAGCACATAGCGGTCGCCCACTTTGGTGGCCGCAAATTTCAGGCCGTTCTCTTCGCAAAAACGCGAAAAGCCCATATTGGTAAGCACGGTGCCCACAATGGTGTTGCGGCGCAGCTTGCCGCGGCGGGCAAGGTCCAGCCCGCAGATGGCCATGATGAAATCGCCGTCCACCACTTCGCCCGCCTCATCTACAAACAGGCAGCGGTCTGCATCGCCGTCAAAGGCCACGCCCGCCACAACGTCCGGGTGTTCCTTCACATAGGCCTGCAGGGCCTCCATGTGGGTAGAGCCGCAGTTTGTATTGATGTTTACGCCGTCCGGTGTTTCGCTGAGGAGGACGGCATCCGCCCCAAGCTCTTCAAACAAAAGCCGCGCCGTGGCGCTGGCAGAGCCGTTGGCGCAATCCACAGCCACCTTCATGCCATCCAGCGAATAGGGCACCGTGGCTTTCAGATGCTCTACATAATCGCGCACGGCGGTGGTGGAATGTGTAATCTGCCCAAGCCTGTCGCCGCCCACAAGGGGAATGGCGGCCTCATCCAGCACAAGCGCCTCAATCTGGTCTTCCAGCGCGTCGGGCAGCTTAAACCCCTCGCCGCCGAATATCTTGATGCCGTTGAACTGGTAGGGGTTGTGCGAAGCCGAGATCATCACCCCGGCGTCCGCCTTGTATTTGCCCACCAGGTAAGCTACGGCGGGCGTGGGTACCACGCCAAGGTCAATTACATCCGCCCCCACGCTGCACAGCCCGGCGGAAAGCGCCGCGCCCAGCATATCGGAGGAAAGGCGGGTGTCTTTGCCCAGCACCACCAGCGGCCTGCGGCGGCGCCCATACGTCAGCACGGTGGCGGCCGCGCGCCCAATATCCATGGCAAGCTCACAGGTCATGTCCTCACCGGCCACGCCGCGCACGCCGTCTGTTCCAAACAATCTTCCCATTGGTATCTCTCCCTTTTTACAGCCGCCGCGCTCAACGGCGCGCAACTATGTTGCCTGCGGCCTTATAAATATGGTTTTCCGGCACATAACCGCGCACGCAGCTTGTGGGGTACACCTGTGCACCGCGGCCCAGCACGCTGCCGGGGCACAGAACGCTGTTGCAGCCCACCTCGGCGCCGTCGCCCACCATGGCGCCCACTTTTTTGCGCCCGGTGGGCAGTTCTTCCCCTGCGGCTTTTACAACAACAAGGCTTTTGTCGCTTTTCACATTCGATGTGACGGCCCCCGCCCCCAGGTGCGCTTTCCAGCCCAGGACGGAATCGCCCACATAATTAAAGTGAGGCACCTGCGCGCCGTCAAACAGCACGCAGTTTTTCAGCTCTACCGAATTGCCAACCACACAGCCCTCGCCCACAAGCGCAGCGCCGCGAATGAAAGCCCCGTGGCGCACCTCGGTGCCCGGGCCTATGATGCACGGCCCGCCCAGATAGGCGCTTTTGGCAATGCGCGCCGTTTTGGCCGCCCACACATAGTCGCCCATGCGCTCATATTGCTCCGAAGAAAGGCTTTCACCCAGCTGGAAAATAAATTTCTCCAGCCCGGCCAGTGCCTCCCAGGGAAAGGTTGTGCCCGCAAGCAGGGGCGCGGCCATTGTTCTGGAAAGATCGAACAAGGCCTGTGTACTGCACAGATGTGCCATAAAGGTTCTCCTTTCTGAACCGTCCTTCACGGCCGGGCACAGGGGGCCTGCCTCCGGCCGCCGGAGAATTTCTTTTCCCATTATACGCACTGAGCATAGGTTTTTCAAGCAGAAAATATAAAAAAAGTGCTTGATAGTGCAAATTTGAAACGGGCAAAAACGGCATGGTGCGGCTTTTTGCCTTGTTTTTTTTTATTTCAAAGGGTATGATGGGAACGGACATTTTTATGCATCTGTGCAAAAGAAGGAAGGGGCGCGCATGAGACCTTTTACCGCGGCGGATATCCTGCTGCCCGGCCCGCAGGCAGATCTTTCTGCCTGGGCTGTGCTGGCATGCGACCAGTTCACAAGCACACCGGCCTACTGGCAGCAGGTGCAGGCGGCGCGGAAGGGCAAGCCCAGCGCGCTGGACATTATTCTGCCCGAATGCTACCTGGAAAAGCCGGATACGCCCGCGCGCATCAAGGCCATCCACGCCAACATGAAAGAGATGGCACAGAAGGTGCTGGGGCGCTGTGTGCATGGGTTTGTCTATGTAGAGCGCACCACGCAAAGCGGCGTGCGCCGCGGCCTTGTGGGCGCGGTGGACCTGGAGGCCTACAGCTACCGGGCTGGCGCCGCGCCGCTGGTGCGCCCCAGCGAGGCAACGGTGGCTGC
>OBZS01000502.1_pt1 | contig 11041 bp, 9 predicted proteins | sample 1476981 | NCBI WGS metagenome assembly OBZS01 (sample SAMEA2580254, study PRJEB22360) | human gut metagenome | biome: human gut; feature: human-associated habitat; material: faeces | place: Denmark | collected 2008/2010 | reverse complement strand
AGACGGCGCTGCGGTGGAAGCCGTCACCTGCCATATGGCGGAAATAGCCGCCATTGTGCCCCCTGCGCGAAAGCCTGCGCTGGACATTATTGCGGCCTGCGATGTGGATAACCCCCTGTGCGGGGAGACGGGCGCCATTTATACATTCGGCAAGCAGAAGGGCATCAGTGAAGAAATGATGCCAGAGATGGACGCGCGCATGAAACACTTTGCCCAGGTGCTGACGCGCCACACCGGCGTGGAAGTGCTGGATGTGCCGGGCGCCGGGGCTGCCGGCGGCATGGGCGCCGCGCTGTTGGCGTTTTTGCACGCAAAGCTGCAGCCGGGTGTGGAGCTGCTTTTGGATGCGGTGGGCTTTGACAGCCTTCTGCAGCAGACAGACATTGTCTTTACCGGCGAGGGGCGCATCGACTGGCAAAGCGCGCGGGGCAAGGTGCCCGTGGGGGTGGCCCGCAGGGCACAGGCCGCGGGCGTGCCGTGCATTGCGCTGTGCGGTTCTGTTGGCGAGGGTGCGGAACAGGTGTTTCAGCAAGGCATTACAGCGGTTTTCAGCGCCATTGGGGAAGTGTGCGACTTTGCCCAGGTGAAAAAGAACTGTGCGCGCGACCTGCGGCTTTTAAGCGATTCTGTCATGCGCTTGCTGGCCGCAGGGAACATGGCGCAAAACTGGAAACCGGACGTCCCTCTGGTGCTGGACCGGAAGCTTGCCGGCAGCGGCTTTCGGGAAAAATGGGCGCAACGGGCAGAATTTGGCTGCATGCAGCCGGCCGGAATATCCCAGCCAGATAGAAACATTACCACAGAAAGGAAGGAAGCCCGATGACAAAAAGCAACGTTGCAGGCCGGCGCGGCCGCAGGCTGAACCTAAAGCAGAGAGAGGCGCTGACAGGCTGGCTGTTTGTGTCGCCGGCGCTGATTGGCTTTGGGATATTTACGTTCGGCGCAATTTTGTATTCTCTCTACCTCTCTTTTACCGATTATGACATGTTCGGAACACCCGAGTGGGTGGGCCTGGAAAATTATATTAAGGCCTTTACAAATGATGAGTATTTTTACCAATATTTTGGGAACACTTTCTATTTTGCCATTGTGCTGGTGCCGGTGGTGCTGGTAATTTCGCTTTTTCTGGCTATTTTAATCAATAAAAAAGTGGGCAGGCTGACAAAGGCATACCGTGTTGCGCTTTTTCTGCCCAGCATCACCTCTACGGTTGCGGTAAGCATGGTGTGGCTGTGGATTTTCAACCCGGATATGGGCATTTTGAACAACTTCCTCACGGCCATTGGCTTTCACAACCCGCCCATGTGGTTAAGCGACCCGGAGTGGAGCAAACCGGCGCTTATCATTATGCGTGTGTGGCAGATGAGCGGCTATTACATGCTGTTGTTCCTGGCCGGGCTGCAGACCATTCCGGAAACTTTGTATGAAGCGGCGGAAGTGGACGGTGCATCTTCCTGGCAAAGGTTTACACGCATCACCGTGCCCATGCTTTCCAACACAACCTTTGTTGTGGTGATTTTGCTGATTATTGAATCCTTCAACATGTTCGAATCCATCTTCGTCATGACGGAAGGCGGCCCGCTGGGCTCTACCAGCACCATCATGTACTATATCTACGAGCAAGGGTTCATGTCTTATAACATGGGTTACGCTTCGGCCCTTGCGTGGATCTTCTTTGCCCTGATTCTTGTGTTCACGCTGATACAATTCCGTTTCCGCCGTGAACAGGGAGGTGAGTGAGAGTGAACATGAAGAAAATGACCATGGGCATGAAAATGCGCAGAAGAGTGGGGAATACCGCATATCACATTCTGATGATATTGCTTAGCCTCACCATGATTTATCCGTTCGTTTGGGCTATCTTGTCTTCTTTCAAAACACCAGAGCAGTTGTACAACGGCAGCCCGCTGGATATGGTTCCTCAGCCCTTCACACTGGACAACTACGACAGGTTGTTTGAAGTGTTGCCTTTTGGGCGCTTCATCATCAACTCCATTTTTCTGTCTATTGCAATTCCGCTTTGCATGATTGCAGTGGCCTCTATTACGGCCTATGCGCTTACCAGGCTGAATTTCCGGGGAAGAAACGTGTTGTTTCTGGCCTTTGTTGCCACGATGATGATTCCCGGCCATGTGACGATGATTCCAAACTACAGCTTGGTGACAAGCCTGAACCTGACAAATACATATCTCGCATTGTTCCTGTCCAGTGTGTTTACGGCTTCCAATGCCTTTAACATCTTTTTCTTTAGGCAGTTCTTCCTCAGCATCCCCAAAGACCTTGAAAATGCGGCCATCATTGACGGATGTTCCCGGTTCGGCGTGTTTTTCCGCATTGTGCTGCCAAACGCCAAGCCGGCCATTGCCACCACGGCAATCTTGTCATTCCGAAATATCTGGAACTCGTTCCTGTGGCCGATGCTGGTGCTGAACGATTACGACAAGCTGACGCTGACCGTAGGTTTGCGCTACTTGAAGGATTGGGAGCCGAACTGGGCTGTGCTGCTGGCAGGCACAACGCTGAGCATTGTGCCCATCATCATTGTATTCCTGATTTTCCAAAAGCAGTTCATGGCATCTACTGTGAATTCCGGTTTCGGCGGAACCTGATTTTGTTGCCCATGGCGCATCTGCGCCATCAATATAGAAATGGAGGTTTGAACATGAAAATGAAAAAGTTCCTAGCAATGGCACTTGCATGCGTAATGGCACTTTCGCTTGTTGCATGTGGTGGCAGCCCTGCTTCTTCCGGCACGGCAAGCGGCTCTCAGGCAAGCTCTGGCACGGCAACGGGCGAGCCCACAACCCTGCAGGTTTATACCTGGTGGGACATCACCAAATTTGAACACCTGCAGAAGATGCAGGCCGACTTTGAGGCGGCAAACCCGGACATCAAACTGGAGTTTGTGACAATTCCCAGCGATTACGCCAACACGATGATCACGAAACTTGCCGGCGGCGAAATTCCCGACGTGATGATGCTGGCGATGGACCAGGTGCCCCGCTATGCGCTGAACGATATGCTGCTGCCTTTGGATGACCTGGCCAGCCAGGAGTATATGGATGCCCTGTACCCCGTGGTGAAAGACGCCCTTACCGTGAACGGCACCATGTATGCCGCCGCGCGCGATGTGACGCCGAAGGTGATGTACCTGAACACGAAGATGTTTGCAGATGCTGGCATCGAGATCCCCTCTGACGACTGGACGATGGAAGAATTTACGGAAATTGCCCAGCAGCTGACGACGGGCAGCGGCGCGGACGCCCAGTGGGGCTATTATTGGGCCAACTATATGGACCAGACCTATTCCATGATCGCGGCCTTTGGCGGCAAGATTTACAGCGAAGACGGCAAATCCAGCGTGCTTTCTACCGATGAAAACACAAAGCAAGCAGTGCAGTTCATGTATGACCTGTACAATACCTACAAAGTGTGCCCCACCGACCAGCAGGCCAAGCAGTATGGCGAGAATGAGTTTGCTGCCTTCATGGCCAACAAGGTTGCCATGCAGATTGGCGCTTTGTCCACGGCATCTACCTTTGATGCCAATGGCACAGAGTATACGGTGCTGCCCATGCCCTCTGTGGACGGCGTCAGCCGCTGCTCTTCCTTCGTGAACACCTGGGTTATCCCCAAAGAGGCCGAAAACCCCGAGCTGTCCTGGCGCGTGGTAGAGTTCCTCTCTGGCAAGGAAGGCCAACAGATTGCTTTGGATATGAACTACGGCCTGCCTGCCTCCACGATGGTGGACACCACCGATTTCGAGGCAAAGACGCCGTATAACAAGTACTTCGTGGAAGCGCTGGAGACGGCCATTCCCTTCCCCACAAACCTGAACGGCTCGGAATTCCAGACCATGTTCCAGAAGGAATGCGAGTCTCTGTGGGCGGGTGTGCTTACCCCGGAAGAGTTTGAACAGCGTGTGGATGAGCAGGCTGCGGAGATCCTTACCAAAGAAGCTTAATGCCACAAATTATCAGGAAAAGGGCGGCATTTTGCCGCCCTTTTCCAGAGCGGAGGAAAACATGGAAGAGAAACTTCTGAAAGACGGCACATATCTTTCCAGCATATGCACCATGCTGGAGCAGGTGGAGCAGCAAGAGCAGGCCGGAATAGAAGCGGCCGCCAAGGCAGCCTATGAGTCGATTCGGAAAGGCGGCCTGCTGCATGTCTTTTCTACAGGGCATTCGCACATGATTGTAGAAGAAATGTTCTACCGCAGCGGCGGGCTGGTGCCGGTGAACCCCATTTTGGTGGATGAGCTGATGGTGCACAAGGGCGCCATCACCAGCACCCGGATGGAGCGGCTGCACGGCAAGGCGGAAGAGGTGCTTTCTGCGGCGGGGCTGCAAAAAGGGGACACCATCATCATTTCTTCCAACAGCGGCATCAATGCGGTGCCGGTGGAAGCGGCCGTATACGCAAAGCAGCAGGGGCTTACGGTGGTTGCCGTCACATCCCGCAAAGTGTCGCAGACGCTGCAATCCCGATGCGAAAACGGGAAGCATTTGTACGAGGTGGCAGACATTGTAATAGACAACCATGCGCCCAGAGGCGATGGCTTCTTTACCATACCGGGCACCGAACAAATCACGGGCGGCGCCTCCACATTCAGCAGCCTGTTTATTGCACAGCGCATTGTGCTGAAAATAGAAAACCTGTACCTGGCACAGGGTGAGATGCCGCCTGTTCTTCGAAGCGCGAATTTGCCCGGCGGCGATGAATACAACAGCAAGGTGATTGCGCAGTATCAATCCCGCATCAAGGCGCTTTGCTGAGAACGGAGGGCGTCATGTATCTGGTATGTGACGGCGGCGGCACAAAAACAGAATTTCTGCTGTTTGATAAAACGGGCCGCGTGTGGGCCCGTGCGCACAGCGGCGGCGCCAACGCCAATTTTACGCCGCCGCAGCAGGCTGCCGCACATGTGTGCACCGGAATAGAAGAATGCCTGCGGGTGTCGGGCGTGCCCCTAAGCGAGGTAAGCGGCATTGTTCTGTTTATTCCCGGGTTTCACACGGTGCTGCCCCAGGTGAAAGAACACTTTGGCAGGGATGATATTCGCCAGATGGGCGATGTGGAAAACGCGTTTTATGCGGCGCTGGGCGCGCCGTATGGAATTGCCGTCCTCAGCGGCACAGGCTCTTTTGCCGTGGGGCAAACCAAACCCGGCCAGATGGTGCGCGTTGGCGGCTGGGGCCCGCTGTTTGGTGACGAGGGAAGCGGGTACCACATTGGTGTGCTTTGCCTGTCAAAACTGGCAAACCTGTATGACGCGGACAAGCGCGGCACTGTGCTGGAAACCATGGCCCTGCAAGAGCTGGGCCTGGCTGATATTGCCGATTTGCGGCAAGCGGCCTATCAGCCCGGCTTTACGCGCGCGCGGGTGGCCCGGCTGTGCTATGTGGTAGAGCGGGCTGCGCGTGCCGGCGATGAAAATGCGTGCGCCATTTTGGACGAAGCCGCCGACGCACTGAGCCAGCTGGCACAGACGGTAGCCCGGCGGATGGGCGAAAACTGTTTGCCGGTGGCCCTGACAGGCGGTGTATCTAACATGGGGCCGCTGTTTACCCAGCGGTTTGAACAGGCGGTGCACCGGCGGGTGCGTATGCCGCTGCCCTCAGTTTTCCCCGGTGGAGGGCGCCGCGCTGTATGTGCTGTGCACTCAGGCGGGTGTGGACATTACAGACAAGGCTGTGCTTGACAATTTGAAAAAGAAAGAAAAAGGGTGAAGATACCATGCTGATGGATGAATATTTTTCGGCCATGAAAGGCGTGCTGGAAAAGGTAGAACAAACACAGAGGGACACCATCATAGAAGTGGCAGAGAAAATTGCCGACAGGCTTGCTCAGGGCTATGCCTGGCATATTATGGACACCGGCCATATGCTGATGTTTGAGGGCGTGGGCCGCACAGGCGGCATGATGGCCCTGAAGCCCATCAAAATTACCTGCGAAATCAATAACCCCGTCCGTCACCGTCCTTCGCCGGCCCGCGGCGTGGTAGGCTATGACAGCGTGCCGGGCTTTGCAGATTTTGTGCTGGGGCGCGCCAACGTGCTTGCCGGGGATATTGTAATGATTGGCTCTGTGTCTGGCTACAACTATTTCCCGGTAGACCTCGCCCTGAAAGCCACAGAGATGGGCTGCCTGACGGTGGCCATCACAACGGTGGAATATTCGGAAAAACTCACCAGCAAACACCCCAGCGGAAAACGCCTGTTTGAAGCGTGCACCTATTGCCTGGATAACTGTTCCAACTATGGCGATACGCTTGTGGACGTGCCCGAGCTGGGCCAGCGCATTTGCCCCGCCAGCGGCATCAGTGCCAGCTATGTAATGTGGGCCCTGCAAAGCACAGTGGTGGAAAAACTGCTGGCCAAAGGCCTGAAACCCAGCGTATATATTTCGAACCATATGCCCAATGCCGCGCAAATCAACGGCAGCGCACTGGAAAATTACGAAAAATTCGGATATTGAGGAATGGGACCATGGAACTGAAAACACCGGCGTTTCGCGCATGTTTTTCGCAAGAAAAAAACAATTTTGTCAGCCTGGTAAATCTGGCCACGGGCACGGAATATATTCGCCAGGTCCCCAGAGACCCGCTGGTAGAGCTTTATGCCCTGGCAGACGGCCAGAAGAAAAAATTGGTGGCAGGCCAGCCGCAGGTGAGCGGGGACAGCGAGCACCTGGAAATTTGCTATGCAGAATTCGGCGGGCTGGACATTCGCATGACAGTGCACTGCCATGCCGTGCAGGACAGGCTTTCCATTCGCGCCGAGCTTGAAAACCACAGCCAGGCCGATGTAGTAGAGATTTTGCTTCCCCACATTGGCGGGCTGTACCTGGGCGGCGAGGCCCACCCGGATTATATTATCTACCCGCACCATGCCGGCGAGCGCTCGAAAAACCCGGTTATGGCGTACGGCCAGAACAAAAAAGATTTCTGGCGTGCCAGCAGCGTGGCGTTTGAGGACATTTACCGGCGCGAAATTAACTACTGCGGCCTGGCCTCCATGAGCTGGATGTATTATTACAACGAGACAGACGGCCTTTACATTGGCAGCCATGACGCGCGCTTCCCAGTGACGGGTGTAATAGCAGACACAAGCGGCAATATGCAATCGCCGTGGATGGCCCTTGGCTTCCGTAAGCATCACCGTGTGCGCCCCGGAGAAAATTACGACACGGCAGAATATGTGCTTGCGGTGTCCAGCAAAGACTGGCACTATGGCGCGCAGATATACCGCAGCTACATTGCGCCTTATCTGGATTTTGACCACAACCCCGACTATCTGCAGGACGAATATGCCCTGAACCAGTGCTATAACTTCAAGCGGCGTGACAACATTGAGCACCGCTTTGAAGAGATTCCCGCCCTGTACGAAGCGGGCGCAAACTGGGATGTGCGCCACATGTTTATCGCTGCCTGGAACCGCACCGGTTTCGACTCTTTTTATCCGGAATATTACCCGGATATGGAGCTTGGCAGCGCCATGGAATTCCGCCGCGGGCTGGAATATGTGCGGGAACACGGCGGCTTCTCCACTTTATACATCAACGCGCGCATCTTCGATTTGAAATCAGATTTCCACAAAACGCTTGGCGAAAAAATGGCCATTCGCACCGAGACGGGCGAAATGCGGTACGAGACATACGGCCCCGAGCACTTTACCGTAAACTGCCCGTCCGACAAGCTGTGGCGGGAATTCCTTTTGGATACGGCGGAATTCTGCGTGAAGGCGTACGGCTGCGACGGCATTTATCTGGACCAGTTGGCCTCGGCCGAGCCGTTTGCATGCTATTGCGAAGCGCACAGCCATGATGACATCGGCGAATTTAACAACGGGTATGTGTATGTGCTTCGCGAGCTTTTGGCCCGGCTGCGCAAATATAACCCCAAGGCGTATATTATGACGGAAAACTGCGGCGACATCTACGGCAGCTATACCTGGGGCAACCTCACCTGGAACGGCGCAGAATACGATGAACACTACAATGTGTTCAAATATACGTTCCCAGAGTTTGTGCAGGTGAACATGGTGAACCCCAGAAGCTGGGCCGCCAATAAAAAAGAAGAGCGCCTGTGGTTTTACCGCGATATGCACCGCGCCATTGCGCTGGGCAGCATTTTGTGGCTGGGCATCACCACCTGCCTGAGCGAAGAGGGCACCGAGTACCATGCGTATGCGCCCAAGGCCATTGCGTTTCGAAAGAGCCTGCAGCCTATGCTGAAACATGCGCAGTTTGCAGACGATGCCTGGCTGCGCTGCGTGCCGCAGTTCTGCCAGGGCACCTGCTGGAAGCTGCAGGACGGGCGCCGGATGGTTCTGCTTTCGAATGGAACCGAGGAAAGGCAGACGTTCGAAGTGTGCGGTGAAGGGCTGAAAGTATTCCCTCTCGGTTATAGAGGGGCCTGCCCCGGCCGTACAGTGCGAGGACAACAACACGAAACTCACCTTGGACCCCTTACAAATGTGCTGTTTGATATTGGGCTAAGACGGTGTGGCTTTGCTGCCTCAAAAAGCGGCATTTCTGGCCGGTTGGCCGGAAATGCCGCTTTTTTGTAAAAAGGGGGAGGAACCATGATGTACCTTACCGTATTCGGAAACAATGCCAGTTTCCCACGGGCGTATGGTGCGTGCGCCTGCTACCTTGTGGAGGCCTGTGGAAAAAAGGTTTTGCTTGACATGGGAAGCGGCAGCCTTTCACAGCTGCAGCGCACCGAAGACCTTGCCGCGCTGGATATGATTGTGGTAAGCCATTTGCATTTCGACCACATGGGCGATTTGTTCTGCGCAAAATACCAGCTGGAGACGCGGCGCGCATGGGGCGAGACGGTGCCAAAGATACCGCTGCTTGCCCCGCCCATGCCGCAGTGGGCCCGGCAGGAGCTTGGCGCAGGGGAAGTGTTTGACATCTGCGAGGTGGGTGATGGCGCCTGCTTCACCCTGGGCGGCATTCGCCTGACCTTTATTCGCCTGGAGCATTTGGTGGAATCGTATGGCCTGCGGCTTTGCACAGGGCAAAAAACATTGGCCTATTCTGCCGACACCGGCCTGTGCCCGCAGCTGCCGGCACTTGCAAAGGGCGCCGATGCCTTTTTGTGCGAGGCAACCCTTACCGGGGGCAGCGGGGCCGAGCAGGGCCACCACTTATCTGCAGCGGCCGCGGGCCTTCTTGCTGCCAAGCACCATGCAAAGCGGCTGCTGTTAACGCATTATCACGAAGACAGGGCCCAGGATGTTCTGCGGCAGGCGCGGGAATTTTTTTCGGCCGCAGAGCTGACCCATATTGGAACCACATATGCCATTTGAAGGGCTGCGGCCGTCAGCGCGCCGCAGGCCTTTCCGGCGCGCGGCGGCTTTGCCTGGGAAGGCGCAGATGCGCTTATGCAGAGAGAGGGACGTTACAATATGAAGTTTCGCCCGCAGGATAAGCGGCCCCTGCCAAGTATGGGCCTGCGGGGCTTTTTGGACGAGAAGCTGGGAAGCCCCCAATTTACCAGCCGGCAAATTCTGGGGATGCTGGGCCCCCTGGTGCTGGATCAATTCTTCATCCTTGCCATCAATACCCTGACCACCTCCATGGTAAGCGCATCCGGGCAGGACTCTGTGTCGGCAACCAGCCTGGTCAACCCGCTTACGCTTCTGGTGATGGGCTTTTTAAGCGCCATTTCGTCCGGTGGCTCTGTGGTAGTGGCCCGTTATAAAGGTGCGGGCAATGCCGATGGCCTGCGCAGGGCGGGCGGCCAGGTGATTTTGGCCTCATTTTTTGTGGCCTGCATCATCACCGCAGTGCTGGTGCCGTGTTCCGGCCCAATTGTCCGCATTTTATTTGGAAACGCCACGGCCAGCGTGCAGGAAAAGGCAATTGAGTACCTGGCGGGGTACTCGCTCTCTTTTCTCTCGTTTTCGGTGTACTACGGTGCCACCTCTGTGCTGCGCGGCATTGGCGATGCCCGCATGTGCCTGAAACTCACCGTTCTGATCAATCTGGTGCACCTGGCGGCCAGCGCGCTGTTTCTGAACGTGTGGAAAATGGACATTCTGGGCACCACGCTTTCGTTTAACATTGCGCGCCTGATTGGCGGCGCGGCGGCCCTGTATATGGCCATGACCTGCCACCGGGAACCCGGCATCCGCTTTCAGGATATTTTCCGCATAGATAAAAAGCTGCTAAAGGCGGTGTTTTATCAGGGCGTCCCGTTCGGGGTGGAACAGGTTCTTGCAAACGGTGGAAACCTCATGATGCAAACCTACATGGTGCAGCTTGGCACGGCCAGCATAGCGGCCAACGCCATTGCCATGTCTATGCTGGGGCTGTTCTACGCGGCGCCAAACGCATCGGCCCTGCTGGCCATTACGGTTGTGGGGCAGTGCATGGGGGCAGACAATATCCGGCAGGCGCGCCAATACGGCGTCCGGCTGGTGCAGGTGGGCATTGTGCTGACCATAGCGGCCATTTTGCTGCTGCTTCCCGTTTCCCCGCTGATTTTATCCTGGTATGCGCCGCAGGCAGAAACGGCGCAGCTTGTGTGGCGCGTGCTGTTTCTGGGCCTTGTGTTCATGCCTGTTTTCTGGCCGCTTTCCAACACCATGCCCAACACCCTGCGTGCGGCGGGGGACGCTGTGTTTACCTCTGTTGCCTCCCTGGCCTGCATGTGGGGCATACGGGTAGGCCTTGGGTATCTTCTTACGGTGCCTTTGGGCTTTGGCATTTATGGCGCCTGGGGCGCAATGGTGCTGGAATGGCTCATCCGCTCTATTATTTTCACATGGCGGTTCCGCAAAGGGAAGTGCGGGGCCCAATAGGCGCAGGCCTGCCCCTGGCGGGCGCCAGCACAAGCGGGGAACAACAGCCGTGCCCTGCCGGCCGGGCCTGGGGCCGCCTGTTTGGGCAGCAGGCAAAACAGGCAACCAGACAGCCGGGGCGCACCACTGTGCCCCGACTGTTTTGCTGTGGCCGCCGCCCGCCATGGCCGGGAACCCGCGCCGAGATGGGGATTCCGCATGAAGTTTGACAATTTTTGATTGCT
>OBZS01000499.1_pt1 | contig 11082 bp, 19 predicted proteins | sample 1476981 | NCBI WGS metagenome assembly OBZS01 (sample SAMEA2580254, study PRJEB22360) | human gut metagenome | biome: human gut; feature: human-associated habitat; material: faeces | place: Denmark | collected 2008/2010 | reverse complement strand
GGGCGGTCGCGTGGCTGCGGCCCGCGCCCGCCGATGCCGCGCTGGATGGCCCCCCAATGGGGGGCCGTTTGCGCCGCGCGGCCTGCCGCGTCTGGCGCACAAAAAAGCGCCCCCAGCCCGGGGGCGCTTTCCTATTCCATCAGTTCGCGCGCTTCATCGTCCGTCATGCCATCGGCAACAACGTGCACGGCAGCGCCGCCCGCGTCCAGCAGCGCCCCGGCAATAGGGGGCCTGCCGTAGGCGCGGTCGTAAAGCTGCGCCGCAACATCAAGCCGCAGCTTCGCGGGCTGTTCCGTGTCCTGCAACAAATCCACCATATAGCACGCCCCAAGCAGCGCGCCATGATGCACGACCTCCGGGGCGCTCTTGTATTCGTCCATGCTCAACACTCCTTTCACAACTTGCCGTCCACGCCCTGCCGCAGAGGCACGAGTGCAAGGTCGTATCCCAAGCGGTTTAACGCGAAAACGAGGTCATAGTCCAGCCGCAAGCAGCAGCCCGTACGCAGGCTATACACCCGGTTTTTTTAAGGCCTGTGCGCCGCTGTATCTCCTTTACGGGCCGAGCGTCCATAACCTGGGCTATCTCTTCAAAAATCACGGCGCGGCCTCCTCTGCGGGGCTGTAGGGCGTGCCCCGGTGCTTGTAACACGCGCGCGCCGGGATGCCGCGCGGGATGCCCGTGTCAAGCATGTAGTGGCAGGCTTTCAGGCCATTGTAGCCGCCCCAGCTGAACAGCCGATAGTACACGCAGCCCGTGCAGCGCACGACCTCGCCACGCTCGGCCGCCTGTCGTACATGGTAGACAGGCCGCAAAACACGGTCACTCATGCAAATGCCCTCCTTTCCCCTCCAGCTTTGCCGCCGTCAGTTGGTCGGCCAGTGCATACAGCATTGTGACGGCCTTGTCCCGCCCCGAATGATTCAGCAGCCGTCCAACGGCTTCGATGTCTCCCGTGCGCTGCATCTCGCGCACAGCGGCCATCTTGCGGCCCGTGTGCGTGCCTATGGTAGCCCCACGGGGTACGACCCCGGAACGCTGGAAAAACGCCGCGCAGAGGCGAACATCCCGGTACACAGCCTGTCGCGTCCGGTGCTTGGTGTAGTCCGTGCGGCCCTCAAACACCCATATTTTCCCAGCGTTGCCAACAAGCCGCAGATACAACTCGCGGGGGAAATACACACGCCGCGTTTTGCCTGTCTTGAGTTCACGCACGGTCATGCGCTGCCGAAGCCGTTCGGTGCGTAGGTTCAGCACATCCGAGGCCCGAAGCCCGGTCGCAATACAAGTTTCCATCACAAGGCGGTTTTCGGGCATCATTGCCGCGAGTACGTGGCCCATAGAATCGCCTTGCAGCCAGTCGCTGCGCACTCCGCAACACCCCTTTCACTTTCCAGAAATTGTAAATTCGTTTCAGCGGGCCGGGAAAAGGAGGCGGCGCGCTGCCGCCCCCAAGGCCTTGCCGTTTTGCCGGGCGCGCGGTTACTCGCTGCACCCCGGCAGGCCGTCCGGCCCGTACAATTCGCACTGTATGCCCTCCGGCAGTTCGGGGCCGTGGGCAGGCGCAGTGCAGCCCCATGCGGGGCAGGTCTCGCCAAGCGCGGGGACAAAATCGACCATATCGGCGTTGCCGCCCCAAAGCATACCGCTGATTTGCCGGACAACCGCGTCAAAGGCGTCGGCGTCGAACGGCAAAGGCTCATTGCTTGCGGCCAGCAGCGGGGCCAGCTTGTCCCGCTTGCGCCGCCCCAGCTCGTTGATGCGCTCCGGAGCCTGCACCAGCGTGCGGAGGATGAAAGCGTCCGTATCATTCAGCCCCGAGCAGTCCGCAGCCCCCGCCGTGTACACCACGGGCCAGAGTTCCCCGGCCCGTTCCCGCGTGCTGTCCTCAAGGTCGAGCGTCAGCTCTATGCGCGTCAGCGGCTCAGGTAAGCCCTGTTCAAGCTGCTTGTTGTACAGCTTGCAGCGGCCGCTTGAATTGCGCTGCCCGAGGTACTGTGTGCGGTCTGCCGCGCTGTGCCGTACTTCCTCATACAAGCGGCGGTCTTTCACAAGGACGCAGCTTTCCAGCGGGACGGGGAAGTCGACGGCCAAATCCCAGCGCACAAGCCGCGTGCGGCCAACCGTGCAGCCAAGCAGGCAACTCCACACCCGAGAAAATTCGGGGGTATCGCCAACCTTGTTGGGGTTGAATTCCAGCCGTATGGCTTTCCAGTCGGGCGCGCCCGCCGTGTTCAGTCCAACCCCGAGCCAGAACGTTCCGCCCCCGGTGCAGCTTATGCTGAACTGGTCGCGGAACGTGCCGAGGCGGCGGCTCTCCCAGCGGGAGAACTCCGGGGCCAACGGCCCGCCCAGCCAGTCGAGCAGATGCTGCGCGTTGCGGCCCAGCGCCTTGAAGCCAAGGACGAGTTTGTCGCATGAGTATATAGCCCCCCGCCGCCCAGCGGCTTGCAGCAAATACTTCATGGTTCAAGGGCTTTCGGGATGTACAAATGTACACCACTTTAGCCCTATTAGATATTAGGCTTTTTGCCCTGTGCGCCCGCGGCCCGAACACCGACGATTTTCAGCCGTAAACGCCCATCACGAACGACCAAATCAAGCAGCAGAGTATCACCAATAGCCACAGGTTCCGAAGTGTACAAACCACCTCCAAGCCGTCCTTCGCAGTCAGTCGTGTATACTTCCGTCATCTCGACGGGCTGGCCGTCCTTGCCTGTAAAGGCAAAGGGGGCAGTAAAAATGACCTGTTTTCCAAAATATTCCAACCTCCAAACATGTTTCACAGGCCGCAGCCCGTTAACTTACATGTTAGAGCACACCCAAACTGCAAAAAAACGGGAAAACACTTGCAACAGCGCGCTTTTTTCGGTATACTTTATGATAACGCTTATAAGGAGGAATATTTTTCAATGAGTGCAGAGACAACCAGTATGCTCGTCACATTCGTCCCGCTGATCGGTATGGTGGTGCTGCTTTATTTCTTTATGATTCGTCCCCAGAAAAAGAAAGAGAAGCAGGCCGCTGATATGCGTAATTCCATCGAAGTGGGCGACGGTATTACCACCATCGGCGGCATTGTTGGCCGCGTTGCCAGCATCAAGGAGGATACCTTTGTGCTGGAGACGGGGTCCGACCGTGTGAAAATGCGCTTCAAACGCTGGGCGATTCAGGACGTCGAGAAGCTTTCGCTGGATACCCCGGCGGACAGCAGCGTCAGCAAATAAATCCGGAATGAACAGACACCTCCATGCATACCTTTTGATAGGAACATGGGGGTGTTGTTTTATGCAAAAACGCAAAATGAGTGCCGAACGCGGTGCGCCGCGCCTTGCGGCACATGCCCTGGCCGGAATGGTGAGCGGCCTCGCGTCGGCATTCATCCTGTTTGGGCTGGTCGCAGCTGTTTGCTGCAAGGTGGATATTCCGCCGCATCTGCTTTTGCCTCTCTCCACCGTGGCGGTTTCGTTCGCAATGCTGCCCGCCGGGCTTGTTTTCGCGGCACTGCACGGAGAAAAGGGGATGCTGTACGGTCTGCTCATGGGGGCAATGTTTTTTGTGGCGCTCTGGATCGCAGCCTTGGCGCAGGGGCAGACCGAATTCACGTCTCTGTCCGCCGTGAAAGGCGTTGCAATGATGTCTGCGGGCGCTATCGGAGGATATTTGGGCATCGCCCTCCGTGAACGCCGCCGCCGCATCCATTGAAAAAGCCCGTCCGTAAACGAATAAACCCCGCATTTCACTCATATCCTGTACAAAGCTTGTACAGCAAAGAGGAGTGTTAAAATGCGGGGTTTTATAAAGCCAAGGTTTACTCGTCTGCACATGCCATTTCGGGCGAAGGCAGAAAGAAGCCGCCATTCGTTTCATCTGCAGGCCGTCGGTCTGGCATTGGCTCTGCTGGCCGGAGTGCTCTGCGGCAGCTTCTGGCAGCATGCCTCCCAACAAAATGTATACCTGTCTTATTTTGCAGAACAATATCTTGCCGGGCACAATACCGGCAGCTTTTCCGCGGCAATGTCGGTATCCTTTTTGTCGGCTATGATATTACAGGCCGTCGTGCTTTTTTTCAGCCTGTCCTGTATCGGCGCGCCGGTGCTTGCCTGTGTGCCCGTACTGCGCGGTATTTCTATCGGATGTGTATCCGCCTACCTGTATGCCTCTATGGGGATGAGGGGTCTATTGGCCAATCTGATCCTTTTCTGGCTCCCGGCTATCCTGCAATCCGTATTTCTGGTTTTATTTACAGACGCTGCACTGGATACTTCCACAAGCCTGTTCCGGCTGAATTTTCTGGAACAGGCAACCGGAGCGGGCACCAAAATCAGCCGTTGCCTGCGGATTTTTGTTGTTTCCTCTCTCGGTATGCTGCTTGCGGCAATCTTGGAAGGGCTTCTTGCCGTAATATTCGCTCCCGTTTTCTTGAAATAAATGATCCTAACCGATGCACCTTAACCGCCATAAGGAGGAGGGGACAGGGAAAACGGCGTTCAGAGTTCGTCATCCGAATGCTTAGGCAGCGCTGCAGCCTTTACCGGCTGTTCAGGCGCTTTTTCAAAATCGAGCTTTGCAAAAGGAGACGCCTGGGCTGCCTGCCGAAGCTGTGCCGTCCCCATGTGGGTATAGATTTCTGTTGTGGATACATGCGCGTGGCCCAAAATCTCCTTGAGGGCGAGCATATCCACATGGCCTTCCTGATACATCAGCGTCGCCGCCGTGTGCCGCAATTTGTGAACGGAATATCCTTTTCCAGACAAACCCGCCGCTTTCAGACAGTTGTCCACAATTTGCTGGATACGCCGCGCGGAAAGGCGCTTCCCGGTATGCTTGGAAACAAAAAGAGCTTTTTTGTCCTGCAAATTCGGCAGTTTGGCGCGCTCGTCGCACAGGCGGCGCAGTGCAGTATTACACGCATCGTTCAAATAAACGAGCCGCTCTTTATTGCCTTTCCCGACGATCCGGATCGTGCCGTCATCATGAATATCGGTAATATTGATATTAACCAGTTCACTCAAACGCATCCCGCAATTCAAAAACAGCGTTAGGATACAATAATCGCGTTCGTAAAAGTCGGACTGCACATTTTTCAGCAGTTCGACGCCTTCATTCAATGATAAGTACTTGGGCAGACGTTTTTTCAATGCCGGCGTTTCCACGTCATCGGTGGGATTTATTTCCAAAACCTTCATTTTATTGCACAGATACTTATAAAATCCTTTCAGGCTGGAAAGCTTACGTGCGCGAGTCGCGGGAGCGTTATCACGCTCCCGCGTGACATAATGCAGAAATTCGTAGATATCGCTGGTCGTGACGCTTTTGATCGTATCCAAATCCACGCGGCGGATGTCGATTTCATCCGGAGGCACATCTGCCGGGACAAGCCCGTGTGCCTGCATTAAAAAACGAAAAAAGGTGCGCAAATCAATGTAATATCCGTTCACTGTACGCGGCGAAAGGCCGCGGATGGTTTCACTGTCGTACAGATAACGTACGACAAGCTCCGGACAATCTTTATAGTCGCCATGTTTGTTGGGATGGCGAGGATCAATATAGGTGCTCAAAAAAATCCATATCGTTTGAAACCAGGAATACGGATTATGCAACCGCCCTCAATTTCGCTAAATTTTAATTTAGCGAAATTGCTCCTATTCCTCATTTCTACCCGATATGTCCCTCCCTTCGCTGAAATTCGGAGATTTTTCAAGATTAAGATCTGTCGTTCCTCCCTCCGACTTTTTCTTTAGTATATCACATATCCCAAGGCACGGGAACCTGTTCCGCAGATTCTAAAAGCGAAAGCTGCTCACCGGTGAGCGGCTCAAATATGTACTGCTCCAGCTGGGCCCGTGTCATACCAGCGGGCAGCTGCTCCGGATCTCGGACATCCGAAGCCCATTCGTCATACCATTCCGGCAGCATCGTGCCGATGAGCTGCTCACCAGTAGCCCAAGATATCCGGCAATACTCATCCTCATGCTCGGCCTGTTCGAACGGAAACGGAACACCGTCCTCATCAAAAACAAGCTCTGGCTTCTTCAAGCCCTGCGAGCAAAAATATAAATGCTTGGACTTGGCCAGATCGGCAAGCTGCTTTGTGATGTACTTGCTCACATAGGCAGCGCATGCCTCATAATGCTTGATGATACTACAATCGAAATGACCGAACTTCACAGAATACCGATACCAGCGCAAATAGCCTTTTGTATTACGAATCCTTTTCAGCGTATTCGTTTCAGGGTCGCGCCATGTAATAGTTTCGGGGCAAACAAACTCACTGGAAGGAATTCCGGCTATCAAGCCGTGAAAATGCCATGTGCCATTTTTGTGACGCTCCGGAACGATAATGTATTTAAAATCCGGTGCATACCGATTCCGGAAATTCTTAAAAAAATCCCGCAGCGCCTTTGAAAGCGCCTGTAAATCCCGCCTATCCGTCTTACAGTCCGAAAAAGTAAAAGTACAGAAATATACGAACCGGTTACAAAGGATAATGTCCCGAATGTTACGGCGCGAACGGCAAAGGCTCTCATCCAGCTTGAAATCATGCTCCGAAGGATCCGCCCTATCCCCTCCCGGCATCGGGCGATAGCCCTTAAATCCGATGACCCGGAAACGCTTCCTTGTACCCTCTGAATATTCGTAAATTCTGGTGTACAAAAAACCGCCTCCAAACCGCAGTGTTATGCGCTTTTCCCGCAGAGGGTGAGCGAAATGTGTTATGAGGTCGAGTGAGCCTCACGGCGGCCATTTTCGGCCACCTCGAACCCCATAAAAGGGGCCCCTATCCCCTTTTATCGCCCCTTTACGAAAGGGGCTATTTGCCAATAGAGGAATGAGGGCCTTCGGCTATTCGATGCCCAGCATGGGAATTTTTCGAAGTACCCATAAAACTAATTTGTAGGTATGGACAACGGTCCAGACCAAAATAACAAGATCTAAAGCCCCTTGTACAACAGCTTGAGGAACGAAAAAAAGTACAATCCCCATACCGGTTTTCATGTAACCGAGAATAGTTTCCGTAAGCTCTACGAGCCATGCAGGAACGTCTGGAAGAGGAAGAAGCCCTAGAATAAAAGAAAGGATGGATTGCATTAGTCCTAAAACCATTTTTAGAATCATCCAATCACATCCTTGTACACAGATTGTAAGTAATGAATAACAGCGCCAACAACGACAACCGAGGTAGCCAGGCGAACAGCAGCCATCAGGCCGGAGAACCATCCGTCAAGTTGTGACAGGTCAAATGTGTGTTCCTGCCACACTTGATAATCAGTCCCCTGCACCGCGATCGCGAACGCCGGAAAGGTTAACGTAGTAGAGCCGGCAGTAACCAAACCGGACAGGCCAGAGAACAACGTATCTACATAACTCACGACACCCAGGCTTTGCGCTGCCTGATCAGCGAAGCCCTGCGCAGCGCTGCCAACCTCTGCCCCCTGAGAAGTATCAAATTGACTTTCGATTTTATCCTGGACTCCTTGCCCGGCGTCTGTAATACTCTGGTCAAGCTCCCCCGTCTGATTTTCAATAGCGGCTATAATGTCAGCAGAAGAATCATCCTTAGTAAAACCAGTCAATGCCTGCAAAGAACAGTAATAAACCGATAAAGTACCAGGAGTAAGAGCTGACCAAGTCTGAACAAACCACAAATCATTCAAAGGAGTATCTTTATCAACATAAAAAACAATAGTATCCGAAGACCTATAAACAATTTTCAACCCGGAAAAAGTAGAATAAAAAGAACTCGAAGTAATAGTCGTCGAATTAGTACGGAACGCAAGCTTAAAAGCATAAATCTGCCCCGGATAAAGAACTAAAGTACCGTTAGTGGCCAAATGCACACCCATGCCAGTTACAGAAGAAGGAACAGAACCCGAAAAATTCATGGAACCATTAACAGTATAATAAAGAAAATCGTTATAAACTTCACCAGAAGAACTAACAACAAGACCCGGAAGATGATAATAATAAGAACCAGAAGCAGCTCCAGCAGTACGATTCAGATTTTCACCATTCCGAAAGTTAATAGACCCCGTTACATATTTAGGCGCATACGGTTCAGACGCGTGAGCGACTAAAAACCCACCGGAACAAAAGAAAAAGGAAAATAACAACACCACCGAATATAAGCGCTTTTTCATACGGCACCCCCTGTATCGGTAAAGCCGGGTAATCTCCCAGATTGCTATAAACTAAAGACGTTCCCGGCGTAAGGCCCAGATCCTCGGTATTGTACCGGAGATATGGGCCATTGTTGTAATTCGACGCAGAATCATAGACAACGTGAAGCAGCTGCGTGCCGGAGAAGGCACCGGCCAGAGAGATATCTCCGATATACAAATCATAGGTATACTGCCCCGATCGGAACGCTACATAATCCTTTGAAGGATATTTTGAGTAAATACCCGAAAAGATGTCGAGTATTGTAGTAGAAATACTACCAGAATAGATACTATCATTAAGAGCAAAAGGAACCGCTTCACCCGTCGCGGCATCTGGTAATACACTTGCTTCAGGATCCAATACATCACTATTCCCTCCCTCGTCAGACTCCGGCCCGGCTCCCTCCGGAGCCTCGGCCGGAGTCCATGACGGTGACGCCTGTACATAACTGTTCGCTGCGGCTATAATCTCATCCAGCCCCGGAGGCTCACTTGTACCAGATTGCGACCAGACAGCCGAACCCAAGAAAGAAGACAAAAGCACCGAGCATGCAACGAAACATCCACATAAAGTCCTCACAACTTAAACCTCCCACCAAAGGCAGCATTGCAAAACACCTTCACAATATATCCACCGAAGAAAAAGACAACAACAAAAGGCATTGCTTCTTTTACGACATCGGCAAATAGTAAAATAACTTCTTGAATATTCATCTTTTCACAAGCCCCCTTTGGGTGGATTCGCACCTTTCAATTTTGGCATACGTGTCATAACTCTGATACAACTTCGGAGAGTGGAAGAAAAAATATCGGCGGTAAACCGGACAGCTGATGCTTTCATCTATCTTGGTTTCAATGTCTTCTCCCCTGCTCACCCGGTTAAAAGACATCAAGCCGAAGAACGTTTTGCACTGAACCACATACTTGAATTGCTCCCGGAAAGGCTTCGCAATGCGGCCGAAAACCTGAGAAGTACCCACAATATGCTTCCGCTGCTTTCGCTGCTGGGCAATCTCTGTAATAATGGAAACAGGCATATTTTTGCTTTCCAATGAATTGAACTCAATGTGAATCTCATCTATCAGAAAAATAACGCCCTCGAAACCGTTGTTGTACTTATCAAAGCAATCTAATCCAGTGTACTGTACATACCGGACCGAATCCGGAAGACCATATATTTTGACATTGGAACACAAAATAGCGTTCGGAAAAGCACGAAGAAGGTCAAGCACGTACCGGACAGCCGAAAGAGTTTTCCCACTCCCCTGCGGCCCGCAGAAAACCAGAATCCCGTCCGGGTCGAAATACGTGGGATTCGCCTTACGGAAACTCCTTTTGTATTTCACAGATTCAAACAAATCATCTATATCAACATGCGAGCGCATGTACTTGTCTATTGATTCAAACATATATACACCCAACAAAAAAAGGGCGGGAGCGAGCTCCCGCCCCGGCGGTTAAACCGAAATCTTGCCTTTCCGAAATGCAGCCATGAGAGCACGAACGGCCTTACGGACGCCCCACCACATGAACACAATACCGATACAGGCAGCGACGATTGTAGCCATAACGCCAACGATTGTAGCAACACTGATTTGAGCCGTCATCGCAGAAATTACAGAAGCCCAATCAGCAGCTGTTACAGCAGACGCGCTCCCAGACTCAAGAGCTACCAGCATGTTAGAGGCCACTACATCAAAAATTGTCATGTGTCATCCTCCTTCCCCCAATATTTGCATACATTGCACGTATATGAACTATCCGGGCAACCTACTGTATCAGGAGCATGGCACGATTTTTGTGACGCTCCTATATCGGTTATAAAACACTTCCACCTGCTCGCCAAGCGCCTTATGCGGGTCACCGTCGAACAAAGAAATGAAATCCGCGTACACCTCATTCGAAACCCACTCTTCTTTTACCGCAAGCCCATACACATGTTCAGACTCCTGGTCAAAATACAAGCTAAACCCCGTTACGTCCCGCTGCTGCTTCTTACTGAAATACTTCTTGGGCTCAATCCCTACTATCTTCACTTTTTTCACCTCGTTTTGCATAAGCATTAAAAAATATTTTGTCATACATTTAATGACACTTTAAGTATACATTGTAAGACAATGTTTGTCAAAGAAAATTTGACAAAGTCATACAATATAAGTAAATTGAACAAAAGGAGTGAAGCAAAATGTCTATACTTCCCAAAAAAGACAAGCCAATAACATTCCGTATACCGATACAGGCAGCGACGATTGTAGCCATAACGCCAACGATTGTAGCAACACTGATTTGAGCCGTCATCGCAGAAATTACAGAAGCCCAATCAGCAGCTGTTACAGCAGACGCGCTCCCAGACTCAAGAGCTACCAGCATGTTAGAGGCCACTACATCAAAAATTGTCATGTGTCATCCTCCTTCCCCCAATATTTGCATACATTGCACGTATATGAACTATCCGGGCAACCTACTGTATCAGGAGCATGGCACGATTTTTGTGACGCTCCTATATCGGTTATAAAACACTTCCACCTGCTCGCCAAGCGCCTTATGCGGGTCACCGTCGAACAAAGAAATGAAATCCGCGTACACCTCATTCGAAACCCACTCTTCTTTTACCGCAAGCCCATACACATGTTCAGACTCCTGGTCAAAATACAAGCTAAACCCCGTTACGTCCCGCTGCTGCTTCTTACTGAAATACTTCTTGGGCTCAATCCCTACTATCTTCACTTTTTTCACCTCGTTTTGCATAAGCATTAAAAAATATTTTGTCATACATTTAATGACACTTTAAGTATACATTGTAAGACAATGTTTGTCAAAGAAAATTTGACAAAGTCATACAATATAAGTAAATTGAACAAAAGGAGTGAAGCAAAATGTCTATACTTCCCAAAAAAGACAAGCCAATAACATTCCGTAT
>OBZS01000490.1_pt1 | contig 11375 bp, 9 predicted proteins | sample 1476981 | NCBI WGS metagenome assembly OBZS01 (sample SAMEA2580254, study PRJEB22360) | human gut metagenome | biome: human gut; feature: human-associated habitat; material: faeces | place: Denmark | collected 2008/2010 | reverse complement strand
TATCCATCCGCAGCAGCCATCAACGAAGAAAGGAAGGTATTTTCAATGCAGGCACAAAACTTTATGCGTGTGGAGGAAGTGGCCCAGGAGCTGGGCATCTCCAAGTCCCACGCCTACAAGGTGATCCACAAACTCAATACTGAACTCCGGGAGAAAGGCTACTTGACCATCTCCGGGCGGGTCAACCGGAACTTTTTCATGGAGAAGTTTTGCTACGGCAAGACGGGAAAGGAGGGCTAATCATGGCAGTCTACAAGGAAGAAAAGACCAACACCTGGCGGGCGGTCTACCGCTACACCGACTGGAATGGCGAGCGCAAGCAGACCCAGAAGCGGGGCTTCAAGACCAAGCGGGAGGCGCAGGCCTGGGAGCGGGAACAGCTCAACAAGACCAGCGCTGATCTGGACATGACCTTTAAAAGCTTCGTGGATCTCTACACGGCAGATATGAAAACCCGGCTCAAGGAAAACACCTGGGCCACCAAGGACCATATCATCCGCACCAAGCTGCTGCCCTACTTCGGCAGGCTGAAGATGTGCAACATCACCGCCCAGCAGATCATCACTTGGCAGAACGAGATGCTGAACCACAAAGACGAGAACGGTAAGCCCTACTCGCCGGTGTACCTGAAAACGGTCCACAATCAGCTCAGTGCCATCTTCAACCACGCGGTTCGGTACTACAACCTCCGGGAGAATCCCTGCAAGAAGGCGGGCAGCATGGGCAAGAAGAAAAACCGGGAGATGATGTTCTGGACTAAGGAGCAGTACTTGAAATTTGCGGAGGTGATGATGGACAAGCCGCTGTCCTTCTACGCCTTTGAGATGCTCTACTGGTGTGGCATCCGGGAGGGGGAGCTGCTGGCCCTGACCCCAGCGGACTTTGACTTTGAGAAGGGCACCGTATCTATCAATAAGTCCTATCAGCGGCTGAACGGTCAGTATCTGATTACCACTCCCAAAACCGAAAAGAGCAATCGGGTCATCACCATGCCGCAATTTCTGGCTGAGGAAATCCAGGATTATATCAAAATGCTTTACGGCATCGGGCCGGATGACCGGATGTTCACCGTCACCAAGAGTTATCTCCACCGGGAGATGGACCGGGGAGCCAAAGAAGCGGGAGTACCGCGTATCAGAATCCACGATATTCGTCACAGCGCGGTTTCACTTCTGATCGATATGGGCTTCTCTGCCACGGCCACCGCGGACCGGGTGGGACATGAGAGCATCGACATCACCTACAACTATGCGCACCTGTTTCCGTCCAAGCAGGCGGAAATGGCGGATAAACTGAACATGGAAAGGAGCAATTAAAATGTCAGCAAAGAATTTGGACAAGCACAACCGCTGGAGGAACAAGACGGTGGCTTTCCGGGTGTCGGCGGAGGAAGACCTCCATCTGGAAGCCCTGGTGAAGCTCACAGGCCTGACCAAGCAGGACTACATCATCCGGCGGCTGCTGGAACGGGATGTGGTGGTCCAGGGCAACCCCAGGGTCTACAAGGCCCTGCGGGACCAGCTGGCCGCCGTGCTGGACGAACTCCGCCGGATCGAAGCTGGGCAGGGCGTAAACGGCGAGCTGCTGGACACCATCCAGATGATCGCCACCATTATGAACGGGATGCAGGAGGATTTCGCCTATGATCAATGAAAAAAAGAAAATGACCGCCCAGGGCTCATCTGTTGGCGCAGATGATGGGCAGTCAATCTCTCAAAATTCCAAGACCACTATACCAGACCCGGACGAAAAAAGCAATTCCCCAGGAAGAGATTTGGAGGAACTTTACCGAAAGATGCGCCGCATGAGCGACCCAGCTTACCTGCATACTGTGACCCTGGACGAGCTGATGGACAATGTGTTCGAGGGCAAGTCTGCGGTGATTGAAAATCTGCTCTATACAGGAGCGTACATCCTTGCCGGAGCGCCCAAAATCGGCAAGTCCTTCTTGGTTGCACAGATCGCCCACCATGTCAGTACCGGGCAAGACCTGTGGGGCTACAAAGTACACCAGGGAACGGTTCTCTATCTGGCGCTGGAAGATGACGAGAGCCGCCTGCAGCGCCGGATGTTCCGTATGTTCGGTGTGGAGGGGACAAGCTCCCTCCACTTCGCTACCAGCGCTAAAATGATCGGTGGTGGCCTAGATGAACAGCTGGAAAAGTTTGTTCGGGAACACAGTGATACCAAGCTGATTATCGTGGATACCCTGCAAAAAGTCCGGGAGGCAGTGAGCGATAGTTACAGCTACTCCAGCGACTATGAGGTAATCGGCAAGCTGAAGCAATTTGCTGACCGATATGGCGTTTGCGTCCTGATTGTCCACCACACCAGAAAACAGCCTGCGGGAGACAGCTTTGAGATGATTTCCGGTACAACCGGCCTGCTGGGCTGCGCGGATGGGGCACTCCTGATGCAGAAGGAGAAGCGGACAGATAGCAAGGCGACTCTGGAGGTAGTGGGCAGAGATCAGCCGGATCAGCGGCTGTATCTGAGCAAGGATCAGGAGAACCTGATTTGGAGCCTTGACCATGCGGAGAATGAGCTTTGGAAGCAGCCCCCGGACCCCGTACTGGAGGCCGTAGCAAAGATCGTGTCTGCTGACAACCGGGAATGGGAAGGCAGTCCCACCGAACTGGCCCAGGCGATTCAAACGGACATGGCGGTGAACCGGCTCACCAAGCATTTGAATGTGAATGCCAGTCGCCTACTGGAAGAACATCAGGTAAAATACGAGAACAAAACCAAGCACGCCGGGCGGCGTATCCGGCTAACTTACATGGTGGTGGAAGCACCTGCGTTTGAAGTAATCGGGTAAAGCGCGACGCTCGCAACGGTCGCGACGGTGTTTTGAGGGGTACTCCCAGCACCGTTGCGACCGTCGCCACCGTTGCGGAATAAAAAAGCTGGGGTGGTATTTTACCATCTTATCTTCCGGGAGGGAGCCCTATTTTAGGGTATCCTAAAAGTACCAGAGGATGTCGCGATTCACGATACCCTATGCCCCGAAACGGGGTACCGGGTACAGACAAAAAGCGTTCGCAGAACGCGCAGCCACAGAATGAAATTCTGTGTTCAGAAGGGGCTTGGGGGCGCTGCCCTCAACAAGCAGACGGCAGGAAATGTGAGTGTGTATTAACACTCGCATTGCTTGCCGGATTTGTGTGTGGCTATCCACACGCATTGCTTGCCTGTATCTAAAACAGCCCTTGTGCCGCTGCGGAAAATCAACTGAAATTCAAAAAATTGGGAGGTAACGAGTATGAGAAAGATTTTGTCCTGTGAGTTCAACCTGGACACTGCCTGCGTGGAGCTGCGCCTGGATGATGGGACGCTGCTCTCCATCGACTGCACTGCCGTGGAGAACGAGGTGGCAAACAGTATGTACCAGCGGTCGGAGCTGGACTGGCTGATCTACAACGATCCGCTGGCCTATGCAGAACTGGTCTTGAATGGCGACCCGGAACTGTATCTGAAGGCAGTGACAGAAAAAACTTTGTTAGACTAGCGGTAAAGCAAATCCGCTAGAAGCAGTATCGTAAAAGATGCGCCTCTGGCGGATTTTTAGTTGCTCAAAAGAGAACTCTGACAAAGCCGCAAGCAGAATTGTGCATTTGATAGAGAATATTCCTGCGTTTATGAAGAAAATCTCTTGCCTGTTGATGGCGGATTAAGTTATACTATTATGTATAAGCTTGTTGTGCTTTTATAGAACTGCGAGGTGACCGCATTGGAAGTCAGTTTCAAAAAATTATGGAAGATGCTAATTGATAAAGACATGAAGAAAAAAGATTTGCAAGCATCTGCCGGAATTAGCTGGGCGTCTGTCACAAAGCTTTCAAAGAATGAGAATGTCAGCATGGAAGTGCTAATGAAGGTATGTCAAGCCATGAATTGCGACATTGGAGATATTATGGAGTTAATCCCCACAGAAGACGATCCAAAACAAAAATGAGGTGGATTTCATGGCCAATAAAAGTAGTTCCAAGTCTTTGATTAGTAAAGCAAGCCCACATACCATAAAAAAATTTGAACTGATTGAAGAGTATGTTAAATCTTGGGCTCAAAAGTTGATGCTGAATAACTTCTGCAACACACTGGTTTTCATTGATTGTATGTGCAACAGCGGCATCTATATCAATGATGAAACGGGTCAGCAAACAGAAGGTACTCCTGTACGAGTGGCAAAGGTGCTTTTAGATGTTGCAAGGAATTACCCAGGCAAAAATATTGAGATGTATTTGAATGATATTGACCCATTAAGGGTTGAAGAAATCAAGAAACATTTGCCTAGTGATGAGCGGAATTTTCGTATTATTACCCAAGTTGGAGACGCCAGTGAATTCTTGCATATAATCGGTCCACAGCTTTATGATACCAAGTACCTCCATTATTTCCTTTTGTATGATCCTTATGATGCTTCTATTGATTGGGAGGCATTGTTTCCTTTTTTCAGAAACTGGGGAGAGGTCTTAATCAATCACATGGTATCAGATCCTGTCAGAGCAATTACCCAGGCAAAACGCAAATCAACCAAGGAAAAATATGAAAATACATACCTTGCAGATTTTGAAAAACTAGTGCCTTATGGTAGTGATAAGAAGGCTTATGAGAAGCGAGTGAGAGAAATCATTACCACATTGAAAGGGAGCCGTAAGTATTATGTAGCGGCATTTCCGTTTTACAATAGCCAAAATTCCCAAGTGTATAGTCTCCTTCATTGTACCAGTAATGAGGAAGGCTTCAAATTATACAAGAAGTGTGCTTGGAAAGTTTTTGGTGGACAGTCATCAACCAAGCACTTGCACAGTAATCCTGATCAGCTTGTTATGGATTTTGGGGTAGGTACAAGCGGAATCATTTCTACTCAGACTGACGAATCGTGCTTTACTGTGCGGGACATTGCGAAATATCTCAGCCGAGAATTTGCTGGACGCCAGGATGTACTGCTTGACGAACTGTGGAACTATCTTGATAGCCATCCAGTATTTCCATCTGATGGATTTAGAAAAGAAATCAGAGCAGAGCTAAAAAGTATGTACGGTGTCAAACAACGATTAGAATACAACCCCACAACAGGAAAAAAGGAGTACCTACTTTCTTTCCAGAACCGAGATTAAGGATGAAATAATTTGAAAAACATTATACGAAAAACCATGCTCTATCAAACAGGCGTTGAGTATGGTGACTATACCATGAATCATGTACAGGGGTGCTCGCATGGTTGTAAATTTCCATGCTATGCGTTTCTGTTGAAAAAAAGATTTGGACAGATAAAGGATTATGAGCAATGGTTGGAGCCTTGCTTGGTGTCCAATACCTTAGAGCTATTGGATCGAGAAATTCCCCGGCTCCGTGATAAAATACAATCTGTCCATCTTTGCTTTTCAACAGATCCATTTATGAATGGCTTCCCTGAAGTAAGTGCAATGAGCATTGCAGCAATTCGCAAATTGAATCAAGCTGGCATTCGATGCACGACACTTACCAAAGGTATCTTACCGATGGAACTGGCACAGCTTTCTTCCAAGAATGAGCATGGGATAACATTGATTTCCCTAGATGAGTCATATCGTGTGAAAATGGAGCCAGGTGCAGCTCCTTATGCGGACCGCTTAGCTGCTTTGAAAGCGTTGCATGATGCTGGATGTAAAACATGGGTCAGCATTGAACCATATCCCACTCCAAATCTGATAGAGCAAGATTTACAAGAGATTTTAGATGCTGTGAGTTTTGCAGATAAGATTATCTTTGGTAGGACTAATTACTGCAAGGAAGCGAATTCTTATAAAAATCATAAAGCTTTTTACAATCAGATGGCAGCTCAGGTTATGGAATTTTGTGAAGAACACGGTATTCAATGCCATATAAAAGAGAAAACCATTACAGAAGGATGAGGGAACAGCTATGGCGCTTTTACAGGATTTAATCCAACAAATAGACGATCCGGCGCTGCGTGAGCGGATTTTGCAAGAGACAAATAAATTAGTAAAACAGAAGAAATTTGGGTTAGTGTTTGAGGAACACTTGCCGGAGTGTACGCCTCTCTATGATGTGCCAATTCGAGTTGGTTCTAAAGTTGCACGAAAAATTGGATATGTCAGCGATATTTATACTGTCCTGAAAATAGAAGGTAGTGCCGTTCTATGTGATCGCCGGGAAACCCATGAACAGGTTACCTTCCAAATGGATGAAATTGTGGCAATCGCAGAATTTGGAGAGCCAATTTATCCGACGCTCAGACCGTTGGATTATGTTGAGAATGCGCCTGATAGTGATCTCTGGCATACATTGATTGAAGCAGATAACTATCACGCACTCCAGCTTCTAGAATACTTGTATCCAGGAAAGGTAGACTGTATCTATATTGATCCCCCGTACAATACGGGAGCAAAAGACTGGAAATACAACAATGATTATGTCGATAGTGCAGATGCCTATCGACATAGCAAATGGCTGTCCATGATGGAAAAACGTTTGAAGTTGGCAAAGAAACTATTGAATCCGGAATGTTCAACGTTAATTGTAACCATCGATATTAATGAATATTTGCATTTAGGTTGCTTGCTGGAAGAAATGTTTCCGGAGGCAAAGATTCAGATGATCAGCAGTGTAATTAACCCAGCTGGCGCGGGGAAAAAAGAATTTGCACGAACTGACGAGTATATCTATTTTGTAAGATTAGGAAGTGCAACCATTGCACCGGAAAGTAGAATGGTAGAAAATGTACCTGTCGTATGGGATACATTGAGGCGCAGCAGTTTAGCAAATGCGAGAGGTCGGCACGGTAAAGGAGCGTGTGGACCAAACCAGTTTTATCCGATTTATGTAGAGGAAACAACTGGAAGGATAGTGAAAATAGGTGAACCAATTCCGGAAACAATGGATAGAAATCTAGCACCTTCGATGCCAGGGTGCATATCGGTTTTCCCTGTACGTCCTGATGGCACAGAAATGAATTGGGGAATAAAGCCAGAAGAGGCAAAATTGCGCCTTGATGCTGGATATTTAAGAGCGGGAAACTACAAGGAAAAAGAGCCACAAAAATATGTAATAAGCTATCTAACAGGCGGAATTATAAAAGATATTGATTCTGGAAAAGTAATTGTAGAAGGGAAAAATCCTGATGGAAGTGTCATAGCTTATTATCCCACTGGAAAAGATAAGATGCCCACAACAAATTGGCAAAAGCCAGCACATGATGCACAGAGATATGGGACAAACATCCTTACATCTATTATGGGAGGACGATTTTCTTATCCCAAGTCACTTTACGCAGTAAAAGATTCTATTTGGTATTTCCTAAAAGAGAAGCCAAATGCTCTCGTACTTGATTTTTTCGCAGGCTCAGGGACTACTCTTCACGCAATTAATCTTTTAAATGCCGAGGATGGCGGTTGTCGACGGTGCATCTTAGTTACAAATAACGAAGTGTCTTTAGCTGAAGCAAAGGCGTTGACAGCAAGAGGCATTCGACCAGGAGATGAAGAATGGAATAAACTTGGAATCGCACGCTATGTGACATGGCCGCGCACAGTTTGCTCTATTGAAGGGCATGATATAAAGGGAAATCCACTAAACGGAAATTATGGTTGCGATATAGAGCAATATGGTGAAACGGAAGGAGAAGTAACCGATCCAGAAACCGGGAAAAAAATCCGTGGAAAAGTATATAAAAAAGTGAAGATCCCAGTATATCCTAAATTGTCAAATTTGAAGCTGGCAGATGGCTTTAAAACCAATGCTGCGTTTTTCAAATTAAGTTTTCTCGATAAAATATCTGTTGCTTTGGGCAGACAGCTTAAAGAGCTGCTTCCCGTTCTCTGGATGAAAGGCGGAGCCATCGGTAAATGTCCTACGGTAGATGAGGGTGACTTGCCCAACATGCTGATCCTGCCAATGAATAAGATGGCTATACTAATTGATGAAATCTATTATCCAGAATTTGATGTTCAGATGGCTCTATATCCCGAAATTCAAACGGTATTCATTGTGACGGATTCTGAACCGGCTTATCGTGAAATGACCCGTAATTATAACGGCAAGGCCTGTTACCAGCTTTACCGTGACTACTTGGATAATTTCCGCATTAACACAGGGAGGTGATTAAGGTGAGAGTTGAATTATTCCCTTTTCAGAAAAGAGCTCTCGCTGATATTCGTATGAAAACGGCGGAGGCCATGGGCAGTTATCATCGAACTCACGCACCCCAAGTGGTTTCCTTTACTGCGCCTACTGGTGCGGGTAAGACAATTATTATGGCGTCTCTGATCGAGAATATTTTCTTTGGTGACGAAAACTATGTGGAACAACCCGGCTCCATTATTGTGTGGTTATCTGACTCTCCACAGCTGAACGAGCAGTCTAAGCAAAAAATTGATGCAAAAGCGGATAAAATTCGGCTTGGCCAGTGTGTTGCGATCAGTGAGGACTCTTTTGACCAAGAAGTATTTGATGATGGTCATATCTATTTCCTAAATACACAGAAGCTTTCTGCAACATCAAAGCTAACAAAGAATGGTGATGGGCGTACCTACACTATCTGGCAGACTATTGCAAATTCCGTGCGTGATAAAAGCGACAGACTTTACTTTATCATTGACGAGGCACACCGGGGTATGCAAGGCAACGAGGCAAGCAAGGCTACTACCATCATGCAAAAATTTATCAAGGGCAGCAGTGTGGACGGTATCCCGCCTATGCCGGTAGTAATTGGTATGTCTGCAACGCCTCAGCGATTTAATGCGTTGGTAGAGGGAACTGCTTCTACGATTCACAAATGTGTTGTTACGGCGGATGAAGTACGCGCATCTGGACTTCTAAAGGACAGAATCGTTATTACATATCCCGAAGAGGATGCCGTTAACAATGATATGGCAATCTTACAAGCAGCAGCGGATGACTGGAAAGAAAAATGGGAACATTGGACACAGTATTGCTATGAGCAGCATTATGCCTATGTCAATCCGATTCTAATTGTGCAGGTATTAAACGGAAGCGGGAAAAAACTGACGGACACGGATTTGGATGATTGTCTTAGTAAAATTGAGGAACGAACTGGAGTTAAGTTTGAGGCAGGCCAAGTCGTTCATACTTTTGGTCAGACAGCCGCCAATATACAGGTAAATGGCCTTGATGTCCGTTATGAGGAGCCGTCTCGCATTGCCGACGACCGTAACATTCGTGTTGTATTTTTCAAAGAGAACCTGTCCACCGGCTGGGACTGTCCTCGTGCAGAAACCATGATGTCTTTTAAGCGCGCCAATGATGCAACATATATTGCGCAGCTTCTTGGGCGTATGATAAGAACGCCTATGCAGATGCACATTGAGGTGGATGATGTCTTAAATGATGTTCATCTTTATCTACCTTATTTTAACGAGGATACTGTTAAGGATATTGTAGAGGCGCTCCAAAACAGTGAAGGTGGCGAAATCCCAGCAGATATTGTTGGGGAGTCTACGGCGGGGGAAAAATTTGATACTCTTACGGTTAAATCCGGAAAAAAGGGCAAATCAACTCCTTGTCCAGGACAGCTGACATTGGATGGACTATTGCATAATCCGACGCAAAGTGATTTGAATCAGGTCGCCAATCCTGTAAGCACCGAAACTTCCGATAGACCCGATTCTACGATGAGAGTAGAGCCGGCTATTCAAAATCCACAACAGGAGCTGCAGAAATCCAATCAGGCGCAGCCAGTATCAGATGCTGAAAACCAGCCAAATTCTGAAACGCATATTGGTAATGTGACATCTCTTGATAGTCCCTCTGTGACTGATAATGTACCAGCTACGATGGAAGGCCACGCTTCCTCCACAAGCGAGACTCCTACAGATTTATTTGACCGGGAAGCGGTAATGAAGTTCATAAATGATTCAGGTCTGCTGTCGTACAATGTACGGTCGTTGCGGATTAACAATTATTTGAAATCATTGTATAAAATGGCGCACCTGCTTACTATGTCTAGACTGCGGCGAGAAGCTATTCGTGAGGTACAATCTGAAATCGCTGACATGATCCATACTTATGTACAGGATTTGAAGGCCAAGGAAAAATATGAAGACCTAGTGTTGCAAGTCAAACAGTTCAAATTAGCTACACAGATATTTGATGCCTTTGGTGAAACGGTGGACAACTACTCAGTGCATGATCTGTTTACTACGACAGACACTGACATAGATCGCCAATTCCGAATTGCGGATGTAAAGCTTGGGAATGAAGGCATTGGTATGTTTTATGGCAACAAGTACATGGATGATGCTGATCCGAGTGGATTTAAGGTGGATGTTATTCTATTTGCTGCTGATGGTGAATGCATGATTAAACTATACCAATATGCTGAAACTCGCTTCCATCGCATGAATGATGATTATAGAAGGTATTTTGCAACCATTACTTCAGAGGATATACGGAGGCAATACGACCGAGTCGTATCAGATGGAGATGTAGTCAGCAAACACAATTTCCGTTTGCCGGAAACAATTCAAGTTCCCCACGAAAGTGGAGGAAAAGAATATAGGGACCATCTTTTTGTAAGTGAAGAAACCGGGTTCGCGAAGCTAAAGCTAAATCCTTGGGAATCGGGTGTCCTCAAGGAGGAACAAGGGCGAAAGGATTTTGTTTGTTGGATTCGGAATCCATCCAGAGGCTCATGGGCCTTGTGTATTCCTTATGAGATGGACGGTGAAACGAAGCCTACATATCCAGACATCATTATTGTGAGAACTGATAAGGTGCTCGGATATGTAATTGATATTCTGGAACCACATAATCCTGCCTACAAAGATAATCTTGGAAAAGCGAAAGGGTTTGCAGAATACGCAAGGCAGAATCCGGGCGTTGGCAGGATTCAGTTGATTCGCATGAGCGAGGATGCAGCTAAAAATAAGCGGTTCAAACGACTCGATATGTCAAAGAGTGCCATTCGAGATAAAGTATCACATGCTATGAGCAATGATGAACTGGATCATATTTTTGACACAGATGGATTTTTTGCGGATTCAATTGAAGATTAAGAAAAACTATGCTACAATACCATTAAGCCACCCAATCATCCACCTCAAGCAAAATCCCTGATAGGATGGCCCGGATAGATTTTTGATAGCAAAAGTCCGAATAGACCTTAGGATAAGGATAATCTGCGTCAAATAAAACCACGACGAATCAAATCCTCTATACAAAAAAGTTTAGAAATGGATTTAACTCGGCGAGTGGGAATAATCCCTTGTGGTTATGATGTGGTGAAACATTTATATGAAAAGAAGCCCTTAGCTGTGGGTAACACTTGCAGCTAAGGGCTTTTTATGGTTTTCCGTGAAAACACAAAGAGATTGGGAATAACGCTTGCGGATATTGATGAGTAGGAAGAAGAT